>Ga0209056_10004335_pt1 | contig 14970 bp, 17 predicted proteins | sample GraSoiAngelo_114_FD_185876 | JGI IMG/M metagenome (GOLD analysis project Ga0209056, IMG submission 185876) | Grasslands soil microbial communities from the Angelo Coastal Reserve, California, USA - 14_0903_13_40cm (SPAdes) (version 2) | ecosystem: Environmental > Terrestrial > Soil > Grasslands... | reverse complement strand
CGAAGGCGTAATCGAGGAAGTCGACGGAGCGGTAGACGATCAGGAGACTCTCCGGATCCAGACCGCGCATCAATCCGAACAGGATGAGGGCCACGGGAGCGACGAGCATCGAGACCACGAAGTCGTTGGCTCGGTTCGTGGTGCGACGAACGAGCTGATACCCCGCCAGCGCGAACGCGGCGAGGACGCCGATCGCCGGGAGCATTTGCAACAGCCCCGACTGGGTCCCGATCGCTCCCGCGAAGAGGCCGTTCCGCGCATTCCCGAGCACTACGAGGACGCCGATCGCGGGGACAAGGATCCCGCGGGCCAAGGGGGACACGAATCGCTTCCCCACCCGGAGGTTCGCGGCCCGGCCCGTAGGCGCGATGAGCGCGGTCATCAGGGTGACGATCCCCAGAAAGAGGACGAGCGCGTCCGCGGCCAGGAGATCGCCGAGGAACGGCAGGTTGACTGCGGAGTAGTAGGCCCAAGGAATGATAGCCAGCGCAGGACCGGTCGCCACATCCAGGGCGAAAGACCGGACCCGGAATCTCCCGCGAGCGATTGCGCGCCGCTGGTCCAGGACGACGAGGGCGGAAGTCATACCGAGCGTCAGCAGGGTGGTCAGCGGATGGAGGAACCCCAGGAAGACCACGAGGACGACCGAGAGCGCGCGCTGCCGCGGGTCGCGCCGCCCCAGGAACATCAGGACCGTGACCGGGAAAATCAGCAACCCGATCGCCTCTTTCGAGACGGAGCTCGTCAGCAAGAGGAAACTCCCGAAGAACGTGATGAACAAACCTGCGACGAAACCGCCCAGGCGCCGGCCGGTCGCCTTCACACCGAACAGATACGCAGGGAGGACGGCGAGCGTCGCGAGGAGCGGCATCACGAGTTGCACATGGTCGAGGGGCGAAAGTCCGCCGAGGGAGGCGACGGCCGACCAGAGGAAGGAGAACCCGGGCAGCTTCTGGTTGTAGCTGTTCACGTTCGAAGGATCGATCCGCCACGCGCCGCCCGCGCCGATGTCGCGCGAGATTCGCGCGAGGGCGAACCCATCGATGCCAAACGGAAGCGGACTGAAGAGGAGGGGCACGAGCCGCGTCGCAAACGCCACGCACACGAGCGTCGAAAGGAGCGCCCCATCAATCCTCAGCCGCGCAGGATCGCCTCCAGGGATTGCGGCGACACGACCGCGAGTGTCTCCCGAATCGACTCCACCGGCCGTGCGGCCATCGCCTTTCGGAGGAGCACCAGACCGGAGAAGATCGAAATCGTCACGACCGCGAGGACGACCAGCGCGAAGGTCGCAAGATCGAACGAGACGAGGACCTCATGGCCGAAGATGATCAAACTCGCGTTCGGTTGCAGGGATGTCTCCGCGAGCGAACCGAGACCCGCGCCGAGAATCGCGGCGCCCGCGGCGAGCGGGAGCGATTCGGCGAGAAGCCGACGCCGCATCCAGCGATTGCCCGCACCGATTGCTCGGAGCACGCCGACGGCGGGGACCCGATCCGCGAAGGCCCGCGCTTGAACGGCATGGATTCCGAACGCGACGAGGATCGAGAGGAGCACGGCAATACCGTACGCGACGACGCCGACGGAGTTCGTGGCCTCTGCCACCGCCGAAGCGAGGTAGTCCCGAGGTGTCCCGCCGACCCCGGTCCGGAGGATGAGATTCGAGATCCGCTCGTCCGTCGGCGGATCGCTCGCGATGTCCACGCGCGGCATGTCCGGTCCGGTCACGTGCACGCTCGCCCCGAATCCCCGTAGGAAATCGAGGAGCGCGGTTGGATCGGTCGTCCGGATCCGAATCGAATGAAACCCGGTCCCGCTCAGGCCGGAGAGCAATCTGCCGATCGCGAAGTCGACCAGCAGCTCGTCGTTCGCCGGCGTAGCGGTTCGGTAAATTCCCACAATCCGGACGAACGCGATGCGCGGAACGGAGGAGCCGACTACCGTCACGTCGTCTCCGACCACAAGGCCGAGTCGCCGGACGAGGCCCTCTCCTGCAACCGCCCTCCGGTCGCCCACCGTTGCGGCTTGGACCCACGCACCGCGCTCGAGGGAGAGAAACGCGGCTAGGTCGGCGGCCCGCGCGACGACCGGCTCCCCTCGTACCGTCCCGAGGCTCAGGATCTCCGGGCTCACGATCTCAACCCAAGGGTTCGCGGTATGATTCTTGAGACTCTCCACCAGGCTCTCGTTGATCGAATACGCCCCGCTCCCTTGCGTCACAACATACGCGTCCCCCGCGAGGATGCGCGTCGGGACCCCGGGGAGGGCCGCGAGGATCGGCCAGGTCGCCCCGAGGAGGAAGGCGCAGAGGAGCAATCCCCCAAAGGCACGTGACCCGATCAGGATGGGATGGCCCCCTTCGTGCGAATGAGGAAGGCCGCGCGCCGGGACGGAACGAGGCCCGCGAGGACCGCGGCGACCCCGGAGATGAGGAACGCAAGGCCCACGGCGACCGTTGGCGGTGAGAGGATCACAAGGTTGGGGAGACCGGCAAGGGGCGCGAGTGAAACGACTGCATGCGCGGCCACAATCCCGAGCGCGGACCCGAGGATCGCTCCCGCGAGGGCGAGGACGACGGCCTGCGCCTCGTAGACCCCGGCCACTGTGGCGGGCGAGGCCCCAAGACTCCGGAGGGTCGCGATCTCCCGCGCACGCGCATGGACCTCAAGGCTCATCGCCGCGTAGACGAGGAGGCCGATCACCACGGCGATGACGAGCGCGAGCAGCGCGAGCGACGATTGGACCTCCGCGACGCTGCCGCGGACAAAGCCAATCGCGCCGAGCGTCTCAAGTCGCGTCAGCCCCAGTGCAGCGATGACCGCAGGGTCCAGCGGTGCGTCTGCCAAAATCGCCTGCACAGGCCCGCCCCGCGTTGCGTTCATGGCGATCAAGAGATCCGGCCGGACGTAGACCCAATCGTCCGGGAAGAGCGTGGAGCGCGTCGGCGGTGGGGCGACGATCGGGAGGTCGGTGAGGTGCAGCCCGAACAGACTCAGGTTCCCCGAACTCGCCACGGGCCTCCCGCTCGCGGATTGGATCTGATCCCGCAATCCAACGTCGACGGAGACATCGCGCGGACCGACCGGGAACCCGATGGTTCCGACCCCCGCGTGATACGATTCGAGGGCGACGGCGAATACGGAGAGCGTGAGACCATTGATCTCGAAGCCCGCGGCATGGGCCCGCATCGCGACGAAGTCGCCGCTCACGTCGGGGAGCGCGGCCGGATCGATCGCACTCGCGAGCAGCTCGTTCCCCTGGATGTATACGGCCGGGCCGGTCCCGATCCGGTTCGCGACGGACCCGACGCCGTTCGCGAGGCCGTCGGCGAGGCTCATCGCGCCGACGAGGACCATGCATGCGAACGCGATCGCCCACGCCGTCGCGCGCGTCCGTCGGGTGAAGCGCGTCGCGAGCCGCAAGATCGGGCGCGGCATTCGTCTCGCGGAAGGAACGGAGCCCGCATAAACGTTCGGCGCGGACCGATCTGGTATTGCTCTGGTATGAGTGCGACGCGCCTTCGGTAACTTTCCCTATGACCCCCCGGTGGATTGCCTCGTCGGGTGCATGTCATGCGGACCGAAATCAATCCGGACACAAGCGAGGGAGCGACCGAGGGCGGCGACCGACGCACGGACCACCTCGAGCTGATCCGAGGCCTCGTCCATCATTTCGGGAGGGTCGCAGAGGGCCTGTTCGAATACCACGACTTCGGATTTCCGCGCGAAGTGATCCGGCGACACATCGATACGATCGAGGCCGACCTCGGACGCCTGCGAGCGTCCGGCGGCCTGGACGACCTCGGACTCCCGGAGGAGAGCCTGGCCGGGCAGGTCCGTGGCATCTGGAACTCGAAGAAGAACCTCCGTTATGCCGCCGGCGCGCTGATGATTTCGAATCGATTCCGGCAGGAGACGCGGCCGGAGAACCGGCTGCGTGCGAGCCGCTTGAAAGTCGTGTACGAGGCGTTCCTCGACACGATCGATGATGCCATCGATTCGGGCGACTACAACTTCGGCGACGCGCTGGACCTGATGCGCCACTGTCTGGGATCGCTGACGGCCCCGAGCTTCGACGGGTCACGGTTCCGTGAGGAACTCTACGATCGACTGCTTCCCGAGCAGCGACCCGTGACGGATCTGCTCACGGCCCTCGCGATCGCGTTCCGACGGGGCTTCCAAGATTCGCCGCATGGAGACGTCCTGAGGACCGAGCTCGAACGGTTCCAAACGAATTGGATCCTGGGCGAGGCGTACACGATGTACCAGAAGGACCCGACCCTCGACGTCCACGGCTTCCTCGCCGCGGCCGGCCATCTCCCGGCGCCGGACGACGATCTCGAACCGTGGGAACGGATCGCTGGATGGATCTCTCACACGGCCGCCGACACATTGCTGGATCTCTGCTTCGCGGACACGACCCTGTCGCCCGAGGCCCTCGAAGCCCATCTCAATGCCTGGTTCTACTTCGACGCCGTCGCGACCTTGGCCAACAATGCGATGGATCTCACGAAGGACCTCGAAGAGGGAATCGCGAACATCTTCCTCATCGCCCGGGGAGGCGAGGAAATCAGGGCGCTATCCCGGGTCCGTGGCCTCCGACCGAACCTCTCGATGCGCGACTACGAGGCGTACCTCGCCCGCACGGCGGAAATGGCCCGGCGCAACCTCGAGTACGCGGCCCGGAGCGGCGCAGATCCGGATTCGTTCTACCCGTTCCTCGCAATCATGGCGCCCGTCGTGATGTTCACGGATGAGACGGGCATCCGGGAAGACATCCTTCACGCCTATTTGCGGTCGCTCGCACCAGTCTTGAGGGAGGCCACCGCGACCCGCCCGCCGCCGATCCCTACCATTCCACTCGGTACTCGCAGTGGTCGGAGCCGGTCCGTACGCAGTGCGTCTTCGTGACCTTGCCCTTCACGCCGCGATAGACGAGCCCGCCCTCGTAGATGCCGTGGAACATCGCGCACATCGCCGGGGTGGGCATCCAGTCGTAATGGCGAAACACAATCTTGCGGCGCTCGGTCGACACCTCGAGCCGACCGTAGTTCCACTCTTTCGCGTACACGATCGGCGCGCGCTCGGCGAGGGCGGTCAACGGAATCGCCTTCGAGAGCTGCTCGAGAACGGTCGGAAAGGTGCTCATCGCCCCGGAGAAAAGCCTCCGGATGGATCCGTAACTGCCGTCCCCGAACTTCGCCTCGACGATCTCCAGCAGGGCGGCGCACGCCTCGACCGAGAGCCACGTATCTTCCGTGAGCTCGTCCGCGTCGACCGGCCACGTCGCGATCGCTTCGGCGACGACCTCACGGCCCCGAGTCTTCCGCAAGTACTCGAGGAACCGCAGGACGCTTGAGCCACGGATCTTCGGGACGAATCCCACCGGATGCGCCTCGCGCACCGTCGGGGTGACGTAACGCCGGGAGCCGTTGAGCTCGGCGAGGAGGGCCGCTCCGTCCGGCGTGAGGCCATACAGGCGCCCGCGGGCCTTGACCTCCGGCGTGAGGCATTCGACCAACCCGCGATCCGAGAGCTCGCGCAGCGCGCGGCTCACATGGACGATCCGGAGATCTGTTTCATCCGCGAGCTGACTGGGGACCTTCGGCTTTGGGGCCAGGGACGAGAGGACCCTTTCCCGGTAGCCGCTCGACACCACGAAGCTGAAGTCGGACCAGACGTGGCTTCGCGGCTCCATTTGCGGCTTGCAGGACCCGCGGCGATATGAACGTTCTCCATGAGCCGCGTGCCGAGGCCGGGTCGGCCCCTTGCCAGACGACAACCAAGACAGAGTGACTTGGTAATCCTTAAGTATTACAAGTAATATCAAGAATCATGGAAGTCGTGAGCTTCAAGGTCGACTCCGCGACGAAGCGACGGATGGCCCGGATCCGGGACATCAACTGGTCCGAGGTCCTCCGCGATGCGATCCGGCGGCGGCTCGAACTCGAAGAGCGGCTCCGGACGCCAATCGATCGGCGGCAGGCCCTTGAGGCGGCGCGTCGCATGGACGAATTCCGGAATCAAATCGGCCCGAGCGAGTACAATAGCACGAAGGAGATTCGACGTTGGCGCGACCTGAGACGGCCGTCGTAGACGCATCCGTCGCAACGAAGTGGTATCTCCCGGAACCGGACACCGACGCGGCGCTCGCCCTGCGGGAGAGCCACGTGAACGGAGACATCCGGCTCGTCTCTCCGGACCTGATGGTCTATGAGGTCGCCAACGCGTTGCGCTACCATCCTCGAGCCGGGATCGATCGGCTCGCCGAACACATCGGAGACTTGTTCGCCCTCGACATCGGATTGGATCCGACGTCCGAGACCTCGATGATCGCAGCGATCCACTCGGCCTTCCGTCTGGGCTTGTCCATCTACGATGCGAGCTACATCTCCCTCGCCGAGCGGCTCGACACCGTCCTATACACGGCGGATGAATCGCTTTTGCGAGCTGCCGGTTCCCGAGGCCGGCACATGGGTTCCACACGCACGTCGAGATGAGCCACCATGTTCCTGCTGGGCCACCTCGGGATCGGACTCGGCCTCGCATGGCTGCTCTCCTGGAAATCCCCGACGCGGATCGACTATCGGTTCGTGCTGTTCGGGGCGATCCTGCCCGACCTCATCGACAAGCCCCTGGCGTACATCACCGGGCTCGACTCGCGCCTGTGGGCCCACACGTTCCTCTTCCTCTTCGCGATCCTCGCGCTGAGTTTCGTGCCGGCCTTGCGGAACCTTCGACTCGTAGGCTTCGGCGTCGCGACCCACTTGCTGCTCGACCTGATCTGGTTTCAACCGGCCGTCGTGCTGTATCCGGCCTACGGATGGACGTTCCCGCCCGCCCCATTCAACGTGGATCGATGGTTCGACACCCTGCTCCACGATCCCTACGTCCAAATCGGCGAAATCGTGGGGTTCGTCGCCCTAATCGCGTTTGCGTGGGCCCACGGGATCCGCTCTTGGAAGACGCTGCGGGATTTCATCGCCCACGGGACGCTCCCTCTGTTCGGACTCGTCCAGCTCCAGAAAGATTGAGGCCCATGGGCGCCGGCACCGGCAGAGGTGTCGCTTCGAGTAGAACGGGCACTCCTGAGCAGCGGGCACTTCGACGGTCCTGCAAACGCTTGAGTAGTCTTCCAAAGATGCCCCGCGGGGCCGGGACAGGATGGCCGAGGCATCGTCGGGGGGCTGTCGAGGCGAATCGGGCTCCAGGTTGGCGGGCGTTTCAGGAATCCTCTTTGGGATTCTCCTGATCGCGACGTTTGCCTCATCCTACAATTTCCCTTCGGGGCCCGCCCAGGCCGATGCAACCCTCGCCCAGTTCAGCTCCTTCCGGAGCGCGTTCCTCGCCGGAGACATCTTCATCGGGCTCGCCGCGGTCATCGCGATTCCCTACTTCGTCGGGCTGCGGGCCGCCTTCAACGGAAAGGACCGGTTATTGGTCGGTAGCGCGACCCTCATGGGGGTCGTGGGGATCGTCGTCACGGCGGCGGTGTTCATCGGCGAGGCAATCACCCTCGACGTGCTCTCGGGTCCGTACGCGACGGGAGGTGTTTCGAAGACGGTCGCCGTCATCGTCGCACAGGCCGTGATCGGATTCGGAACCGTCGAGGTATTCGGCTTCCTCACTCTCGCTGCCGGCTTCGCTGTGTACGGGTTCACGACGATCCAAGGAAGGCCGTTTCCCCGCTGGCTCGGATACGTCGGGATCCTCGGGGCCGTCCTGTTCCTCCTTGGGGCGGTGCCCGTGAGCGGAGCATTCACCGCGATCTTCGCCGGAACCGTCCTCATCCTTGTCTGGATCTTCGCCACGTCGGTACTCATGTGGAAGTCAGGTGCCCCGAGAGCGACACCTTAGCGGCCGCTCCGTGGATCCGGAGGTAGGGCACGAGCTCGGTACGGAAACTTTGTTCCGGCGGACGATGGACCCCCGAACCGGGCTTCAGGGGTGTACGTTGTCCCTCGCCGGGTCAACCTCGAACAAGGTTGCGTTTCGAGGCCTGGCTTCCGCTGACCGCGGCCTTTGATCGCATCGTGACGGTCTCGGGTCAACCCTTCTGCTCGGCCGGGCCTGCCGGGCCAATTCCCAGCTGGGCCATCATTCCCGCCACGTCGAAGTAGAGGTGCGTCTCGGCGAACTTCCCGCCTTCGACTTTGGCGATGAACGCGTACGGTAGCCGGATCGACTTGTTCGTTGCTGGAATTGGTGGCCCCACGGGGGTCTCCAGAGGCCCCCGGTGGGTCCCGAGCGCCTGTCCTTCCTCAACGACCCAGTCTCCTTCCCCGAACGCACGTTCCCGGACGACATGGAAATCTGGGAAGGCTTGGATCATCGGCTCAAGGCCTGCACGGACGGCCTCCCGGCCTTTCGCTGGCTCTACGTTCTGCGGGTCTCGCTGAATGACCGACGGAAGGTGGAGGCTGAGGAAGCGCTCCACGTCGTGATCGTTGAGCGCCTTGTTCCCCGCATCCAGCAAGCGGATGTTATCTGCCACACTCATCTCGATTCACCTCCTCCCTTTACGCGAGGGCCCTGGGTATTCTAAACGCGCCCCTCCTCGGCTCCCATCCCGATTCCGCATCTATCTTCCTCCATATAACCGTTCAATCGATCTCTTGAGAGAACGCACATGTTTGGGCAGCCGGACGTTCGTCGCTCCGCGCCAACGCTGATTGACACGAGCTCCGGCCCGAGGGTCACGGCGCATCCCGCTCGCAAATCTCGGCGGCCGTTCCCCACCCCTTCTCCAGCATGCGCAGCAAGCGTCGCCCCATGAGCCTCCCGACGATTTTTCCCAAAGGCCCGTCCGGATTGATGACGCTTCGAATGTGCAGCCGAGTCCCGTCACCGCTGGGAAATGCCTGGAACTCGTCGTGGACACGGAGTCCCATGGCCCGTGCGTCGAAGGTCCAACTCCCGTCGTCCCGCACATGGAGGGTCTCCCGGAGAAGCGTATCCCTTCCGAGGGGGCCACGCCACGTGCCCTCGAGTTCGATCCGATGGCCGTTCCGCGCAAGGACGCGAATTCGGTGAGGCTGTTCGCGCGGATCTTTCGCAACGTACTCATCGGGCAAATCCGTCCACCACGCCCGGACGGACTGCGGCGGTCGGTGGATGTCCAGCTCCAAGTCGAGGTTGAGCGACCTGCCGACCCGGGCTGTGACCGGCCCGGATGAGATCGTAAATGCCCCTTCGCACCCTCGGTCTGGGCTAAGGGCCCAGCTCGATGATGATCTTCTTTCCCGCCTTCGAGACGAGCACCTGCTCGTCTCCATGGAGATGCAGGCTGCGCTCGATATCTGTCGGAATTCGGAGGACCGTCCCGCGCCCACTCCGCGAGAGCTTGCGCCGCAGTTTGAGTGGCTCGCCCCAAATACCGAGCCGGCGTGCGACCCGAATCATGCGCTGACTCTCCTCCTCGGGGATGAATTCTTCACCGCACGCGGCACATCGGAGCCCCTGTTCCACGAACGTGTAGCCTTCGATTTCGGAGGTGATGTCGTCGACGGGGACCAGCCTCCGTTTCCCGCAGTTGGGACACCGGGCGCTCCGACTACCCCTCGGATCCCGTGATGACAAGGACCTCATCGTACTCACTGTCATAGGCGACCACCAGCTTTTTGTGTCCTTTCTTCCGAACGAAGATCTCCCGCTTTCTCGTTCCGACACGAGAGACCTTGTAAGACGTCCGAAAGGCTTCCCTCAAATCGATTTGATCCCAATCCCATTTTCTCATCCAAGTGTTCCGGAAGTGCTTGCTCACGTAGATGTGGACTTTGTCGATGTCGAACGGGAGCAAATTGATTCACTACATTATGTAATGAATATCATCTATATCAACGTTCGGATGGGGTGAGAGAATTCCCGGATTCGTCACCGAGCCTCAACGAAACTCATCCCATCCTTTATCAGGTCGGCTCGTAGATAACGCGCTCATGCCAAACATCGTCGACTTTCGCGATATCTACGAGTACAACTGGCGAGTCCTGAGCGACTATTGCGAGGCCCTCGCGAGGCTACCCGAGGACGAACTCCTCAAGAACCGCGAGGCGACGCACGAATCGTTGAAGAACATCTTCCATCACATCCTCTCCGTCCACGACGGCTGGCTGAACGTCACCGCCCAGGGCGCGTCGGCGGACCCGGCGATGCGCGAGAGAGATTTCGATGAGGTTCGAACGATGGAGCCGCTCCGGGCCTACATGAAGAAAATCATCGCGAAGGAGAAACGGTTCCTCGCGAAGCTCACGGACAAGGATCTTGACCGCGGCGTGCAGCCCGAATGGAAGACCCGCCCCCATCCGCTCCGCGACGCGTTTATGCAGGTGACGTTTGAGCAGGCTCACCACACGGGCGAGCTGATCGCGCTCCTCTGGCAGATCGATGTCGAACCGCCCGAGATGACATGGATCGATGTGCGGCTGGCGATGAAAGGCGACCCCGGCCCGTCATGAGGAAGACGCGGTCCGCGTTTCGGCGGCCCTCAACGCGCGTTCCGAAGACGGTCTTCGCCTCCCTTCCGGTGGATTTCCAGAAGCCTATCGCGTCGGCCGCGTGTTCATCACGAGCACCGCGCCGGCGCCCAGCGACATCGAGGGGCGAAGCCGACGGCGCGCACGAACGTTGATTCGGCCGACCGACAGGCGATGGGGGTCCAGGAACCAAATCTCAACGCTCATCCGTCCGACATCGAGAAGGGTCGTGAACATGTCGCCTGGTTCGACGGGCACAAGGGCGAGGAGATCGGAACGTTCATTCCCGGTCGTGATGACGGCCGAATCGGTCCGCACGATGATCTGATCCAAGCGGCTTTCGGCGACCCAGGCCACCACGCCCAAGATTCGGACCGTCTTTCCGGAGAGAGGACCGCTGGCGGAGGCCACCACGGTGACGCGCTTCCTCTTGAGACGGCGCGTTCGCCGTCTCGCCTTGATCACCGGGTATTGAGGCCTTCGACGATAGTGGACGGCGAAACTGACGGTGACGACCACGAGGACCACCCATCCGAAGAACTCCAGGTCGGAGCCGCGGGCGTAAAAGGACAAGAGGACGACAAAGACTCCGGCCACGGCATGGACGACGCGGAACACGACCTCGAATCGGTCCGCGCGCGTGTGCTCAATGCCGCCTCGGAGTTCCTGTCCACAGCGTCGACACGTGGTGTCTTGGATCGCGACGACGCAGCTGCAGCGTGGGCAGAGCCTCCTCTGACTGACAACCACGGGCCCGAATCACGCAGGGTCCGTTAACATTGTTCTCCAAATGCGACCGATTCATTCGGGACCGGTTCGTCGAGATCTACGAAGGTGGTCGCGGGTCCTCACAGGAAGAGTCGGCTCGTCATCGCCTGCAGGCCAGGGAACTCCATCGGATCCCCGGTCCACCGGGCCATCATCGGACCATAGCGCCGCTCCGCCCGTTCGAGGAAGATCCGCATCTCCTCCTGGACTTCCGCCGGCGGCTTGCCGGTGATCGCGACGGCGAGGATGAACTTCGGACTGCGTTCGATGACGACGGTCTGGTCGCCGAGCTCGAGTCGCCGCAATTCGTCCGCTCCGCCCGCGAAGGACACGCGCGCGAAATTCATTATCGCGGTGAGCATGCCCGCCATGACGTCGGGATCGACGTCCGCGCCGTCCGAGCGACTCGCATGGGTCAGCAAGAGTCCACCGCCCTCGATCACGAAGACATCCTCGACCTCGTAGCCGACTTTCTCCGGTGCCACGAGCGGTTCGAATTCGCGGTCGAGGACCCCGGCCGTTGCCTCATCGAGGGCCGCCGGATCGACACTCGCGAGGAGCACCCCATCGCCCGCCGTCACGAGGTCTCGGATCGTGTTCAGGAGGCGCACGACCCGCGCCACCTCCTGATAGTTCGCCAGATACTCGATCCCCTCGAGCACGACGACGGCTTTGGGCTGCGCCGCGACGAACTCGCGAACGAGCCGCTCGAGCAACTCCGGATTCGTTGGCGGGACTCGATTCTGGCCCACGGCGGATGTGAGCCAGAGGATCGGGGTTGCCTGGAGGTCGTAGTCGTCGCGGACCTCGGTCGGTGTGCGGCGCGTGATGACGAGGCCCAGCGACCCCAGGCGGACGGCCTCCGCGACCGCGAGGAACGCGAGCCGCGGCCGCCGCTCGCGGATCGCATAGGCGCGACCGGGCTTCAGGTCGAAGCGCCGGGGGACCCCGACGGGTTCCTCTTTTTGAGGCGTGACCACGAACATCCGGTAGCGCAGGACTGCGACGGCGAAGAGCGCGGCCATCGCGAAGGCGGTAATCGTCAGGTAGGGCGGCGGATACATGTCCTGGAAGATCCGCAAGTACGCGTACGATTCCGCGCCCGTTCCGTGGATCACGACGCCGGCCGTCATCAGGATCGCCTGCTTCCGGACGACCGGATCTTTGTTGCGAATCAACGTGCGGACGAGGACCGCGAGGGCCGTCGACATGAACAGCGTCGCGAACAAGGCGAGGCTCCCTCGGGCCCAGGTATCCTCGATGACCACGCCGATTCCTCCGTATTCGTCCTCGAGACTCGTGACCTGGGTCGTGACTCCGATCGCGACGATGAGGAGCGATACCTGCAGGAAGAGATTCACGAGGCGGCGCCGCATGAGCTCGAAACCGAGGAAGTACTGGCCGATGAACGAGGCGGTGAATCCGACCGCCAGCATGTGGAAGAAGTAGAACAGTCGGGCGATCTCGAGCGGCCCGGTGTTCGCTCCGCCATCGACGATGCTCGACGTACGGAGGAGATATGCGAACGTGCCGGCCAGGACGAAGAACACCATCGCCAAGACGAACGTGTCGCCCGCGCGCCGGTTCGGGATCTTTCGGACGACGTACGCGGCGGCGAGGAGGGCGAGGGAGCTGCTCCCAACCGAGATCAGGGAATACCATTGGGAGGCTTCGACCATCAGCCCCCGTGGCGTACCGGACAGGCGTTAAAAAGCCCTTTCCCCACAGTCTCGGATTTGAGTACGTACCCTGTGCAAGATGCAATCTCCGCATGATTTGAATGAGGAACAATCGCAGCGCCAATGCTCACGCCCACGCTGGGGTTCGGTGCGTCGCCATCGAGCCCCGGGGTTCGGTTGGCCGAGCGTGTCTGATCGCGCGGACGGATCGCTAGTTGCCGACTTTCATGCCGCAGGACGGGCAAAACTGCACGCCGGGGCTGAGGGGAGCGCCGCAATTCTTGCAGAATGCCGGGGCCTCCGGGGTGATTGGCTGAGAGGCCTGCGCGCTCGGAGGCGTGGCTGCGTATCCGGGAGGAGCGACCGGCGGTGGCGGTCCGTAGGTCCCGAATCCCGCGGGATATCCGGCGCCGTATCCAGGGAACATCACGGCCCGCGGTTTCCACGCAATCGCCAGGGCGCCTCCGACGATCCCCAGAATCAACCCGATCAGGAATCCTCCCAACGCGGTGAAGATGCTCAGGATGGAGAAGACCAGGATGATCACTCCCCAGGTCACGTGCTGATCCGGACGCATATAGAGCATGACGGCGCCGACGAGCACCAGGATGCCAAACGCGAGGCCAACGACCCCGATCACGAGACCGATGGTGGGGACGAACGCGAAGATGGCGGCCCCGATCGCCGCGAGCAGCGCTCCGCCCAGCAGGATGAAGATGCCGGCGAGCAAGGACAACACGAACGCGGCGGTCGGTCTCTCGGTCACGTAGCTCCCCGGCGATGGATGCGAGCTGGCGTAGTTAGAGATTTGCCCCTTCGCCAGACTCGAGACCGCCGTCGCTTCCTGCCGGAATAGCGGGAACGCCGCAGTCAGTTGTACGAGAACAATCCATCCCAGCACGGTCGTCAGCCATGCTCCGGGATTCGAAGAAAGCCACGGTACCGGACTCGCATTCCCCGGTATGAATGCGGGGAACAAGGAGTACCGGTAGATTCCGTGCGCAATCGCCCCCAGTGATCCGACGAGGGCCTGCCACCATCCCCAAAGTCGGACTCGAAGAAGACGGAACGATGCGACCCAAAGCACGATCGTGAGGATGAGAAAGGGGGTCCCCTCCTGGATCGCAAAGGCGACACGATCGTATTCTCCGAACCGCAGCCAAACGAAGACGCCGATCCCGAAGATGACCATGGCAACGAACATCATCACGATCCCGGAGGTCAAGACGAGCGCGAAGAGGTACCGAACGATCGAATCGGGGAGCGTGGATCGGGTCCTTCTTGCGCGGGGAAGGACGACGATCCCGGCGAACATGAGGGCCGAAACAGAGACCACGAGCCCCGAGGCGAGCCAGAAGGACATGAACGGCGAATAGAGACCGACGACAAAGGTCGTGATGCTAGCGAATGGGATGGACACGCCAGTAACGATTTTGTCGAAGCGGTCCACGGCGATGCCTCGCAATGATTGACGGGAACGATGTTTTGGTTCGTGCTTCAGTGTTTCGGCCGTTTGCGGCGGAGGGCGACATCATCGCGACGCTTGGGTTACCATCGGGCCACCCCGGGTCTTCCAGAGCCGCGGCAGGATCTCCCGCACGAACTGCATCCCGACAGTCTCAGCAGACTTTTTGTATCACCCTCTCCTGGGCGGGTCATGCCAGGAATCGACGTCGTCCGCGGGACCGGGCTCAAAGAAGGCCAATCGACTCCCGGGATCCTCCGGGAGCAGGCGTTCGAGTCGAGCAACGTCCTCGTGTCGCGGACGCGGCTGGACCCTGCGGCGGTGTCGGGTTGGCATCATCACGGGACCCACGATCTGTACGGGTTCCTCCTCTCGGGACGGCTCCGACTGGAGTACGGCACGACGGGGTCCGAGGCGGTGACCGTGAGTCCGGGGGATTTCATTCATATCCCTCCCGGCTTGGTGCACCGAGACGTGAATCCGGACCGCGCACGCGGGCTGATCGTGGTCAACATCCTTGTGGGAAGCGGAGTCCGCGTTGTGAACCTGGATCGACCGTGAGGTCCGCGAGATGTCCGTGAGCATCG
>Ga0209056_10004334_pt1 | contig 14970 bp, 14 predicted proteins | sample GraSoiAngelo_114_FD_185876 | JGI IMG/M metagenome (GOLD analysis project Ga0209056, IMG submission 185876) | Grasslands soil microbial communities from the Angelo Coastal Reserve, California, USA - 14_0903_13_40cm (SPAdes) (version 2) | ecosystem: Environmental > Terrestrial > Soil > Grasslands... | reverse complement strand
TGCGGCGTTCGACGCCATCGCGCTCATCGGGGCGCTCGCGCTCGCGGCGGCGAGCCTCCAGGGCGAAGCGATTTCGAAGTGGTATCCCTTCGATCTGATCCGCGGCGTTGTCACGGCAAGCGCGGCCAGCATCTTCGGCGGGTTCGTCCTGTTGTTCGGCGACATTCAATGGCACGAGCTGCCGCAGGACGACCGGCTCCGCAATGTGCGGCGCGCGCTGCTCGGCGTGACACTCGCCGTGCCCCTGCTCATCGTGTTCGCGGCGCTGTTTGCATCCGCCGATCCGGTGTTCAACAATGTGCTGACGAACCTGTTTGCCTTCGACCTCGATTCGGTCGTGTCGCACACGCTGTTCATCGGCTTCTGGGCGTTCCTCGTCGCCGGCTATTTCCGCTGGTCGTTCCTCGGCATGCCCTTTTTCGGTCTCACGCCGGCGCTGAAGCCGGTGCAGAGCGTGGTGCCGCTGGCCACTGCGCTCGGCATGCTGAATGCGCTGTTCCTGCTGTTCGTCGTCGTCCAGCTCCGCTATTTCTTCGGCGGCACCGCGCTCGTCGAGGAGACCAGTGGCCTGACATACGCAGAGTATGCGCGGCGGGGCTTCTTCGAGCTGATGACCGCCAGCGGGCTCGTTCTCCCAATTCTGCTCGGCGGTGATGCACTGCTCCGCGGCGCCACGGCGCCGCAGCTCCGCACGTTCCGCCAGCTGGCGGGCCTGCTGCTCGGCCTGCTCGCCGTCATCATGGTATCCGCGCTCCAGCGCATGCGGCTGTACGTGTCGGCCTTCGGACTGTCTACAGACCGGCTGTACGCGACGGCGTTCATGATCCTGCTGCTCGGCGTGTTCGCCTGGTTCGCCTGGACCGTGCTGCGCGGCCAGCGGCAGCGCTTTGTGTTCGGCTCGCTCATGCAAGGCCTCGCGGTCCTGGCCGGCCTGCATCTGCTCAATCCTGATGCCTTCATCGTCAAGACGAACCTCCATCGTCCCGCGGCCGAACGCCCGTTCGATGCGAAGTACGCGCTGACGCTCGGTGGCGATGCCGTCCCTGCCCTGCTCGACGCGATACCGCAGCTGAATCCGGAAGACCGCTGCGTCGTCGTGCACGGCCTCCTGGCCCGCTGGGACAAAGTGGAAGTCGATTGGCGCACCTGGAACTGGAGTCGCGCGCGCGCGCGTTCGCTCGTCCGCAAGCAAGCCGACGCCCTGAAAGCGTCGTGCCCAAACCCGAAGGAGCAGGGCAATGATCACTGACGGCCTGAATCCGCTCACGGTACTGCTGTTTGTGGGCACTGTGCTCGCGGCGGCGACGCTCATCGTCCTCTACATCGTCGCGCGGGTCACCCAGCGCGAGCCGTTCGCGCGGATCACGCTGCGCGTGCTGCTGGGCGGAGTCGGACTGTATCTGTTGCTCTTCCTCGGCGCCTCGGTGTTTAGTCACAGTCGAGTGCTGGCCGTCGGCGCAGAGAAGCACATCTGCGAGATCGATTGCCACCTCGCCTACGCGGTTGCCGCGACCAAGTCGGAATCACTCGCCAACGGGATGGTGCGGCACACCGTCACGGTCAAGGTGCGCTTCGATGAGGAAACGATCTCGTCGCACCGCCCTCGAGACGCGACGCTCACACCTAACAGCCGGTACGTCGCCTTGGTCGATGATGCCGGCAATCGGTACCCCGGATCGACCGACGGGCTGCGGCGCAAATTGATTCCCGGCGAGTCGTACACGACGGACATCGTGTTCGAGGTACCGGCGAGCGCAAACGGCCTGCGGTTGATCCTGCGCAATAACGATCCGGAAACCGCGTTCATCATCGGGCACGAGAACAGCCTATTTCACGGCAGGACGACCTTTCGCTTGCCAGGATAGGTGTCAGGTGTCTGGTGTCAGGGACGACGTGCCTTGAGCGCTCGGACGAGACCGGCACGGAGACGTCCAACGTCTCCGCTCAAGTTTAGCCCGTGCTCCAAAGCCGCCTGATCGGTGTAGTGCCTTCGGGAAGCGATCACGAATTGAGTCTCAAGCTCCATCAATGAACCGTTCGCAATCGATAGGTGATGGAGATACTCTCCGAGGTGTTGTCTTCCTTGTCCCTCAGCGATGTTGCTGGGGATTGACACAGCGCAGCGCTGCATCTGACTCGTTAGTGCAAATCGCTCGTCTTTGGGGAACGATTTCGTGACCTCGTAGGCGAAGTCGGTGAGATCCATCGCGCGCTGCCACACAATCAAATCGCGATACGAGAGGACGCGGGTTCGTGCTACGGTCATGCTTTGACAATCGTAGGTCAGCTTCGGTCTTGCGGGACCATTCGAGCGCCCCCGGGCGCGTTCGAGCGCAGACCTGACACCAGACACCTGACACCTATCAAGCGAGTAGATTCCCGTCTCATGTCACTATGCATCACCCAAGTCGACGCTTTCACCAATCGCCCGTTCGCTGGGAATCCAGCCGCGGTCTGCATCCTCCCAGAACCAGCCGATCCAAAGTGGATGCTCAACGTCGCGCGTGAGATGAACCTCGCCGAGACGGCATTCCTCGTTCCCCAGCGCGACGGGTACGATCTCCGCTGGTTCACGCCGTCGGTCGAAGTCGATCTGTGCGGCCACGCGACGCTCGCCAGCGCACATGTGCTGTGGGAGGACGGTCGCCTAAAATCGAACGAGCAAGCGCGCTTTCACACCAAGAGCGGGCTCCTGACCGCCGATCGCCGCGAATCCTGGATCGAGCTCGACTTCCCAGCGACGCCGGCGGCAGCGGCCCCGCCACCATCCGGCCTGCTCGACGCACTCGGCGCCCAACCGACATTCGTGGGCCGCAGCAAGTTCGATTACCTCATCGAGGTCGAGCACGAAGATACGGTGCGGGGGTTGACGCCCGATCTTACCGCCGTGAGCCGCGTCGAAGCGCGCGGCGTCATCGTCACGAGTCGGAGTAATGGAAAGACGGGCTACGATTTCGTGTCGCGGTTCTTCGCCCCGCAGTCCGGTGTGCCTGAAGATCCCGTCACGGGGTCGGCACACTGCGCGCTCACACCCTACTGGAGCGCGAAGTTGGGAAAGAAAGAGCTGACCGCGTATCAGGCGTCGCCCCGTGGTGGCGAGCTGCGGCTGCGGTTGGTCGGTGACCGTGTCAAGATTGGTGGTCAAGCCGTCACGGTGTTGCGCGGCGAACTGACGACGGACAATATGGGCGCGTGACGAACGACCAACGATCGAGCCGAGTGATCGGCTACCTCTGCGCCCTGGGCGCTGGCTCCGTGTGGGGCACGACCGGCCCGCTCTCCACCAAACTGTACGCCGAAGGCGCCGCCATCACTGGCATCGGCTTCTGGCGCCTGATGCTCGGCACGGCCGGTCTCGCACTGTGGGCCGTGCTGTTTCAGCGCGAAGTCTTCAAGGTCGATCGCAAAGGTTTACTGCTCATGGGCGGACTCGGCGGCGCGATGGTCGCGCTGTTCGAGGTGGCATATCAGTTCGGGATCGCCGGCGCGGGCGTCGCGGGTGCCGCCGCGCTGCTCTATACCGCGCCCGTCATGGTCGCCCTCGTCGCGAAGCCGCTGCTCGGCGAGAAGCTCACACCGCTGCGCTTCGCGCTCTGCGTCGTCGTCATGATCGGCGCCGCGATGACCGTAACGGGCAAGAGCGGCGCGGCACCACAAAGCGCCGTGCCGTTGCCCAGTCTCATCGTCGGCGTGTTCGGCGGACTCTTGGCCGCCGTGAGCTACGCGACGACGACCGTACTCGCGCGCTGGACGGTGCCGCGCTACGGCTCCTATCGCATGCTGTTCTGGGAAGCGTTCGGTGGCGTCGTGATTCTGGCGATCGTCCTGCCGCTCGCCGGCCACGCGCCTGCGCCACCCCCGACGAGCGCCGCGTGGCTGTACGTCTTCGCGCTCGCCGCCGGCGGTGTCGTGCTGGCGAACTTCCTGTTCTTCGCGGGCGTGCGCCGCATCGAAGCGACGCTGACCGCCGTCGCCGCGACGATCGAGCCGGTCGTCGGCGCGCTACTCGCGTTTCTGCTCCTGAGCCAGGGACTCACGCTGCTCGGCTGGGTCGGCCTGGTGATGGTGGTCGGTGGCGTTGCAGCCGGATACTTGCGCGAGGGACGCGACGGGGTCGTGGAGGCTCAACCAGAGCCGTAGCGGGTAAACTTGGGCATGATCGCCCTCCTGCTCGTCATGGCGTTGCAGCAACCGGCTGCCCCGCCCCAACTGCCCCCGTTACCCGCCGCGCGCACCGACACCTCGCCGTTCCGCCGGCTCGCGCTTTCAACCCCAACGCTGCTGCGCGAGGGATCCGGCCGGCCGGGGCCCACGTACTGGCAACAGCGCGCGGACTACACGATCGCCGTCTCGCTCGACACCGCGACGCACACCATCGCCGGCCGCGAAACGATCCGCTACACCAATCGCTCTCCGGACACGCTGCGCTACCTCTGGCTGCAGCTCGACCAGAACCTGTTCCGCGATGACAGTCGCGGTGCTCTACTGAATCCTCCCGATGCCCGCTTTGCGGCACGTGGATTTCATGGAGGCTTTGTTCTCGATCGCGTCGAGTCCGTGCGGCCGTCGGGCCGTCAGACCGTCCGACGCAGCCTCAAGACGATCGAGGACGGGACCGTCTTGCGGGTTGAGCTCGACCGGCCGCTGCCGCCCCGCGGCGTCGCGTCACTCGAGATCGGCTACTCGTTTCAGGTGCCCGAGCACGGCGCCGACCGCATGGGTCGCGAGCAATTCCCCGAGGGGTGGCTGTACGAGATCGCGCAGTGGTATCCGCGCCTCGCCGTGTACGACGACGTGCGCGGCTGGAATACCGAGCAGTACCTCGGCCAGGGAGAGTTTTATCTCGAGTACGGTGACATCGACTTTGCCATCACGGTGCCGCGGGGCTTCATCGTCGCCGCGACGGGACGGCTGACCAATCCGCTTCAGGTCCTGACGGCGCAGCAACGCGAACGGCTCGCGCGCGCGCTGCATTCGGACTCGACCGTCGCGATCATCGCAAAAAATGAAGTCCGCCAGGCAACCACGCGCCCCGCAGGCAGCGGCGCCACGCTCACCTGGCGGTTCTCCGCGCAGAATGTCCGCGACGTCGCCTGGGCGGCCGCCCCGAACTTCATCTGGGACGCGAGCGGCTGGAACGGCATTCTGATGCAGTCGTTCTATCCGCCGGTCGCCGATTCCATCTGGCGGGAATCGACGCGCATGGTCCGGCATTCGATCCAGCACTATTCGGAGAAATGGTTTCAGTACCCCTACCCGACCGCGATCAACGTCAACGGTCCCGTCGGCGGGATGGAGTATCCGATGCTCGTCTTCTGCGCCAACCGGCGCAGCCGTGAGGGGCTGTTCGGCGTGACGACGCACGAGCTCGGCCACCAGTGGTTCCCGATGATCGTCGGCAGCAACGAGCGGCTGTACGCCTGGATGGACGAAGGGTTCAACACCTTCATCAATATCTATTCGACGCGCACCTACTTCCCGAACCAGGCAGGGCTGCGCACGCGCGGGCAAGCCGAGCAATGGGCGCAGTTCGCGGCCAGCGGACGCGACGAGCCGGGCATCACGCCCGCCGATCGCGTGACGCCGGAGTTACTGGGCCAGGTCGCGTACAACAAGCCGGCGACCGGCCTCTACCTGCTGCGGCATGCGATCCTCGACTCGACGCGTTTCGACGCGGCGTTCCGCGAATACATCAAGCGCTGGGCATTCAAGCACCCGACGCCCGCCGACTTCTTCCGGTCGATGGAAGACGGCGTGGGCGAGGATCTCTCGTACTTCTGGCGCGGCTGGTTCCTCCGGACCGACGTCGTGGATCAGGCGGTCGATTCGGTGCGCACGGTCAAGGACTCGACTGGCACCACGTACACCGCGATCTATCTGGCGAGTCCGGGTGGGTTACCGATGCCGGTGGATCTGCGGCTGACCTTTGCCGACGGCAGCGTCGAGAACACACGGCTGCCGGTGGAAGCGTGGTTCCAAGGCAACCGCTTTACGTACGTGCGCGTGTTTCCAAAGGAACTCGTGAAAGTAGAGATCGATCCGGACAAGAACTTCCCGGACGTGCGGCGGCAGAACAACGTGTGGACGAAGTCGGAAGCAACTAGCGCGCGACCGTAGTTTCAGACTCCTCGAGCTGGCCGCTGTAGAAGTTTGGCTTGCCGGACGCTTGCAGCAGGCCGTGCACCACGAACTCGAGACCCACGAAAAACAGTCCGCCCCAGAGTAGGGACGGCAGCTCGCTCGTGTTGCGGCCGTAGGCAACGAGCGCCCAACGCGCGAGCACGTAGCACCACAACCCACCCGCGAACCACCCGAAGACGCGCACGATCTTCCCGCCCGACGTCTCGATTCCCGGAATCTTGAGCAGCACCACTTCAACCCAGTGGCCCACATAGAGGAAGCTGAAGGCCAGCGTGAACGCGTCCAGAAAATCCCACAGGAACGTGCCATGGCGCGGCAAGAGCACCACGATCACGAGCGCGAGCGGGATCCCCAGCAGCGTGCTACGGGTGAGCGCTTTCATGCAGATGCACCTCCAACCAGTCGAGGACTGTACCCCACCAGATGCGGCGATTACGGGGCCGCAGCACCCAGTGTCCTTCGTCCGGGAAGTACAGGAACTTCGCGTCGACTCCCATGCGCTTCGCCGCCGTAAACGCCTGATACCCTTCGGACAGATCGACGCGATAATCGAGCTGCGAATGCACGATCAGCATCGGCGTCTTCCAGTTGCCGACGAAATTCAGCGGCGACCACTTCTCGTAGAGCGCACGATTGGCGTAGACGGAGCCCCCGAACTCCCAATCGGTGAACCAGAGCTCTTCGGTCGACCCGGCCATGCTCACGGTGTTGAACACGCCATCGTGGTCCACGAGCACCTTGAAACGGTTGGTGTGTCCGGCGATCCAGTACACCATGTAGCCGCCGTAGGAGGCGCCGGCCGCGCCCATCCGCGTCGAGTCAACATAGGGCAGGCGTGCCACGACATCCAAGCCTTTCATCACATCTTCGTAGGGGTAGTCGCCCCAATGCTGGGAGATCGCGTCGGTGAACTTCTGGCCGTAACCGGTGGAGCCGTGGAAGTTCACTTCCGCAACGACGAATCCGCGGGCCGCGAACATCTGGTTGTTCCACCGCGGACCCCAACTGTCAGTCCACGCGCCCTGCGGGCCGCCGTGAATCAGGTAGATGAGCGGATACTTTTTCGTCGGATCGAAGCCCGGCGGCTTCTGCGACCAGCCGAACACCGAGTCGCCCAGGGCGCCGAGAAAGCCGAACTCTTCGAGCGGCGGCAGGTCCAGAGTTGCGAGGGCGGAGTCGGTGTGATGCGTCAGCGCCTTCCCCGAGACCCAGACCTCGGCGGGCTGCGTATTGGTCTGATGGAGATACGCCAACGTCTTATTGTCGGGACCTACCTGCACGCCCGTGTTGACGCCGCCTGCGACCACGCGCGTGCGTTTGAATCCTGGGATGTCGATGCGATAGATGTTGTCGCGGCCACGTTCCTCGACGATGGCGTAGATGCACTTGGAATTCGGACACCACGTGTAGGACCCGACCGACAGATTCCAGCCGGCCGTTGCCTCACCTGATTGTCCCGAGGCGTTCGCAGGTCGCCGACCGCGACCGCCCGGGAATGCAAGCAGCATGAGCCGCTGACGGTCCGCCTCGAATCCCGCGCGTTCCATGGACAGCCATGAGAGCATCGTCCCGTCTGGCGAGAAACGCGGTGTGTTGTCAGCGCCACGCTCGTCCCTGGTCGAGAGCGGCCGCAACGTCGCTCCTTCCGGGCCAATCAAGTAGATGTCGACGTTCGTGTTGTCCGCGACCGTCGAATCCCCATGCATGGCGACCGCGATCACCTGACCGTCAGGAGAGATGGCAACGTCGCCATCGCCACTCGTCGCGATCGCCGGCACGTCGTGATCATCCGGCGTGAGGTTCGTCGCCTTCCCCGTGGCGAGATCCACGCGGAACAGATGTTGCCGCTTGCCCGCCCTGAAATCGTCCCAATGCCGCCACATCAGCCCCGTCCAGATCCTCGCGTCGGTCGGATATTGGCCGTTGCGCTGATCGATTTCCTGATTCGCCGGCCACTTGATGTCGCTGACGACGAGCAACCCTGACCCATCGGGGAGCCATAAGGGATCCGACACGCCATCAGGAACGTGCGACACCCTCCGCGCATCGCCGCCGGCAATCGGCAACACCCAGACCTGCGCGCCACTGTCGCGCGTCGAGACGAAGGCGAGCGTCTTGCCATCGGGCGACCAGCGCGGCTGGCGATCCGAGCCGGGCCCGCCGGTCAGCTGCCGAGCCTTCCCCGCCGCCACCTCGACGACCCAGACGCGCGACACGTTGCGGTTGTCCTGGAGCGACGGCGTCGAGACGGTATACGCCACCCACTTCCCGTCGGGCGAGAGCTGCGGATCGCTGACGGACTTCAGCGCGATGTAATCTTCGAAGGTGATGGAATGACGCTGCGCGGAAAGGACCGTAGGAATAATGGAAAGTTGGAATGTGAGAATGAGCAACACGACTGAACTCATTCCAACATTCCATCGTTCCAACATTCCGTTTTTCCGTCGTTCCATCATTCCCCCTCAGTATTCCGGATGTGTAAGAATCGCCCGTACGAGGTCGTCGAAGAGTTGGGATTCCGGCGTGACGTTGCCGTCCGCGTCGCTGTGCACGTTCCACGCGGCGAGCTCGTTCAACGCGGTCGCCTCCTCATACGTCAGATGCAGCACGTGGCCGTTCGCGCTCTTGCCCGCCTTGTCGAGCACGTGCTTGAGCACATCGGGCAGGTGCTTGGCATTCCGCACTGCATCGTACTGTTGTCTGGTCACGGTGAGGTCCATGCGCTAATCTTGGGTACCTTCGTTGTCACCCGCAACCCAGAGCACTGATGCCCCGCACTGCATTCCTGTCCACCGGTTTTCATGTCCCGTCGCGCGTCGTCACGAACGACGACCTCGCGAAGATCATGGACACGTCCGACGAGTGGATCGTGCAGCGCAGCGGCATCAAGACGCGCTACTGGGTGGACAAGGGCGACACCGGCGTCGCGCTCGCGCGCGAGGCGTCCAAGAAAGCGCTCGACAAAGCGGAGCTCGCGCCGGCCGACATCGATTGCATCATCTATTGCACCTGCACGCCCGATCACTTCGAGCCCGGCAACGGCGTCTTCCTGCAGCGCGAGCTCGGCCTCACCGACATTCCCGCGGTCGATGTGCGCAATCAATGCAGCGGATTCATCTATGGGCTGTCGATCGCCGACGCGTGGATCCGCACGGGTCAGTACAAGAACATTCTGCTGGTCGGCGCCGAGGTGCATTCGCGCGGGCTGGACAAGACGACGCGCGGGCGGGACACGGCAGTGCTCTTCGGCGATGGCGCGGGCGCCGCGGTGCTCGGTCCCATCTCCGATGACGGCCGCGGTGTGTTGTCGACGCACATCTTCGCCGACGGCCGCTACGCTGAGAAGCTATGGGTCGACGGGCCCGGCCTGGCGCACGATCCGTACGTGAGTGCGGAGATGCTCGAGCAGGGATTGCATCGCGCCGTGATGGAGGGGCGCGACGTCTTCAAGTTTGCGTCGATCAAGATGCCGGAGTCCGTCGCCATCGCCCTCAAGACCAACCGCCTCACTGCCGCCGACGTCAAGCTGCTCGTCCCCCATCAGGCCAACCTCCGCATCATCGAAATGGTCCAGAAGGCGGCCGGCCTGCGCGACGACCAGGTGTACACCAACATTCAGAAGTACGGCAACACGACCGCGGCCTCGATTCCCATCGCGCTCGATGAAGCCCTCGCCGCAGGACGCTTGCAGCGCGGCGATCTGCTCGTGCTGACGGCATTCGGGTCGGGGTTTACCTGGGGGAGCGCGGCGATTCGCTGGTAGAATCGATCTCCTTCAACTCCTTGAGCTCGCGTGCGGCGCCGGACGCCAACGGCGATCCGCGGTACCGCTCGACAAACCGCGCCAGCTCCACTCGCAGCCGGCCAGTCCGTCCCAGTTTGCGATAGAGGTCGATCAAGCCGTTCGCGGCGCGCATCTGCTCGTACGGGCTCGCTGCCGGTGCCGCGTTGCGAATCTCCAGGTACAACCGTTCCGCCTCGTCGTACCCTTTCAGCCGCATCTCGAGCAAGTGCGCAAGCTGCAGCCGCGCCTCGTGATCCCGGGGTTCGAGTCTGAGATGATCGCGAAACCAGTCCGCCGCTTCTGCATACTTGCCCTGCACGATCAAGACGTCCTGACGTGGGTACGTCGGCGGCGGCGGGATGTCGCCGTCGGCGTATATCGTCTTGACCATCAGGACTGCGGCGCTCCCCACCGTACGGTGGATGGCGATGGCACCGGCGATGGCGATGGGGAGGTTGAGGATCGTCAGGACAGCGAAGGCGACGCCGGAGATCCAGCCCTTGTTCAACATGAAAAACCACAGCGACGTGAGCATCGTGAAACACGCCGGCACGAACCACGCTGCAACGCGAAACAGCCGCAAGGCGTCGGTCGGATCGGTGTACTGCGGGCCCTTAGCCATCGCGTCCACGATTGCGCCTGAAACGCCGCTCGCGCAAGTTGCGTACAGCGGTACCTACAGGAGAGACATCATGTTTTTCTATTTGGGAATCGGCTTGGCCGCCACGGCGCTCGTCGGCGGCTTCGTGGTCACAAGAAACTTCGTGCGCCGTCGGCTGCGGTTCGTGGATATCGTGCAGAAGCCCGCCGCGCCGCTCGTGGCCGGCACCATCGCCGCCGTCGCGCTTCTTCCCGCGATGGTGCTCCCGGCTGTCGGAGTGGGAACGGCGCTGGCGCTGGGTATTGGGGTTGCGAGTGGGGTCGCCAGCGGTCGCAACGCGCCGCCGTCTTCCGACTAACCAGCGCGAAGCGCCTCGGGGCGTCCCGCGACGACACGTAACGCGCGCACCGCTTCGCGCGCGAACGTTTTCCCGGCGCCCTTTTCGACCTCCTCCAACGCGCTCCAGCGTGTAAACGCCGGCCGTACCGGCGTCGCCATCTGCAGCGTTTCGAACGCATCGGCGACCGCCAGCACCTTCACGGTGATCGCCATCGGCAGCGCTTCGATATCCCAATCGTCGCCCACGATCTCGTAGTAGTGCGAGTACTCGGCGATGATTTCGGCCGCTCCGCGGAGCGCGCGCGCGACGGTGACGGACTCGTCGGTGACGGAGCGCGATAGCAGCTTGAGGAGACGCTGATCGGCCGTCCCGACTTCGTGGAGCAGCGACGCGATCCGAATATTCTCCAGCTCACCGTCGGACAGCTCCAATTCGGCGCCCATCGCCGCCGCGAGCTCCGCGACGCGCGTCGAGTGACCTTCTTGATTGCTTTCCGCTGATTCGATGTGAAAGGTGAGCACTTCCAGCGTGGCCAGATACGCGTTCTTCAGATCTGCCATCCGCGCGGCGCGTTGCTCAGCAAGGCCGCCGACGACATAGCCGGTCAGAATCAGGAAGCCGCCCCACGGGACCAGCGTCAACAACGCGTCCTGAGTCAGGCCGGCTTCCATTCCCATCCCCTCGGTGGCCTGGAAATAGAGGACGAGCGTCACGACGAACAGGCCGGACCCCACAGCAAATCGCCGGCCGCCATAAAAGCCGGCCAGGATGATCGGCAGATAATAGAAGCTGAGAAACGCGAACTTTTGCTCGATCAGCGAATTGATGACGAGCAACGAAGCCACGAGTAGCAGGACCAGGATGCGCTCGAAGTACTTCAACACGAACCGCTGAATCACAAAACCCTTTCTTCCAAGGAGATAGGAAGCGCCGGACCAAAGTGAGGGAAGGGTGGGCAATCTGCAAGTGAGAAGGGTCACAACGGAGCACGAACGAGCACACGCCGGCGTTCGGCATGGAATTCGCTAAAGGGGGAGGCGGGGGGACGGCCTGGCGCGTCCTAGAGGCCCCCCCCAGGGACGTCCGCACTGGGCCTTCATCATTATCCACAGCATCCTCGTTCTCGTGGGCTCCTCCTCTTCGTGCTCGCCGAGCTTTCCTATATCACCTACCACGCCGGTCTCACGCATTTTCTGTTTGCGCACATCATCGCCGAAGTCTGCGACGCGCTAGCCCTCGTGACGATCGCGCTGGGTCTCCGCAAGCGGGCGCCGCTCGTACCCGGGGCACTGCAACACCGGTAGCGGCGGGTAGCGCACAAACCGTGGGTCCGTATCGGCGCGCAGGCACCGATAGAACACGGACCCCCGGCGGTTCGTCACAATCCGCACCCATGTGCAGGTCTCGCATAGCCCTACAATTGGGTCAGTCATTAGGTCGAACGACAAGCTAGTTATATCTTGGTGCCCGTGAGCCCCTCCCAGGTAGACGACTTCGGGCTACCCCCCGGAGTGCGTGACCAATACCTGCAAGGAGCCCGGGATCAGCTGGGGGCGATCGCAGAGCTGGCCGAACGGCTGATCGCTGCGGGCGACGACACGGCCGCAATCGAAACACTGCGCCGCGACGCCCATCGGCTGCGCGGCTCCGCCGGCTCGTTCGGATTCCCCCAGGCATCTGTCGTCGCCGCCGAGCTCGAAGAGGCGGCAAAGAAGTGGCTCGAGCATCCCGGAAATGGCGTCGCGGGCCGTGGGCAGGCCGCACGCGCGTTCGTTCGGCGCTTAGCGGCGGCCCTGTTCACCAAACAAGCGACGGCACCCCCCCCTCCGGCTGAGCCTTCGCCGCCGCCTGCCCTCGCCGCCCCAGCACCGGAGTCAAGCGATGTGCCTGAGGTGATCGTCGTCGAAGACGATCCAGCACTTGCCGAGCTGCTCACGTTCGGCCTCGAAGCGCGAGGCTATCGCTTCCGGCACTTTCGCAACGGCCGCGAGGCGCTGGACCTGCTCAAGACGATGGACACGCAGGGGAGCTCGCAGCCGCCGCTGCTGCTGCTCGACGTCGATCTCCCTGCACTCGACGGCTATTCGATCTTCGAGGAGCTGCAGCAGGAGTGCCCGGGAAAATTTCGCGTCGTCTTTACGACCGTGCACGGCAGCGAGACGGAGCAGCTGCGCGGGCTCGAAGCGGGCGCGATGGATTACATGGTGAAGCCGATGAGCCTGCGCGTCGCGCTCGAAAAGATCCGCCGCTGGGTAGGTCGGTGACGGCACGCCATTTCCTGACCATCGTCGCCATCGTGCAGGGCGGCCTGCTCGCGGCGCTCATGGTGCTGATCATCCTCAATCGTTGGTTCCGGCTGCGGCGCAGCCGCCGGCTCAACCCGCGGCGCGAGGCGGTGGACGCCTCGATGCGGCGCTGGGCGGCCGGAACCGCGCCGCTCGCGGGAGTACTGGTCGGGCTCGCGCGCCTGCCGACGCCGCTCGCCATCGACGCGCTCGTCAAATGGTCGGCGCGCGTGCCCGGCGAGCGGTGGCGCCAGCTCGCCCAGGCGCTGGAGCACACCTGGTGGGCCAGGCTCGTGCGGACGAACAGCACGTCGGCGCGCTGGTGGAAGCGGCTGGAGTGCGCGCGATTCCTGAGCGTCGCCGCCATGCCGCACGATGTGGCCCGGCTGACCTGCTTGATCAACGATCGGCATCCCGCCGTTCACGTTGCTGCGGTGGCCAGCCTCGAGCGGATGGAGAACACTGCCCTCACCCTGACGGCGCTCGATCGCCTGCCGCAGCTCGCTCCCACGGTGCAGGCATACTACGCCGCGATGCTGCTGCGCTCGCGGCCCGTGGTGGTCGAACACCTGCAAAAGCGCCTGCGCCGCGCCGACGATCCGGCCTTGCCCCGGCTCGCCGAGTTTGCGGCGCGGCTGGGTGAGCCTGCGTTGCGCGAGCGCCTCACCGCGCTTGCCGACCACCGCGATCCCGAAGTCCGCGTCCAGGCGTCACGCGCGCTGGGCAGCTTCCCGCACCGCGAGTCCGTCGCGGCGCTCAAGCGGCTGGTGACCGACGACGCGTGGGCGGTGCGGGCGCAGGCAGCGCGGTCGCTCGGCATGATTGCCGATGTGAGTACCCTGCCGCTGCTCCAAGCGGCGTTGCGCGACGACGTGTGGTGGGTGCGCTTGCGATCCGCCCTCGCGTTGATGCGCTTCGCCGCGCAGGGCCGCAACGCGCTGCTCGAGGCTGAGGTCGGCGGCGATCCGTTTGCGCGCGCGATGGCGCAGATGGTCCTGGGGCTGCCGGCGCAGGCACTGGCGGAGTTTGCCGCATGAGCGTGCTCCATAGCGTCGTCGGGACCACGGACCTCGCGATCCTGATCTATTTCCTCGCCCTGAACTCGTTCTATGCCGTGCTGCTGATCCTCTCGATTCCCGAGATCTGGGAGCAAACCCGCCTGGCGGAAGACGAGGACTTCCAGCGGCTGATGCAGAGCGACGCGCTGCCGCCGATCACGATTCTCGTCCCCGCCTACAACGAGAGCGCGACCATCGAAGCCAGCGTCACCGCGATCCTGACGCTCGAGTATCGCAACTACGAGGTCGTCGTGGTGAACGACGGGTCCAAGGACGACACGATGGAGCAGCTGCGCCACGCCTTCGATCTGTACGAGATCCCACGCGTCTATCCCGAGACGATCGAGACGAAACCGTTGCGCGCGTTGTACCGCTCGCGCTCCCGCTCACGACTCCTGGTGCTCGACAAGGAGAACGGCGGGAAAGCCGACTCGCTGAACGCGGCCATCAATGCGTCGCGCTTTCCACTCGTGATCGCGGTCGATGCCGATACCCTCATCGAGCCCGACGCCCTGCTCCGCCTCACCCGGCCCTTCCTGCTCGGCCGGCAGATCGCCGCGGTCGGCGGCACCGTGCGCGTCGCCAACAACTGCACGGTCACCGACGGCCGCGTGACGGACGCGCGCGTACCCGCCAAGGCGATCCCCGGGATTCAGGTGGTCGAGTATCTGCGCGCATTTCTGTTCGGCCGGCTGGGGTGGAACCGGCTGGGCGGCAATCTGATCATCTCCGGGGCGTTCGGGCTGTTCAAGAAGGAATAC
>Ga0209056_10004329_pt1 | contig 14974 bp, 19 predicted proteins | sample GraSoiAngelo_114_FD_185876 | JGI IMG/M metagenome (GOLD analysis project Ga0209056, IMG submission 185876) | Grasslands soil microbial communities from the Angelo Coastal Reserve, California, USA - 14_0903_13_40cm (SPAdes) (version 2) | ecosystem: Environmental > Terrestrial > Soil > Grasslands... | reverse complement strand
CGGCTCAAAGAAGATTCTTGACGGGATCAAGGCCTGGGGACGGCGAAGGGGCTTCGACGCCGACAAAAGCCTACGACTAAACTAGAAACTGCTTGGACTGGCCGAGTCTCAAAGAGCTCTTTTGTGTCGCGAGGACTAACGTTTTTGAGATTTCTGGAGAGGGGTCTCGCCAGTTGAAGCTGTTCTGGGCGAGTCTCACACTTCAGGGACCAGAATGCATAGACCCGACGTTTTCGAGATCGCGGATTAAGCGCAGAGGTCAGCGCGAAAAAGTCGCGAGCTCAAATCGCATGCCCGGATTTCGGATCAGGGCTTATTCCGGGGCGATTTTTCACAGTGGGATTCTTCCAAAGAACAGGTTTGTGTCGCGGGAATTTTTTATTTTGTAAATTCAAGGGAGGGTGTTCTCGCCATTTGAAACAGTTTTGGGCGAAATTGCAGACTTATCCAACAGAACTTGCTGATCACCCGTTTTTCGAGAAGCATCCACCTGTATCATCACAAGCGTGAACTGGGCGTCATATGAAATGCCCGTCCCAGATCCCAGATCAGGGCTGATTCTGCGCCCATTTCCATGAATTCTCGCTTGATGATGGGCCGGGTTTCTATTGCGACGGGGATATCGGGCAGATGAACCAAGCGGTCCTCGGCTTCTCCACACTGCTAGGTCTGGTTGTCGGGGCTGCGGTTGCCCCCGGCTACCCTCTGGACCTTCAGTATGGCGGTTTCTGGTTGACCGGCTTCCTTGTCGCAGTAATCTTCTATCTGGCTCTGCAAAGATGGCACAGGACCCTCAAGTGGGACGTACGAACGCGCTAGCAATCTGGAGTCATACGTAGCATGGTAGGTGGCTGTGGCGATTCTATGGCTCGACCATCCGATAGGAAATGGAAATATGCACGTAAGTGCACGTATTTGCTATGGCTCATAAGACCCTGACGATATCAGAAGAGGCCTACAACGCCCTGGCTCGGATCAAGGGCCGGGACGAATCATTCACCAAGGCTATTCTTCGACTCACCAACAAGAAGGCCGCAGGGAACCTCTTAGACTACGTCCGGTCCTTCTCTCCCGATGAGGAGTTGGCCTCCGCGGTCGAGAAGGTCTTGGAGAAGCGCGGTAAGCTCCGCCTTCGAAGTCCCGAGCTCTAGAGAGCCCTTGGTCTGCCTAGACACAACGTTCCTCGTCGATCTCGTACGGGCGAGACCGGAAGCCGAAAAAAAGCTACTCCACTTCCTAGAGAATGACGAAAGGATAACGACCACCCCCGTGAACGCCGCCGAGCTCTACGATGGAGCATTCTCTACAAAGAGCCGAAGAACAGAGGCCGAAAGGGTGAGAGGGCTATTAGAACACCTGGAGCTTCTCGAACTCTCTCTATCCGTCTGTGAGAAATATGGCAGGCTCACCAACGAACTAAAAGCCAAGGGCTCACCGATCGGCGATCTGGACACCCTCGTAGCCAGCACTGCACTGGTTCACAGACAAATTCTGCTCACCCGGGACAAGGCTCACTTCGAGAAAGTGCCCGGACTGGTCGTCGAATCATGGTAGCCAGGCTTTGACGCAGACAAGAGCCTGCGACTAAACTAGGAAAACCCCTAATCCTGCCCCGAAACCTAAGCACTAAGACGAGACTCGCGGTCGACATGAGAGGAAACAAGCTCGACGTAACGAAGCTGGAACTTCCACCCTTGGGCGAGGAGCTGAAGGAACTCTTTGATGAAGTCGACAGGCGCTACAAGAGAAAGCGGAGACCAACAGAGCGGGAGATACTAGCATCAATCCAATCGTACAGGGACGAGAATCGGAGAGACTAGGACTTAGCAGATTCCGCCGCCCCGACCCAATGGATATCGTTTCTTCTGTTCAAGAATATTGGCAATCATAGACAGAATCTTCTCCTTGGTCTGCACAGGATCTATAGTTGTGACCACCAGGTCGACACCGGTCTTATCCGCCCATAGTGTGCCTACAAGCGACCTTGCCAGAGGAGTCAGATCAGCCCAAGCCTCCTTCGTTGCCTTCACGATTTCGTTCTTGACATCGTAGGGGCCCTGTCGAACCTTCTCTGACGCGATTAGTTGTTTGGCGTATTCTAAGGCTTCTGATATTTCGTCATCCCGCAAAAGATGAACCCGAAGACCCGTTACGCGGGCCACGATGGAAACCGCGTCAGTAACAGGGATTTCGTTCCCGGGATATTTCTGAAGCTCTCGCTTGGCACTATATAATTCACTGCCCAATTACCGACACCATAATTCAAGAAACAGTTGCGAGTCTTAGGCTGGTGTCCTAGGGAAAAGTACGCAGGAATCACATTAGCTTAGAACCAGAAATAGGATCTTCCAGATCTGCGCCGCGAGACTAGCACTCATACCCTAATCTTCTAGAGGCTTGTTAGTTGACCGGATTTTTGACGCGGACCCATCAACCTGTACGAATCAAGGATCTCGGATCTCTCGCCGACCCTAACACCGTCGTGGACCCTCAGCCGTTTTCAAGGCGATTCCTTGGGACAATCAGGTCGTTGCCCGTGTCATCTGCCATCAAGGGACACAGATTGAAGTCTGCAACCCTCCCTCTCCGAGAACTTCCCGAACACGAGACTTGCGTCACGAGACTCAAGTGCAACTGACATTTCACGATTGGTAACGGGTCTGGTAACCGTAAACGTTGGCAGAATCCCCGCTTAGAGTTGGAAGCCCTTTGTGAGGTTCAAACCTTGAAGATTTGTCTGAGGCTTTTTTCCTCGCTTTCTATCCCATAGATTATCCAGCATGATCAAAGCCATTACAGAGATCAAGATTCCTATCGCAACCAGAGATTGTGTTTGAACTACGGGTCCTGGAGGAGACGCGGTCGACTGGGGCCAAGCTGACACGTGATATACTAACTGATGAGACTTCGCTCGACTTGCAGTCGCCGTTATGGTGACGTTGTAATCTCCCAGCTGGACCCCAGCAGTATCAACAGTCAGCAACACTTTAGCCCACTTTTGGGGAGTAATAGACACCTGCGTTGCGTTGAGAAATGCTCGTGGTCCTTGCTGAGAAACCGCTATTGCTAGGGTTATGTTGCCAGAGAAGCCCCATGTAGGAATCACTCTGAAGGTATCATTCCGCGAGGATCCTAGAGGCACCGGCATGTTCGTTGTTCCGCTCAGCTGAAAATCTGCTACAAAGACTAGAGTCATGACACTCATGGTCTGGGACCCTGTACCATCAGAACCAGTCAGTGTGACATTGTACCTTCCTTCTGGGGTAGAAGCGCCTGCGGTCAAGTTGAGCAGGGTGGTCCCGGGCGTTGACGGACTTACTGAGACGCTCGACTTGGAAAGGGTTCCCGTAATGCCTGCAGGGCCGTTCGGTGGAGAGAAGTTCACTGTGCCAGAAAAGCCGTTAACACTTGACACCGTGATTGTAGTAGAGCTCGTCTGGGAACCATGGACTATGACGGCCAACCACCAGTTCGGGGTGATGGCAAAGTTCGACCCAGGCGGTGGCAGCACGATGAATGTGCCGTGCATGGTCGCAGGGTAGTTTACGTCGTAGTAAGTGTACGTCCCAGGCGCAACATAGCCCAGCGTAGTCGTCGAGGTGGGCGGGGCCGAGTCTGCCATTAAGTCTAGGGGATAGTCTCGTATACCGTTGCCGTCCACATCCACGTAGAATTGATGCAGTTTGCCATCACCGCTGGAAGTTGTTATGTTCAAGAGTTCTCCATGCGGTATGGTTATTGTCGGATTTACTGTGCCGTCAGTGCCTACCCACCCAGTACTCGCGTATCCTACTAGTGAAATAGTTGCTACTGCTGCGTTTGCTTTCTGAATGATAGGAATTTTCAACAGGCCAATAGGGAATAGAATTACCAGAAGGAGAAGGATGATAGGTAGGCTCCATGACCTCAAGATGTCAGAAAGCTAACTCCCTCTCAACGAAAAGTAGTCTCATCCATAAAAAGTAGGCTCCTTCATTGGAGGCTCTATCATCTTCTTCGTATGTGCATGGAAGCCAGCTCGACGCGCACTCTAGTTACGGTACCTTCCCGTCTGTCCGGATGTTTCTCGAGACAAGTAGCAAGCCGATTCCCGAAGCAGTCATGGCCAATCCGGAATAAAACTCATCCCAGTACGGGGCGTAGTAGGATGAAGATATTGGGGGGCATCCGTTGATTGCACACAGGATGGCACTACTCTGAAGGCCATTTATTCCAAGTATGAGGAATAATATTCCCGTCGGTGCCAGTACGATGCCGGGGAACCGAAAGGATAGTCGTCTGTTCGCGGTGCGATTCGCGGCAACAGCTACTGCGGTTGTAGCAGTAAGCAATGGTGGAAGTATTGCGAATGGTCGATATGGATCTATACAATCTACCCTCTGCTGTCCCGTCGACGGGGTGTACTTGTAACATCCTACCTGGCTATTTTCCCCAGCTAAAGCGACCAGAACTGAGACCTCCAGTGCAAAGCCAACAATTGCTACGCCAAGGAACAGAAGGGCCAAGACTGCCGTTCCCCGCTTCATCAAAATCCTCTTACCCCGCATCGTAGTTTGAGCCTTTCCATGATCGATACCAGCATCTCTACGAATATTGTTTCAACTGCGGGGTTGGACGAATGAACGTCGTTTGAACTGAGGTAGCCCTCTCTCTGTGAGGCCATCCCTTCTGGCTCACGGGTTTCGTAACCGTGAATGGTGACAGAATCGGGCTAGAGAATTAGAAGCCGGGGTCTCTTCAGCAATACTTTCTCTTCCTGTCTTACGTTTCTACTTCGAAAACCTCCACCTGGGACCATGCAGAGCCTAGATTACCGGGTCTTCTGTCAAACCTGCCGTGAACTAACGTATCGCGAGATCCGATACCGCTCCGACTTCCAGTTCGTAGGCCGACTACTAGTCTGCCAGAACTGTGGCGAAACAATCCTAGAACCAGTCGGAACCGGGACAGAGTGCCAAGACTGTTGACAAGCCTACAAGCAATGTGGCTACAAGACCTACGAGAACCACCAAAAGAGAGCGGCCGCAGATACCAACAGGGTCGTCCAACTGGAAGGGTCCCTCGGAAACAGAGGGCCACGGACAGGACCCATACTCATACCCGCCGATCCGTAAACGTGAAAGCTCGCTGATTCTTGGTTACCCCGTCTCACATGAACCCAAAGATAATCGCAATCACCTCACTGCTAATCGGGATTGCAGCAGGAATGACTTTCGGAACCTTTGTGATCGGACCGCTAATCGCAAAACCGTCTACGACAAGCTCTGGTTCATCCAAATGCCAACCCGAAACAATCGTACTCGCAAGCATGTATTCCTACAACGGCTTCTGGACAGCTAATGTTCAAAATGCGGGACCCGGAACAGTCACACTATCGAGTTATGGCGTTTCAAGTCTCCCATATTCAGGGCATCCAGCATACATCTATAATTCGACAACATACAACGTACCAACGGCAAATCCGGCAATAGCCTCAGGAGTCACCGTCGGAGTCAACGCGTACATGGGAGCGGGATGGACATATGGCTCGACAACAACGATAACAGTGGTGACGTCTTGCAGCAACAAGTGGTCGGCGCAAATTGGCTACTAGGTCCCAACTTGACCAGCACTTTCGTTCTCATGTCTGAGCAATAGCTGAAAGACAGCTCAACCCTACAGATGTCGAGTCAGCGGAGCGACTGGCGCGAACGCCTACACGCCAACCCTTCGCGGATGGAACAGGAACTCGCATTCAAACTTCAAGACGATAGGATTCAGTATCAGACACAGGTCGAAATTCCAGTAACCACCGCAGACTTCTACTTCTCGCTAGAGTCTAGACCGTTGCTCGTGTTTGTCGATGGCCGCGTGCATCTCGGAACGGCGCAGATGGTGAAGGACGAAGAGCTACGATCACTCTTACGAAAGAGAGGATACAGAATCCTGGAATTATTCTACGACAGCTACTCGGACAAGATAAGGGACCGACTATACGTTGAATTATTAGAGAGCCTGCGCAAAGGGTAGGTCGCCGCGTATTATCTTTAAGTGACCTTTCACTTACTAACTTGCAAGTTGGCGCAGCTGCAAGAAGTCGAGACCGCTAATACAGATGGAATGAGGCTTGTAACTCAGGATGATTTCCTCAAGTTTCTCGCCGAAAGCAAGTCGGTGACGATTGAGGATGTCAAAGTTGACATCGGAAAGCCTTGGCACATAACCCTCTTCGCGCCGCCTAAAGACTACACGGTTGAAGAGTTTACGATTTGGAGTTTCCCCGATAGGGGAGATTGGGCTACACACTCTGGCAAGTACCGTGGCAACTGGAGCCCGTACATTCCACGAAATCTTATTTCGAAATATTCGAAGCCCGGGGAGACTGTTCTTGATCAGATGTGTGGAAGTGGAACCACTCTCGTCGAGTGCAAACTTCTCGACAGAAATGGGATCGGGGTTGACATAAACAGAGATGCAATAATGCTTACTTTGGATCGGCTCAGATTCGATTACAATCCCCTTGATTCAGCTCATCAATCCAAAATTCAAACCTACATTGGGGACGCCCGCAACTTGGACAGGATTGCTGACGAGAGCATAGACCTTGTAACTACTCATCCGCCTTATGCTTGGATAATCCCCTACAGCAAGAGGAGAATCCCCGGCGATATTTCAGCTGAAAGGAAACTGCCCGAATTCTTGAAAGCGATCCGTAAAGTTGCGGGAGAATCCCACCGAGTGTTGAAACCTGATCGGTATTGCGCTATTCTAATTGGAGATACGCGAAAAGGCCGCCATTACGTTCCAATATCAATAGGCGTACTTCAGGCATTCCTCAGCGTTGGATTCGTACTCAAAGAGGACATCGTAAAGGTCCAGCACAAGACAAAGACTACTCGTGAGAAATGGAGAGGGCACAAGTACGACTTTTACAAGATCGCCCACGAGCACCTCTACGTATTTCGAAAGCCCGCAAAGGACGAAAACACGACGCCACTTAAGTATAGTAAAGCCTGGTGGAGCACTCCTCCGTAACGCGAAGCTCTAAGACCTAACTCTCGGACTTTCAAACGTAGATTTCATCTTGACAGAGTATGCTGTCCATACTGTCAGAGTTGCGAAGAAACTAGAATGGTTCGGTCTAACAATCCTCAAGCGATACCTGGCCCGTGAAGGAACGAGTTCAAAGGTCGAGGACGTGCACGATGACCCACAATATTTCTCAAAAGGCATCGATCTCATACTTCACAACGCCACGAACGGGACTCGAACCATAGATGTCAAAGTAGATTCCTATTATGGGTCCGACCCGAAAAGAAAAATCCGGGGACTCTGCAACCCAGATAGCGGATTTATTCTTCTCGAAACGATTAGTCAATTACAATATGATAGAAAAACAGACGCCGACTCTGGCGGCAGTATGCCTGTTAGAAGCAAAGCTGACGTAGCAGGGTGGTTCTTCACAGAAAAAGCGGACGAAGTCTTCTACTATTACCTGGCTCTCCTGAACGAAGAGAGTGAACTCAATCTGATTTACACGAGATATGTGAACCTAGTCAGCTCCAGTCAATCTCCGGTAGGCGTAGAGAATGAGCTGCTTCGCCACCTGAAGGTGGACAGGGACCTGTTAATCAGTTTTGGACTAAATGAAACGCGAACATGGTACGAGTCTGCCCCAGCCTCGGCGTTTCGAGGATTCGCCGCAGCCCCGAATCCAACCTATCTTACCCTGAGCAGAAGAGCATATCGAGAGAATTTCGTTTCGAATGGACCAGGCAAGAGCCACGGCCCGATCTTCTCGATGGTAACAAGAGGCCCATGATAAGGCAATCAGATCCAGGAACTTCGTTCCAAAATCATTCTCAAATCTGACAGAAGTATCGGGCCAACCCACGAATGGACCTCCGAACCGCTTGGGACCAGACAAGAGATTAGGCTCTGAAACTGGCTATCAGACACGAAGCAATCCGGAGCACTAAGCAAGGCATAAGTAGCAGGAACAGGGAACACGATTTGCATGCCTAAGGCGGGTTCATATGAATACCCTCGGTTCGATGTAGACTTTGTGCTCGACAAGCTCCGAAAATTCCACGAAATGCTCAAGGAGGATGAAGCTACGAGGCCCGTGCTCGCCGACACTCTGGGGATGTCCTCTAAGGGCGGAGCGTTCGCCCACTTGGTTGCCTCTATGGAAAAATACGGTCTTGTCGAGACCGGTGGGGGAAAGATAATTCTCACTGACCTTGGCAAAACTTGCCTGTACGGAGATGAATCCGAGAGGGAGGCCGCCGTGGCTAAAGCAGTGGCAAACGTGGAGTTGTTCCGGGAAATAGGTTCTATACACGGCCCTGACGCTAAAGAAGATTCGATCAGGGCTTTCCTCAGGCAAAAAGCCCATTTAGATCCAGCAGAAGCACAGCAAACTGTGCCGCAAGTCTTCAAGGTCTACAGGAAGGTTGGAAGGTACCTTAGCACAATACAGGAGAACAAACAGACTACAAAAGAGGTCGGGGAGAGAGGACCACGCATTGAATCTCCAAGGGAAGATCCTGGTCATCAAAAAACAGAGACCTTGAAGATTCAATTTGGCGACTTGTATATCCAACTGCCACCAAACGACGAACAGGCAATAAGCCTCGCCATACAAGCTCTTCAACTGATGCATGATCGAAAAACAACTGAGAAAAACGCCACAACGACCAACACGTCCGACACGAAAGTGTAAACTTCAAAGTCAATTTGGAACTAGGACGATTTATCTGAAACGGCGTCGATTTCGAGATAAGAAGAATAGCCGCCTACGAAACCGCCAAGCCGGTTTAGTGAAGGAGATTAGCGTCAGAGATCCTGTCCACGACTTCATCCGACTAGATAGGTATCCGTTCATAAACGAAATAGTGTCTACGCCAGAGTTCCAGAGACTCCGTCACATAACTCAACTTGGAGTTTCACCATTAGTATACCCGAGCGCAAACCATACTCGATTTACTCATTCCCTTGGGTCAATGCACGTGATGGAACGGATTCTAGAACATTTCCGACGCGTGAAAGAAATAGGCAAGAACGAATTTGAAGGGATGCTTAAGACCGGCATGGCAACCGCCCTTTTGCACGATATCGGTCATGGGCCTCTTTCTCACTCTTCAGAGCAGTTCTTCAATTTCAAACATGAAGAAATTTCTGCTCAAGTGATTACCCAGCCACCCATCAGTGATATTCTTGATCGTGCTAGGGTTAACCCTAAAACCATTGTGAAAATCATCAATCACACAATTACTGGGCGCTGCACTCTCATTTCGCAGATGATAAGCAGCGAGTTGGACGCAGATAGATTGGACTATCTGGGGCGCGATTCATATTTTGCTGGTGTTGGATTCGGGACAATTGACCTTGAAAGAATCATTTCTATGCTAAGAGTGTTCAAGGGATCGGGTATTCTTGAGAATCACGCCATCACTTTGAACAAGGGGAAATATGCGGTCGAGGATTACATTGTTGGTCGTCATCTTATGTACGAAGCGGTTTATTTCCATAAGGCCACTAGGGGCGCCGAACAGCTAATCGCTTCCGCAATTCGTCGAGCTTCGGAGCTCAAGCAATCTGGACTAATCCCTGCCGAGTTCCAATTTCTCGAAAATGATTCTTCCCCTTCCGCCGCTCAAATTCTAGCTATTGATGATCACACACTCTTCTCAACACTTACCCATTGGCAGCATTCTAACGATCCATTGTTATCCGATATTTGTCGCAGGATAATCGAACGAAGGCTTCTGAAATCAATCGATTTGACAAATGAAAGATTTCATGCCTATCACGACGGTGTTAAGAAGAAATTCCTCAAACTGGCTGAGAGACATAACGTGAATTCCGACTACCTGTGTCCTATTGATAGCTGGGCAGTCACCCCTTACAAGCCTTACATCGTAAGACCTGCTGACGATCAGCCTTCCGTCATAACCAACATTTTTGTAGAAGACGAAGCTGGCAAGCCAACAGAGATATCACAACTCCCAGATGCCGAAGTGATTCGCGCTCTGACGGCCAAGAAATATGTTGATCGGTTGTACATGCCAGAAGAAATGAAAGAAGAAGCAGTAGCACTCTTCAAACCGTAGCGAGAATAATGCCTATCTACTCTACCGTATATATAGCCTCAAGAAACGCGTTCAAACAATGACTTACGACAACTCTCGGCTCCGCCGACTCGCCCTAATATCTTTGGTCCTACAATCCGCCGGCCGTATCATTGGACGCACAAAGCTTCAGAAAATAGTGTATCTCGCCAATAGCATTGGCTGGAAAGCGATCGATTTCAAATATCATAACTACGGTCCGTTTTCCGATTCCCTTGCGGCCGAATTAGATAACATGAAAAATTATGGATGGGTCGAAGAGCGCGAGATCTCGACTTCGCGTGACAGAGTTTTGCACGAGTACTACTTTTCGAGTAAACACAAGCAAACCGGTCTGTCTCAGCTGGGTAAAATCGAAGACACCGTTCCCAATGGAAAACAACTCATCTCAAGGACAAGGGGGTTGGTCAAACAACTCAACAAGTTTTCTGCCGACGACTTGCAGATAATGTCAACACTAGTATTTCTGCGAGCACAAGATCCATCGATATCAGAGGATCAGGCTGTCGACATGACGCGGAAGTTGAAACCTCAGTTCTCCAAGGAGCAAATTTCTAGGGGAAGACGAATTTTCAGCATAATGAAGGATTTCTTGGACAAACCAAGAAACCAATCGACCTAATCACTATATCGAGATTCTAGTAGTCCGAAAGAGGTTCGTTTGGTTCTATTCCACGTCTCATATTCGTATGGTAGCTTATGATAATAAATGACGGATTTAACCTCGCCGTAGTTTTCCTCTACACCAACCATGCTGCAACGACACCGGGGGTGACACACGGAGGTAGCCAAGCGCAGTCATTTCGCTGGCACGAACTATCCTATGATTGAGAATTGCGCAGTATCCACGAACGCTGGCGTCCTCGATTGTCCTCCAAACCATGTACTCGCCGCTCGTTGCACTTTTAGTGTCTGGTCCAAGAACTCTAATCTTAATTCGAAGGTTCATTCTCCGAGATCTCATTCCACTCTGTCGATCAGCGATCCTAACCGAGGTTATGCTCTGGCACCTCCTCCGAGGGAGTCAGGGCCTATGTTGATGTCTTTCGAGCCTGTCTTTGCAAGTTTCTCTCGCAACTCGCCTAGCAGACCTCCGCACGCGAGAATGTACGTTCTGAGGTCTTGTTGGACGCTCTGAATCTTCCGGCTCCTCTCGTCAGCGTAGGTCTGCCACTTCTGAACGATCTCGACTGTCTCATTGCTGGCCTGAATTGCTAGGTCCAGGTCTTCCATGGCCTTGCTAAAGTTCTCGCCGGAAAGCCAATATCTGATGGCGGTTGTGACCTGTTCTCGGGTCTTGATCCTGTCCATTTCTCCCCGGATGGTAGCTCGTGCCCTGTGGAGATGTGTGACTGCTTCTCTCATCCCCATGTAAGCTATCGAAGCGTATTCGGGTTTGACCACGGCGTATCCGTGTTCTGTGAGATAGACCCTGTCGTTCAAAGCGTCCGATGGGAAGACCCTTGAGACCAAGATACCAAACTCAGTGTTCTCTTCGCTAAGATTTCTCTTCAGTTGTTCCAGGAAGTCGTCCTTCCATTTATCCTGGTACTTCACACTCACAACAATCCGCCCCGCTTCCGCTGTCCCATCATTCACCTTCGCCACAATGTCAGAACCACCCGCTGCGGCCTTCGCATTGGTGAACGAATCTAAAGGAAATGCGCTCTTCAGCTCCTTAATCGATATGATCTCACCAGGCGCTCCTATGCCAGGGCCAACAATTCTCTCCCGAATCTGAGAAAGCCCACTATTGATCTGAGAAAGATTCTCCAGTAATTTCCTTTGAGCATCTTTCGCCTCAGTGTTCAATTTCAGTAACTCTTGCTGATGCTCTTCAAGAACCGACTTCCTATCCTCACGCTGATCCTCTCTCATCTTGGCGAGAAAGTCTCGTTGTCTTTCCGCTATCTCGAGCGATTTATTCGACAATATCTCAAGGGCGTCGTGAACTTGGAATTCTGTTCCGAGATGCTCGGGATGAAGATATTTCAGGGCGATGTCTCCAAGATCCATGACCATCGCCAGTTTGTTAGACTGGATTTTGTCTCTGATCATCTCAATATGAGTGTCGTCGAGACCTAGTTTCTCTAACGATTGTTCACTCAAAATCCCCCCGCAGATGGGACAAGTCAACAAGCGTAGCCGAGGAACCCGGATGTAACAGTTGGTCGTTAAGCAGATCGCAACTACTGCTCATTGTCAATAGTTGCATCCTGACAACGTGGACCTTAGGAAAACGCGAGGTCCCCGGTCCCAGGTTGAAGATATTGAGGGTCGATTGCTAGTATTTTATGTTCCAAAATGTTTACGTCACGAAGCGGACAGATTTCTTGAAGAAACTGTCCGGTCCTAAGTCTTGCAACGCAGCAAGAATCGACTTAACTTTGTCGGAGTTGAGATTTAGGGCGGCTCACGGTCAGGGGTCATGGCGAGTCAAGAGCGTGCTCATGGCAGGGTCTTCAACGCTTAAGGATGAGAATGAGGCCGTTACAGAGGAGAGTATGAGTCTGTTTTGGCTGTGACTTGTGGTTTTAGGTTTGAGGTTCGGCCTGAGGATGAGGTTGTTGTGTTGGAGGCTGATCATCGTACTGTTCATGTCTGTGTGGATTGTCTTACGTTGTTGACGGTTCATCGTCGTATTCATCATATGAAGGTGGAGAAGGTTATTGTTGAGATGGCTGAACGGCGACCCCTCGTGGCTTAAGAGTGAGGGAGTTAGTTCGTTCCGGTTTGCCTCTCGGTCTTTCGCCTAACAACTCGGCCCCGACGAAGAGTGCCGAGTATTCTGCTCACAGCGTTCTTGGGTCGAGTGCACGATTCTCCCTCTCTCTCGGTCATATTACTAGACCTCTAACAATTTCTCGTGCCAGCGGGAGTAGACCGCTTCTTCCCCCATATCCAACGTCTCCGACTAGGAGCCAGAAATTATCATCAGGACGATCCCTCGGACTGAAGAAGTCCGACTTGATTCTCACTCCGCGCCTTGTGAATAAGCCTACGGTGTCGATCCAGCCTTTGGAGGTTCTTTCAGCGATGTGGGCGAACCTGGAGCAGATTCCACAATCATTGTCGTAGAGAAGGATCGGCCGAGCAAATGACAGAGAATACTCCTCCACCTGGATCTAGGGCTACTAGCAGACTGTAAGTCTTTCCGAACCGGAGAGCCCTCTAGCAGAGAGCCTAGGCTAGTTGTTCGCTTACTTGGCGCGCCGCGGCCGCTTTGGCGGCGAGTGCCGCAAACTCTTGGCGTCCGAAGGCTGTGCCTGAGAGTCCCCAACCGCCTTCTGCTGCCTCGGTGAGTATCACCCAGGTGCGAGTGGCTTGGGTCGGGTCGCCGGAAATCCTGGTAATGATCTCGGTGATCTCTTTGACGAGTTGTTTCTGGCCTTCGCGGGTTAATGCTGATGGAGGCGTGATGATCTGGACGCGCACGGTGCGGGCGGAGTCGGTGGCAGCGGTGTGAACCGCGTGTGGGTCCATTCGGTGAATGAAAGCAGCAGTATTATTCAGGTGGAACGGGCCAGGAGTCGCGACGCCCTCGGCGCGGAGAACGGCCATGGTGAGCTCTTTGCCAAGTTGACCATCAGATCCGGCTGGGAAGAGGTCTCCTGGTGCGTAAACGTCAATCATAGGCATGGTAGAACAGTCGAAACGAGGGCAAGGTTCGATATATACATCAATCGACGAAAGACTTGCTCCCGCAGTTCATGGAACGATACAAGATTCCACTTGTTAATGGGTTCGGACGGACAGTCGGATATGGTGACAGATGGTGGACCCATAGGGTGAGGGACGGTCGTGAGGGTTCTATTCTTGGAGAGAAGCATGTAGGGATAACCATCGCGTGTCTAGATGATGACGGAAGAATCCTTGTTCAGCACAGGAGACACAGGATATTCGACAAGGTCTGGAGCCTCTCCGGTGACACTCATCCTAGAAAGTATGAGTCTTCAAAGGTGGAAAGTCTCTCTGAAGCCGCGAGAAGGTGTGCAAAGGAGGACCTCGGGGCTGTGATCAAGAACTGGCGAAAGATACTCACCGTCTCGTATGCTGCCAGAGACCCTCGGGACCCGAGGTATTGTGAGAATGAACTATTGTCCGTCCTGGCCGCGAAGCACGGCGGTCCTATGAATATGAACAGAAACAGCGCCTACGAATTGCGATGGGCCAAATTCGCAGAGATTTCGAGAGACTCACAGACGGATTCGAAAAAGGAGCCGATAGACCGCAAGTACGCACCTTGGGTCCATTCCATGTTCTCCCTCCCACATGAAAGGGTTGAAGAAACCTTCCTAGTTAATTAGACGGCATCGTCAGACTGATCACGAGAGCCCGGTATCTTGGTCAAGCTCTCTTTTGGCAAATTGTTCAGCTGCAATATCTTTGTTACGTAACATCCTGCGGTCTTGAATTAGCGTGGACACCCCAACGTATAGGTTTACAGGCAAACCTGTCAGCAAAACAACAGGTTTGTATTACTACGGGTCTCGCTGGTAGACACCGAGCGGAACTTTAACCGACTACTACGCTGGAATCCTAAGGATTGCGAGCGTATTCGGATCCACCATCAACGCCTACTACACTGATAGATTAGGCAGCACACGGCTGGTTACCGATAGTAATGAGAATTTGTCATAAGAGTAGACCTTTATGTGGATAGCACGATATGTCACACCATGGGCCTGAAAGTGGCATCGGAGCTAGACAATAGGATACTCGGTCTCCTAGAGGAGGGCCCAGCTACCCCGGATGAGATAGCCTCGGAGCTTCGAATAGCCTGGGCGACTGCCCAAGGGCACCTGCTGAAACTCGCCGGGACAGGGAAGGTTTCCGCGTCGAGAAAGGGCAGAGTAAACATC
>Ga0209056_10004328_pt1 | contig 14975 bp, 8 predicted proteins | sample GraSoiAngelo_114_FD_185876 | JGI IMG/M metagenome (GOLD analysis project Ga0209056, IMG submission 185876) | Grasslands soil microbial communities from the Angelo Coastal Reserve, California, USA - 14_0903_13_40cm (SPAdes) (version 2) | ecosystem: Environmental > Terrestrial > Soil > Grasslands ... | reverse complement strand
CCTTAATAAGAATGCTTTTCTTTCTTCAGAGAACAGTAATAGTAAGGGGCAGATGAAATTTTCAATTGCCAAAGAACAACTGATCAACGGCTTGCAGGCCGTTCAGAACATAGTCAGTTCGCGAACTACTCTCCCCATTCTTTCCAACGTTCTGCTGCGCGGCGAAGAAAAAAGACTGGAACTGACTGCGACAGACCTGGATGTCACCGTTTCCTGCGCGGTGGAGGGGGATATTAAGAAAACGGGGGCCTTTACGGTTCCGGTGAAAAAGCTTTTTGGTATCGTCCGTGAATTGGGCAACTCCGAGATTGAAGTGGAAGTGGATGAGAAGAACGCCTGCAAGATAAAGGCGGGGGCCTCATTTTATAAACTTAACGGATTGGGGGCTGAGGAATTTCCGCCGCTTCCAAAATTCAGCGAAAAGAAAAAGGTGGTCATTCCCCAGGAAAAAGTGAAAGGGATGTTGCGCAAAACCGCTTATGCCGTATCGACGGACGAAACCAGGTATGTTCTAAACGGCATATTCATGAGCTTGAAGGATCACAAAATCACGATGGTCGCCACCGACGGTCGAAGGCTTGCCCTGACCGATGAGGAAGTGGACATAACTGCGGACAGCCAGGCAGAGTTTATCGTGCCGACAAAAGCGATCAACGAGTTAACGCGCCTTTTACAGCCGAAAGGGGAAGTGGAGCTGAAATTCAGCGAAAACCAGGCGTTGTTTAACCTGAAGGGCGAGAATGGTTACTCCGTGGTGGTGATTACGAAACTGGTCGAGGGTAATTATCCAAATTACAAGCAGGTCATCCCTGCGGAAGCGGCGGAGCGCGTTTCGCTCATGCGTGAAGAATTTTTGCAGGCGTTGCGGCGCGCTGAAATCATGACCAGCGAGAAGTCAAACTCGGTCAAATTGACATTCTCGAAAAACAATCTCACCATCACCGCCAATACACCGGAAGTAGGTGAGGGACGCGAAAGCATTGCCATAAACTACAAAGGTAAGGACCTCGCTATCGCCTTCAATCCTGGCTATCTCATGGATTCACTTAAGGCGTTGGACAACGACGAGATTTTTCTGGAATTGACGGACGAACTGAGCCCTGGCGTCATAAAAATCAACGGGCCGTTCCTCTACGTCATCATGCCGATGCGGATGAGTTAGTCGTGGTGGTTCGGGCACGAACTTCATCAAGAACTGGCATCCGCGCTCAGAGCGGCCCTGGCCGCAATGAGCCGGCTCTCACTTCCCACCGTTGCAACCCGGCGGCGAGTTCGCGCGGCCAGTTTTCCTCGGTGCAGGTCATGAAAACCTGGCCCCGCCCCTTGCGGGCATGCTCCAGCAACGGAAGAAAGCCGGCGCGCCGCTTCGCGTCCAGTTCCCCCATCACGTCGTCGAGGAGCAGGATCGAGGGCGAACCGTGAATTCCAGTCAGATACTCTGCTTGCGCCATTTTCAGCGCGATGGCGAGCGTGCGTTTCTGGCCTTCGCTCCCATAGTGCGCGGCCGAGCGGTCGTTCAATAACAACTGCACCTCGTCGCGATGCGGGCCGAGGAGCGTGGAGCGATAAGTGCGCTCACGCAATCTTGATTGAGCCAGTTCCACCGCAAAATCTGTCTTGACGCTGGGCTGGTATTCCACCCGCAGCTCCTCAGCGTCATCGGCGATACGGCGATAAGCCAGCCGCACCAGGGGCGAAAGCTTTGGCGCCAGCTCACGGCGGCGCTGGACGATCTGATTGCCGAGATCGACCAACTCGTGCGAAAAGCTTTCGAGTGCGGCTTCGTCGAGCGGTCGTTTTTTGAGCAGCACGTTCCGCGAGCGGAGCGCTTGCGTGTAACGCTGGAGCAGCGGCAAGTAGGTCGGATGCGTTTGCGACAGCAGCAGGTCGAGAAACCGCCGCCGCATCCGGGCGGTGCCTTTGACCAGTTGCAAATCTTCCGTACAAAAGACCACGACCCGCAGCACGCCGAGGTAATCGGTCAGTTTGCGGACGGGTCGTGCGTCGAGGCTCAATTTCCGCTCCGCCGCGGACCAATACATTTTGATTTCGTGCCCGCCCTGGCTGATGACGCTGGCGCCGACGAAGTAACCCGTTTGTCCGTGCCGGATCATCTGTGCGCCACCGACGCCGCGAAACGAGCGCAACGTCGCGAGCAGATAGATCGCCTCGAGAATGTTGGTCTTGCCCTGCGCGTTGTGGCCGAGCAGCAGGTGAAAACCGGGCGGGAAATCGACGTCCAACCGCGCGTAATTGCGGAAATCACGAAGTCGCAGATGGCGCAAATGCACGGGGAGGAATTACTTGCTTTGCCTGGTGATGTGAAGCCTCAATCCGTCGCGGCAAACGCGGCTTGTCTGCCGTGACCGCGGAAGTGCGCGCCGATACAGACCAATCTGGCACCCTCCTCGCGTTCCTGACGAATTCGCGGTGGACCGGCCTGCCGCCCGGTCGTTGCGTTGCCGTTTAATTCACCTTGGCGCGATAGAATCGCTGCGTCATCCCGGCGGCGTCAGCGTCGGTGAAACTGAACGAGCCGGAAGGCGGGTTCGTGGTCACCACTGAAGCCCAGGTGTTGAAGTCACTGGTCGCTTCCACGGTGAACATGGCTCCGGCGGTGCCGGTAATTTGCAACTGGAACGAGCCGTCAGGTTGGCGGTTGAAGGCGGCCAGGCTGACGTTGAGAGGAGCGCCGGACGACGCCGTCTTCAACGGACCGCTGGTCTCACGCACGTACGCCGCGTACCCGAACGCCCCCGGAATGGAGGACGTGTCGAGTGCCACAAATTTATAGAAGGTGAGGTAGCAATAATAATTCGTTCCAGGCGAGAGCGTCCCCGCCGGAATGACGACGGACGTGTCCTGGCCGGTCAAAGCGCCGGCATTGCCGTAGTCAGGCGTTGCGAAAACCGTGATAGCGTCGTCATCTTCGATCGAAACCAGAATGAAATCGTTGGCCGTTCCGCCGGCAAATGGGTCCCAGAGCAAGGTAAAATCCTTGCCGGCGTTGATGGCTTGGGCAGCGGCGAAATTGCTGAGCCGCGGCACGGTGGGATAGGCGCCGGACAAACTGAGTTGCGCGAAGAAAACGTCCGAATCCACGGTGGTAATCTGGAACGAATAGGTGCCGTTGCCGAAACTGCTGTCGAGCGCGGACTGCGAAGAGAATCCATCAAAGTAAAACAGCGACGGGGCCATTTCCCGTTGAACGCCGCCGGGAGTCTGGAAAATCGCGCTGTCAATATCAGTCGTTCCGTCCGGGTTCACAAACGCGTCGAAGTAATGGTTTTCGCCGCTCTCCAACTCCGGCGCGGCGTCGCTCTTCTGCATGTAATACCCGGTCTTGGTCACGCCATAAGAGCTGATTTGAGCGCGGGCAATGGGGGTGAGAGAGCCAATAAGCAGTACAAACGACCACAGGCTGAGACGGATCCATTTCATAATTCTGACACCAAACCTTTCTTTCCTTTGTTCCTTTGATTTCTTCGGACCGGATGATGTCATAACCAGGGCCAAAAGCAAGCCCATTGTTGGGCAGCGCCTGATTTGCTTCAGGTGGGTGCGCCGCTGCCGCGGCGCACGGCGGTGCCGCAGCACCGCCGCCACCAGATTAGGGCACTACCCATTGTACCCATTGTTGTGCCCGCTTGATTCCCGCCCTTTCGTCATTATCATCTTCGGACCATGCTGAAATCCACGCGTGTTCGGACCTCGGTCAAGTGCCTGTTTCTATCCTGGTTGATGCTGATGCTGGTTGGGGTCGAGGCTCAGCATCAACAAGCCGATTCGAGAAACTCCAAGGCCTTTGTAGCGCCCGCCTCCGACGAAGGCGAACTGGCCATCAAAAAATTCCAGGGCGCGCCCGGTTTGAAAGTGGACCTCTGGGCCGCCGAGCCCATGCTGGCCAATCCAGTCGCGTTCAACTTCGATGAGAAAGGCCGCGCGTATGTCTGCGAAACGTTCCGCCTGAACGCGGGCGTGGACGACATCCGCGGCATCATGGACTGGCTGGATGAGGAGCTGGCATCCCGCAGTGTGGACGACCGGTTGGCCGAGATGAAGCGCCATTTGGGTGATCGTCTCGCCAAGTATTCCGAACACAGCGAGCGCATCAGCTTGCTCGAAGACCGCGACGGCGACGGCCAGGCGGATCATGCGACCGTGTTTGCCGAAGGCTTCAACACACCGCTCGATGGTATCGGCGCCGGCGTTCTGGCGCGCAAAGGAAACGTCTGGTATGCGAACATTCCGAATCTCTGGCTGCTGCGCGACACGAACGGCGATGGGGTCGCCGAATTCCGCAAATCGCTCCACTACGGCTTCGGTGTGCGTGTCGGTTTCATCGGCCATGACCTGCACGGCGTGCATTTTGGTCCGGACGGGAAAATTTATTTCAGCGTCGGCGACCGCGGGTCAAACGTCAAAGTCGCCGATGGCCGGCACGTCGGCGAACCGGACACCGGCTGCGTCTTCCGCTGTAATCCAGACGGCTCCGAGCTCGAAGTTTTTTCCTTCGGTTTGCGCAATCCGCAGGACCTCGTTTTCGATCAATACGGCAATCTGTTTACCGGCGACAACAATTCGGACAGCGGCGACCAGGCCCGCTGGGTTTACCTGGTGGAAGGCGGCGACAGTGGCTGGCGCGTCGGCTATCAGTTCATGGAAAGACCGTACTCGCGCGGACCGTTCAACGCGGAGAAACTTTGGTATCCGCAGTTTGAGCGCCAGGCGGCCTACATTGTGCCGCCCATCGCCAACATCGCGAGCGGTCCGTCCGGCGTGGCTTACTTTCCCGGCACCGGGCTGCCCGACCGATTCAAGGACCATTTCTTTCTGGTGGACTTTCGCGGCGGCGGCGCCAACAGCGGCGTCCACACCTTCACGCTCAAACCGAAAGGCGCTTACTTCGAATTGGCGGAGCCGCAGCACTTCCTCTGGGGCGTTCTGGCGACGGATGTCAAATTCGGCGTCGCTGGCGGCGTTTACGTGAGCGACTGGGTGCAAGGCTGGGAAATGACCGGCAAAGGCCGCATCTATCGCGTCCACGACCCGGCGCTGGACAAGGACCCGCTCGTGCTCGAAACGAAAAAGCTACTCGCTGATGGCCTGGAGAAACGTTCGCTCAAGGAACTCGCCCGCCTGCTCGCCTATCGCGACATGCGCGTGCGGCAGGAAGCCCAGTTCACGCTGGCCGACCGCGGGGCGGAAGCGATTAAAACATTGGTGAGCGTGGCCCGCAAAGATGCCAGTCAGTTCGCGCGGCTCCACGCGATTTGGGGATTGGGACAAATTGCCGAATGCCGAAACCCGAATATCGAATGCAAAGCCGCCACGGCGTTGCTGCCGCTGCTGTCATTGCTCGATGACAGCGACGCGGAAGTGCGGGCGCAGGCCGCAAAAGTGCTGGGCGACCGCCGCTACGGAAGCGCCTACGACGGACTGATCAAATTGTTGAACGATGCGAGTCCGCGCACCCGGTTCTTCGCTGCGATGAGTCTCGGCAAGCTGGGCCGGCGCGAAGCCTTGCCCGCCATTTATGCGATGCTCCGCGAAAACGCGGACCAGGACCCTTACCTGCGGCACGCTGGCGTGATGGCGTTGACCTGGATTGGCGACACCGACGCGCTGCTGGCTGCGGCCAAAGCCAGTTCCTCCGCGGTGCGCATGGCTGCGTTGCTGGCGATGCGCCGGCTGCACCGTGACGAGATTGCGGTATTTTTGAACGATACCGACCCGGCCATCGTGCTGGAGGCCGCGCGCGCCATCAACGACGAGCCGATCAACGGCGCGATGCGCGAATTGGCCCGATTAATCGGTAGGGACACCCTGCTGCGTGTCCCTGGCCCGGCGGAAACAAGCGAAGACCAGGGACGCGGAGCACCGCGTCCCTACCCAGGCTGGCAGGAAGCGCTGCTGCGCCGCGTGCTCAACGCAAGTTTCCACTTCGGCACGATTGAAGGCGCCAAAGCGCTGGCCGCGTTTGCCGCGCGCTCCGACGCCGCCGAAAACATGCGAGTCGAAGCGCTCGAAGAACTGGCGGACTGGCCGCGTCCGTCCGGGCGCGACCGCGTCGTCGGTCTCTGGCGTCCGGTGGCCGCGCTTCGTCAGCGTGAAACGGCTATTGAGGCCCTGCAGACCGCGCTGGCGGAAATTCTGCGTTCTGCGCCGGACAGCGTTCGGGTTGCTGCTGTTCACGCCGCAGGCAGGTTGACCTTCACCGGCGCCAGTCCCGTTTTGTCCGAGCTCGTCGCCGACACGAAGATTTCCAGCCGCGTTCGCGTTGAAGCGTTGAATGCGCTGGCTGCCCTCGATGATTCCAGGCTCGAAGAGGCCTTGAATTCGGCGCGAGCCGACGCCGACGAGGATTTGCGCCGGGCCGCCACGTTGTTGCAGGGCAGGGTCAAGAGCTCGAACGCGGCGACGAAACTGTCGGTCATACTGGACAACGGCTCGCTGGGTGAGAAGCAGGCGGCGCTGGCGGCGCTCGGCGCGTTGCAGGAGCCCGCTGCCGACGACGTGTTGATCGGCTGGCTCACACGACTGCTCGCCGGCGACGTGCCGAAGGAAATCCAGCTCGATTTGATTGAAGCCGCCGCCAGGCGAACCTCGGCAGCGCTCAAGGAGAAGCTGGAGAAGTATCAGGAGTCGAAGCCGAAGGACGATCCCATCGCCGAATATCGGGAAGATCTCTACGGCGGCAGCGCGGCGGAAGGGAAAAAGATGTTCTTCGAGCGGCCTGAAGCCTCGTGTGTTCGCTGCCACAAGATCAACGGCGAAGGCGGCGAAGTGGGGCCGGACCTCAGCAGAATCGGCGCGCAAAAAGACCGGCAATACCTTCTCGAATCGGTCGTGTTGCCGAACAAGGCGATCGCTCCGGGATTCGAGAGCGTGCTGGTGACGTCGAAAAGCGGCACGAGTTACGCCGGCGTGCTCAAGAGCGAGACCGCCGACGAACTGGTCATCAACTCGCCCGAAGACGGCCTTGTGACCGTGAAGAGGAACGAAATTAAAACGCGCGACAAAGGCTTGTCGCCGATGCCGGAAGGCATGGGGCAGGTTCTTTCCAAACAGGACCTGCGCAATCTCGTGGAGTTTTTGAGCGCGTTGAAGTGATTGCTCCTGACCGGCTTTGCTTGAAGATCACGTTACGGGGCACTGTTCTTTTTAGCTGCGGAGCAGCGATAGAGGGTAGCCCACGGCGTCAGCCGTGGGTTGGGGTATCGGAAATCGGAGCCGCGTAGCGGCGAAAGAAAATCCTCTTGGACGGGAATTCTGTCGGCCCCGAACGGGCCTTTCGGCGATCGCGCATTTTCCCCACGGCTAACGCCGTGGGCTACCCTCTTGCGCCACTACGTGGCTGACGGCTTGCGGGACGACCGGCTCATCTGTGCGCGGCGCCTCGCTGTAGAGACCCTTCTCCCCCCCCCGCAACCCTCATTCGTTTTGCCGGGACGCAGGTGAGCGTCACACTTGGCTTCCGTCTTCCAGTTTGCCTTGCAGTCCGGAGCAGGTTCACCAAGATTTCGCGCCATGGACTGGCTCACCAATCCCGAAATCTGGGTCAGCTTGCTGACGCTCACCGTGCTCGAAATCGTTCTGGGCATCGACAACATCGTTTTCATTTCCATCCTCGCCGGCAAGTTGCCGCCGGAACAGCAGGCCAAAGCGCGGCAAACCGGCCTGAGCCTGGCGCTCATCACGCGAGTTCTGCTCCTGTGCGGCCTGGCCTGGATGGTGAAACTCACCTCGCCATTGTTTCACATCCCGGCGTTCGGACTGTTGCAGGAGCCGCATTCGGTTTCCGGTCGGGATTTGATTCTTCTTTGCGGCGGGTTGTTTCTGCTCTGGAAAAGCACGCGGGAGATTCACGAAAAACTTGAGGGCGAGGACGGCGCCGTCACCAGCCGGCTGGCGCCCAATTTTGCCAGCGTGGTCATTCAAATCCTGCTGCTCGACATCGTTTTCTCGCTCGACTCGGTCATCACGGCGGTCGGCATGGCGCGTCAGCTCGGCGTGATGGTTGCCGCCGTCATCATCGCGTTGGTGTTCATGCTCATTTTCTCCGGGCGCATCAGCGGTTTTATCCAAAAACATCCGACGCTGAAAATGCTCGCCTTGAGTTTCCTGCTGCTCATCGGCTGCGCGCTCGTGGCCGAAGGTTTTCACAAGGAAATCCCGAAAGGCTACATCTACTTCGCGATGGCCTTTTCCGTCGGTGTGGAGAGCTTGAACATCCGGCTGCGGGCAAAACAGCCTGCTCCCAAGGTGGCGTTGCATCAGCCGTATCGCTGAGCGTTGAAGCCGTCTATTCTCCTTTGTCGAGGCTGTCTTTGATGCGCTTGATGTGGCCGCGTCCCATGCCTTTGACTTCGCAGCCCAGCTCCAGATAACGTCGTATCCGCTCGTCATCGAGGATGCAGAAGCAATCGATCATCGCGAAGGGCCGGCCAACGCTCTTGAAGACCTTGTCCGGATCGAGCTTCAGATACGCCTCGTGACGCACAGCCAGAACGATGGCGTCCGCGCCTTTCATCGCCGCCCACATGTCTTTCTCGAGGCGAAGGTCGTTCAAGCTTTCCTGCCGGTGGAAGAAGCGCGACAGGCTGTAGGCCGGATGAGGATAGGTGTCTTGCGCCTCGAATTCCCACCAGTGATCGAGGTAAGGATCGTGCACTTTGACCTCGGCGCCCATCTCGGTGAGTTTGCGGACCATGACCTCGGAACCGCTGTAGCGCGTGTCACCGACGTCTTCGCGATACGCGGCGCCGAGCAGGAGAATCTCGGCGGCCGCCAGCGGTTTGCCCATGTTGCGGAGGGCGTCGCGGACCATTTGCGGCGCATGTAGCGCGCGGGTGTCATTGATGTCGATGGCCAGTGGCGTAATCCGAAAGATATCGTCCTCCCATCCGAAAATGTGTTTGTAAGCCCACATGCCTAGACCGCCGTCCTTGGGCAGACAATAGCCGCCGATGCCCGGACCTGGGAACAGCATATTTGAATGCGTGGGCCGGACTTTGATGGCGTCGATGACCTTCTTCAAGTCCACCCCGTTGCGTTCGGCAAACAACGACCATTCGTCCATAAAAGCCAGGATGGTGGCGCGGTAGCTGTTCTCGATGATCTTCGCGGTTTCGGACTCGATGGGGCGTTCCAGCACGGTGAGCGGGTATTTCTTCGTGTTCAACACTTCGTTGAGAAACCGGGCGACCCGCTTCCGGGCGGCCTTGTTGACACCGCTGCACACGCGCCAGAGGTCGCGAATGGAAGCGACGTAATTCTTGCCCGGCATCACCCGCTCGTAACTGTGCGCGAGCAGAGGCTCCGATTGTAGCCCGCGCCGTTCGAACATCTTTTTCATGATTGGGTACGCCACCTGTTCCGTCGTCCCTGGAGCCACCGTGGTCTCGATCAGCACCAGCGCCTCGGGCGGGATGTTCTCGGCGATGGTGGCCAGCGAGGCTTCCAGCGCGGCCATCTCCGCCGCACCGGTCCGCACGTTGCCCAGAGATTCCTTCAGGTAATCGCACTGCACGTCCACCACGACGACATCGGCGAGCTTCAAGGCTTCTTCAGTGTAGGTGGCGACCAGGGTCTTTTTCTGTTTCACACAGCGCTCGATCAACTGGTGCACTTCCGGGTCCTCGGCCTTCACGGGCGAAACGCCGCGGTTCAACAAGGGAATTTTCCAAAAGCTGCGGGTGCTGGGCCGTTGCATGCCAATAACGAACTTGGACGGCTGGCCCTTGGCATCGGTGGCATCGGCTATCACCGCGGCCATTACGGCGCCGACAAAACCGACCCCCACGACGACAACGATCTCCCGGCCCTCTTTTCGTTGCCGGTCCGCCAGTTTCTTCAGTTTGGCGAATTCTGTCTGGTATTGGCCGGGCGAGGGCAGGGCGAATTTCTCTCCGGTAGGGCTGATGGAAAACGGTTGGCTTTTCATAAATCGGTCCTCGGAATAAGCTCCGGCAATCGGATATGTCTTTCGAATGTCCCAGAAAGCTCCGGCTCAGTCAAAGCGATAAACGCCCTCAGTCCATGAAAGCGTGGTTAAGCCTTGCCACTATTTGCCTGCGGCATTCAGTCCTCAGGACGGCAATGGCGCTGTTGCTCGGAGTCAGCTCCGCTCTTCCGGCGGCCGGAGCAGGGACCGATCGCGGCATCACCGTCGCCATCGTCGGTGACGAATTTCACATCAACGGCAAACCGACTTACACCGGCCGCGCCTGGCGCGGGCGCAAGATTCAGGGACTGCTCCTCAACTCGCGAATGGTGCAAGGCCTCTTCGACGACCGCAATCCGCTGACCGCGGGCCAATGGAAATATCCCGACACGGGCAAGTGGGACCCTGAGCGCAACACCCGGGAATTTATCGCCGCCATGCCGGTATGGCGGCAGCACGGCCTACTCGCCTTCACGATCAATCTTCAGGGCGGTTCCCCGCAGGGTTACTCGAAAGACCAACCTTGGCACAACTCGGCCATTGAAGCGGACGGTTCCTTGCGCTCGGACTACCTGGGCCGGCTGGAGCGGATCATCGACAAGGCCGACGAGTTGGGAATGGCGGTGATTCTCGGCTACTTTTACTTTGGACAGGACGAGCGACTGAAGGACGAAGGGGCTGTGATTGGCGCCGTGGACAACGCCACGAAATGGGTCTTCGACCATGGCTACCGCAACGTTCTGATTGAAATCAACAACGAGTGTAACGTGGCCTACGACCATGACATCCTCAAGCCGGACCGTGTGCACGAGCTGATTCGGCGTGTCCAAAATTTGACACGCGGCGGCCGGCGGCTCCTGGTGAGCACGTCGTACGGCGGCGGCTTCATCCCACAGGAGAACGTCGTTCGCGTCGCTGACTTTTTGCTCGTCCACGGCAACGGCGTTTCCGATCCGGACAGGATCGCTGACATGATCCGCAAGACTCGCCAGGTGGCCGGCTACCACGGCCAGCCGATTGTGTTCAACGAGGACGACCACTTCGATTTCGACAAACCGAACAACAATTTCGTCGCTGCCATCAGCGAGCACGCGTCATGGGGCTACTTCGATTATCGCAAGAACGGGGAAGGGTGGGACGCCGGCTACCAGAGCGTGCCGGTGAACTGGGGCATCAGCAGCGCGCGGAAAAGAGGTTTTTTCGAGTTGCTAAGTGAAATCACCGGAGCAAACTTGAGCCAGTCATCACCGAAGGGAACGTTATGAATCAGGCCATCGAAACTATCCGGTCGGGTTCAACCCTGCTCGCGGTCATCGGCATCGTGTTGTTCACCGGGGCGGTTCAGGGAAGCGAACCGCCGTCGTCCGCCGCCGCGCAGGCTTTTGAGCCCGTCGGCTTCCTTATCCGCACGAACTATCACGGGTGGACGAATTCCATTCTGGTCAGCAATGGCCGCGTGGAGGCGGTGATTGTCCCGGCCATCGGGCGAGTGCTGCAATTCCGTTTCGCCGGAGAAGAAGGCGGGCCGTTCTGGGAGAACCGGGAAATGGATGGCAAAGCGCCCAACCCCGAATCGCAGGAATGGGGCAATTTCGGCGGCGACAAAACCTGGCCTGCCCCGCAGTCCGATTGGCCGAAGATGACTCCGCGCGCCTGGCCGCCTCCGACCGCGTTCGATTCGACGCCGGTCGAAGCGAAGGTGGACGGTTTCGTCGTGACGTTAACCTCTGCGGTTGACCCTCACTACGGCATTCGCACCCATCGCGAGCTGAAACTGGACCTCAACCGGCCGGTAATGACCATCACCACCACTTACGAAAAAGTCGCCGGCCGACCGCAAGTGGTCGGTGTCTGGGTGATCACGCAGGTGAAGGACCCGATCGCCGCTTATGCCAGCCTGCCTGACTTCGAGCGATTCCGCGAAGGCTATTACCGGCAGTCGGACGAACTGCCGGCGGGTTTGAAAATCGAAAACGGATTGCTTTCATTGACGCGTGATCCCAAAGCGTCGCATAAGATCGGCACCGACGCCGGTACGTTGTTTTGGGTGGGAAAAGAGGCGGTGCTGCGGATTGACTCGCCGCGCAAAGTCTTTGGAGAATATCCTGATGAAGGGTGCAGCGCTGAACTTTACACCAACCCCGATCCGCTCGCTTACGTCGAACTCGAAATACTCGGCCCGCTGAGAAAAATGATCGTGGGCGACACAATCACGCGCGCGAGCACGTACACCTTGCTGCGCCGGACGGAAGTCGATCCCGACCTTGAAGTTCGCAAGCTGCTGAGTCACTGATGGTTTCTTTCGCCGTCGTAGCCGCCGACGTAAGGAGGCGGAAACCCCGTGACGTTAAAGGTTAGCGCGGCATGGAAACCAAACACATCGTGGTTCTGGGGGCGGGCTTCGGTGGATTGACCTTCTGCCAGGCCTTCAACCATCCACAGGCGCGCGTCACGCTGGTGGATCGGCAAAATCATCACCTCTTCCAACCGCTGCTGTATCAGGTGGCCACCGCCGGACTCTCGGCGCCGGAAATCGCGCAGCCCGTCCGCTCCATCCTCTCCGACCGGCCCAGCGTCACGGTGCTGCTCGACACCGTGGTGGATTTCAATCTCGCGGAGAAAAAAGTCTTCCTCGAAAAAAACACGCTGGCCTACGACTATCTCGTGCTGGCGCTCGGCGGCGTGACGAGCTATTTCGGACACCCGGAATGGGAACAGTTCACGCCCGGGCTGAAATCCCTCGACGACGCGCTGCGCATTCGCCGCCGCATCCTGCTGGCGTTTGAAAAGGCGGAGAACGAAACGGATGCAGCGGCGCGCGACCGACTCATGACGATTGTGGTTGTGGGCGGCGGGCCAACCGGCGTGGAACTGGCCGGCGCCTTCGCGGAACTCGTGCGAAGGGTGTTGCGCAAGGATTTCCGGCGCATCGATCCTGCCCAGGCCCGTGTGATATTGATCGAAGGCGGCCCGCGCGTGCTGGCTCATCTGCCACAGGGGCTTTCCGCCAGCGCGCAGCGGCAACTCGAAAAACTCGGCGTCGAAGTCCGCGTCGGCGTCAAAGTCAAAACCATCACCCAAGGACGCGTTGAGCCGGAGAACGGCCGGATCATCGAAGCGGAGAACATCATTTGGGCTGCGGGTGTGTCAGCCAGCGCGCTCACACAGAAGCTGCGGACCGAACTCGACCACGCCGGCCGCGTGAAAGTGAAGCCGGACCTCAGCCTGCCTGGTCACCCGGAGGTCTTCGCCATCGGCGACATGGCGCTCGTGCTCGACCAGGACGGCAAGCCCGTGCCCGGCGTTTCGCCCGCAGCGATGCAGATGGCCCGAAAAATCGCGCGCATCATCCGGGACGAGTTGGACCTTGGCGCTGGACACTCGGCTCGTCCGCCGTTCAAGTATTGGGACAAAGGGACGATGGCGACGATCGGACGCTCGGCCGCCGTGGCCAAAATTGGGAAACTGGAATTCACTGGGTTCCTGGCCTGGATTGCCTGGCTATTCGTCCACCTGATCTTCCTCATCGGCTTTCGCAACAAACTGGCCGTGCTGCTGCAATGGACTTACTCCTACCTTGCCTACAAACGCGGCGCGCGGATCGTGACGGGGTTGTCCGAAGCAGCCCGATCAAAGAATTGATTCATTGAATCAATCCGCGCCGGCGAGAAGCGCTCGCCGCTGTGCCAAGCCAGGCAAAATGGTCCTGCTTGAGGTGCCACAATGTCAGTTTGTCATCTTCAAAGGCATCCGCCTCCAGGTCGCCAACAATATGAAAATACCTGTGTCCTTGCTCATCGCTATAAGTTTGCTTCAAGCAGGTGAACTGGGCGCTATCCAGCAGTTGTCCCCAGGCAACAGGCATCGCAACCGCCCAATGCGCGGTGGTCGGATTCAATCTCGCTTCCCACGTATTCAAGCGTTTGACGAAATCAACAGAACGCTCGAGGTCGCGCAAATGTTGAATCAGGCAGTTATGACACTCGACATCCTCCCGGACAGATTCGGACACGGGGTTCGCGATCAGGCGCATGAGCTCAGCGACTTTTTTGAGCCGCATGCTGCGCAGCACTGTGGCTTGGGCGATGGGACCCGCTAACCACTGGAGTCGCGGCGGAAGCTGTTCCATAATAAAGGTCGTTCCCGTGGCCAGGATGATCTGGTCCCGTTGTTCCACCGGCAATGTCTCCCAGTCGGCCAGTTTATTCGCCACATATCCCTTCAGGAGATGCCACAGTTCGGAAAATAATATGCGCCTCTCTCTAAGTTGCGTTTCCAGGGCGGGAAATACCTCCTTTAAATGCGGATAGGAGCGCCAAAGATCCCGGATTTGCGAGTCCCGGAAAAGAAATATGGCCGGGTTTTTCAGGATTTCATCTGCCGTTCCGTCTTCAATCTCAAGCCGCGAGGCGTCTGTCGCCAGCTCAAAAAGGGCCACGCCGGCGGAAAAAATATCCGACGCTTCCGTTGGCGGCACGCCCACCTGAACGTTCGATGCGTCGATCAACAATTCTGCATAGTCGGGGGTTGCTGAATAAACGTATTTGTCCGTTTGCCCGTAATGGCGCGGTGTAAAGAAAGCTCCCAGGTCAACAAACTTGATTCCTCGCTCTCTGAGGCGAATGATATTATCCGGCTTGAAGTCGATCAGGATGATGCCGTGTCGATGAAACCGCGTCATGATGGTCAAGGCTTCATAGACGGCCTCTTTGAATTCTTCCACCCACTCGGTCTCGTAACCGCCGGAGGAAGCCTCCGCACACCACGATTTGAGGTCCTGGCCCTCAAGGTATTCCATCGCAATAAAGGCGTACTTCTTATCATAATTGATGTTCGCCCCGTAATAGGCGGGCACCAGCGGTCTCAAATCCTCAGCGCCCAAAATGTCTTCGAAGTTGGCCAATTCGAGGCTGAAGCTCATATACGGGCCATAGCTGATCTCGTCGGGTTTCCCGCAGCTTAAATCAAACATTTTGACGACAACGTGAGGTTGAGTCGTGTGGTAAATTCTCGTCTCGGTGTTGCTTTT
>Ga0209056_10004325_pt1 | contig 14984 bp, 11 predicted proteins | sample GraSoiAngelo_114_FD_185876 | JGI IMG/M metagenome (GOLD analysis project Ga0209056, IMG submission 185876) | Grasslands soil microbial communities from the Angelo Coastal Reserve, California, USA - 14_0903_13_40cm (SPAdes) (version 2) | ecosystem: Environmental > Terrestrial > Soil > Grasslands... | reverse complement strand
CACTGCTGGTGGCACGGCATCTAACGATGTTCCGAAGTGGATCAAAAACTGGTAGGGCGCGACCGCCGGGCGCGCTGCTCATCCTTCGCTCGTGTGAACGACCACTTCCACGCGGCGATTCGGGCTTTGCTCTTCGATTGAGCCGTTTGGCGACGCGCGGAATTTCGTTGCGCCGTAGCCGTGCGTTTCGATTTGCGCAGGGTCAATGCGCATTGCTTCGACAAGATATCGCTTCACGCTGTCGGCCCGGCGCTGGCTCAGATCGAGATTGTATTCGAATGTGCCAAACGAATCCGTGTAGCCGTCCACGGAAAACGTCGCTCTCGGATTGCGCTGGATCAGCGTGCCCAGTTTTTGCAATTGAGCGATCGCATCCCCCCGCAACTCTGCGCTGTCGTATTCAAAGAGTTGGTCGTCAGGCAGCCGGAGTTTTGTGCCTGAACCGAGCGGACCTTTTTGCGCCAGCAACTGGTCCAAATCGCTGAAGCCCGGCGCATGCCCTTTATTTGGGCCAGCACTGTCGCCAGGCAATTTACTCGTGAACGTGTTTGGCCGCTTAATCGCAGTGCTCGTGGCCAACTCGGTCCCGCTCAGAGCAGGCTGGGGACGGCCGGAGACCGAACTGTTATTTAGCAAAGATTGTTCGTGCAGCGCGTTCGGATCGTTTGAGAGACTTTGCGCGGTGGAACGCTCGATCTCATTTAGCACTGAATTTAGTTCCGGTTGTTCCACTTTCGGTTTGTCAGGCAAAACATCCCGCGTGTCGTCAGGAAGCGCGGCGCTGGCCTGAATGTCCTGCAACAGTTGGTCGAACGATTTCTTTTCGTCCGGCAATTGCTCATCGGTGTTGTCAGGGTTTGGCTTTGCCGCCGGATTAGTTTGATCGACGCTGCTTTTGGCGAGGTTCGATTCAACGATGCGCCTGACTTTGAACGTGGGCGTCTGCTCCGGTGGGGTGAACACTGCGTCCGCAGACGCGAACCGCGTCCGATAAAAATAAGCGCAGAGCGCGCAATGGATCGCCAGCGAAACAATCAATCCGAGCCACAGCCAGTTGCGCTCCTTGCTGGCCGTAAGCAGACCTTCAGTTTCAAACTGATCGAAGTCGTTGAATTCGGTGACTCTCATGCGGTTTGTAACATATCACATGCATAATGACGAAGCACGAATGTCGAATGTCGAAGGAATGACGAAGCCCAAATATGGCAGCAACCTCTTAGTCATTTGGTCATTCGGACCTGATTAGTCATTTGTCATTCGTCATTCGGATTTTGTCATTCTTCTGCGGCGGCATCTCTATTCTAAGATTTTGCCGCCACCTCGAGTTTTTTCGATAAACGCTCGGGCGGCTCGCCGGATTTCATCTGCTACCCGCGCTTCCGGTGACACAAACTTTGGCGTAAACCATGGGAACAGCCCGATCAAATCGTGCGTGACCAGAATTTGTCCATCGCAATGCTCGCCCGAACCGATGCCGATCGTAGGAATCCCAATCGCATTTGCGATCTGCCTCGCGACATCGGCGAGAACAATCTCCAGCACCACGGAAAATGCGCCGGCTTTTTCCACTGCACGGGCATCAGCAATCAAGGCTTCAGCCTCCGATTGCGTCCGGCCCTTGATTTTGTAGCCGCCTTCCTCGCGCACACTTTGGGGCAGCATGCCGATGTGCGCCATAAATGGGATCCCCGCGCGCGTGATCGCCTCGATCTGCGCGACATGACTCGTACCGCCTTCGAGCTTCACTGCTTGCGCGCCGGCATCCACAAATTTCCGGGCAGTCTCCACTGCCTGTTCCGGAGTGTCGTAAGTGTGAATGGGCATATCGGCGACGAGCAGCGCCTGTTTCACGCCGCGCGCGACCGCACGCGTGTGATGCAGCATTTCTTCCAGCGTTACGCGGGTTGTGTCCTGGTAGCCCAATACCACCATGCCTAACGAGTCGCCCACCAGGATGATGTCAATCCCGCTTTCATCGAGCAAACGCGCGGTAGGATAATCGTAGGCGGTCAACGCGGTGATTTTCTCACCGCGCTGTTTCATTTCGTGAAAATCTTTCATGCGGGCTTGCTCGCAAGATCAGCCGCCCGTCCGAGAACGCAAGCTGCGCCGCACTCCAAAACGCAAGCGCGAATGTGAACTCGCAAATACGGCCATCCCACGACTGCGGGAGACTGCGGCGCTGCGCCGCCGCTTTCGAATCTCCGCAGGCTTACCAGTCGTCCTCGAACCGAACCACCTCGCCAGATTCCTCCAGTCCGTCGAGCAGCTCGCTCACAGTTTTCTCCTGGCCGGGTAAAACCAACTCCGGCCGGACATCGGCCAGCGGTTGAAGAACGAATTTTCTCAAGTGCATACGCGGGTGCGGCAGCTGTAACCGCTCATTGCGAATGTTGCGATCGCCGCAGTAGAGCAGGTCGATATCGATCGCGCGCGAAACATTTTTTTGATGATCGCGGCTACGGCCCAATGCTTCTTCGATGCGAATCAATTGCTCAAGCAAACTCGCGGGATCGTCTTCATAACCAAATTCAACGACTGCGTTTAGAAATTTTGGCGCGCTTGGTTCGCAATCCACCGGTTCAGTCTCGTAAATCGCCGAGGAAACAATCGGCGCCTTCACATTTGAAAGACCGAGAATTGCCTTTCGCGCAGCGCGCAAATTGCCGAGCCGATCACCGAGATTCGATCCAAGCGCGACGGCGGTTCTCATGCCTGTAGCCGTGACCGGTGGTCGCGGCAGCCGGGGTCATCGCCCGCGGCTACAGTCTCACAGCCCCAGTACATCCTGCATGGAGTAGAGGCTCGGCGGTTTTCCCCTGATCCATTTTGCCGCGCGCAATGCGCCTCGCGCAAAAATCTCGCGACTCACCGCACGATGCGTCAGCTCGAGGCGCTCGCCGGGTCCACTGAAAATTACATTGTGCTCACCGACTACTTCACCTTCTCGAATTGATTCAATCGCTATATCAGCCTTGGTTTTTTGCGCCGCTTTCAAAATTTCAGCGAGCGTTTTGGCTGTCCCGCTCGGCGCATCTTTTTTCATTTTGTGATGCGTCTCAACAATCTCCACATTGAAATCCGCACCGAGCAGTTCGGCGGCCTTCCGCGTCAGCCAGAAAAGCACATTGACTCCGACGCTGAAATTGGAGGCGAGAACAATCGGCACCGCCTGCACCGCTTCTTCGATCGTTCTGCGTTGATGCTGAGAATGACCGGTCGTGCCGATGACGAGCGATTTGCGGTGGCGCAATGCAGCGCGGCAGATTTCAGTGATTGCGTCCGCATGACTGAAATCGATTGCGACGTCGCAATTTTTCATGGCCGGCTCGATCGGATCGCCCACATCGCATTGCGCGACGATTTCGATTTTAGAATCGTTCTCACCAAGATCGAGCACGGTTGTTCCCATGCGCCCCGCCACGCCGATGAGCAGCACACGGACGAGCGACTTCATTTCTCTCGCTCGAATTCTTCGAGTGTTTTGCGCAAGCGCGCCTGGTTCGCCTGGCTCATCTCACACAATGGCAAACGAACTTCGCCCGACATCGCTCCCCGCCAGCCCAGCGCAGTCTTCACCGGAACAGGATTGGGCTCAATGAACAAGTCTTTGAACAACGGCAGCAATTTCCGATGCAATGTTGCCGCCGATTTCAAATCGCCCGATTCGCAGGCACGCACGAGCGCGCACACCTGCGATGGAAACAGATTCGAAGCCACGCTGACCACGCCTACTGCGCCTGCGGCCATGAACGGGAGCGTTAGCGAATCGTCGCCGCTCAAAATCGTAAACGATTCGGGCAAACATCGGCGCAACTCGCTGACGCGCTCCACACTGCCGCTGGCTTCCTTGATCGACACAATATTGCGGCACTCCTTCGCGAGACGCGTCACCGTTTCTGGGAGGATATCCACGCTGCAACGCCCGGGAATGTTGTAGAGCATAATCGGCAGCGACGTGGCGCCGGCGATTGCTTTGAAATGGCGGAAGAGTCCTTCCTGGCTGGGTTTGTTGTAATAGGGGGCAACGAGCAGCGCGCCATCGACTCCGAGTTTTTCGGCCAGCTTTGTGTCGGCCACGGCGTGTTGCGTGGCGTTTGAACCTGTTCCTGCAAGGACGAGACAACGCTTGTTCGCAGTTCCGACCGCAAGCCGGATCAGTTCTTCGCGCTCCTCGTGCGAGAGCGTCGGGGATTCGCCAGTTGTCCCGATCGCAACGATTCCGGTGATGTCCGCGGCGATTTGCGTTTCGATCAGTTGCTCGAAAGCAGAAACATCAAGGCCACCATTGCGAAATGGCGTGACCAACGCCGTGAACGCGCCGTGAAACATTTCTCAACTTACTTGTCATGTCGAGCGAAGTCGAGACATCCCGCCATGGTGCTGAAAGGCAACGCTACGGGATTCCTCGACTTCGCTTCGCTCCGTTCGGAATGACGAGTAATTAAAGCTCAACCGTTCCTTCGAAAACAAACTCCGCCGGCCCTGTAAGCGTCACGTTCCGAAAGTTGTCGTCGCTCTTTTCAAAGCCGACTTGAAGTTCGTCCCCGCCGTGTGTCATCACAGTGATAGGACCCTCGGCGCCTTCAGTGGCTGCAAACACAAGTGCGCTCGCAACCACACCTGTGCCACAAGCGAGCGTTTCGTTTTCCACGCCGCGTTCGTACGTACGGATCGCGATTTTCTTGGCTCCGCGTTTCTCGATGAAGTTTGCGTTCGCCCCCTTGGGCGAAAACATTTTGTGGTAACGAATGGCTGCACCCTCCCGGCACACATCGACATCGTCGATTCGCGGAACGGGAATGACCACATGCGGCACGCCGCTGTTGATGAAGTGAATCGTCTTCTTTTCATCAGCTGCTGGGAGCGTGACGTTGAGTCGCAAATCGGTGGGTTCAGTCATTTGCAGCGTGACGAGATCATCCACCAGCTCCGCTGAAATCACGCCGGCTGGCGTCTCAAAAGAAATTTTTTCCCGCGCTCCGGCGACCTCGCTCGCAAAACGCGCGAAGCAACGCGCACCGTTGCCGCACATCTCTGCCTCCCCGCCATCGGCGTTGAAGTAGCGCATCCGGAAATCCGCTTCATTTGATGCCTGTTCGAGGAGCAAAATTCCGTCCGCGCCGATACCGCGGTGCCGATCGCACAGGCGCGCGATCTGGTTGCCATCCAAATGAATGTCCCCTGTCCTGTTATCGATCAGGATGAAATCGTTTCCCGCCCCGTTCATTTTCATGAAACGCAGCATGAAATTCGTTTAGCATACGTCCGCTTGTAAAGCGAACGCGGCACTCAAGGAGTGACGGCTGCCCAAGCCGTCGCTCCTTGAAGGCCATTGCGAGATCTTGTTTTGGTGTTTACTTATCCGCCGTGAAAAAGCTCGGCGTATGGATGGTGATGGCGCTTGTTGGCGTCGCTCTGCAAAGCTCCTTCGCCGGCGATCACAACGACCTGGTCCTCGACCAAATCAACCAGATGCCGAAAGGCGGCCGTTATTCGGTTTCACATTTCGCAAAGATCTGCCTGCAGCGATCGGCGCATTTCGAGTCCGGCAAATTTTTTATTCTCCCTTCGGCCGGTTCGCCGAGTTTCTGCTCGGGCGCGACATATCTGGTCTTCATTAGAACGATCGAGGCGTTGCGCGCGCGTGGGCAGCTTCACCTCGATTATCCCACCCTGGAACAGCTGATCATTCGAGATCAACGCGACGGCGAAGGCGTCTGGGGACGATGGAACGCCAACGGCCCGGGCACCGCGCGCCTTTTTCACGAACTGGGGCTCGGCCGGAACTTCGATAGTTTCGATCAAGCGAAGCCCGGCGATTTCATGAAGATTTTCTGGTCGCGCCAGGTGGGAAAAAACGAGCATGGACATTCTGTGATTTTTCTCGGACTGGAGAATCGCGCGGACGGTCAGTATGTGAATTTCTGGTCAAGCAACATTCCGTCCGGCTACGGCGAAAAGAGCGTGCCGCGAAGCAAAATCGCCTATGCAATTTTCTCGCGCCTTGAAACGCCAGCGAACCTGGCGCGAATCAGTAGCGCACCGGTGGTGGACACCTATCTGGCCTCTCTCCTTCGAACTCGTTCGAGCATCGCCGAAGCCGGCGTGAAGTGCGGATTGTAGGCACCTGCGGCTGCGTTTCACTGCGTCGGTTCCTGCCGAGAGTCTCCCCCAAAAAGCGGCGCAGCAGTGCTGCACTCCAAAACGTGGCCGTGATTGCAAGCCGATGTTGATCTCTTGCGTTTTGGAGTGCGGCGGCGCTCTGCCGCTTTTCATACCGGCCTCAATGTACGGCCAATCTTTAAATGAAGCTTGCCTATCCGTGGCGCGGTTTCTAAAACGAGGGCATGCTTATCGAAACCTTAAAACGTCATTGGTGGGTTCCAGTGCTAAGGGGTATAGCTGCAATCGTATTCGGAATAATCGCGTTCGCCTATCCTGGCTTGACAGTCGCAGTGCTGGTGGTGTTGTTCGGCGCCTGGGTGCTGGTTGACGGGATCTTTCGCGTTATCGGCGCAATTGGGCATCGCGCTGACGATCCCGAGTGGGGATTTCATCTCATCATCGGAATTGTTGGGATCATCATCGGGCTGCTCACATTCCATGCGCCCGCAATCACGGCGCTGGCGCTGATTATCTATATCGCCGCGTGGGCGCTGATGATTGGCGCGACCGAGATCGCGTTCGCAATCAAGCTGCGCCGGGAAATCAAAGGCGAATGGTTCCTGATCTTGATGGGTCTGGTGTCAATCGTCTTCGCCGTGCTGCTATTGTGGAACCCGATCCCCGGCGCGCTCGCGCTGGTGTGGCTCATTGGCTGGTACGCGATCGTGTTCGGAATTCTGGGGATTATTTTCGGCTTCCGCTTGCGCAGCCTGCCCAGCTTAGCTCGCGCCTGAGTCAGCGCAAAATCTCGTCAATCGTCCAGCCCAGTCAGCTAGGCTGTTTGCCTCTTTCTTGGCCCAATCTCTTGGACGGGCGCACTTTTTGCGCGACGAAACGCGGCGATGCCGGTTTCTTGAAGAAAATGCGGCTAAGTGCGATTTATTGCGCGATTACATTACGGCGCTGGAATATGACCATTCCAATCTCACGCCTCGAATCCGCGAGGACCAGCAGAAGCCGATTTTTCTAACCACCCCACTCTATTATGAAAAAAGCTCCCCTCCTTACAAAAACGCGACCGCGAAATCGTTCGCAGTCTAACGGAAGTGAATTCGACATCGGGCAATTGCTCTCAGCGTTGATGGCATTCAAACGCGGCGATTTTTCCGCGCGCCTCCCAGAGGATTGGACGGGCGTGCCGGGCAAAATTGCCGACACATTTAATGCGGTGATCGAGACAAATCAGCGCATGACTCGGGAATTGGAACGCATCGGGCGCGTGGTCGGCAAAGAAGGGCGCATTACGCAGCGCGCTTCCATCGGCGAAGTGACCAACTCCTGGGCCGACGCGATTGGGTCGATCAACAATTTAATCGGCGATCTCGTGCAGCCTACTTCCGAAATGGCGCGCGTGATCGGGGCCGTCGCGAAAGGAGATTTGTCTCAAACGATGGCCACCGAGATCGAAGGTCGCCCGCTTAAGGGTGAATTTTTGCACACGGCGAAAACGGTGAATGCAATGGTCGGACAGCTCGGCGCTTTCGCCTCCGAAGTGACGCGTGTAGCGCGTGAAGTCGGCACGGAAGGAAAGCTCGGCGGCCAGGCAAAAGTCAAAGGCGTCGCCGGCACGTGGAAGGATTTGACAGACAACGTGAACCTAATGGCGTCCAACCTCACCTCGCAGGTCCGCAATATCGCGGCGGTGACCACTGCTGTGGCCAATGGCTATCTCGCGAAGAAAATCACCGTGGACGTTCGTGGCGAATTCCTCGAACTGAAGGACACCATCAACAAAATGGTGGACCAGCTGCGTTCGTTCGCGTCGGAAGTCACGCGCGTCGCGCGCGAGGTCGGCACCGAAGGCATTCTCGGCGGCCAGGCGAAAGTCGAAGGTGTTTCGGGAACATGGAAAGATTTGACCGATTCCGTGAACTCGATGGCGTCCAACCTGACCTCACAAGTCCGCAATATTGCGGCAGTGACCACGGCTGTCGCAAACGGCGACCTTTCGAAAAAAATCGCCGTCAAGGTCAAAGGCGAAATTTTAGAACTGAAGAACACGATTAACACGATGGTGGATCAGCTCCGCTCGTTTGCGGCAGAAGTGACGCGCGTGGCGCGCGAAGTCGGCACCGAAGGCAAACTCGGCGGCCAGGCGCAGGTGCCGGGTGTCGGCGGGACATGGAAAGATTTGACCGATTCGGTGAACTCGATGGCGTCCAATCTCACCGCACAAGTGCGCAACATTGCCGATGTAACGACCGCGGTAGCAAGCGGCGATTTGTCGAAGAAGATCACCGTCGACGTGCAAGGCGAAATCCTTCAGCTCAAGGACACCATCAACACCATGGTGGACCAGCTGCGCTCGTTCGCCTCGGAAGTGACGCGCGTGGCGCGCGAGGTCGGCACCGAAGGAAACCTGGGCGGTCAAGCCAACGTCAAAGGCGTTGCCGGTACCTGGAAAGATTTGACCGACTCGGTGAATTTCATGGCGTCGAACCTCACGGCGCAGGTCCGCAACATCGCCACAGTCACCACTGCAGTTGCCACCGGCGATCTTAGCAAGAAAATCACCGTGGACGTCAAAGGCGAGATTCTGGAGTTGAAGAACACCATCAACACGATGGTGGACCAGCTTTCGTCTTTCGCTGCGGAGGTCACGCGCGTCGCGCGCGAAGTCGGCACCGAGGGAAAACTCGGCGGTCAAGCCAACGTCAAAGGCGTTGCCGGCACGTGGAAGGACTTGACTGACTCGGTGAATTTTATGGCGTCGAATCTCACAGCGCAGGTCCGCAACATCGCCGCGGTCACAACAGCGGTTGCCACCGGTGACCTCACCAAGAAAATCACGGTGGACGTTAAAGGCGAGATTCTCGAATTGAAGAATACGATTAATACGATGGTGGACCAGCTTTCGTCATTTGCCGCCGAGGTCACGCGCGTCGCGCGCGAAGTCGGCACTGACGGCAAACTCAGTGGACAAGCGCGCGTGCCCGGTGTTGCCGGTACCTGGAAGGATCTGACCGACTCAGTGAACTCGATGGCGTCCAACCTCACCGCGCAAGTCCGCAACATCGCTGCGGTGACCACGGCTGTGGCCATGGGCGATTTGTCCAAGAAAATCACCGTAGATGTGAAAGGCGAGATTCTGGAATTGAAGGACACGATCAACACGATGGTTGATCAACTCCGATCATTCGGTTCCGAGGTCACGCGTGTGGCGCGCGAAGTCGGTTCCGAAGGCAAGCTGGGCGGACAAGCCGATGTGCGTGGTCTTGCAGGCATGTGGAAGGACCTCGGCGACAACGTCAACTTCATGGCGTCGAACCTAACGACACAAGTCCGCAACATCGCCGCGGTAACCACCGCCGTCGCCACGGGCGATCTGACAAAGAAAATCACCGTTGATGTTAAAGGCGAAATTCTCGAATTGAAAAATACGGTCAACACGATGGTGGACCAACTGTCATCGTTCGCCGACGAAGTCACGCGCGTGGCGCGCGAGGTAGGTATGGAAGGAAAGCTCGGCGGGCAGGCGGTGGTGAAAGGCGTGTCGGGAACCTGGAAAGACCTCACCGACAACGTGAACTTCATGGCGTCGAACCTGACTGATCAAGTCCGCGGCATCGCCAAAGTGGTGACCGCAGTCGCAAACGGCGATCTGAAACGCAAACTTTTCCTCGAAGCCAAAGGCGAAATCGCCGAGCTGGCCGAGACGATCAATAACATGATCGATACACTCGCGACGTTCGCGGATCAGGTTACCACAGTGGCGCGTGAAGTGGGCGTGGAAGGAAAACTCGGCGGGCAGGCGAACGTGCCCGGCGCCGCGGGGACATGGCGCGATTTGACCGACAACGTCAATCGGCTGGCAGCGAACCTGACCACGCAACTGCGCGCCATCGCGGATGTCGCGACAGCAGTGACAAAGGGCGATCTCACGCGCTCGATTCAAGTGGAAGCGCAGGGCGAAGTTGCGTTCGTCAAGGACAACATCAACGAAATGATTCGCAATTTGAGGGATACCACATTGCGGAACGAGGAACAAGACTGGCTCAAGACCAACCTCACGAAGTTCACCCGGATGTTGCAGGGACAGCGCGATTTTCTGACGGTTGGCAAACTCATCCTCTCCGAGCTCGCGCCGCTGGTTTCAGCCCAGCACGGCGCTTTTTACATGATGGATAAGTCGAATGGAGAATCGGAGCTCAGGCTCCTGGCAAGTTACGCTCACCACGGAGGCGACGGCGCGAAGAACCGTTTTAAGCCGGGCGAGGGTTTGGTCGGACAAGCAGCATTGGAAAAACGGCGCATCCTTCTGACCGACGTACCCAGCGACTACGCAAAAGTGAGCTCCGGCCTGGGCGAATTTCAACCGACTAACATCGTCGTGTTGCCGATTCTCTTTGAAGGCCAGGTGAAAGCCGTCATGGAACTTTCCTCAGTTGAGCGATTCAACCCTGCGCACCAGGCGTTTCTCGATCAGCTAACGGAGAGCATCGGCATTGTGCTCAATACGATCGAAGCAAGCACGCGAACGGAAAATCTGCTCAAGCAATCGCAATCGCTCGCCGCCGAGCTGCAAAAGACGAACCTTGAGCTGGAAGAAAAGGCGCGCTCGAATCTGGCGAAAGACCAATTTCTGGCGATGCTCAGCCACGAATTGCGCACGCCGCTCACACCGGTGCTCGCCTCTGCTCTCGCGCTCGAGAGCGAGCCGGAGTTGCCTCAGGACATTCACGAATCGCTGCAAATGATCCGGCGCAACGTGGAATTGGAGGCGCGACTGATCGACGACTTGCTTGATCTGACGCGTATCGACCGCGGCAAGGTGCAGCTCAATTTTGAAGTCGTTGATGCCCACACGCTGTTGCAAAATGCCCTGGAGATCTGTCAGGCGGAAATCGATCGAAAGAATCTGACGGGCTCCCTCAATCTCGGCGCGAAAAAGGTCCAAATGCGCGCAGACCCGGCGCGATTACAGCAGATTTTTTGGAACCTAATAAATAACGCGGTGAAATTCACGCCGAAGAACGGGCAAATCGTTATTACCACCAGCAATGATGCCAGCGGACAACTGCGTGTCGAAATCGCGGACACGGGCCTGGGGATTGAGTCGGAAGCGCTGCCGAAAATTTTTGACGCATTCGAGCAGGGCGGCCGGACTCAGCTGGGAGGCTTGGGCCTTGGACTCGCTATTAGCAAGACTCTTGTGGAGGCACATAAGGGAACGATCACCGCGCACAGCGCCGGGCGGAACAAAGGCTCGACGTTCACGTTGGTTTTTCCCACATGCGAAAAAGCCGAGGCGCAAATCGCCCCCGCCATTTCACCCAGGCTGCCGGAGCGCCAGCCGATGCGGATTCTGCTTGTGGAGGACCATGAAGACACAAACCGCTCGCTTACGAACCTGCTGCGGCGGCGCGGCTATCATGTGCAATCAGCGCTCACTTTCCAATCCGCCCTCGACCTAATCGCAAAGGAGCAATTTGATGTGCTCATCAGCGACCTGGCTTTGCCCGATGGCAATGGAATCGATCTGATGCAGAAACTTTACTCAAAGCAACCGGTTCTCGGGATTGCACTCACCGGTTTTGGAATGGAACAAGATATCCGCAGGAGCCGCGAGGTAGGCTTCCAGCATCATTTGGTGAAACCAATCGACTTAAACAAGCTCGATTCTTTGATTCAAGAAGGCGCAGCAGCGCTGCCAGTCGCATAAAGTCTTTACGCCAAAGCCATCAACTTCCCTCAGGGAACGACAGTAAGTGTGAGATCGTTGCCGTCGCCTCCAGAGTAGCTGGCTTGCAGGTGGTTACCATTCACCGTCACGATCGCACCATCAGGCAGGTTGCTGAAGGTGCCGCTGATGGGATTAGCGCTCGTGTTACTGATCAGAGTCAGAGTTAAGCCGGTAGTGAGCCGGCCCTGGGTCTGACCGCTCAAGGCAATCATCGCGCCGCTGTTGATGATGACCCCACTGGCAAACACCTTGTCGGTCCGGGCCCTGTTCCGCTTCGCCCTGAAGGTGCAATTGTAGGTCGCATCTGCGTTGAATGTGAGCGCGCTTTGGATCGTGAGCGTGGCCTGCACATTGCTTCCAGCTGCCGGGGCAAGGAACGCCCCCGTCCCGCTGCCGGTGCCGATTGCGACTGCCCCCGAGATAATGCCTTTACCGCCCAGAGTGCCAGCCTGCACGTTCACACTGCCGGTGCCAGCGCCTGAGCCGAGCGTGTTGCTAATCCCGAGCACGCCCGCGCTGACGGTCGTTGTGCCAGTGTAGGTGTTAGCCCCAGTTAGCGTGAGTGTGCCGGTGCCAGTCTTGCTGAGCGAGCCGCTGTCCTGAATCACGCCGGAAAAGGTCGTGCTCTGGTTGTTGCTCCCGATGGTCAGCAGCCGTGCACCGAGCAAGACCGAGCCGGTGCCGCTAAGGGAGCCGATGGTCACTCCCGGTGCATTGTGCGTGCTGATGTCCAACTCACTATTGCCGTTGAGTGTAATGCTGGCCTTGCCGCCTTTGGATTGTGTCTGAAAGGAAATCACTCCACCGTCAGAGCCGTCCACTCCGCCGTTGGCAGTGATGTTTGCACTCGCGGCCGTGGTGGTGTCGATAAAGTTCAAAGACGCGCCCGCCAGACCCGCTCCCATGCCGCCGTTGATGAGGAAGGTTGCATGGTCCGCCGTCGCGCTCCCGGTGAATTCGATAAGGCTGCCCATCTCGCCACTGGTGCTAGCCCCGATCGCAGTGTAGGTGCCTTCTTCGGCCGTGGCATTATTTTGGAAAGCGATGTCGGATGGGTAGGCTTGATTTCCGCCGATGCAGGTGACCACGGCATGACCCCCGTGAGCATCCTCCTCAACGGAGAGGGCTGATGCGGCGCTGAGCGTGATGTGCGAGTTGGCTGCCGTGGAGCTGTCGAAAAAGCTAACTACTCCTAACGTGGTTGTAATCGTGGCGTCTGCCGCTGTGGAGGAATCATGGAAATCCATGAAAGATTGGAGGGTTGCGCCACCAAAGTCGAACGCTGCCGAGCCCGCCGAGGATGTACCGAAAAAGAGGAAGTTACTCTCGTCCGCGCCGGCAAAGCTAGTCATAGCACCTGCCGTCGCAGAGTTCTCAAAGAAGAAAGATCCGCTACCATCGCCACTTTCGCATACAAAGGTTTGGAGTTTACCGGAGTTGTTAACGATCCCCGAACCGCTCAGCGTAAAAGGGCCACCTGGTTGGGAGATAATCGTAAACGCATCGGCTCCGGGGTTGAAATTGATTCCACCAACGCCGGTGATCGCCGAGATACCGATCTGCGTCTGATTAGAGGTCGCGAAAGTCGCGATGTCCGAAGGAGTGTCGGGCACCGTCTGTGGGGTCCAGTTAGCCGCCGTGTTCCAGTCGCCACTCGTGGGGTTTTGATCCCAAGTGGCGCTGCCGGCTAGGGAGTGCCGCTGCGCGGCTAGTAACAGCAGCGCAGCGGCGATGATAAAGTTCAAGCTCTTCGTTTGTCTCAAAAGATTATGGATAGCTGTGCAGGAAATTGATGACGTCCGTGCTCACACAATTAGTCCCCAAAGGGTCCAGCACGTGCCAGTTGTGGAAAGCGTGATTGCTGCTAAATCGGTAAATTAGGTTATTTTTTCCAGTTTAATCAGCGCCCGTAGCTCAACTGGATAGAGCGTTGGCCTCCGGAGCCAAAGGCTGTGGGTTCGACCCCCGCCGGGCGCAGTTTGGAATAAAGTAAGCGGTGAGAAGTGATCGGTGAGAGATGGCTCGAGATAACTTCTCACTGGAATTTTTCGCTGGGCGAAAAATTTCCCTACCCCAGCGCTTCGACCCGGTTAAGCAAATCCTTTTTGCTCGTGACTCCGATGACTTGGTCGCGCAGTTGGCCGTTCTTGAAAAAGAGCAGAGCCGGGATTGCCCGGATGTTGTACTTGAACGAGAGACTCTGATTTTCGTCCACGTTCACTTTCGCAATCTTGACCGCGCCCGCTTTTTCGCGCGCGATTTCATCCAGCATCGGCGCGATCATTTTGCATGGACCACACCACTCCGCCCAGAAATCCACGATCACGGGCTTGTCGCCCTGCGTCACTTCACGGTCGAAATTGGATTCATCGAGTTTGATAATAGCGGAATTTTCCATGGCTTAAGAAAAGTAAGTCCAAATTTGGATAATCAAAATCAGGGCGGAAACGCCGAGCATGATCCAGAAAAGCAGCATTGATCTTTTTTCGGCAGGCGCAACGGCGATTGAAGGATTTTGCCGCGCAACGCCTGGCATCGGAACAAGTGGCGGAGTCTTCTTCTGCGCGGCCCGGAGCGGGTCCGGCATGAGCGGAAGCCGTGCCGTCTCTTTATTGAGTCCTGAGCCGGGCGGAGCTGGCGGTGGAACAACCGAACCAGTTAGTGGCACCGAAACAGACGGCGGCTTGCGAACCGGCAACTGGATTCGCACTGTTTCGGGAGGTTTGATGTTTGGGTCTGGCGGTTCCTCTGCGATCGCAGGCGGCAGGTCAATGCGAACGGACTCTTTTTTTTGGTCTGCCATGGAGCCGAACAGATGAATTCGGAAGCAACTTGATCAGAAATCGCAGGCTTGTCACGGGTTAACTTCCCACTCGAAGCAAATACGATCCGCGTTAGGCCAGCACATCGTACCCGCGGCTTCCGGTGATCCTGCGCGAAATAAACTCGCCGACCCGGGCAGGCTTGGACAAGATAACGCGCGCATCGACATCCGGAGCATCGCCTCCGCTTCGGGCAATATGCGGCTGATCCACCAGCAACTTCAGCTCGGTCCCCACTTTCTCGCGGGCGATCTCATGCGCAATCTCCTGCTGCACTGACATGGCCGTGCGGTAACGCGCGTTCTTTGTTT
>Ga0209056_10004323_pt1 | contig 14986 bp, 9 predicted proteins | sample GraSoiAngelo_114_FD_185876 | JGI IMG/M metagenome (GOLD analysis project Ga0209056, IMG submission 185876) | Grasslands soil microbial communities from the Angelo Coastal Reserve, California, USA - 14_0903_13_40cm (SPAdes) (version 2) | ecosystem: Environmental > Terrestrial > Soil > Grasslands ... | reverse complement strand
CAGACGACCGCTGTCCGCAAATCGCCGTCCCCGCCGGGAAGGAACTTTCTTACCAGAGCGCGCATCGCTGCGACTTCCTTTGGCGCCACCTCACGGTTGATGGAATCGGGATTGACGATCTCGCCCTCGTGATGGCCGGCGACCTTCACGCCTTCACCGAGGTTTGGAAAACCATAGAAATATTGACCCGGTTCGTGTTCCCAGATGTGGATCGGGCAGCGGTCTGGCTGAAACCAGGCTGGATCCTTTGGCTCGAACCAGAATTGAATCTGGCGTTCGACGTTGAAGGGCAATTTCAAGTCCGGCAACAGCTCTTGAATCCAACCGCCGGCGGTCAATACAAGCTGACCTGCCTGGTACTCGCCGTTGGCAGTGAACACGCGGACACCATCGCCGTCCGGTTGCCAACGCGCTACCGGTTCGGCCGTGTGAAGTTCGGCGTGGTGTTTTCGCGCCAGACTGAGATGCGCCTCGATGCACGTTTCGGGAAAGAGAATGCCCGCACGCGGTTCCCAGACAGCGATCATTTCGTCGGTTGGTTGGAGCGCAGGGAAACGGCGACGCACCTCAGCCGCCGCGAGAACTTCGTGGCGGAGGCGATGTTCTTTGGCACTCCGCTTCGCGCCGGACACGACTGCGCTGTCCGGGCGGCCGATCATCAAACCGCCGGTTTGTCGCAACAGGGAACGCCCGGTCTGCTTTTCCAGTTCCGCCCAGAGTTCGTATGCCCGCTGGATGAGCGGGACGTAGAGTGGATGTTCGAAATACGCTTCGCGGATGATGCGCGTCTGCCCGTGCGACGACCCGAACCCGTGCGGCGGCGTGAAGCGATCCAGTCCAAGAATCTTTTTTCCGCGCTTGGCGAGGTGATACGCCGTGGCGCTGCCCATCGCGCCGAGACCGACGATGATGACATCGAAACGTGTCGCCATGGACCGAGGCTATCGTGATTCGTTGAAACGTTGAATCGTTAAAACGGGCCCAATCCCGTCACGTTGTAACGCTTCAACGCTTCAACGCTTCAACGATTTAGCGATTTAACGATTTAACGATCACGCGATACGATTCAAATTCATTGCCCGCGTCGAGCCGACCTTTTAATCTGAGGCCATGCAAACTTGCGCCGCTTTTCAACCGCCGCCGCGCCTTTTGATGGGACCGGGTCCCAGCAATGTCGCGCCGTCCGTGCTCGAAGCGATGTCTCGCCCGCTCGTCGGCCATCTCGATCCCGCCTTTGTCAGGATGATGGAGGAAATCAAGACCATGCTCCGCCAGGTTTTCCTGACGAAGAACGAAATGACTTTTCCCGTCAGCGGCACCGGCAGCGCCGGCATGGAATTTTGCTTCGTGAATCTCATCGAGCCTGGTGACGAAGTCATCATCGGCGTCAACGGCGTGTTCGGCACGCGCATGATGGACGTGGCCGAGCGTTGCGGTGCGAAGGTGACCAAAGTCGAAGCGCCCTGGGGCCGCATCATCGAGCCGCAGCAAATCGCCGACGCGCTGAAGAAAGTTTCGCGACCGAAGTTTGTGGCCATCGTGCACGCAGAAACTTCGACCGGCGCGCTCACGCCCGTTGAAGAGATTTCCAAACTGACGCACAAAGCGGGGGCGCTGATGTTGCTCGACACCGTCACGTCGCTCGCCGGTTGTCCGGTGCGGATTGACGACTGGCAGGTGGACGCGGTTTACAGCGGCACGCAGAAATGTCTGAGCTGTCCGCCCGGACTCTCGCCGGCGTCGCTCAGTCCGCGCGCGCTCGAAGTCGCGAGGAAACGGAAAACCAAAGTCCAGAGCTGGTATCTCGACGTGAATCTGCTGGCGTCCTACTGGGGCCAGGACCGCGCTTATCATCACACCGCGCCCATCTCGATGAACTACGCGCTGCACGAAGCGCTGCGCGTGGTGCTTGACGAGGGCCTGGAAAGCCGCTGGCGTCGCCACGAGCAAAATTATCTCTCGCTGACGGCCGGCTTGAAAGCGATGGGCCTGCAGATCGCGTCGCAGGAAGGCCATCAACTCTGGCAGCTCAATGCCGTCGCGGTGCCCGAAGGCGTGGACGAAGCCGCCGTGCGCAAACGATTGTTGACCGACTTCAACATTGAAGTCGGCGCCGGTCTCGGTCCGCTGAAAGGCAAAATCTGGCGCGTCGGTTTGATGGGCGAAACTTCGAGCAAAGCCAACGTGAAGGCGTTCCTCTCCGCGCTCGCCCAAATCTTGAATGACTCGGGACGGAAAACTGACGCGGCCGCCGCGCTGGCCGTAACAGGTTAATCCTTTACTGTCGTCGTAATTCCTTTCGCGATTCCCACGGACAGTCGGGCGCAATTTGGCACTACCACCATATCCAGTCAGGTCTGCAAGATTTCTGAAGACCCCTGTCCCTCCCCATCCGATGGGGAGAGGGTGGCCTCCAGGCCGGGTGAGGGGAATAAGTGCGTCACATCAGCTTGGTGGTGGTGCCGAGTCGCGCCACGCACAGCCTGGCCACCGGAGATTTTGCTTGGAAGGCAGTCTCTTTTGTGGTAGAGAACACTTCAATCCTTCGTGCCTGCTTTGAGCGCATCCGCGTCGCGCTCTTCAGTCGTAATTCGAGGAGCTGTTATGAAAGTAAATAAGCGGTCCTGCTGGCTCCTGGCCTTCATTTTCTTATCCGTTTTATCCGGCAGTCTCGGCACTCGCGACTATTGCCAGAGTCGGAGACGCCTTTCAAAGAGCGTGCCGGAACCAGCCCCTGTTTTCCACCGGGCCTCGACCGTGAGCATCGGCGATCCAACTCGTTCACCCGAAAATCGCGGAGAAAGTCTAACAGTGGAATCGCGTCTCGGCTTGGATGAGAACATCCACAGGCACAAGCGACCGGAACAAGCGCCTCCCTGGACGGTCGCTTTCGGAAAGGAATTCTGGCGGCGTCCGACCACGCAGACCAGGGTTAACGAGGCGCTCGGCAAGTCGCCGGTTCAGGTTTCGAGCGCGGTTGGCGTCGGCGAGGTCATTGATCGCGTGTCGCACGCTTTCGCGAGCGATGACCCCGCTGATCTGCCGGCCGTGCGTGCGAAAACCTACACCGCCAGGATGAATGCGTCGGGATTGCGTTTCTCACCCAATAACCCGATCGAGACAGCGATTGGCACGGAAACAGAGACGGTCTTTCGTACCATCTCTGTTCAACAAGGTCGCCGCGCTCTCTATACTGCGAACGCGTCGGGACTCAACTGGTCGGTGCTGGGGAACACTGCGCAAGCGCTCCTCGATCCGGCATCAGGGCTGGTGGAACACTATGAGGCTCGTGGCGAAGGCGTAGCGGTGACTTGGGTTTTTAGCAAGCCGTTGGCAACCACCGGATCATTTGTCGTCGAAGCAGAGTTGTCCGGACTGAAATATGCCGGGCAGACTGAAGGAGGTTTGCACTTTACGGACGAGACGGGCACGGCGCGCGTGCGCGTGGGAAAAGTGACGGCAGTGGACAGCACGCAAAATAGGTGGGATGTGCCGGTGCGGGCCGATCAAGACCGGCTTCGCATTGAGGTCCCTGCTGAGATCTTGGCAGCGGCGACTTACCCACTGGCCATTGATCCTCTCATCTCGCCGGAGTTCGGAATCGACAACCCGATCATCACTCCGGTTTCTTCGGGCGTCAACGCGGCTCCGCAAGTGGCGCCCGCCATAGCCAGCAATGGGCGCGACTATCTGGTCGTCTGGCAGGTTGGAACCTCTGGAAACTATAATCCGGACATTGTCGGAGCGCGCGTGTCCGGCGCCGGAGTTGTCCTGGATCCAAACGGAATTTACATCAACGCTGCAGGAAATGATCAATTGGTACCGCCGTTGCATCGAATGGGAAGGACTATTTGGTGGTCTGGGAGGACCACAGAGATTTCTCCACCCGACGTTCTGACATTTATGGCGCTCGAGTAACCAGCGATGGAGTGGTGTTGGAAACCGGTGGATTTGCGATTAGCTTTCAAGTCGCGGATCAAAAAAACCCTGCGGTAGCTTCAAACGGGAAGGATTATTTGGTCGTGTGGGAGGACTCACGGAATTCGAGCACAACCTCTGTTGACATTTATGGAGCCCTCGTGACCAGCGGCGGGGTTGTATCTGACTTCGGTGGACTTGCGGTGAGTACTTGGCCGACTGCTCAACAATCGCCGAGCGTGGCCTCGGACGGGGCCGATTACCTGGTGGTGTGGTCGGACAACGGCCGCTTTCCTTTTTCTACATCGCAAATATTCGGTGCCCGAGTCACCCGCGCTGGAGCCGTGTTTGAGACGACAGGATTTCTTGTTAGCCTGGAGCCGGATCGATATGGAATTGAATCCACTCCTGTGGTGGCATTCAATGGTAATAACTATTTGGTCGTATGGCATCATCCTGCTTTTTCAAGCACATATCCCAATATCTACGGAGCGAGAGTTACCACCGAAGGGACTGTTCTCGATAATAGTCCCCTTCTCATTAGCAATTCGGCAAACAACCAAGGCGTTCCCGCGTTAGCTGCCATTGGCAGCAATTACTTACTAGTTTGGAAAGACGCACATAATACAAACACAACCGGCTTCGATATTTACGGGACAGTGATAAATGGAGACGGGACCGTGACCGACACCAATCGGATACCGATTTGCCGAGCAGCAGGGAATCAAGACTTTCCTGCCATCGCTTCTAATGGAACTAATTGTTTCGTGGTCTGGCAAGATACGCGCAATGCCGGGACGAACCACCCGGACATTTACGGAGTGCAAGTCTCCAGCGCCGGAGTCCCGGCTGATCCCAACGGGCAAGCCATCAGCACGAGCGTTAGCCTGGAAGACACGCCAGCGGTAGCCAGTAACGGCACCAATTCGCTGGTAGTCTGGGTGGACGGCCGTAATTACCCAACCCCGATTATTTTTGGCGCGCGGGTGATGAGTGACGGAGTCATTGCCGATCCTAACGGGTTTTTGATCAGCACCAGCGTGCTCAATCCGGCGGTCGCATGCAACGGAACTGATTATTTGGTAGCCTGGACGGATTATCGAAACGATGGCGATCCCAACCTGCAAACTGACATTTTCGGAACCCGAGTGACGAGCGGCGGCATTGTATTGGATACGAATGGAATTCCCATTTCAGTTGCATCGGGCTCCCAGATTTCGCCGTCGATTGCCTCGACCGGAACCAACTATTTTGTCGTGTGGCAGGACTATCGAAGCGACCCTATGCTCGCGGACATCTATGGGACGCGCGTGAACAATTCCGGAACGGTGATGGATTCGACAGGGATCCGCATCAGCGCCGGTGCGAGTGATGAATTTGCGCCGCATGTCGCCTCGGACGGAAGTAGTTACCTGGTGGTTTGGTCGGACCAACGGAACATGAGGGACAGTGGGACGGATATTTACGCCGCGCGAGTTTCAGGAGCGGGAAAGTTGGTTGACACCAATGGTATTCCGGTCTGCACCGCCATAAACGACCAAACAGTTCCGGCCATCGCCAGCAACGGCAGTGACTACCTTGTGGTGTGGCAGGATAACCGCGATGCAGGCGGGATTGCGCCACCCTCTGACATTTACGGCGCACGAGTCACAAGTGCGGGAGGAGTGTTAGAGACCAACGGTTTTGCGATCTGCACCGCCCGCGGCACTCAAGGATTTCCCGGGGTCGCTGCCAATGGGCCGAATTATTTAGTGGTGTGGCAGGATTATCGAGACGGGAATTCCTATTTTGACGTGAATGCGGACATTTATGGCGCCAGGGTGAAAAGCGACGGAAGCGTGTTGGATGCCGCCGGCCTGACGATCAACACCAATGCCGTTAACCAGGAAGTTCCCTCCATCGCGTCCGCCGGCTTTCGCCGATTCCTTGTCGTCAATCGGGGCACCCGCGATGGACAACTCCGGACCGTCGCCAATTTCGTTTCGGTGAATGATTCTCCGGTAGCGGACAGCCAAAGCCTGGCTGCCGTCGAGGATACGCCACTGGCGATTACGCTGACGGCAAGCGATGCTCAAAACGATCCGTTGACTTTTATGGTGTCGCGCACTCCGACAAACGGCACGTTGTCCGGGACCGCCCCCAATCTTGTTTACACACCGGCCACAAACTATAATGGGCCGGACAGCTTTAGCTTCAAAGTGAACGATGGGTTTATCGATTCCGCACCGGCCACGGTTACCATCAATGTTACCGCCGTAAACGATCCGCCGATCCTGGCGGCGATTACAAATCAATTGATTGACGAAGGGAGCACGTTGGTCGTCACGAACACAGCGGCGGACCCTGATGTGCCTGCGAACGTGTTGACCTTCAGTTTGGGGACCAATGCGCCAGCCGGAGCGAGCATCAACACGACTAACGGCGTTTTCACCTGGACACCAGGAGAAGCGCAGGGACCGAGCGCCAACGTCATCACAGTTACTGTGGCTGATGACGGCGTGCCGAGTTTGACCGACTCGAAAAGTTTTACGGTGGTTGTGAGAGAACTGAACGCCGCGCCCATCCTTGCGAAGATTCCCGATGTAACGATCAGCCAAGGCATGACGTTGGTTATTCCGATCATTGCATTCGATGCGGATTTGCCAGCCAATAGGTTGACCTTCACTCTGAGTTCGAATGCGCCCGCGGGAGCGAGCATCAACTTGACCAACGGCCTGTTCATCTGGACACCCACAGCAGCGCAAACGGGCACAACGAATCTCATCGCTGTACGGGTGGAGGATAACGGTGTTCCTGCTCTGAGCGACGAAAAGGCGTTCACAGTCATCGTCAATCCTGCCCCCACTCCATTTCAGGTCACGGGCATTAACATCGGACCTCCGGGCGAAGTCGTTATCACCTGGAACGCTGTGACCGCGAAGACATACCGCGTTCAATACAAAGCTAAGGTGGAGGACTCGAATTGGTTGGATTTGAGCGGAGACACCACCGCCACCGGTCCATCCGCGGTGAAGTCTGACTCCACGTTGAACGGCGTCCAACAGCGATTTTATCATGTGGTCCAGCTTCCGTGAGATTCCTGCGTCTGGCCTATTCGCAACGTAGAGCTCACCATCTCCAGCAACTCAATGCCGATGACCGTGCCCGAAGGCGTTCCTTTCCGCGCCGGCGCAAATCCTCAATGACTTGGGACGGAAAACGAATGTGGAAGCGGCGTTGGCAGCAGTGGCCGTTTGATTTCGAACCGCGAATGGACGCGAATGAACGCGAATGAACCCGAGGCGGCTGACGCCGCAACCACAAATGAGAGCCGCAAAGGAACGCAAAGTGCGCAGAGATACAAATCCTTTTCTTTGTGTTCCTTGTGTTCTCTTGCGGCCAATTCTTTGCCGGAAAAACAAAGATTTGGTACGAATCACGAAACGAAACAGAAGCGCCGTGCGGAGGGCTTGATCAACCGGAGTCTTTTACGACTGTAAAATCGTCCGCGTGTTTCGTGTGGTTCGCGGTTCAAATATTCAAGGCCGTGGTGAAGTCCGCCGTAAAGTAAAGGGGTCCTCACGTTGCCGAATCGTGAAGCGTTCGAGCACTCGCCGTCGCACGACACGCCGCGATTCTTCCGAAGCGCTCCGAGGAAAGCGTTCGCAGCGGGCCGGTCCCTCACGGGGACAGCGCGGGGCCGTCTTCCCGCGGATGGGCGGCTGGACTGGACACTGCAATTTGTTGGGACGCTTCCAAACGGCCTAACAAAAGCGCGGCTTGAATCCGCTTCTTGGCCACCGTAAGCGCGCGGACCGGCATAGGCTTGAGCGGGCTGAAGACCTGCACCCGCACCCCCTCAGGAGGTTGGCGAATAAGATTCATCGCCGCGTTGTACTGGACATGTTGTCGCGTGGTCCACACTGAAGCCACGGCGGGAAACTGCGGATAAGCAAGCTGACCCAGGAATCGCGGGGTCGGCTTAAGCCGGAAATTCAACCGGTGGGTTAACACGACTGTGATGTCGGTCGCGCCAGCCTGGAGCACTCGTTGAATCGGGATCGGATCAGCCACCCCGCCATCGGCATAAGGATGGCCGTCCACATAGTCAAATCCGCGCGTAGCGAAAGCCATCGAAGAAGTGGCGCGCAACGCCTCAAAAATTCGCTCGTCCCGGGCATGAAAATAAACCGGTTCACCGGTATGGCAGTCGGTCAGCACAATGCAAAAACGGGTGGGTGCATTTTGAATGGCTTCCACCGAGAGATGGACTCGCTCGCGGAACAGGTGATCCACCAGGTAGGCAAGATCAATAATCGGTTTTCGGCGAAGGATATTTGTTTTGCGAATAATTTTGCAGGCGTGCTCGCGCCAGATGGCCAATCCGGGCTCGACCATCCCGGCCACAAAAAAGGCAGCCGAACAAGCCCCTGAAGACGCGGCATACACCATGTCGTAGCGGTTCATCCCCCGTTCATAAAGGAAGGCCAACACACCCGCAGCCCAAGCCCCGCGCATTGCTCCGCCTTCCACAATCAAGGCGCTTTTCCGACCTGATTCCGGAGCTACACTGCTGGACGACATCTCCGACATTCTTACAACCCGCCAGGGCTTTGTGGCGCCACGCATTGGGCGCTCTTCGCTGGCGGAATAACACCAGCATCGACTGTGCCTTGATCAACTTAGAGGAAATCCGCTTTCGAGCGACCATGCTGGATGAAGCGGTTTTGTCATGTGCTGCTCTTGGAAGAGGAGTGAAGGGGTAAGCGCGATGAGGTGAAACATGATTCTGTCCGAAAGGTTTAGAGATGCATTGAGTTACGCCACCGAGGCCGACGCCGGACAAATCCACGAGGGAACCCCAATTCCTTTTAGGGCACACCTGTTCGGCGTGACCGGCATCGCACTCGAATACGGCGCAGATGAAGGCGAGGCGATTGCAGTGCTTTTGCATGACGCGGGCGAAGACGCGGGCGCGGCGTGTGGGACACAAACCGCAAGGTTTTTGAACGGCGTGAGGCACGCAGCGCGGCCAGGCCGCAACCAGAATCGTCCTCCCTCGTCGTCCTCGTTCTCGTAACCGAAAACAGGGAATCAGTTAGAGGAATGGGGAGCGCAGCCGCCTCGGCTGCTGTTCGGCGCGCCCCCGCGCCGAACTCTGCGCCAGGACGACAAACCATCAGGTCGGGCGCCTCGCGCCGGAATGCCAGCGGCGAGGGCGCCGTTAGCAGCGCCCGAGGCGGGCGCGCTCCCCGATTCCAACGGAATCGCTAATCACTCAAATCTGTCACGCTGAGCCGAGTCCAGCGAAGCGGTGCAGGTAGTCATATTTGGGCACCTCGATTGTTAGTGCTGCGTGTCCGTGCAATGGCACGCAAGATCAGAAAATGCCTCACGGCGAATTTTTAAAGTTCCAGGCTTCATTCGAGTATTTCTCTAACACCAGCTTTTGTGTCTGTTCCCTTGGGAATCCTTTCAGTTCTTCGGTTACTCGCCACGCCTGGAGCAAGGCGGCCTTCACCTCCTTCGCGGAAACGTTCCAGTTCATCAAAAACTCACCATGACTGCGGCTTTGGCGGTAGTCGGGTTGTTTCGACGGCATCTGCAGCACCCTTTCAATCAGCGCGAGATCGGAGTTCAACAGAAAGGATCCATGAAACAGGACGGCTCGCCGGCGCCGCCGCTGCGCGTTGCCGGAGAATTTGCGGTTGTCGAACACGAGGTCGGTGTGGCCGCGCACGGCGATTTCGGATTTCGGATTTCGGATTTCGGATTTGAAAGACAGAGCCTCCTTACGTCGGCTGCTACGAGTCAACAAGGGTTCCAACGCCGCGCGATTTTGCTCCATCACGAATCGGTTCGTGCCGGTCACGGTTTGCAGCGCTGGATCGGAATCAATCCTCAGGATGAGCGAGTAACTCAGGCAGCCGGGGCCTTGGAGCACGGTCCCGCCGCCGCTGCAGCGGCGCAGAATCGGAATACCGAATTGCTGGCACGCTGCGACGTTGACCTCGCGCTCGACGCGATTCGAGTAGCCGACGACGACGAAGCGTTGTTGCGGTTCCCAGAAGCGGAGCACTTCCGGACCGTCTCCCGCGTCGCACCAGTCGAGCAGCGCCTCGTCACAGGCGAGGTTTTCTTCCGGCGTCGGAAATGTCAGGTCGAGGTATTTCACGCGCGTTTACAATGGCCGCCCAGGTGAGCCGGCGGTTGCCCCGCATTGGTAGGGACGCCGCGCTGCGGCGTCCAGTCGGCGCAGCGCGCCGACCCTACCTTGCCTCTTTCTATTTGCGTCCGGTTCCGGTCATCTTCAAATTGTCCGTCTGCGGCGACTCGTTCGCGCCGCCGGAAAGCCAAGTGCCCGGTTGACTGAAAGTGAAATCGAAATTGCACGAGACCAGCAGCAAAGCCGACGCCGCCCGAAAAAAGTGGCTGGAGTCGCTCGAATTCGTCGTCGAGCAGGTGTTCAAGGCCCAGGGCTCCGAACAGGCACCCTTCTTCCTCGACAACCTGGTGGACCGCCTGCGCGCGGCGGGCGTCAAGGCGCCTTATCCTGTCAGCACCCCTTACGTCAACACGATTCCTGTTGAACAACAACCGCGGTTTCCGGGCGATTGGCAGACTGAAGTCCGCATCAAGAGTTACATCCGCTGGAACGCGATGGCGATGGTCGTGAACGCCAACCGCAAGCACAACGGTCTCGGCGGTCACATCTCCACTTACGCCTCGCTCGCGACGCTCTACGAGGTCGGTTACAATCATTTCTTCCACGCGGGCGACGCCGGTCGGCCTGCCGACATGGTTTTCTTCCAGGGCCACGCCACGCCGGGTAATTACGCGCGCGCATTTCTGGAGCGCCGGCTGGATGAGCGACACCTCCAGAATTTCCGCCAGGAACTGGCCGAGGGCGGCGGGCTGTCGTCGTATCCACACCCCTATTTGATGCCGGATTTCTGGCAGTTCCCCACGGTCTCCATGGGTCTCGGCCCGATCATCTCGATTTATCAGGCGCGGTTCAATCGCTACCTGCAAGCGCGCGGGCTGGTGAAGTGGACGCAGGAACCGAAGGTCTGGGCGTTCGTGGGCGACGGCGAATCGGACGAACCGGAAACACTTGGCGCGCTCACGCTCGCGTCGCGCGAGAATCTCGACAACCTGGTCTGGGTCGTGAATTGCAATTTGCAGCGACTCGACGGCCCGGTGCGCGGCAACGGCAAGATCATTCAGGAACTCGAAGCCGCCTTCCGCGGCGCGGGTTGGAATGTCATCAAAGTCATCTGGGGCTCGGACTGGGACGAACTGCTTGCCAAGGACACGAAGGGCCTTTTGCTGAAGCGCATGGAGGAGGCGGTGGACGGCGATTATCAGAAATACTCGGTCGAGCCGGGAAGCCATACGCGCAAACATTTCTTTGGCAAATACCCCGAATTGCTCAAGCTGGTGAATCATCTGTCCGACGACCAGATTCGCAAGCTGCTCCGCGGCGGCCACGACACGCGCAAGGTGTACGCCGCCTACAAAGCCGCGGTGGAACACGAGGGTCAGCCCACGGTCATTCTCGCCAAGACCGTCAAAGGCTACGGCCTGGGCGAGGCGGGCGAGGGCCGCAACATTTCGCACCAGCAGAAAAAGCTCAACGAAAAGGAGCTTCGCGAATTCCGCGCGCGGTTCAACATCCCGATCAGCGACGAGGAGATTGTCGATACGCCGTTTTACCGTCCCCCGCTTGACAGCCCGGAAACAAAATATTTGCTCGAACGGCGTGAGGCTCTCCGCGGTTTCCTGCCAAAACGCGAAGTCAAAGCCGAGCCGTTGAAAGCACCGCCGCTTTCCAGCTTCGCTGAATTTCTCAAAGGCTCCGGCCGCAGCGAAGCTTCCACCACGATGGCCTTCGTGCGGCTGCTGAGTCATTTGTTGCGCGACAAAAACATCGGCAAACGCATCGTGCCGATCATTCCCGACGAAGCCCGCACGTTTGGTCTGGACGCTCTGTTCCGCGAGATCGGCATCTACGCGCACGACGGCCAGCTCTATCAGCCGGTGGACAGCGAATCGCTGCTTTACTATCATGAAGCGAAAGACGGCCAGATTCTCGAGGAAGGCATCACCGAAGCCGGCTCGATGTCGTCATTCATCGCGGCGGGCACCGCTTACGCCAGCCACGCCGTCAACATGATCCCGTTCTTTATCTATTATTCCATGTTCGGCTTCCAGCGCATCGGCGACCTGATGTGGCTGGCGGGCGACATCCAGGCGAAGGGATTTCTGCTGGGCGCCACGGCAGGCCGCACGACATTGAACGGCGAAGGCTTGCAACACGAGGACGGACACAGCCTGTTGCTCGCGAGCGCCATTCCAACCTTGCTCACTTACGATCCAGCCTTCGCATTCGAGATTGCTGTCATTATCCAGGACGGTATTCGCCGGATGTACCAGGACGGTGAAGACATTTTTTATTATCTCACACTCTACAACGAGAATTACGCGATGCCGCCGATGCCGCAGGGCGCCGAGGAAGGCATTCTCAGGGGCCTCTACAAATTCAAGCCCGGCCCGGCAATCCCTCACCCGGCCTCCGGCCACCCTCTCCACGAACCCGAGCGCCCCCTCACCCCTTCCCTCTCCCCCGCTCGGAGCGGGAGAGAGGGTGTCCGAAGGACGGGTGAGGGGCGCTCGGCGAAAGGGACTCACTTGAAAGCGCACATCTTCGCGAGTGGCCCGATCATTCGCTCGGCGTTGAAGGCCCAGGAAATCCTGGCTGAACGCTTCGAGGTCTCCGCCGATGTCTGGAGCGCGACGAATTACAAGCAGCTCCGCACGGAAGCGCTGCGTTGCAAACGTTGTAATATGCTGCACCCGATCGAGCCGCCGAAGAAATCCTACCTGGAAACCGCGCTGGAAAAGGAACAGGGCGTGTTTGTTGCGGTGTCCGATTTCATGAAAATCGTGCCCGAGCAAATCGCGCCGTGGGTTCCGGGCGGCTTGATGACGCTGGGCACGGACGGTTTCGGCCGCAGCGACACACGCGAACGGTTGCGCCGCTTTTTTGAAGTGGACGCCGAATGCACCGTCATCGCCACGCTTTATGCGCTGGCTGAAAAGGGACTGGTGGAGAGAAAAATTGTGGCAAAGGCGATGAAAGACCTTGGCGTTGATCCAGAGAAAGCGTTTCCTTACTGTGTTTAAGGGAATTGAAGGCTTGTCTGGCCGTTCAAGTGTTTGAGAGCGCCTTGTCGAGCCTTGTTCCCTTACGCACTGCCCGCTTGAGATTCCCAAGGCGACTGGACGGCGAGTTTCCGGGGATGTAACGAAATCTCCGTGTTGTCGTTACTAGGCGCATGAAACTGAAACGCTATCTGAAAATCTACGGCGCGCTTTGGAAGAACTCCGTGGTGCGCGAGATGGGTTTCAAAACGAACTTCCTCCTTTGGATCGTCGTGGAGATGCTCTGGTTCGCTCTGCAACTGTCATTCTTCGCGGTCATCTACACGCACACCGATCGGATTGGCACCTGGTCGAAGTGGCAGGTGGTGATGCTGCTGGGCGCGAGTCATTTCATTCAACAGATTTTCACGGCCATCTTTCTGACCAACTGCACTCAGCTTTCCGAATTGATCCGCACCGGCAAACTCGATTTCATGCTGCTGTTGCCGGTGAACACGCGCTTCATGATTTCATTCCGTCAGGTGGACCTCGGCGGCTTCGTCAACGCCGCCTCCGCCGTGGCGGTTATGCTTTACGCAGGCAGACAACTGCACCTGTCGCCGGGCTGGGAACAGATTGTTGGTTTTGTCCTGCTGGCAGCGGTGGGCATTCTGATTCACTATTCGTTGATGTTTCTGCTGGCGAGTGTCAGCTTCTGGACCGTGCGCGCGCAGGGCATCGTCTGGGGTTACTACAACCTGTTCAACATCGCGCGGCTGCCCGATGAAGCGTTTCACGGATTGTTCAAGGCCTTCTTCACCTTCGCCCTGCCCATGCTGCTCATCGCGAACGTGCCGGCAAGATTGCTTGTGCGGAAACTCGGTTCGCCTTTCGAGATGCTCCTGCTCCTGGGCATGGCCGTTATCTGCCTGCTGGTTTCGGAGTGCATCTGGCGGCTCTCCGTCCGGCATTACACCAGCGCCAGTTCGTAATGACGGGGGATGGTCGCGCCTGAAAACCTCTTCATGCCTGCCACCAGGTTCGCCAGCGGCGTCTGCATGAACCGCCCCTTCGTCCTCCTCCTCGTTCTCGTCCTCGATTCGCCCTCTTGGTTTCGAGGACAAGGACGAGCACGAGAACGATTGGGATCATGTTCCCAAGGCGCGATTCTGGAATCGTGGCTTTCCATGAATCTGCCCCCCTCACCCCTTCCCTCACCCCCAATGGGGGAGAGGGTGGGCAGAGGTCGTGAGGGGGTGGTTCATGGCGCCACCCAGAGTAGCCGTATTTTGGCCTTGCATTTGCGCGCCGTTTTTCTACACTGGTCTCTCACCTTCACACCATGGCATCGCACGCGCGTCTCCAATTTTTGCGGGCAGGGCTGTTCGCCTGTGTCTGGAGCGGTCGTTCCGCTGATTCTCTTTCGCCCGGCGCGACCAACGTGTCCGGCGCTGAACCCGCGCCGGTTGGCGCTCCTACTTTTCAGGAACAGCAGGACGTGATCCAACAGGCCATCGAGCAGACGCGGCGCGAAGTCGAAGCCGCCGCCATGCGCAACGTCGAGGCACTGACCCAGCGGCTCACCCTCATCCAGCAGTCGCTTGAGACACAGCACCAGCGCGAGGTGGAAGCGGTGCAACGTTCAAACCGGACGGCGCTAATGGTCGCGGGCGCTTTGGCTGCAACGGGTCTTTTGGGCATGTTCTGTCTGGCGTTTTTTTTGATGCGCGCAACGAATCGGCTTACGGAGGTGGCCGTGACCGTCCCGTTAAGCCACGCGCTGGGGACGGGCTATGCGCCCAACGTTTTGACGGCCGGCGATTCACATCTCGCCGTCGGCAATCCGGCCGAGCTGGCCAGCGCGCGCTTTCTCGGCGCGATCGAGCAACTGGAAAAGCGTCTGCGCGAACTGGAACAGACGGCGCAGGAGGCTCCGTCCGTCGGA
>Ga0209056_10004322_pt1 | contig 14990 bp, 13 predicted proteins | sample GraSoiAngelo_114_FD_185876 | JGI IMG/M metagenome (GOLD analysis project Ga0209056, IMG submission 185876) | Grasslands soil microbial communities from the Angelo Coastal Reserve, California, USA - 14_0903_13_40cm (SPAdes) (version 2) | ecosystem: Environmental > Terrestrial > Soil > Grasslands... | reverse complement strand
CGCGATGAAGCCGATCTCCACGCTGATGTCGCCGCTCAAGACGGTGGACCTCAAGACGGGCGGCCCCGCGCAAGCACAGTCGGAGCGCTCCGATGTGACGGCCGTCCCCGCGATGGGAGTGATCGCTGAGGCAATGTTGGCGATCGTCTTGACGGAGGCGTTGCTCGAGAAATTCGGCGGCGACGCGCTGAGCGAGCTGAAGCGCAATGTGGACGGCTATCTCGCACAGGTGCGCGCGCGTACTCCCAAAGGAGCGGCGTCGTGAAACGGCACATCGTGCTCATCGGACTGCCGGGCGCCGGCAAGAGCACGGTGGGGCGGATGGTCGCGGACAAACTGCATGCGGGATTCGTCGATATCGACACAATCCTGATTCGTAAAGAAGGCAAACCGATCTCCATGATCTTCGCCGAGAAGGGCGAGCCGGTGTTTCGGGAGATGGAGCGCAAGGAAGTCGAGGCCGCGCTCGCGAACGAGCCTGCGGTGATTGCGCCGGGCGGTGGATGGGCCGCGCAACCAGGTGCGCTGGAAAACGCCAAATCACGCGGCTACCTCGTTTATCTGAAGGCGCGCGCCGAAGTGGCAGCCGGTCGCGCCGAGCCGTCGGGAACCCGGGCCGTTTTAATGGGTGACGATCCCTTGGCGCGCATGCGTGAGCTATACACCGCCCGCGATCCGTTCTACGCCAAAGCCGACGCCACGGTGCTGACTGAAGCTAAAAGTGCCGAAAATGTCGCCGCCGAGATCGTAAAGCTTGCGCAGACGGGTGCCGGATGGTAAAGATGCGAACCCTCTACAGGTTGAACTGAGGTTGATAGGTGCCTGATAACGAAGAAGAAGTGAAACCAAAAAAACCGAGAGCGCCGCGAAAGAAAAAAGTCGCGGCCGAAGCTCTCCCGACGGCGGATACCGAAGAAGCCGACGCCGCTCCTGCAAAGGGCGGCGCACTCGTCATTGTAGAGTCCCCGACCAAGGCCAAAACGATCGGCAAGTACCTCGGTCGCGGCTACACCGTCAAGGCGACGATCGGGCATTTGCGCGACCTGCCCAAGCGCGAGCTTGGCGTGGACGTCGAGAACAACTTCGCGCCGAAATACGTCACGATTAAGGAAAAGGCGAAGACGCTCGCCGAGATCAAGAAGGCGGCCAAGGCTGCTGATCGCGTGCTACTTGCGACGGATCCTGATAGAGAAGGTGAAGCGATAGCTTGGCATGTGGCCTCCCAGTTAAATGGAAATGGAAATATCCAGCGGGTGCTGTTCCACGAGATCACGAAGGACGCGGTCGCGGAAGCGCTCGCCAACCCGCTCGACATCGATCAGCGCAAAGTCGACGCGCAGCAGGCCCGGCGCGTGCTCGACCGTCTGGTCGGCTACAAGGCCTCTCCGGTGCTCTGGAAGAGCATCAAGACCGGCCTGTCGGCCGGTCGGGTGCAGACCGTGGCGCTGCGGCTGATCATCGAGCGCGAGGAAGAAATCCGGAAGTTCGTCCCGCAGGAGTACTGGACCGTTGCCGCCGACCTGGAGAAGGACGGCCAGGCATTCCAGGCGCGGCTCCAGAAGCTCGAGGGGCACAAGCCGGAGATCAAAACCGAAGCCGCAGCGCGCGCCATCGTCGCCGAAGTCGAGAAGCTGCCGTTTGTCGTGACGTCGGTTTCCACCGGCGAGCGCCGCCGCAAGGCGCCGGCGCCTTTCACGACCAGCACGATGCAACAGGAAGCGGCCAAGCAGCTCGGCTTCTCCGCCGGCCGCACGATGCGCGCCGCGCAGAAGCTGTACGAGGGCGTCGAGCTGGGTGAGCAGGGATCGGTCGGCCTCATCACCTACATGCGCACCGACTCGGTGCGCGTCTCGGATGCGGCGATCAAGCAGGCCCGCGAGTACATCAACGCCCAGTTCGACAAGCGCTATCTGCCCGACGAGCCGAACGTGCACAAAGGCGGGCGGGGCTCAAAGGTGCAGGACGCGCATGAGGCGATTCGGCCGACCGAAGTCGGTCTCACGCCCGACGATCTCAAGAAATACCTGGAACGCGACCTCTTTAAGCTCTACCAGCTGATTTGGCGGCGCTTCCTCGCATCCCAGATGACCCCGGCCGTCTACGAGGCGACGAAGGTGGACTTCGAGCTGGCGAACGGAAAGTTCCTGTTCCGCGCGACCGGCTCCCGCGTCCTATTCGACGGCTACCACGCGCTCTACAGCGAGGCCCACGAGGCCGAAGACGCCAAGACGCTCGACAGCCTTGCACCGATCCCGAAGCTCGCCGAGGGCGACCGGGCGACGCTCAAGCAAGTCGTGCCCAGCCAGCACTTTACGGAGCCACCGCCGCGCTACAGCGAAGCGAGCCTGGTGAAGGAGCTGGAGCGGCTGGGGATCGGGCGACCGTCTACGTATGCGGCCATCATCTCCACGCTCCGCACGCGGTGGTATGCGACTGCCAAGGATCGGCGCTTCCAGCCGACCCCACAGGGCGAGACCGTGTGGAAGGTCCTGAAGCGGTCGTTCCCGGAGGTCTTCGAGGTCGGGTTCACGGCGAACATGGAAAACGAGCTGGACAAGGTCGAAGAAGGGGACCTCGACTGGCAGGCCGTGCTGGGGGATTTCTGGCTCCCGTTCAACCGTGCGCTCGAAGCGATCGACATCAACAAGATCATCCACGAGGTGCACGACCTGTCGGGGTTGGACAAGGAGAAATGTCCCAAGTGTGGCTCGCCACTCGAGGTGAAGAGCGGCCGGTTCGGGCCGTACATCGCGTGCGCGCGCTACGCGTCGAAGGAGTGTGACTACTCGCGCTCGATCAAGAAAGACAAGGTCCCCGACCGGCCGTCCGACGAGATCTGCAAAGAGTGCGGCGCGCCGATGGTGATCAAGACTGGTCGCTTCGGCGAGTTCCTGGCGTGCACGACGTACCCCAAGTGCAAGTACACGCAGCCGGTCCCGCTAGGGATCAAGTGCCCGAAATGCGACGTGGGCGACCTCGCCGAACGCCGCACCAAGCGGGGCCGCACGTTCTACGGTTGCCTGCGGTATCCGGATTGCGATTATTCGACCTGGAATAAGCCGGTCCCCGTCCCCTGTCCGAACTGCAGCTTCGTGGGGATGGAAGAGATCAAGTCGAAGACGACGGGAGAGACGACACGCAAGTGCCTGAAGTGCGGGCATCAGATGATAGTCGAGGAATCCGCCCCCGAAGCCGAGGAAGTGGCGTCGTAGGGGCGCAGCATGCTGCGCCCATACCTGTAGTTGGCGGCGGGCTCGCGGGCTGCGAAGCCGCCTGGGCGCTGGCTGAGCGTGGCGTCCGTGTGACGCTGCACGAGATGCGCCCCGCCCGGATGACGCCGGCCCATCAGACCGACCGCCTCGCCGAGCTTGTCTGCAGCAACACGTTCAAATCGATTGAACCCACGCACGCACACGGTCTGCTCAAAGCCGAGATGCGCCAGCTGGGGGGGGGCAGCATCGTGCTGCGGGCTGCGGACGAGGCGCGGATCCCCGGCGGGAGCGCCCTCGCGGTCGATCGCATAGCGTTCGCGGCCGGCGTGCAGGAGCGGGTGCTGGGCCATCCGAACATCACGCTCGTCCGCGGGGAAGTCACCGAGTTGCCGTCCCCCGGCATCGTCGCGACGGGCCCGCTGACGTCTGACGCCTTGGCGGGTGCGATCGCGACTCGCCTCGGCGTGCAGTCGCTCGCGTTCTACGATGCCATCGCGCCCATCGTCGCCGCCGAGTCGCTCGATTACAGCCGGCTCTTCAAGGCCTCGCGCTACGGCAAGGGCGGAGGCGACGATTACTGGAACGCCCCGTTTACGAAGGAAGAGTACGAGGCGTTCGTCGCGGCACTCATCGCCGGAGAGCAGTACGTGCCCGGCCACGAGTTCGACGCGGTGCCGTACTTCGAAGGATGCTTGCCAGTCGAGGAGATGGCGCAGCGGGGACCGGAGACCTTAAGGTTCGGACCGATGAAACCAATTGGACTGGTTGATCCCCGGGCTGGCGCCCGGGGTCAGCCATACGCGGTGGTGCAATTGAGGCAGGAAGATCGCGCCGCGCAGATGTGGAACCTGGTTGGTTTTCAGACGCGGCTCAAGACCGGGGCGCAACAGCGAATCTTCCGGACTATTCCGGGCCTCGAGAACGCGGAATTTCTCCGGTATGGGAGCATCCATCGCAACAGCTATCTCAACGCTCCCCAGGCCCTGACCCCCTACCTCTCCGCCCTCGATGATCCGCAGCTGCTGTTCGCCGGCCAGCTTACCGGCGTCGAGGGGTACACCGAGTCGGCCGCGACAGGCATGCTGGCCGGCATCAACCTCGCGCGGCTGCTCGCGGGGGAAGCGCCGCGCCTGCCGCCCGCGACGACGATGCTCGGCGCGCTGTACCGCTACCTGCGCGAGACGGAGCCGGCCCGCTTCCAGCCGATGAACGCGAACTTCGGGCTGATGGACGCGCTGCCGAATCCGCCGCGCGACAAGTTCAAGAAGAAGGAGGTACTGGCGGAGCGTGCACTGAGAGAGATGGCAGTGTTTGCGCAGGAGCTGGGAGCTGTGATCTCCGCATGAACGAGATCTCCGAATTCGTCACGTTCCTTTCCAAAGAACGGAACGATTCTCCGCATACGGTGAAGGCATACGAGCACGACCTCGGCGCATTCGCGGCGTTCTGCCAGGACTACTACGGCGGACCGTGGAGCTGGGCCGGCGTGGACCGGCTGGCGGTGCGCGGGTTCCTGGCGGCGGAGCAGCGGCGCGGCCTGGCCAAGCGCTCCGTGGCGCGGGCGCTGTCGGCGCTGCGCACGTTTTATCGCTTTCTGAACGCGACGCGCGGGCTCGAGGTCAACCCCGCGCGCGCAGCACGAACTCCCAAGCTCGAGAAGACGTTACCGACCTACCTGAGTCGAGCCGAAGTCGAGATGCTGTTTGCCGACGCGGAAGCGCGCGCGGCGGCGGGCGGATTCCGCGAGGCACGCGATCTCGCCATGCTCGAGCTGTTTTACTCGACCGGAATGCGGCTCTCCGAGCTCGCTGGGCTCAACGACCCCGACGTCGATCTCGTCTCCGACCAGGTCAAGCTGCGGGGCAAGGGCAAGAAAGAACGCATCGTGCCGGTGGGCTTGCACGCCACGACTGCGGTGCGGAAATACCTGCAACAGCGGGACGGACGACTGGCGGGGAGCGTGCGGGCGGGATCGCGTCCCGTGTTCGTGAACCTGCGGGGGAAGCGGATTACGCCTCGCGGCGTGCAACTCGCGATGAAGCGGCTGTTTGACGGCCTCGCGCGGGGAACGGAACTCCACGTCCATGCGTTACGACATTCTTTCGCGACGCACCTGCTCGACGCCGGCGCCGATCTCAGATCGGTGCAGGAATTACTGGGTCATGCGTCGCTCGGGACCACCCAAGTGTATACTCATACGTCGGTCGAACGGCTAAAGAAGGTTTACCATCAGGCGCATCCTCGTGCATGAGGAACCAGGCGTCGGGAGCCAGGATCTTGAAGCGCATACATAGCACGACAATTCTCTGCGTTCGCCGCGACGGCAAGGTCGCCATTGGCGGCGACGGCCAGGTCACGGTCGGTGAGACTGTGATGAAAGCCAATGCCAACAAGGTGCGCACCCTGCGGGGCGGGAAGATCCTCGCCGGGTTTGCCGGCGCGGCGGCGGATGCCTTCACGCTGTTCGAGAAGTTCGAGGAGAAGCTCGAGCGCTATCCGTCGAACCTGCCGCGCGCCGCGGTCGAGCTGGCGAAGGATTGGCGCTCGGACCGGGTGTTGCGCCGCCTGGAAGCACTGCTCGTCGTCGCGGATCAGGAGCATGGCTTCGTCGTGAGCGGCTCGGGCGAGCTGATCGAGCCGGACGACGGCGTGCTCGCCATCGGGTCGGGCGGATCGTTCGCCCTGGCAGCCGCGCGCGCGTTGCTCAAGGACACGAAGCTCGATCCGGCGGAAATCGTCCGGAAGTCGCTCGAAATCGCGGCCGAGATCTGCGTCTACACTAACATGAACATCACCGTACTCGAGTTATAAATGGCTCCCAAAGCACCAGTCTCGCGCCCTCCACAGCCTCCACCCGCCTCCACCACGCCTCCAAATCCTTCGGAGGCGGAGGCCATGCCCTGGCTCGAGGAGATGCCGCCGCGGAAGATCGTGGCCGAGCTGGACCGTTACATCGTCGGCCAGGAGGCGGCGAAGAAGGCCGTCGCCATCGCCGTGCGCAACCGCTGGCGGCGGGCGCAGGCGCCCGAAGAGATCCGGGACGAGATCATGCCGAACAACATCATCATGATCGGTCCCACGGGCGTCGGCAAAACCGAGATCGCGCGCCGGCTGGCACGGCTCGCGGGTGCGCCGTTCCTCAAGGTCGAGGCGTCGAAGTTCACCGAAGTCGGTTACGTCGGGCGGGATGTGGAGTCGATGGTCCGTGAGTTGGTGGACGTGTCCATCAACATGGTCCGTTCCGAGCGTGAGGATGATGTTTATTCAACGGCCGAGCAAAGGGCCGAAGAACGGCTGCTGGATCTGCTGTTGCCGCCGCTTCCCGCGCCGCCCTCCGCCGCCGCTTCGATACCGGTAGCCGGGAGCGGGGACCAGGGAGCCAGCGCCGCCCGTCCGTTATTCGTCGTGTCCTCCAAAGGCGACGTCGAGTCCAAGCTTCCCGAGGCGGAGACGGAAGCCAATGAGCGGCGGCGCCGCACGCGCGAGAAGCTGCGCCAGCAGCTGAAGGACGGGCAGCTCGAGGAGCGCGACGTCGAGATCGAGGTGCAGCAGCAGAACTTCCCGATGCTGGAGATGATGCAGCCGCCCCAGGGGATGGAAGGGCCGGACATCAACTTCGGCGAAATGATTCAGGAGCTGATCCCCAAAAAGAAGAAGCGCCGCACCGTGCACTTGCACGAGGCGCGCCGCATCCTGATCGACGAAGAGCTGAAGAAGCTCGTGGACATGGACGACGTCGTGAACGAGGCGCTCGATCGCGTGGAAAACCACGGCGTCATCTTCATCGACGAGATCGACAAGATCACGGGGCAGCGCGGCCAGAGCACGGGGCCGGACGTGTCGCGCGAAGGCGTACAGCGCGACCTCCTGCCGATCGTCGAGGGCTCGACGGTGCAGACGCGCTACGGCTACGTGCGCACCGACCACATCCTGTTCATTGCGGCCGGTGCCTTTCATATCGCCAAGCCGAGCGACCTGATTCCCGAGCTGCAGGGCCGCTTCCCGATTCGGGTCGAGCTGTCGTCGCTGACCGAAGCGGATTTCGTGCGCATCATGACCGAGCCCGAGAATGCACTGACCAAACAGTACGCAGCGTTGTGCGCGTCCGATGGGGCGACGCTCGAGTTTACGGCGGACGGCGTGAAGGAAATCGCGCGGATCGCGGCGAAGGTGAACGAGCGCATGGAGAACATCGGCGCCCGCCGCCTGCACACCGTGCTGACGACGCTGCTCGAGGACGTGCTGTTCGAGCTGCCCGACTATCCCTCCAAGCACATCGTGTTCGATGGACCGGCGGTGCGGGAACGGCTGCTGCGGATCGTCGAAGACGAGGATTTGAGGAAGTACATCCTGTAGCGCCATACCATTATGACTTTTGGCGCGCGGCGTGCTCTTTGGCGGCACGCCGTTTTGCTTTGCGGGTAGGATTTGCGCAGGGGAGCACACCGGAGGACTCCATGAAGCGGATTCTGCTGGCCGTTACCGCTGCCGCCGCCGTCGCCTGTTCCGACGCCTTCAAGCCCACTACCGAGAACGTCCTCGGCGACTACAACCTCCGGACGTTTGAGACGACCGACACCAGCGGCACGATCGACTGGGTGCAGCGGGGCGGAACCATGACTCTCTCCCTCGGCCCGTTTGGAGTCACCACGGGGCATATGTTCATGCCCGGAGCGGCGGAAGGTGGCGGCGATTTCGATCAGCTCTTGATCGGCGATTGGACACTCACCGGCAATACGATCACATTCGATATGCCGGCCGTCGACACGTTCGTTCGGGACATGCCTTGGACGGTGACCGAGAACAAGCTGTCCGGCGATCACACCTTCAGCGGCACGCGAATCAGAGTGGTGCTCACCAAGTAGTCGTGCGGGAGGAGGAACTATGAAAAAGTCGCACCTTGCCGGTGTCGCTCTTGGAATGCTGTGTGTCGCATGCAGTCATAGTCGTCCCGAAAGCGCGCAACCGAGCGCGGCGTTGCCGCCGCCGCCATCCGCGACGGTCCAGGGCGTCGCGCCCGGCGATCCGGCGCCGCGGACGCTCGCTCAGATGCTCGCCGGGAAGCTGTCCGGCGTGTCGGTTACTCCTGGGCCAAGCGGCGGCATCATCGTCCGCATGATGGGCCCAACCTCGTTCAGGGAAGCGTCTGAGGGTCCGCTGTTCATCGTCGACGGCACGCAGGTCGAGGTGAGCCCCGGCGGCGCGTTGCCGTGGATCAATCCGCGGGACGTCGAGTCGATCACAGCGCTCAAGAATCCGAGTGACATCGCGATCTATGGCGTGCGCGGCGCCAACGGCGTCATCGTCATCAAAACAAAGAACTCTCGCTAAGCCTTGTCCTTCCCCAGGCCCCCGGGTAAAATCCGTCCTGTCATCGTAGCCTGTCATTTTGACCGACTCGGGGGCCTATGGCGAAGCGCGACTTCCTCCAGATCACCGACTTCAGCCGCAAGGAGATTGAGCAGCTATTCGACCTCGCCAAGCGGATGAAGGCGCGGGGGTACCGGGAGACCCCCCTCGCCGGCAAGACGCTGGCGATGATCTTCGCCAAGTCCTCCACCCGCACCCGCGTCTCCTTTGAAGTCGGCGCCTACCAGCTGGGCGGCCAGGCGCTGTTTCTCTCCAGCAAGGACATCCAGATCGGCCGCGGTGAGCCGATTCCGGATACCGCCCGCGTGCTCTCCCGCTACGTCGACGGGATCATGATCCGCACCTACGACCACGCGGAGGTCGAGGAGTTGGCGCGCTTCGCCTCGATTCCGGTGATCAACGGCCTCACCGACCTAACCCACCCATGTCAGGTTCTGGCCGACGTTTTCACCATCAAAGAGCACCTTGGTGGGTGGGATGGGAAGCGCGTTGCTTGGGTTGGTGATGGGAATAACATGGCCAACGCCTGGCTCGAGGCCGCCCAGGTGCTGGGCTTCGAGCTGCGCCTCGCGTGCCCCGAGGGGTTCGAGCCCAATCGCGCGAAGTTCGAAGCCGCGAAGCAAAGCGGCTGCGTGATGGTGACCGAGGTCCCCGAGGAGGCCGTGGAGGGGGCGCACGTCGTGAATACCGACGTCTGGGCCTCGATGGGCCAGGAAGGCGAAGCTGAGGCCCGGCGCAACGCGTTCAAGGGCTACACTGTGGATGCCGATCTCATGAAACTCGCGGACTCCAAGGCCATCTTCCTGCATTGCCTGCCTGCCCATCGTGGTGAAGAAGTCGCTGCCGAGGTGATCGACGGACCACAGTCGCGTGTGTGGGATGAAGCCGAGAACCGGCTCCATGTTCAAAAGGCCCTCCTCGCGACGCTAATGGCATGAAGCAGACGCCGCTACATGCAGTGCACGTGAGCCTCGGCGCCAAGATGGTGCCGTTCGCGGGATTCGAGATGCCCGTGACCTACCCGAGCGGCATCAATAGCGAGCATCGCGCCGTCCGCGAAGACGTCGGCGTGTTCGACGTGTCGCACATGGGCGAGTTCGAAATCACGGGCTCGGACCGCAACGCGTTCGTGCAGCGTGTGACCTGCAACGACGTCGGCGCGCTGAAGCCGGGACAGGCGCAGTACTCCGGGATCCTGACGAAGGACGGCACGTTCGTGGACGACTGTCTCGTCTATCGCTTCGAAGACAAGCTGATGATGGTCGTGAATGCGTCGAACATTCAGAAGGACTGGGACCACATCGTCGCGCAGAAGGCCGGCGCCAATGTCCGGCTGCGCGACATTTCGGACGAGACCGCGCTGCTGGCCGTGCAGGGGCCGAAAGCCGAAGGCCTCGTGGGGCAGCTCACGAGCCTCGGCGTGGCGATGATCCCGTACTATCACTTCGCCCAGGGCAAAGTCGCCGGCGTGCAGTGCTTCGTGTCGCGCACCGGCTACACCGGCGAAGACGGCTTCGAGCTGTACTGCCGCGCCGGCGACGCCGAGAAGCTCTGGCACGCCCTCGTCGGTGCCGGGCGGGCCGAGCCGGTGGGACTGGGCGCGCGCGACACGCTGCGGCTCGAAGCCGGACTCCCGCTCTACGGCAACGACATCGACGACACCACGACGCCCTATGAAGCCGGCCTCGCGTTCATCGTGAAGCTCGAGAAGGGCGCGCCGTTCACGGGGCTCGAGGTCCTGAAAAAGCAGAAGCTCGAAGGCATCCAGCGCCGGCTCGTGGGCTTCAAGGTGACGGAGCCGAAGATTGTCGCGCGGCCGGGCTTTGCCGTGTTTCTCGACGGGATGCAGGTGGACGTCGTGCGCAGCGGCACCGTCACGCCAACGGTGAATGCGGCCATCGGCACGACGTACTTGCCCGCCGCTCGGGCTCGGCCCGGAATGAAGATCGAGATCGATATCCGCGGTAAGAAGGTGGGAGCGGAAACCGTAAAGATGCCTTTCGTGCCGCACCGCATCAAGAAATGAGGATCGGGATTCTCACGATTTCGGATCTGGGCGCTGTAGGCCAGCGCGCCGACACGTCGGGCGATGCAATCCTCGCTTGGGCGTCGGAGCGCGGCTATGACGTCGTGGTGCGGAGTGTCGTGTCGGATGAAACGGACCGCATCGCGGGCAAGCTCGTGCGCTGGTCGGACTCCGGCGAAGTCGATGTCGTGCTCACGACGGGCGGCACCGGCCTCACGGAGCGCGATGTGACGCCCGAAGCCACCGCCGCGATCCTCGAACGCGAGGCCGAGGGCATCGCCGAGGCGATCCGCGCGGCCTCCGGTCCCGGATTCCCTCGCGCATGGCTGTCTCGGGGCAGGGCGGGGACGCGGGGCAAGACGCTGATCGTGAACCTGCCGGGTTCCACAAGCGGCGTTAAAGAAAGCTTGGCCGTACTCGAGCAATTTCTCGACCATGCCGTGGATCTCGTGAGTGGCGCTGACACCAGGCACCAGACACCTGACACCGCCTCCCATGGCTGACCGCGTCCTCATCACCACCGACGATCTAGAGCAAGCCGTCCGGGTCAATGCAAGCCTGGAGCAGGCCGGCTTCGACACGGCGATGGTGTCGTCGCTCGATGACGTCCGCCAGTCGGTTCGCGGTCGCGAGCCCGACGCGATCATCCTCACCGGCGGACTCCACGAGTCGACCGCGCAACGCCTCCTCGCCGCCGCGCGCGAACATGCCGTCTCCACGCTCGGCCTGGTCGAGGCGGCCGACGACGATCCGAGCCGGATCGGGCGCGAGCTGGGACTCACCGCATGGCTCGTCAAACCCGTGGATCCGGGCGAAGTCGCCGCCACCGTACGGCGGCTCGTCGACCGGCGCCGCCTGCAGCAGCGCACCGGGATCCTCGGCGAATCGGCGGCGATCCAGGAAGTGCTGGTCAAGATCGAGCAGATGGCGCCGGTGACGTCCACCGTGCTGATCGAGGGCGAGTCGGGGACCGGGAAGGAGCTGGTGGCGCGGGCGGTTCACGACCTTTCACCGCGGCGCGGCAAGGCCTTCATCGCGGTGAACTGCGCGGCGCTGCCCGAGACGCTGCTCGAGAGCGAGCTGTTCGGTCACGAGAAGGGCGCGTTCACCGGCGCCGCCGAGCGGCGCCTGGGACGCTTCGAGCTGGCGAACGGCGGCACGATCTTCCTCGACGAAGTCGGCGAGATGCCGCCGCCGACGCAGGTGAAGCTGCTGCGGGTGCTCGAGGACAAGAGCTTCTTCCGCGTCGGCGGCACGCAGCCGATCAACGTGGATGTGCGCGTGATCGCCGCGTCGAACAGGTCGCTCAAGGAAGCGGTCGCGCGGGGGACGTTCCGCGACGATCTGTTCTACCGGCTCAACGTGCTCTCGGTGTATCTGCCGCCGCTGCGCGAGCGGCGGAGCGACATCCCGCTGCTCGTCCGGACGTTCATCGCGGAATTCGCGAAGCAGCACGACCGCAACTTCCGCGGCATCGCACCCGATGCGCTGCAGATCATCGTTGACGCCGACTGGCCGGGCAACGTCCGCCAGCTCAAGAATCTCATCGAGTCGATGGTGGTGCTCGCGCCCGAAGGGGAGATCCGCTCGCGCGATATCCCGTCCGATATTCGGGAAGGATCGCGGGGGCTACCCGTCCGAATCGAGACTGGAAGGACAGTCGCCGGCCAGGAGCTCGAGTTCATCTTCCGGTCTCTGGTGGAGCTCAAGTTGCAGCTCGAGGACTTGAGGCGACGCATCGACGACAAGCCTACGGAACGAGTGGAGGTTATCGAGGTTGGTGGAGGTTCTGAAGGGCGTAGACAGATCGAAGCAAGTGTCGATCCCCTAGACCCGAGCCCCGAGTCCCCAAGCCCGGTGATCTACAAGCCGGGAATGTCGATGTCCGACGTCGAGCGCGCCGCCATCGACGCCGCGTTGCGCGAGACGCACGGCAATCGCCGCAAGGCCGCCGAGACACTCGGCATCGGCGAGCGGACCCTCTATCGCAAACTCAAGGAATACGCGATAGATTAGCCGCTCACACCCCCGATCCAAGAGTCTCTAGCGCCCGGCCGGAGCTCCAGTGGATTTTAGAATCGACCCGGAGTTGTGCGTCGCGTGCCTGGCGTGTGTGCGCGTCTGCCCCTCCGACGCCGTAGCGGTCGAAGACGAAAAAGTCTGGATTGTGGACGAGGCCTGCATGCGTGTGGGCCTCTGCGTGCCGGCATGCCCCCACAAAGCCATCATTGCCGTCGGTGACGCGACACGGGCGCTGGAGTTCGCGCTCGGCCACAAGGCGGTGCTCATCCTGTCCGTGGAATCGGCGGCCTGGTTCTATCCTGCAACGCCCGAACAGGTCGTCAACGCCTGCTACGCCGCCGGCTTCAACACCGTGCACCGCGGCGTGCTGGGCGACGAGCTGGTGGCGAAGGAGTACCTCGACCTCTGGACCGAGGAGGAGTGGGGCAGGGGCGGCACGGTCATCCGCAGCACCTGCCCCGTCATCGTGGAGACGATCAAGAGCCAGTATCCCGAGCTGATTCCCTATCTCGCCCCCGTCGCCACGCCGATCGAGGCGGAGGCCCGCTATCTCAAGGCGCTGTACGGCGCAGACACGCCGATCGTGTACACGGGCGTGTGTCTGACCGAAGGCGGGGCCGACGTAGATGCGGCGATCACCCTGGCGGAGCTCGAGGGGATCTTTAAGAAGCGCGGCATCCGGGTGCAGGACCAAGCGCTCTTCTACAGCCGGATCCCGGAGGAGCGGCGTCGTTACTGGAGCACCGCCGGCGGCCTGCCGCTCGAGTTATTAAAGGAAGAGCGCCAATCGAGCCGCCGCTTCCGCAAAGTTCGGGGGCTTTCGGCCCTGGAAGGGATCGCCCGGGCGGTCGGGGTGGACCGCATCGACCTGGGGTTCGTTGACATCCTGCCCTGCGAGGGCTGTCTCGACCACCCGCTGCTCGGCCCCAAAGAGGAGCTGTTTCGGCGCCGGGCGATCGTGGGGGCGACGGAGCCGCCGCGCGCGCCGGGGCCGGTGCTGGCCGACGGGATCGAGATCGAGGTCGGCTCATCGTTCAAGATCGAGGCGAACGGCAAGCAGCCGGCGCAGGAGCTGGTGGACGAAATCATCGAGCAGATCGGCCTCGCCCCCAACGGCCACACCTGGGATTCGGGGGCGTGCGGCTACAAGACGTGCCAGGAATTCGCGGTGGCGGCGGCGCAGGGGCGGACGACGCTCAAGTCGTGTCCCCGCTATCTCGAGCGGCAGGCGGTGGTGGCGCAGCAGCAGGCGGCGGTGGACGCGCTCACGGGGTTGGCGTCGTTCCGCGTGCTGCGCGACAGGCTGGCCAACGAAGTCGCGCGCTGCCACCGCAGCGGGGACCGCTTTGCCGTGCTGTTTCTGGACCTCGACAATTTCAAGCAGGTGAACGATCTGTTTGGGCACGAGGCGGGGAACGCGGTGCTCCGGGAGACGGCGCGACGCTGCAACGCCCACATCCGCTTGACCGACGTAGCGGGCCGCTATGGCGGCGACGAGTTCGTTGTGGTATTGGTAGGGACGGGGGAAGAGGGGGCGCTCGGCGTGGCGGAGAAGGTGCGCGCCGCGGTGGAGGAGGCGGGAGTCGGGATGGGCTATCCGGCGGGGCTCGTGACGGCGAGTATTGGGGTCGCCGAGTACCGGCAGGAGAAGAAGGACGAGGACGTGCTGGTGGCCGCGGATCGGGCGTTGTATCGTGCCAAGGCGGCGGGCCGCAATCGCGTCGCCACAGGTGGGGATGGAGAGGAGCACGAGAAGGCGCCATGACAACTCCTTCGCCGGCGGATCCGCCGGGTTTGCCGACCGGCGGCGGTCCTCCCGACCCGTGGGGGATGAAGCGCGTCGAGAACCTGATCACGGCGTTGACGGGAGTCCTGTCGGCGCGGGTGGTGGTGACGCCGCTCGGCGAAGTGAGCGAGGTGCATGTGCTCACCAAGAGCGACATGCAGCCGAAGCAGGTCGTGCGCAACATCGAGTCGGCGTTGATGGCGCAGCTCGGCTTCAAGATCGATCATCGCAAGATCAGCGTCGCGCAGACGGCGGACGTCCGGCCGATCGAAGCGCTGCAGGAAGAGGCGATCAGCGAGCGCTCCAAGCGGCGCGTCGTCGTGTTCAAGAACCTCGAGGTGCGTCCCTCCGAGCGGCCGCAGCGCGTGCAGCTGCGCGTGACGCTCGCGTTCGGCGAGAAGGAAGCGCAGGCCGAGGAGGTCGGAACCGACACGACGCGCAATCGCGTGGAAGCGGCGGCGCGCGCGACGGCGTCGTGCCTCGACGATCTCTTGCTGGACAACTCGATCGCGCTCGAGGGCGCCCAAATCATCGAGGCGTTCGACCGCAAATTCGTGCTGGTGGCCGTGCACGG
>Ga0209056_10004319_pt1 | contig 14994 bp, 11 predicted proteins | sample GraSoiAngelo_114_FD_185876 | JGI IMG/M metagenome (GOLD analysis project Ga0209056, IMG submission 185876) | Grasslands soil microbial communities from the Angelo Coastal Reserve, California, USA - 14_0903_13_40cm (SPAdes) (version 2) | ecosystem: Environmental > Terrestrial > Soil > Grasslands... | reverse complement strand
GTCAAGCAAAAGCTGTCAAGGGCTGAAGCCTGACGGCTGATTGCAAAACAATGTAGAGGCGGCTGTCTCAGCCGCAGAGATTGCGCGTGAGGGACACGCGCCACTACACTTCTAATCATGATGCTGGCCCGTCGCGATTTTATCGAAATATTGTCTTGCCAGAATATTTTCGATCGGATACACGGGGATTAGTTCTCTCATCCGATATGTCGGTAAGCGAATCGCTTTAACCTATGAAAAAACACATCGCTGCATGTTCAATTGCATTATGCCTGAGCGTTGCTGCCGCCGCCTCAGCCGTCGCAGGCACAGAGGAGTTTAAGGTGCAACCTTCGCCCACGCCGGCGGAACAAAATTCGCGGGAGCTTTTTGATTACGAACTGGACTACACCGGAAACAGTAGTTTCTACGACGACCACGGCAAGTTTGGGAACGGCGATTCGCTATACAATGACTTTAGCTACGCTCATCGTTTCCTCATCACCGGGAAGTGGTACTTCCGGGCAGGTGTTGAGTATGAGCGGTTTGATTTCAATGGAACCAATAATGGTTTGCCCGATCACCTCCAAACCGTGCACGCTCTGCTGGCTCTTGAATACGTGGTGCACGATCATGCGGGAGCGGGTATCGAGATTGATCCAGGCTTCTTTTTCCAAAATGACGTCCACGGCAACGATTTCGATATACCGGCCAAGGCGTTCGTCACGTTTCCACTAAAGAAAGACAAAATTTTTGCCGTGATCGGAGTGGGCTTCGCGCTTAACCAGACTCCGATAGTTGCTCCCGGTGGTGGTATCATCTGGCTTTTCACCGACCACTTGCGTCTGGAAGGCGTCTTTCCAAAACCTGCGTTGGTTTATAATCCCAGTGATAATTGGGAATTTCGCATCTTCGGAAATTTGGTTTACGAGAGTTTCCGCACCGACGATGTAATAACCCCCGAGAGGAAGCTGCAAGTGCACAACGCATGGGTTCAATACAGCGAGGATCGTGCTGGCGTGCAGGCGACCTATTCTGGCCTCAAGCCGTTTGACATCTCGCTTGGAGGCGGCGTCACGGTCAAGCGCGACTTTGATTTCTTTCGCGCTGAAGCGAGCGCGAAAACGAGGCCTGCGCCGTTCGTCAAGTTCGAGGTGGAAGCGAAGTTCTAGGGAAATATTTCGTCGAGCTTTCTCGCTATTGCCTGACTGCCATGGACTTTCAGCCTGCCAGTCATATAAGCCCATGTGCCTTTGAGTTTGCCGTTGGACATGGCGACCCAATCGTTGTCGCTGGTGATAAACGTGACGCTCGGATTCTCGATTTTTCCCTTGCCCATCTTGTAGGTCCCGTCGTTCACGTCGATCCACCATTCGCCGCCATTCGGGCCGCTGAGTTCCCACTGATAACGCGCGTGAACCCCTTTGGCTTTGTCGGCCTTGAAACTCTGCCGCATTCCATCGAACACCTGCTGCGGTGTCGAGGCATCGGCCTCGTTCGATTGTGCGCCGCCCGCGCTCAAACTCAACGCCGTAAATATAGTCGCTGTTGCTAGACAGAAGCGCATACTTTCTTTCATCATTTCATCCCTTAAAACAGCATCGTTCCTCCGAGTCAAATCGGCTGTCTGATCGGGAATCTGTTGTAGCGGTAGCCATGTCATTTGAAAATCATTCGATCTTGTCTATCTGCGACGATTAATACAGGTCTTCCCGCCGATGAGTGAATGCCGCCATGCGGCTTCGGACGGAATTGATAACATCGTTCGAGATCTCAGCTTGAATCAACTCTTCGCGATCGACCGACGCAGCCGCAACAATTACGCCGTACGGATCAATGATCGTGGAGGTACCGCAGAACGTAACTCCGTTGTCGGTTCCCACTCGATTGGCGAGAATGAGATAGCTCTGGTTTTCAATCGCACGCGCCAGCGCCAGGATTCGCAAATGCTCCACTCGAACGAGCGGCCACGCTGAGGAAGTAATGAACATGTTTACGCCGTGCTGAACGGCGAGCGCGCGACACATCTCCGGAAATCGAAGATCGTAACAAATGCTCAGCCCGAGGTTGAACTTGCCCATCTTGCAACTGACGAACTCATTGCCCGGTGAAAAGCAGGTGCGCTCGTCCAGCGGAGCAGCCGTCACCAAATGAGTCTTGCGATATTTGGCGACGACTTTTCCGCTGGCATCGACGAACACCTGCGCGTTGTAAACGGACTCGCCGTCGCGATCTGAAATCCCGCACACGATTCCGAGCGCCAATTCCTTGGCAATCTCTTGCAGCTCCGGCACTGCGCCCTCTTTCCAAGCCGCAGCATGTTGTTTGATCGTTGGCATGGAATAGCCCGTATCGATCATCTCGGGGAAAACGACCAGCTGAACGCCGGATTGCTTTGCTCGCGAAGAAAATTCGCGCACTTTGCCAAGGTTTGCCGCACGATCACCCAGAACGCAGGAAATTTGGGCGGCAGCAATTTTCACGATGTGATTGTCGATCTTAGCACAAGGTCCGATCGAGCGCGCCGATCCGGCGAGTCTGTGGCCAGCGCAATGCGACGCCAAGCACGACCAGGATTGTCCCGATGCCTCCGGCGACAACCGAAATGACCGGACCAAACAGCGCGGCGGTCAATCCCGATTCGAGCGCGCCGAACTCGTTGGATGTGCCGATGAAAATGTTGTTCACCGCAGAAACGCGGCCGCGCATTTCGTCTGGTGTCACCAGTTGCACAATGGACCCGCGGATGATCACACTGACACTATCGAACGCTCCGATCAGAAACAATACGACGAGCGAGAACCAGAACGCCTTGGATAAACCAAAGATGATGGTCGCGATGCCAAAAGCGGTCACGCACCAGAGCAAGGTCTTGCCCGCGTGTTTCATCGGCGGCAGATGCGCCACCACGAGCGCCATCGCGAAAGCGCCGATCGCGGGTGAGGCGCGCAGCCAACCGAGTCCGACAGGTCCGCAGTGCAGAATTTGGTCCGCGAAAATCGGCATCAGCGCCGTCGCCCCACCGAGTAGGACGGCAAACAGATCCAACGTGATCGTTGCCAGAATCACTTTTTTGCGGAGTACGAACCGCATTCCCGCGATAAGACTTTTCCAAGTGCTTGCACCGGTCTGGTTCCGCACCTGCGTGCTGCGATGGATCGGAACAACCAGAAGAAAAAAGGAAAATGCGCAGAGCGCATCCAGCAGATAAACAAATGGGAAGCCAATATACGCGACAAGTAGGCCGCTCATGGCCGGGCCAACGACTGATCCCACTTGAAAAATACTGTTGTTCCAGGTGACGGCGTTCGCGAACGCATCGCGGGAAACAAGCGTCGGGAAAAACGAACTACGCGCCGCCCAACTGAATGTGCGCGCCACTGCTCCGATAAAAAGAAGCAGATAAATCAACGGGATCGAAGCATCGTCAAAATGGAACGCTGGATGATGACGCTCGAAGACAGCAGCGATCGCCGCCAGCGCGTGATTGCTGCCGCGCAATACCGCAAACTCAGGAATGGAGAGATGCCTCCAGGAAACGAGCGCGAGCCCTATGGACGCGAGTGCGCTGAAAATCTGCGAGATCAGAATAATTCGTTTTCGACTGAATCGATCCGCCAAATGGCCGGCAGGCAACGACAAGGTAACGACCGGCACTGCGATGACCAACCCGACCAGACCAAGAGCGGTCGCAGAATGCGTGCGCGCGTAAAGCTCCCATTCCACTGCCACCGCCAGCATCAGACGGCCAGTGATCGAGAGTAAATTACCGGCCGTAAACAGGCTGAAATCGCCGAAACGGAAGGCTGCATACGGATCATGCGCTCGAGGCTCCAATTCGACTGGCGAGGGAACCGCCGGGCGCTGACCCTCCGGCGATTGATAGGAACTCGAATCGATTCGCTGCGGCATGTTCGGGCGCGGGCTTCGAACGCGCGCCCGAGATTGTAGATTGAGCGGTCAGAGTCGCAACCCGGGAGAAGCGAGAAGGTACAGCGCGCTTTCGGTCCGAAAGGACAACGATGCCCGGCTGAGAAAAGTGCCAAAAGGCCGCCTTTTTTTCTTCCCTTCCCCAAACCGACTAGGGTAAAGTCGGCGGCTTCAGGAAAAATGGATAACATCATCGAGGCGAGAGAACTGCAGATTGAGCGCAAGCATTTCTACGTCGAGCTCCGTGAGAACGAGCGCGGGAAATTCTTGCGTATCATTGAAGAAGCTCATGGATACCGCAATAGCATCATCGTGCCGAGCACCGGCGTGGATGATTTTACTGCGGCAATTTCTGAAGTTCTGACCAACAACGGAAGCGCGCCGTTATAAATCGACGGGCTGCAGTTTGAATCCCGTGGTGTAGAGGCGGCTGTCTCAGCCGCTGTTGGAGATTTTCTAATTTCGGTCTGCTGTAGAGGCAGTTGTATCGGCTGAAGCCTCTTGAATCCACAGGCGGCACGTCCGCCAGTCGGACCGACTTGTCCCGTGGCGAGCCCGTTCGACTTCGCTCAGGGCAGGCTCTGTCACTACAGCCGACTTTCCTTTCTTTTTGCTCGTCGCGTTGACACCGCAACGGGCGAAACTACTTTGGCGTCCGGCAGCCGCCGGGTCGACTGTCGGGTTTCTGCGCTTCCCACCATGGTCACAAAAAGAAAATCCACCGGTCGAAAAAGCAGGCCACGCTCAAAAACAAGATTTACACCAAAGGCGCGCACGACGGCTCTCGGAAGAAAAACGAAAACGCGGCGATACGTTTATTATTTCGGCGACGGGCACGCCGACGGGTCAGGCGGCATGAAAACGCTCCTCGGCGGCAAAGGGGCAAATCTCCACGAGATGACGCGCATCGGTTTGCCTGTGCCACCGGGATTCACAATCACCACCGAGCTTTGCAGTTATTTTTACGATCACAAACGCAGCTATCCGCCGCAGTTGGAAGCGCAGGTCGCAGATGCGCTGGCCAGGGTTGAAAAGTCCGTGGAGAAGAAACTCGGTGACAAGGAGCGGCCGCTGCTCGTCTCCGTGCGCTCGGGCGCGCGCGATTCCATGCCGGGAATGATGGACACGATCCTGAACCTCGGGATGAACGATGAGGTTGTGGAGATTGTTGCAGAAAAGACGAACAACGCGCGCTTCGCCTGGGATTCCTATCGGCGCCTTTTGCAGATGTACGGCGATGTGGTGATGGGCGTGCAGAAACGGCCGGGCGAAGACCACGAGCCATTCGAAAGCGTGATCGAACATTTAAAAGATGAACGTTACGGCAAACATGACTTCCCGGACGTGAGGTTAACGGTCGCCGATTTGAAGGAGCTGCTGCACCGCTTTAAGTCGTTGATCAAAGAACGGACCGGAAAATCTTTTCCGCAAGATCCAACCGGTCAACTTTGGGGCGCAATCGGTGCGGTTTTCGGCTCGTGGATGAATGATCGCGCGATCGTTTATCGGCGGAAGTACAGCATCCCGCACGATTGGGGCACGGCAGTCAATGTGCAAACGATGGTCTTCGGCAACATGGGGAAAACAAGCGCGACCGGGGTTGCATTCACGCGCGATCCTGCCACGGGAGAAAAAGTCTTTTATGGCGAATACCTGATCAACGCGCAGGGCGAGGACGTCGTCGCAGGCGTGCGCACGCCGCATCCGATTGCCGATCTGGCGACGGAAATGCCGGCCGCGCACAAAGATCTGATGAAAGTTCGTGCAACCCTTGAACGTCACTTCAAAGACATGCAGGACCTCGAGTTCACCGTGGAAGAAAATCGCCTTTACATTTTGCAGACGCGGAACGGTAAACGCACCGGCCACGCTGCCGTGCGGATCGCTGTCGATATGGTCGGCGAGAGATTAATTACGAAAAAAGAGGCGGTGCGACGCATCCCGGCAGATTCGCTCGCTCATCTTTTGGCGCCGATTTTCGATCGGCAATCGGCAAAAGAAGCGAAAAAAATCGGCAGCGGTTTGGCTGCCGGACCAGGTGCGGCCTGCGGTCACGTTGTTTTCAGCGCGGAGGAAGCTGTCGTGCGCGCGGAAAAAGGAGAAAAGGTCGTGCTCGCGCGCATTGAGACTTCGCCCGAAGACCTGCGGGGCATGATTGCGGCGGAGGGAATTCTCACTTCGCGGGGCGGCGTCTCTTCGCACGCAGCGCTGGTTGCACGGCAGATGGGAAAAGTGTGCGTGTGCGGCGCCACAGGAATTCAAATCGATTACCGAAGCAGCACACTCAGCGCGAACGGCACGACGTTAAATCGAGGGGATTATATCTCGATCGATGGAACCGCGGGCGAGGTTTTTGCCGGCGAAGTCGCGACTGCGCCATCGGAGATAGTCCAGGTGCTGGTCGATCAATCGCTCGATCCGAAGAAGAGCGTCACGTATCAAGAGTACGCGAAACTGATGAAGTGGACGGATGAGTTTCGCACCCTTGGCGTGCGCACAAACGCCGATACACCCGAACAGGTGGCAAACGCAATCGCTTTCGGCGCAGAGGGGATCGGGCTTTGTCGCACGGAACACATGTTTTTCGAGGGCGACCGGATCGACGCGATGCGTGAGATGATTCTTGCGGGCACGAAAGCCGAGCGGGCACGCGCGTTGGCCAAGCTGCTTCCCTATCAGCGCGACGATTTCGCCGGCATCTTTATGGCGCTAAAAGGTTTACCTGCAACGATCCGGTTTCTCGATCCGCCGCTGCATGAATTTTTGCCTAGCGATCACGCGCAACAAAGCGAACTGGCAAACAAACTCGGCGTGTCGGCCGAACAAATCGCGCGGCGCGTGCACGAGTTGCACGAATTCAATCCGATGCTCGGTCATCGAGGCTGCCGCCTCGGCATCGTTTATCCAGAAATTTCCGAAATGCAGGCGCGCGCGATTTTTGACGCCGGTGCGGATGTGCAAGCGAAAGGGATCAAGGTCCACCCCGAAATCATGATTCCGTTGGTGGGATTCCCGCGGGAGCTAAAGCTTCAGATCGACATCGTCCGCCGCGTCGCCAGCGAAGTAGCGAAGGAAAAGAATGCCAAATTCAATTATCTCGTCGGAACGATGATCGAAATCCCGCGCGCTGCACTCGTCGCGGACCAGATCGCGCGCGACGCTGAGTTCTTCAGTTTTGGCACAAACGATCTTACCCAGACGACATTGGGAATGAGCCGGGACGATTCCGGCAGTTTTTTGCCGGCTTACGCGGAGCTTGATATTGTTGATACCAATCCATTCGCGACGATTGATCAGAAAGGCGTTGGGCGGTTGATGGAAATCACCCGCGACCTGGGCCGAAAAACCCGGCCAAATATTAAACTGGGAATTTGCGGTGAACACGGTGGCGAGCCGGCCAGCGTCAAGTTCTGTCACCGGCTCGGTTTGGATTACGTAAGTTGCAGCCCATTTCGGATTCCGATTGCGCGACTGGCAGCGGCGCAAGCTGCTCTCGCGAGTTAACGCATGGTCACGTTTCAGGACATCGAAGCAGCGCGCGGATGGATCGCTGGCGCAGTTTACGATTCGCCTTGCCCGCTTTCCATCCCGCTAAGTGAAATCACGGGCATGGAAATTTTCTGCAAGCTCGACAACTTGCAGCGCACGGGAAGTTTTAAGGAACGCGGCGCGCGGAATGCCCTTGCACAATTGTCCGCTGACCAGCAGGAACGCGGTGTCATCGCCGCCTCTGCAGGCAATCACGGTCAGGCGCTTGCCTACCAAGGCAAGTTGCTCGGCATTCCCGCAACAGTAGTGATGCCAAAATTCGCACCGCTTTTAAAAGTAAACAATTGCCAGAAACTCGGCGCGACAGTCGTTCTTCACGGAAAAGATTTCGGCGAAGCAAAAGCGCACGCGCGCGAGATCGCAAAGGAAAAAGGCCTCGCTTATATCGACGGCTACGATGATCCCGCAATCATTGCCGGCCAGGGAACGATGGGGCCTAGAAATCGTCGAGCAAGCTCCTGATCTCGAGGCAGTGATTATTCCCGTGGGCGGCGCCGGTCTGCTTGCCGGCATTTCTTTAGCGATCAAAACCCTGCGGCCAAACGTGAAAATTGTCGCTGTTGAAGCGGAGAACGTGGCGAGCTTTTCAGCGGCACTTGAAGCGGGCAAGCCAATAAAGATCGCAATGCATCCGACGCTGGCGGACGGGCTCGCCATTCCGCAGGCTCGAACGCGTTCCGAATCGCGAAGCCACTGGTCGATCTTGCCGTCACTGTGACCGAGGGACAGATCGCCCTGGCGATCCTGCGTCTCGTCGAACTCGAAAAAAGTGTCGTCGAAGGAGCCGCGGCAACGCCGCTCGCCGCGTGCATGTCTGGAAAACTGAAGGAGCTCACCGGCAAGCGAGTGGTCCTTTTGATTTGCGGCGGCAACATCGATCCCAATGTGCTTAGTCGCGTGATTGAACGTGGTCTCGTCGCCGACGGCCGCCTTGGCCGATTCGCTGCCATCATTAGCGATCCTCCAGGTGGCTTGGTCGATTTGGCGGCGCAAATCGCTTCGACGGGCGCAAGCATCAAACAAGTTGTTCATGATCGCGCTTTCGCCAGTTCGGATGTTTCCGACGTAAACGTTCTCTGCGCGGTCGAGACCCGGAACCATCAGCATCTTGCCGAGGTTCGCGCGTTGTTGAAAAGTCAGGGGTCAAAACCTACGATTCAAAATAAATAATGTGGGAGCGCGCCGCGAAGATCGGGACACTGAGGTCCCTCCCACATTGAAAGGTTGAAGCGCGATTTGCCTTCCGTAGTCTCTTCAAATGAAATTGCGCGAACGAACGACTGATTTCGGTTCATTTGCGCGCCGCCACATCGGCCCCAGCGAAGAAGAAATGCGCGAAATGTTGCGTGACGTTGGCTTCGAAAATCTCGATGCACTGATCGCCGCCGCCGTCCCCCCAAATATCCGCTTAGATCGAGAACTGAACTTGCCGGAAGCGAAATCGGAGACGGAAGCACTGGCCGAGTTGCATGCGATCGCAAAGAAAAACAAGGTCGCGCGCTCATTTATCGGTGCGGGCTACTACGACTGCATTACGCCACCGGTTATCCAGCGAAACATTCTTGAAAATCCCGGCTGGTATACCGCTTACACCCCGTACCAAGCCGAGTTGGCGCAGGGCCGTTTGGAGGCGCTGGTAAATTTCCAAACGATGATGACCGATTTGACTGGGCTCGATATCGCAAACGCGTCTCTTTTGGACGAAGCGACCGCCGCCGCCGAGGCGATGTCGCTTTGTCATGCGGTCGCTTCCGGTCGAAACAAATTTTTCGTCGCCGACAATTGTCATCCCCAAACTATTGCCGTCATTCAGACCCGCGCGAAGCCGCTTGGCATCCAGATCAAGATCGACAATTACTCGCAGTTCAAATTCGATAACGCCGTTTTCGGCGCGCTCGTGCAATATCCTGCCACAGATGGAGCGATTTACGATTACGCTGATTTCGTCAGGCGGGCGCACGACGCGGGTGCGCTCGTCGTCGTCGCGGCGGATATTCTTGCACTGACATTATTGAAACCGCCGGGCGAATTCGGCGCCGATGTCACCGTGGGGAACACGCAACGTTTTGGCGTGCCAATGGGGTTTGGTGGACCGCACGCGGCATACTTCGCCACGCGCGACCAATTCAAGCGTCACATGCCTGGTCGTCTCGTTGGCGTTTCGCATGATGCCGAAGGCCGTCCTGCTTATCGACTCGCCCTGCAAACGCGCGAACAACACATCCGCCGCGACAAAGCCACGAGCAACATTTGTACGGCCCAAGTTCTTCTCGCTGTCATCGCCTCGATGTACGCGGTGTACCACGGCCCTCGGGGCTTGCGCGCAATCGCGAAGCGTGTTCATCGCTTAACGAGCCAACTCGCAGATGGTCTGCAGGCTCTTGGTTTCAAAATCACGCACGAGAACTTCTTCGACACGATTCGCGTAGAGGTCGAATCAAGCAGTACGCTTATCGAACACGCGCAAAAGGCGGGATGCAATCTCCGCGCACTTGGAGCGCGCGCCGTTGGCCTTTCATTTGATGAGACAACAACAAATCGAGACATTGAGTTGTTGATGTCGATTTTTCGCGGCACGCGCGTTCGCGATTTCGCGGATCGCCGTGGCATAGGCTTCCAGCCTGTGGGGCAGCCGGGCGTCTCGCCTGGCGATTCGGCAGGCAAGATGCCCGCCGGCCCGACAGACAAGATGTCTGTGCCACGATCGCTGCTCCGCACCTCGAAGTTCCTTACCCATCCCATCTTCAACACGCACGACACCGAGACGGAAATGCTGCGTTATCTAAAAAAACTCGAATCGCGCGATCTTTCGCTGACGACTTCGATGATTCCGCTGGGCTCGTGCACGATGAAATTGAATGCCACGGCGGAAATGTTTCCGATCTCATGGCCGGAAATTTCCAAGCTGCATCCGTTCGCGCCCGCCGAACAGACGGCAGGCTACATGGAAATTTGCCGGCAGCTTGAAGACTGGCTCGCTGAAATCACCGGGTTCGCGGCGATTTCATTGCAACCCAATGCCGGATCGCAGGGGGAATTCGCAGGTCTGCTTGCGATCCGCGAGTATCATGCGTCGCGCGGTGAAGCGCATCGCAACGTGTGTCTCATCCCGACCTCGGCACACGGAACCAATCCAGCCAGCGCGGTGATGGCCGGTTTCAAGGTTGTCCCGGTTTCCTGTTTGAAAGATGGAGACATCGATCTCGCCGATCTTCGCGCCAAAGCAGATGAGCACGCCCGCGACCTCGCCGCGCTAATTGTCACGTATCCTTCCACACACGGCGTTTTCGAACCAACCATCCGCGAAATCTGCGACATCGTGCACACGCACGGTGGTCAGGTTTACATGGACGGCGCGAACATGAATGCGCAGGTTGGTCTTTGTCGCCCCGGCGACTACGGCGCGGATGTTTGTCATTTAAATTTGCACAAGACCTTTTGCATTCCCCATGGCGGCGGCGGGCCTGGCGTGGGACCAATCGGTGTTGCCAAAAATCTCGCGCCGTTTTTACCGAGAGAATTCATTCTCGATCCCGAGACCGGCCGAATCTTGTTCGGCGAAGGGGAGCATGGGAAGCGTCCGCCGATTTGGAGCGGCTCCGATTACCGCCACGGCGGAGGCAAGGGAGGTAACGTCGCTGCCGCGCCGTTCGGTAGCGCCAGCATTCTTACGATCACATGGATGTACATCCGCATGATGGGCGCGGAAGGATTGAAACGAGCCAGCGAGGTCGCGATCTTAAATGCGAATTATATCGCCAAACGACTCGATTCTTATTTTCCCGTGCTTTTCAAAGGCAAACGCGGGCTCGTTGCGCATGAGTGCATCGTGGATCTTCGCCACTGGAAAAGCGCAGGCATCGAGGTGGAAGATGTAGCAAAACGGTTGATGGACTACGGATTCCACGCGCCGACGGTTTCCTGGCCGGCCGCAGGGACGATGATGATCGAGCCAACAGAAAGTGAACCAAAACATGAGCTCGACCGTTTTTGCGACGCGATGATCTCGATCCACGCAGAGATCGAAGCGGTCGCGAACGGAAAGATGGATCGGGAAAACAATATCCTGAAAAACGCGCCGCACACCGCGCAGCAAATTGCTTCCGGAAAGTGGGACCGGCCTTACTCGCGCGAACAGGCGGCTTTTCCCGCGCCTTGGACTCGCAAACACAAATTCTGGCCAGCCGTCGCGCGAATCGACAACGTTTACGGAGATAGGAATCTGTTTTGCTCTTGTCCGCCGGTCGAAGAATTCAGCGAAGGATAATTACCCTTCGGGCGCGAGCTCGGGAGCAGCGACGACGCGGGTGGGGACAAGCCGTAGTCCTGTGCCGATTGTTTCCTCAGCCGCTCCGGGACCGGACTCGTGATATTCCGCATCGCTGTTAACTTGCCAGAGATCGTAAAGCTTTGCGTCCGCCAGAATATTTTCGACGCACAACATCGCAGTCATCATGGCATGATCCTGATTGTTGTATTTATGCATGCCGTTGCGACCGACGAGGTGCAGATTCGGATAACGACGGTCCAACTCCTCGCGGATGGTAGCGACGTGCCGCGCGTAATCGTCGTCGTAAACGGGATACGCCTTTTTCTGGCGAACAACGCAGCCATCTACGAAGTCCCCTTCCCTGGCCAGCCCGATCTTAACTAGCTCTCGCTTGGCGAGCTCAATCAAGTTGCTATCGCTCGAGTCCCACAGGCCGTCGTGCTCAAAGCAGAAGTATTCGAGACCGTAACAAACCTTATCTGGTTCGGGCACCATCTCCGGCGACCACGAACGGAAGTTTTGAACACGACCGACTTTGACGCTTGGATCGTGAATGTAGATCCAGTTGTCATCAAACATGTGTCGGTCTTTCAAGATCAACATGACGGTGAGGAAATCGCGATACTTAAGGCTTTCGGCTGCGCTCTTCGCTCGCTCGCTCACTGACGGGGTTAATCCGCAAACCAGTTCCCGCATTGGCGCAGACGAAATGACGTGTTCGGCCTCAACAGTATGCAAAACACTTCGTCGATCTTTGTATTCGACTGTCCAAGTCCCGGAAACTTCGTCGTAGAAGCAGCGAGTCACTCGGCAGCCCATCTCGAGTTTGCCGCCCAGTGCCTTCATCTTTTCCGCACACGCTTCCCACATCATGCCAGGTCCTTTTCGTGGATAGCGAAAGGAATTAATGAGCGTCTTAATTACGTTTGTTCGATCCCCATTATAGTGCTGCGGAATCAGCGCATTCTTGATCGCGCTACCGAGCGAAAGTCCTTTAATGCGCTGCGCGGCCCAGTCGGCGGAAATTTCTTTGCAGCACATGCCCCAAACTTTTTCAGTGTAACTTTTGAAGAACGTGGTGAAGAGCCGTTTGCCAAACTGATTGCTTACCCACTCTTCGAAATTACGTGGATTTCGCACCGGGAAGAGGCGCGCTTTCATCCACGAAAGAACACAAAGAACCGAGTTGAAAATGCCGAGCTTCAACAGCGCCTCGAACGGCTTCAGCGGATAGGAAAAAAATTTGCCGTCGTAAAAAATGCGTGACGAACGCGGGCGTACGAGCATGTCGTTCGGCAAAATCTCGGTCCACAAATCTTCGACTGCCTTAGATTTGGAAAAGAACCGGTGCCCGCCGATATCGAAATGAAAACCGTTGTAGGTCACCGTTCGGGAAATACCGCCCACGTAAACGGGATCGGCCTCCAGGACAACGACATCGACTTCCTCCTTTGACAGGAGATAGCCGGCCGTCAGACCTGCTGGTCCCGCTCCGATGATGACGACTTTGGGTTTCATCTTTTACGCAACCCAATTGCCCCGGGTGAAATTCCAGACGTACCAGCCCTGTACGCATAACCCTGCAGCGCTGAGCACCGCCACTGCCGCGATGCCGAATGCCCTAACGAGCACCGGCGGCGTGCGAAATTGACGCAGAAAATTCAAAAGCGCCAGCACGATCAGTGCATGCACTGAAAATTCGTAGCGGAGCATGCTTTCCATATCCACGCAGGCGACTCCGCTAACTGAGAGATAATAGATCGCAGCCGCACAGAAATAGATGCCAGCACGAATCGGTAAGCCGGCCTGCCGTCGAATTACTGGAAGCAGTTCGCAAAGCGCGATACCAACAAAGAGCACGGCGCCCAGCGTCATCGACATTTGGCTCGCCTCCGTCGGGTCATTCAATGCCGGAACAAGCCAGCGATAACTAGAGGGCTTGAACACCGCCAAGTAATCGGGAACGATCCCCCAACTGGCTGCCTGTGTCAGCATATAAATGTCCCAGTGGCCCCAGCGCAGTTGGCAATAGAGGAAGAACGCGAGCGCACCGAGTGTTGCCATCGCGGTCAAGCAGATCGCCGGCGCATTCTGGTGAAACAATGTTCCTGGCTTGCGCAGACCCTTCCATCCACTCAAGAAAACCGAGCGCACTACCGGAAAAGCGGCGCATACGATTCCGACAATACGCGTCGCCGACATCACGATACCGTGCAACGCTGCCCATACTTTCGCAGCGCGACCGTCCGCACCGCTCCAATAGATGAAGCCCAGCAACGCCATCAGAAAAAGCGACTCTGAATAGCCGGCAACCAGAAAGAAGGCGGCCGGATGTGCAAGAATCAACAATGCGCCGCAGACTTGGAGCGCAGGCGAAATATCCCAGCGCTTGCAAAAGAGAAAGAAATAACTCCAAAAGCCCCAGGCAGCGAGTTGGGCAGCGATCAGCAGCGCGGTGCCGGTGTCGATATTGAACCCGTAGCGAAACAATGCAGCAATCGCCGGATAGGCAGGGAAAAACGCGACGTTCGACACTTCCATCGCCTTATGATCGATAGGCGGAACAATCGTCTTGTATCCGCGGTCGACGATGTTCATAAACCAATAGCTATCGTGCTGGAGAAGCGTGGAATAGCGATTTGAAGCAGACCCTTCCGGCGCAAGCAGGCCCACCGCCATTGCAAGTTGCAGCAAGGTCAGGATCAATCCCGCGAGCAAAGGCCTGAGCAGCGACCATGAACGAGTCATCATGTCATCAGTAGGAAGCGCCGAGGAGATCGGAAAGCTCTCGAGATTGCAAGAACTTGTCCGGTTGTGGGCGAGGGCAATCTCGGATCGCATTGTGTCCGGGTCGTGTACGCTGGTTTGGGTGGCAAACTTTGACGACACCGTGCTCGGGTTTATTCGCGGCAACTTTGTGAACGTCTATTTCGACAACCCTGGCGGATCGGGCACCCAGTTCGCATGATGCTAGTTAATATGCGGCTTCGCTGCGGTCATGTAACATTGAGCGCAGAGCGCTCGATCGACCCGCACGCGGGCTCGCTTGAGATGCGTTACGCCGCCACTTCGTCGGTCGTCCCGACAAGTTCCTTATAAAGCTCTTCGTAACGCTGCGCCGAAACATCCCAAGAAAAAGTGCGCGCTATTGCTCGTTTCATCAGCTTCGCCCACACGTTGCGGTCGCGATAAATTTCCCCCGCGCGTTTGATCGAATCCCAAAAGGCTTCGCTTGAATATTCGTAACAAAGGAAACCGTAACCGCG
>Ga0209056_10004317_pt1 | contig 14997 bp, 13 predicted proteins | sample GraSoiAngelo_114_FD_185876 | JGI IMG/M metagenome (GOLD analysis project Ga0209056, IMG submission 185876) | Grasslands soil microbial communities from the Angelo Coastal Reserve, California, USA - 14_0903_13_40cm (SPAdes) (version 2) | ecosystem: Environmental > Terrestrial > Soil > Grasslands... | reverse complement strand
CGGCGGGGAGCACCGAGAGGTTGAAACGGGGAAGGTGCCGCACCACGTCCGGCAGGGTGAGACGGTCGTCCGCGATCGCGTCGGCGAGCCCTCGCGCGTCCGAGCCCTCCAGGCCGAGCTGGTCCCCGATACGGGGCCGGCGCAGGTCGGCCTCGACGAGGAGGACGCGCGTCCCCGGCGCCTGGGCCAGGGCGCCGGCCAGGTTGACCGCCGTCGTCGTCTTGCCGTCGCCCGGGGTCGGGCTCGTGATCCCCACGACGTGCTTGCCCGACTCTTCCACGATGTGGCGGAGCCCGCGATACTGCTCGGCCTCGAACGAGGAGGGGGCGAGGACGCTCACCATGCGCTCGTCCGGCGTCCCCCGCGTTCTCTCTGACGCATGACGAGAACCATTGAGCCGGCCGAGAGCCTCGGGCCAAATGCGAACGAGGCGGTTGTCATTCACGGCGAGCACTCCCAGAGGTGTGAGGCGTGACGCTCTCGCGCGAGCCGATCTCGACAACGAACCCGACAGCAGCTGGATCGGGCGCGCTCCCGGGCGCCGCGCAGGCAGGTGTGACCCCACTGAGGACCGCGCCCGCAGGGCGTCGACGGGACGCCGCGAGGCTTCCCTGACCGGAACGGCAGCGGCCGTCGTCAGGGGTCATCGAACGCGTCGCCGCCGAGGCCGTCGCCCGGGAGAGCGGCAATACGGAGGCTCGGACAGAAGTCCGGGGCGCGCGACCGCCTATTCCGCGACCGCGTATTCGATGTGAGCTCCAAAAGGGTCGCCGGGAGCCGTCCCTTCCACTGCCCGCGCTCTTTAGCCCACTGATCATCCGTGTCGCCTCCCAATCCACTAGCAATCCCAGCAATTATCGACACGGCCCGTCCGGGAGTCACTTCGGTGAATCCCCGCAAGGGGAATCCCGTAAAAGGCGAGGGGAATCCCGCAAAAGCGCCCTGGAATTCTCCGGGGTACGCGCGAGGCGGCGAGGGCTTCTGTTCCGGATCTTCAGACCAGCGGGCGGTCAGGGAGGGGTGGGGCCGTGACCGCCGGGGCGGGGCTGTGCGGAGACCCATCAACCCTGGGATCGACGCGCCGACAATAGGATTTCAGTCCTGGCCCCACCCTGATCGCGTCTGCGAAGACAACTCCCCGGCGCGGCACCCGCCCGCCTTCCGCGATGTCCCTCTTCTCGGGAGCTTATCTTATCTATATTATTTATATCTCTTATATAGTCAGTTGGACAGCGAGCGTTGTGGAACGCTCTGATCTGAAGGCGAGCGACGTACCCGGTGGTTGGGCCGGGCCCGCGACGAGAGTTGGAGGTTTTCCCACGAGACCCGGCAGAGGAACGCCGCGCGGTGAGCCGGCTGAGCCGTAGGCCGACGTCCCCCACGATCCGCGCCACGGCGTACGCCTGGCGGGGACGTTCTCGAACACGGACGCTGGTACGCGCGTCTGGGTTTCCCGGCGGACGCTGCGAGTGGGGCGCGCCCCGGTCGAGTCCCGCAGTGGGTTGTCCGCGGGGCCGAACGTCACGGCCGGGCGGCGGCGCGCCCCGAACCAGTAGCTGAGACCGAGCGGGGGACGACCCGAGGGGACCAGGCCCTCGGCGTCAGCGGCCGCTTAGCTGCGGGCGGATCCCTCGATCTGCCGGGCCTCCGTTCGTCGCGGGCATCCGCAGGATGCGGCGGAGCCCTTCAGCCCATCCGGCCGACGCCCACGTCTGGTCGGGTCGTCTGGTCGGGATGTGCTCGAGAGGGGCGAGGGGCCAGGAGGGAAGCGACGCGCTTCCCTCCTGGAGGAGGGCCGACTCCTTATCGCTCCGCCCGTCGATCGTGCCGCAGGTCGCGACGATCTTGACGCCGATTGATCACATCCCGTCGCAGATCTCGTCGGTCCTCTCGCCTGGCTCGGACGTCCCGGTGAAGGTCGCCGCGATCGCGGCTGACATCGCGCTGGTCCTGCCTCAGGTCGCGCCGATCGGCGCCGAGGGCTTGGCGATCGCTCCGAAGCTCCTGCCGATCGGCAGTGACCGCCTGCGTGTTCCCAGCCTTCAAATCCTGCTGGAGCTTGCCGCGTTCCTGGGTGACGTCGCGTCGGTCTCGGGTGACGTCCCGCCGGTCCCGCTCAACGTCGCGGGCGTCCTGGCCCATCTCCCGGCCATCCTGGCGGATGCCTCGCGTGTCACGAGCCACGTCGCGGCGGTCCTCTCGGATTTCCCGGGTGTCCTGCCGGAGGTCCCGCCGGTCCTGGCGCACGTCGCTGCTCGGGGCGTCGTGACCCGTCGGGAGCCCGGCGGGGGCCGCGTGGCCTCGGAACTGTTCGGGGATCTGCGCTTCGGATCCAACGTAGTGAGTTACGCCCTGAGCATCGACGTATTTCGCGACCTGGGCCGCTGCGGTGCCGCAGGCGACCGCGCTCGCCACCGCTCCTGCAATTGCACCAATCCACAGTCGATTCATAGCGCCTCCCTCGGCTGATTTTCGAGCCGAGCGCTTCAGAGGTGCACAAGCCGTACCACGGGCGCCCTGCCAGGAAGTCGAACGGATTCACCAGGTTCGACGTTCGTGAGGGGCTAGGGCCGTGTCAAGGGGACTCAGATGACACAGGGATGTCGACAAGATTGGGTCAGACCGGTGCGGCCGCCCACACCTGCAGGTCCCGCAACGCTGGCAAGAGCTGGGCCTTGGGGGCAACGCCGCAGGACGCCCGCGCGCCGCCGGCCTGCCCCTACCCCCTCTCCGTGCCGACCTCCGGGGTGCCTCGTTTCCGCCGGAGCAGATCAGCCGCTTGGCTGGCCACCGCCGCCAGCAGGTGCCCCATCTTTGGGTGTTCAGCGTGCAGGTCCGGCTCGACGCCGTGCCCTCGCAGCGCCTCGGTAGTGATCGGCCCGATCGAGGCGACGACCGTCCGATCGCGAAGCGCATCGCGCACGGCGTCCGCTTGCCCCATCTCTCGCGCCACCAGGAAGAGGTTGTCAACCTGGTTGGAGCTGGTGAACAGAGCGGCCTCGACCTCGCCCGCCACCACCCTGGCGATCGCCGCGCGCAGAGGTCCCGTGTCTTCCGGGAGGGTCCACCCGTAGACTCGGACCGCGGTGACACGGGCACCGCGCTGCTCGAGCCCGGTCAGCAGCTCCGCGTTGCGCGCCCCGTACTCCTGGACGGCGACGCGCTTGTCCGCAACCACTAGCTTCAGGTCCAACTGTGTGAGCAAGTCTCGCCAGGTGTTCGGCTCGGGCACCGTGAGCGTTGCCGCGAGACCAACCTCTTTCAGTGCCGCCACCGGTTTCGGCCCGCGGCAGACGAGGTGAACCCGTCCCAGCGACGCCATCACGCTTTCCTTCGGCCAGCGCGTCGACAGAGCCGCGATGAGAAGTCGAGTGCCGACCCCGGTCAGCAGAATCAGCACGTCGCACTCGCCGGCCAGCAGCGCCTCGCCGAACGCAAGGACGTCGTGTTGGTCGGCCGCGGCGACCTCGCGCATCGACGGCGCGAGGATCGGCTCGCCGCCGTACTTGCGGATCAGGGCACCCATTTCCGCCGACCGACGGCTCTCGAAGCTGACGACCCGCAGGCCGCTTAACTCGTGCTGCATTCCGCCAGTCCGACACGAGGTGGCCCAAGACTGCCTGCCGAGATTCGCCGCCGGCGTCGCGTCGTGCGCGGTTGAGTCCGGCCGTCTGGACCGTGAAGGTGCGCGAACGGTGGAGCGACGGGGAAGACCACGGAAGCTCTCTAGGGTGAAGCAACCACCGCCTCGGTCGCCCAACCTTCGGCAGCAACCAGGCGGTGGACCCGCTCGTCGATCTCGTCTCGGATTCGCCGCACTCGATCAAGCGGCAGGCCCTTCGGGTCTTCGATGGGCCAATCGTCGCGTTTGAGTCCAGGCACGACCGGGCACGCCTCCCCGCATCCCATCGTAATGAGGAGCTGGCTGGCGGCCGCGAGATCGTCGGTGAAACGCCGAGGCCGCGCGCCCGTCAGGTCAATCCCGACTTCGCGCATCACGGCGACGACCTCAGGCTGGACCTCGGCTGCGGGCTTCGTACCCGCGGAGACTGCGTGCGCCCGGCTCACGGCCGCCGCCCTATTGAAGAACGCGGCGGCCATCTGCGATCGGCCGGCATTGTGAACGCACGCGAAGATGACCTGTGTCTTCATCGCGCTCCGTCCCCGGCCCGGCGCGATTCGAAGACCGGACTCGTCTCCATTGGTAGCGCGTGATCGACGGTCTCGGCGTCGCGCGCGGGAGGGATCAACCACCGGAACAATACCGTCGCCGAGGCGGCACCGGCGAGCTGCGCCAGGATGAAGGCTGGAACGTCGACCGGTCGAATACCGGCAAAGGTATCGCGCGCCAAGGTGACCGCGGGATTCGCAAATGAGGTCGAGGCCGTGAACCAATAGGCGGCGACGATATAGGCGCCGACCGCGAACGGTACCGTGCTCGACCTGACCCGAGCACACCCACAGATGACGGCGAGCAGACCAAAGGTCGCGATGAACTCGCTGAAGAGCTGCGCGCCCCCCTGCCGCGCCTGACGTGAAGCAGAGAACACTGGTTCCGAGAACATCGTGTTCGCAGTCGCCACCCCCGCAAACGCACCGATCACCTGTGCCCCGAGATAGGTGGGGGTCTCCCGCCACGGGAGCCCACCCTGCCAGGCGGCGGCGAGGGTGACCGCGGGGTTGAAGTGGGCGCCCGAGATTGGGCTCAGCGCCAAGATGAGCGCGAAGAGGGCGGCTCCGGTGGCCACCGTGTTTGCGACGAGGGCCACCGCTACCCGACCTCCGGCGAGACGGCTCCCCATGATCCCAGAGCCCACCACCGCCGCCAGAAGCAGAGCCGTGCCGACCGCCTCCGCCGTCGCTCGCCGCGGGAGGTCCCCGCAGAGATTGCGCCGCACGCGGGGCCCGGCCTCGCCGAGCACGCGATGGACCTCAGGCCGGCCGGCTCCTCAGGACCCGCAGCAGGCGCGGGTCTTCGCCAGGGGGAGCCCCGCGGCGCCCGTCGTCGAGGGGGTCGAATCCCGCGTGGAACGCAGATCCGCCCCATCCTCGAGGTCGTAGTTCAGGTGATAGACCTCCCACTCCACGCCGTCTGGGTCCTGGACCCAGAACTTGTCCTGATTCGCATGGCAGCAGTTCACCCCGACCTCCTCGCGCACCGGCAGCCCGGCGGCCTTGACTCGGGCGAGGTGGATCGTCACCGTCTCGGAGGAGTCGACCTGGACGCCGACGTGGTCCACCGCGCCCTCTCCGCCGGGGCGGCCCTCGGAGAGGGCCAGATTGACGGGGACCCAGCCCGGGAGGAACTTCAGATACCCCGGCCTCTCTTTGACCGGGCCCTCGCCGAGAAACCTTTCGTAGAAGTCTCGACTCTTCTCCAGGGCCGATACCCGCATGTGAAGGTGTACCTTCGCGCTCATACCGCCCTCCTCTAGCAGCAAGCCGTTAGCAGGCGCACCAGCGTCGTCACGGCCTCCCGCTGCACCGAATAGTAGACGTACCGCTCTTCCCTCCGGCTCTCGACGAGCCCCGCGCGACGCAGCAGGTCAAGGTGATGGGACAGGGTTGGCCCGGGGATTCCCACGGCGCTCTGAATTTCGCCCACCGACATCTCCCTTCCCGCCCGCACCAGGAAGAAGAACACCTGCAAGCGAGTCAGATGGGCGAGGGCCTTGAATGCCTCCACGTGGCCCTCGTTCGCCTCCAGGCGGGCTAACGGAAGCGGGGCTGTCGATTTCACGATTCCAAGTATATCGAAATATAGAACCCCGTCAAGCCCTCGTCGGGAGACCCCGCGAGAGCGGGTCGCTCCGGCCTCGCACAGGGCCTCCGAGGGGGGGCAGGTCCCGGGGGCAGCCCACCCTGGACCCAGGACCCTCGCGACCGCCGGTCGGGCGGCGCGCATATTTCCACCCTTCGTTTGGCGCGGCGGCTCGGGCACGGCTCGAGGCGGTTCCGTTCCGGCGCCGGGCGGGACAATCCATCCACACGTGCGCGAACATCCCCCGGTGGCGGAGGCGGCCTTATTCGGCTGCGGCGTCGGGTCAGGGGCAGAGCCCGACGATGCCGACAGCAGAAATATCGCTGCGCCGGGCGACGATCATCAGTCCCGGGCGACGTGGACGCCCGGGCTCTCAGGCGCGGCCGGCCGCGTGGTTCGGCTGGGCAGCGCCGACACCGGCGTCCAGGCGCTGGAGGCATTCGCGCAGCCGCACGACGTCGCCGATGACGATCGTGGCGGGGGGCGGCAGGCCGGCGGCCCGGCGCGCGATGTTCCCGAGCGTGCCCGTTACGACTTCCTCGGCGGGGGTTGTGCCCCGGTGGATCACGGCGGCCGGAGTCTCGGGATCGTGGCCCGCGGCCATGAGCCGTTGCGCGATCACCGGTAGCGCCGCCATGCCCATCAGGATCACGAGCGTGTCTACCGACCCGGCCAGCCGCTCCCAGTTCACTCGCCCGCCGAGTTTGAACGGGTCCTCGTGGCCGGTGACAACGGCGACGGAGGACGCGAGTCCGCGATGGATGACGGGGATGCCGGCCGCCGCGGGAACGGCGAGGGCCGCTGACACGCCCGGCACCACCTCGACGGGAATCCCCGCGGCCACGCACGCCAGAGTCTCCTCGCCCCCGCGCCCGAACACGAAGGGGTCACCGCCCTTCAGGCGCACGACGAGCCGCCCGCCCGCCGCGTGGTGAACGAGAAGGGCGTTGATGGCGGACTGAGGCAAGCAGTGGTCGCCCGCCGACTTGCCGGCGAAGACGCGCAGGGCGCTGGGCGGCGCCTCCTCGAGAAGGAGCGGGCTGACCAAGTGATCGTAGATCACCACGTCCGCGCCCTTGAGCCACCGGAGCCCCCGCAGCGTGATCAGCTCGGGATCACCCGGTCCCGCGCCCACGAGGACCACGCGGCCGCTAGACACCGAGCTGCTCCCGCAGCCGCCGGCGCGCCTCGTCCAGCCGTCCGGCCGTGACCAGCCCGCGCAGCCCGGCGCCGAGCGCGTCTCGCCAGCGCTCCCACGGCGCCGAGCGACCCTGGGCGCGGAGGGCCTGCCGAGCGTCCGCCGCGACGGCGACCAGGGCCGCGTAGTCCTCGCGGGCGAGATACGCGTCCAACTCGTCCCGGACCGCGCGGGAGAGCGCCGGGCTCGCGCCACCCGTGGAGACGGTGACCGTGAGCTCGCCTCGCCTCAGGACCGCGGGGAGGATGAAGTCGCAGTGCGGCGGGTCGTCGGCCGCGTTGGCCAACACGCCCGCCCGGCGGGCGTCGCGCGCGACGCCGGCCGTGACCGCCCGATCGTCAGTGGCGACGAAGGCAAGCGACTGGCCAACCAGGTCGGTCGCCACATAGCCGCGCCGGCGCCAGCGGATACGGCCCTCGCCGGCCCAGCCATCGAGTCGCCGCGTCACCGCCGGGCTCACGACGGTGAGGCGCGCCCCCGCCTCGAGCAACCCGGCCACCTTGCGCTCGGCCACGGGCCCACCCCCCACGACGAGGCAGGGGCGGCCCGCCATGTCCACGCAGATCGGGTAATAGCCCATCAGTTCTCCGCCGCCAACTCCTCCCGTATCGCCGCGGGCGGGGCGGCCGCCGCCGCGGGCGCCACGCGCCTTCGGTGAGTTCCGTGCAGCGCCATGCCCGTGAACACCAGGCCGCCCACGATGTTGCCGACCGTCACCGGGATCTGGTTCCACAACCACCATTCCCGCAGCCCCACGTCCGCGCCCAGCAGCATCCCGGCGGGGATGGCGAACATGTTGACCACCGAGTGCTCGAAGCCCTGGGCGAAGAAGGTCATGATCGGGAGCCACATGCCCGCGATCTTGCCGGTCGTCGATTGAGATGTCATGGCCATGACGACACCGAGCGTGACCATCCAGTTGCAGAGGATCGCCTTCGACAGCACCACCGCGAGGCCGTGGGCCCCGAGCCTCGCGTAGCCGAGCGTCTTCGCCTCGCTCACCGCCATGAGCTGCTTGGCCATCTCGGAATCGGGTGACAGCGTGACGGTAAAGAGCAGCGCGTACACGACGCTCCCGAGGAGGTTCCCGAGAAAGACCCACCCCCAGTTCGAGAGGAGGGCGCCCAGCGAGGTCTTGCCCTCACGCACCCCCAGCGGAAGGAGGGCGAAGTTGCCGGTCACGAGCTCGAGACCGAGGAGGACGATCATGACGAAGCCGGCGGGGAAGACCAGGGCACCCACGATCCCCAGCTTCGTCTGGAGGGATGCGGTGAGGGCGAGGGTCGTGGCGAAACCGAGGAAGGCCCCGGAGAGGAACCCTCGCGTCAGGAGATCGCGCACGGGGAGCTGGCTCTTCATCACACCGGCCTGGACCATCTGTTCCACCACCGCGTCGGGCTTGACATACGACATGCTCGGCTGACCTCCGCTGGGAATCAGGTGTCGTGAGGGTTCACGCGTCGACGGTGAAGCCGCCGTTCTCGGCGACGACCGCAAAGGTCTTCGCCGGAAGCGTGGGGTCCGTGGAGCAGGCGCCGGTCTTCACGCTGAAGCGATAGCCGTGGAGCGGACAGATCACCTCGTCGGCCTCGATCACGCCGCCGGCGAGCGCGCCGCCCGCGTGAGGGCACTGGTTCTGGAGCGCGTAGAGCTGGCCCTGGCAGCGAAAGACCGCGACCTCGCGGCCGTTCACCACCACCGCCTTGCCCGAGCCCTCCCGGATCTCGTCCGCCAGAAGGATCGGCTTGCGGCCGGCGTCGTCATGGCGTGGGCGCGCGGAGCCCCCGCGGCTGGAGACGACCGCGCCGCCGGGCGAGAGCGTCCGAAGCTGTCGCCGCAGGCGCTCGGGCTCGATGTGGCGGATCAGGCCCTCGAGGACCGTGGGCAGCGCATCGCACGGGACGTTCTCGAGAATCCTCACGCCCGGGGTGGCCTGGGCGCCCGAGGAGCCGCCGACGAAGACGTCCACCGCGTCCACCGGGTGGCCGTCGACCCTGGTCTTCACACCGAGGAGGCCGATGTCGGCCACCGTGTGGTTGCCGCACCCCGCCGGGCAGCCCGACCAGTGGATCCGGACCGGCTTGCCGTGGGGGATCTTGGTCTCGAGCGTCCGCGCGATCCGGAGCGCGCGCGCCTTGGTCTCGATCACCGCCAAGTTGCAGAACTCGATCCCCGTGCAGCTCACCAGCCCGCGCATGATCTCCGAGGGTTCGTAGCGCAGCACCTTCAGGAGTGCCTCGGCGGTCAGGTTGCCGAGCTTCGCATCGGGGACGTTGGGGATGACGATGTTCTGATCCGGCGTGAGCCGCACGTCGCCGGTGCCGTAGGCCTCGGCGAGCCGCGCGACCTCCTCGAGCTGATCGCCGGTGATGCGCCCCACCGGGACCGAGAGCCCAGCGTAGCTCAGCGTGGCCTGCTTCTGGCGGAAGATCCCGACGTGGTCCGTTGTCTTGGGCAGGCGCTCGTCCGTCCCGGCTCGCTCGAGCGCCCGGCCGAGGCGCGCCTCCAGCGCGGCGCGGAGCCGGGTCTCGCCCCACTCCTCGACCAGGAACGCGAACCGGACCTTGTTGCGCGCGTCGCGCGAGCCATGGTCGCGGAAGAGGAGCACGATGGCGCTGCAGAGCTCAGCCGCCTCCGCGGGGCGCACGAAGACGTCGAGCGGGGTGGCGATGCGGTAGCCGCCGGAGCCGTTCTTCCCGCCCACCAGCACGTTGAAGCCCTCGACCGACGCTCCCTCGACCGTGGCCGTGGCCGGTACCAGGGCGACGTCCTGGGTCTCGGCGTGGGTGCAGTTCTCCCGGCAGCCGGTGATCGTGACGTTGAACTTCCGCGGGAGGTTCGTGTAGGCCTTGTCGCCCACGAAGACATCCGTGAAGGCGCGGGCCACCGCCGAGGCGTCGAAGAGCTCGTTCCGCGTGAGCCCGGCCGCCGGGCAGCCGATGATGTTGCGGATGTTGTCCATCCCGGTCTGGAGCGTCACGAGCCCAACCTCGCGGAGCTCGCCGAGGATCGCCGGGACGTCCTCGAAGGGGATCCACCGGAGCTGGATCTGTTGCCGGGTGGTGATGTCAGCGATCCCGCGCCCACGGCGGTTGGTGACGGCGGCGATCGCCCGGAGCTGGGCGGCGTTCGAGATCCCGTTGGGGATCCGGATCCGCAGCATGAAGTGGCCGGGCGTGTGGCGCCGGAAGAAGACGCCCCACCACTTCAGCCGGTCGAGGTCCCCCTCCTCGATCGCCTCCCACCCGAGCTCGGCATAGCGGGGGATATCGGCGCCGACGTCCAAGCCATCCTTCTCGGCCTTGAGCTGCTCGGTCTTGTTCACCCCGCTCCCTCCTCGGGTGCCCAAAACAGAAAAGGGCGCCTCCCACCAACGGAGAGGCACCCTTGCCTCGGCGGAGCCCGTCGCCGGGCTCTCCACCTCACGGGGACTCCTCAGCGAAGGTCGTGCCAAAGGGGGTGGGATGGGGTGCTCGGGCCAGAAATTCGGGGACTTGTGGCATGTCGCGCGGTTCGGGCGCGGGGGCGTTTGATGAATCGATGAGCGGCCTCTTGGGTCACTGCTCAATCGGGGGGCGGCCGACAGCTGGTCGGAGTGGGCGTCGGCGGCGAGGCCCTGCTTGCCGAGGTCACGGAGGTGGCCCGGGTCCCGGGACAGGATCGGCCCGGCCCCGAACCGTGCCCGTCTCGAGACGCAGGCCGGCCGCGTCGGAAGCTGGGGGTGCTGCTGACTCGAGCAGGCGGCGCCGGGCAAGTGATTCTGACTCGAGAGCGGCATCAGCGGCGACCCCGAGCCCCCGCCGGAGGGCTTGGTCGCGTAGCGAAACTTGGTTCCCGGGCCACGGCGTCAGTTCGGCGGTGAGCTCGCCGCTTGTCGCCGTGGAGGACGACCGATATCATGACCCCGGCCGCGAGGACGGGCGCTCCGCGCCACCGGGTGACGCCGTCCCGATTTGCGGCCTGACAGGAGACCTGATGGCCGAACCCTCCGCCTCCCGGAGCGATCCCGAAACGGTCGGTCGTCGCGCGTTCCTCAGGCGGCTCGCGGTGGCCGCGGGGGGCGCGGTCGTTGAATCGTTCCCCGGCCGCTCGCGGGCGCGGGCCGCGGCCGAGCAGGCGTTCCAGCTCCGGGCCCCTGAGCCCGATCCCAAGCGCGGCGGCACCCTCCGCTACGGCGTGGCAAGCTCGCCCGCGCATTTCGACATTCACCAGTCGGGCACGGTCGCCAACATCGGGGCGCAAGGGCCCATGTACGACAACTTGATCCGCCGGGACCCGCGCGACGGGCAGACGATCATTCCCGACCTCGCCTACCGTTGGGACATCGCACCCGACGGCAAGGGCTACACCTTCCACCTGCGGAGCGGGGTGAGGTTTCACGACGGGGCCGACTTCACGGCCGAGGACGTGAAGGCGACGTTCTCCCGAATCATCTGGCCCCCCACGGGGATCGTGATTCCCCGCACACCGCTGTTCTCCGCCGTGAGCGAGATTCGCGCGCTCGGTCCCCACAAGGTCGAGTTCAGACTCAAGGAACCCCGGCCGCGCGGCTTCATGCTCTCGGCCTTCGCCAGCGGCTGGAACGTCATCGTCCGCAAGAAGACCCTGGAGGAGAACGACTACAACCTTCGACAGACCCCGAACTACCCAGGGACCGGCCCGTTCCGGCACGTCTCGAGAAAGAAGGACGAGGTCTGGCTGATGGAGCGGAACCCTCACTATTGGAACACCCCCCTCCCTTATCTGGACCGTCTTGCCGTCTACAACTTCGCGCCGTTCTCACCGGAGCTGGGGGCCGCCCTGCTCGGTGGCAAGCTCGACTACGCGCGCATCGTCGATACGGCGACGCTCCGACGAGCCCAGGAGCAACCCGGGATGACCGGCGCGACCTACTACCAGAGCGTCGTCGACGCGGTCTGGGTCAACACGCGGCACAAGCCCTTCGGCGATCCGCGCGTTCGCCGCGCCCTGCACCTCGCCCTCGATCGTCACGCCCTGATCGACGTCGTCAAAGAGGCGGCACCCTACCTGTTGGGCGGCTTCGTCTACCCCTTCTCCGAGTGGGCGACCCCACGGAACGAAATGGTCCAGCGGCTCGGTTATCAACAGGATCCCAAACCGGCGGTCGAGGAAGCCAGGCGCCTGATGGCCGCGGCTGGGTATGCCGCCGGCCTCCGGAACGTCGACTTCGTCGTCCGGGAGGGCGCCAGCTGGAAGCTGTGGGCGGTCGCGATCCAGGCGATGCTCAAGGAGGCGCTCGACATCGAGACCAAGCTCCGGACGGTCCAGATCTCCGCCTTTTTCGAGGAGACGCAGGGCGGCAATTTCGACCTGAGCATCGGCGCGATCGTCTCGACGCTGATCGACCCGTCGGACTACTTCAACGCGTGGTACGGCACGGACGGACCCCAGAACTACTCGAAGTGGCACGACCCCGCGTTCCAGAAGCTGGTCACCCAGATCGATCGCGAGCTGGACGACCGCAGGCGAAGAGCCCTCGTACGCCAGGGGGAGGCGATCCTCGAGCACGATCCGCCGTTCCTGCCCGTGGCCTGGGAGCAGCTCTCCGACGCCTGGTACACCTCCGTGAAAGGCCAGCAGCCGCGCCACATCTTCGGCATCTACGACGTGGCCCGCTGGGACGTCGCCTGGCTGGACAAGTGAGGCGACCGGCCCGGGCGTGCTCAAGTATCTCCTCCGTCGCCTGATCTTCGGCCTTCCCACGCTCGTCGGGATCTCGATCGTCATCTTCGTCGTCATGCGCGTTCTGCCGGGCGACCCCTTGGTCGCGATGTTCGGCGCCGAGGGCTTCCAGAGGCTCAACCCGGCTGATCGCGCGCGAATCATGAGTGATCTCGGCCTCAGCGATCCGCTGCCAGTCCAGTACGTGCACTGGATGAAGGACATCGCGAGCGGGAGCCTCGGACGGTCGTTTTTCCGCGGCGATCGAGTCTCCGAGCTGGTCCTGCATCGCGGACCCCTCAGCGCCGAGATCGGGGTGCTTTCCGTGCTCATCTCGTGGCTCGTCGGGCTCCCGGTCGGCATCACCAGCGCCGTCCGGCCCAACAGCCTCGCCGACAACGTGGGGCGATCCGTCTCGGTCCTCTTCCTGGCGATCCCGGGCTTCTGGCTCGGCATGCTCATCGTCCTGGCGTCGCTCTTTTGGTTCCACTACAAGGCGCCTCTCGTGGTCGTGCAACTCTGGGAGGATCCCTGGACGAACCTGCAGCTCGCGATCGGTCCCGCGACCGTCCTCGGCCTCGGGCAGGGGGCGTACATCGCCCGCATGACGCGCTCGTGCCTGCTCGAGGTCATCGGCGAGGATTACGTGCGGACGGCGCGGGCGAAGGGCGTCGCCGAACGGCTCGTGGTGGTCCGGCACGCGCTACCCAATGCGCTCCTGCCCGTGATCACGGTGTCGGGCATCCTGATGGGATTCGTTCTGGGCGGGTCAGTCGCCGTGGAGCAGGCTTTCGGCGTACCGGGTCTCGGCACCGCGCTGGTCACCGCGCTCGTCGAACGCGACATCGTGGTCGTGCAGAATCTGGTGCTCCTCTACGGCGTCATCTTCATGCTGGTCAATGTCCTCGTCGACCTGAGCTATGCGCTCCTGGACCCGCGAATCCACCACGAGTGAGGAGCCCTGGGCCCGCCACGGCCTCGGCGCCCATGGATAAGCTCGACGCCGCGCGCCGCCGCGCGGGGCGGATCGCGGTCGTCGCGGCGCGCAACCCCGTCTCGGCGGCGGGGGGCGTGGCCGTGCTCGTCCTCATACTGCTCGCGCTGGCGGCGCCCCTGGTCTCCCCGCACGATCCGCTGAAGACCGACTTCCGGCGGCTGGCCGCCCCGCCCGACGCCAGGAACTACCTTGGGACGGACCAGGTCGGCCGGGACACGCTGAGCCGGATTATCTATGGAACCCGCACGTCGATCTTCGTCGCGGTGTCGGCGGTCCTGCTCGGCACGACGGTCGGGTCTGTGTGGGGGCTCGCCAGCGGCTATCTCGGAGGACGGGTCGACCTGGTCAGCCAGCGCTTCATGGAGGTGCTGCAGTCGTTTCCCGACCTCATCCTGGCGATGGCCATCTCGATGGCGATCGGCACCGGGATGCCGGCCGTGATCGTGGCGATCGCGGTCACGCGCATTCCGTTCGGCGGCCGCGTGATCCGATCGGTGGTGCTGTCGGTCAAGGAGCTCGCGTACGTCGAAGCCAGCCGCTCGACGGGCGCCTCGCCGCTCCGCACCATGGCGTTCCACGTCCTGCCCCAGTGCCTCGCGCCGTACCTCGTCCTCGCCACGACCCACCTGGGTGTGGCCGTCGTCATCGAAGCCGCCCTCGGGTTTCTTGGGGTCGGAGTGCCGCCCCCGACCCCCACGTGGGGCAACATGCTCGCCGACTCGCTGACGTCCTTGGTGCCGCACTGGTGGCTCGTGTTCTTCCCGGGGCTGGCCATCACGCTCACCGTGCTGGCGTTCAACCTCTTCGGGGACGGGATGCGCGATGCGCTCGACCCGCGGGTCTACGCGGGGGTCGTGAGGGCGATGACCGGCCCGCGGCGCCTCCGGCGCGGCACGTGAGCTCGAGCCCTCCGTCCACGAGGTTCGGGGAATCACGCGCTCCGAGCCATCGTCGGCGTCTCGAGCCCCCCTGACGCGCCCGGGGAGGTGCCCGCGCGGGGGCGCGGGCACCGTCGCCCCCGCCCTCGACGAACGGGCCCATCGCCGGCCCGAGTCGGCTAGCGAGCCGTGGATCCCCAGACGGCCTTGCAGTAGCGCTGGTAATTGTTGTCCGGATCGTAGATGTTCTTGGGCCCACCGCCGAACTGGATGTTGTCCTTCGTCACCAGGTGCACCGGCGCGACGTACCCGCTCGGAAGCTAGCCCGCGAGCCCCCGGTTCAACTCGTCGATGAGCTGCCACCCGGCTTCGTGGAGCGGTTCGGCGACCGTACCGATCTGATAGTTCCCCGGAGCGCACACGGTCGAAAGCCGTCGCCGGCCGAGACGAAACGGTGCGGACCGGAGGACGGGACGCCCGC
>Ga0209056_10004313_pt1 | contig 15007 bp, 12 predicted proteins | sample GraSoiAngelo_114_FD_185876 | JGI IMG/M metagenome (GOLD analysis project Ga0209056, IMG submission 185876) | Grasslands soil microbial communities from the Angelo Coastal Reserve, California, USA - 14_0903_13_40cm (SPAdes) (version 2) | ecosystem: Environmental > Terrestrial > Soil > Grasslands... | reverse complement strand
AGCCTCTCGGCCGATGATTGGAGGAACTCCGCCAGATTCATCGCGGGCCTGACCGCGTCGCCTCGCGAGCGGCCGCCAGCCCCGCCGCCTCGCCGGTGGCGAGACAGGTTCCGATCACGCGCGCGGATCCGAGCGCCTCGTGGGAGGCGCTCAGGCAGCGGCCGGCGACGAAGAGATTGCCCAGGTCCCGGGCCTGAAGGCAGCGGAGCGGGATGTCGTAGGACTGCCCGTCTTCCAAGTACTCGTAGGTCGCGCCGGGGCGTCCCTCCTCCCAGAGCTCGATCGGCCAGCTCGCTCGGGCCACCGCGTCCTCGAACTTCCGCCCGGACAGGACGTCCTCGCGGGTGAGCCGATAGCGCCCGATCACGCGGCGGCTCTCACGGACGCCGACCTGGGGCGCGGCGTGAGAGACGAACGCGCGCGCGAACGGAGGGAGCGTCCTCAGGAACTCCGCGACGGCCCGGGCGCGCTTGCGGCCTTCCTGCTCGGCCAGCGTGAGGAAGTCGCGGCCGGCCGGGAGCTCCTCCGCGATGCCGCTGAGGGTGAGCTTGCAGACGACTTCGCCGGGCTGCGGTGACGGCGCGAGCGCGAGGTTCGAGGCGCCCTTCGGCAGGCGTCCCTCTCGCTCGGCGCCGACCAGAGCCCGCAGGAGCGCCACGCGCGGGCCGGGCCCGAGGAGGTCCGTGTCGACGTGCTGGAGGACAAAGACGAGGGACGGGAGCTGCCGCGCCGCCACCGGCGCCGTCTCCGTGGCGGCGCCTGCGTGCGCGGCGACCACGGCATCGCCGCTTGCGTCCACGACGGCTCGCGCGCTCAGCTCGAGGGGCCGCTCCCAGACGGCGATCCGCAGCGCCTCGATCCGGCCCTCGCGCGACGTCGCCCCCACGAGGTAGGCGTGGAGATAGAGGTCGAGGCCCGGGGCCGAGGCGGCGAGCTCGTCGGCCAAGCACGCGAAGGCGAACGGGGTGTAGGGCAGGACCCAGGTTCGGCCGCGGCGGACCGGGTGCCCGCAGCCCGGCATGGCCGCGAGCCGCCGGGCGAACTCCTCGCCAACGCCCGCGTTGAGGGGCTCGGGGAGCCCGGACGGCGAGGTTTGGTAGAGCCCGCAGATCGTGCTCACCATGCCGGCGGTCGCCATGCCGCCGAGAAAGCCGTAGCGCTCGACGAGGGCCGTGCGCGCGCCCGAGCGGGCGGCCGTCACCGCGGCGGCCAACCCCGCGGCCCCGCCGCCCACCACGACGACGTCGTAGGTCACGGGACCCTCGTCCACTCCATCCCGTCGCGGACAACCTCGACGATCTGCGCCACCTCCGCCTCGGTCACCGCCCCGTCGACCCACGAGGTGACGAGGTTGTTCGTCCCGGCGCACCGGTTGAAGAATACCCCGATCCCGGGCCGCGGAAGGACGGCCGGGGCGTGGTAGGCGTTCACGACGGAGCGGCCGAACAGGCGCTCGAGCCCGACGGGGAAGTCTATGAGGTCCGCGCAGTTGAAGGAGAAGGTCTCGCCGCTCGAGCCGGCCGGCAGATATCGCCGCATCATCGAGAGCGGGCGGTAGTGTAGGAACTCCATGGCCACCGCGTTGGCGTCGATCTGCCCGTCGCGGACGGCGTCCGCCATCTGGGCGCGGAGCGCCCGCGCGAGCCCGGCCACGTCGGCGGTCTCGGCGGGGCTGAACCGGGCGAAGTGGAAGGCGAGGCAGTTTCCGAAGGTCGGCCCCGAGTCGCCCTTGGGGCGGAGGTCGACCGAGATCGGGACGAGGAAGGGGACCCCCGGGAGTCCGCGCCGGTCCCAGAGGCCGGCCATTGCCTTGCCCACCAGGGCCAGGCGCCACGCGATCTCTCGCGTGGCGCGCTCGCCCCGGGCGGAGGAACGGTCCTCGACGAAGCCGTCCTGTCGGAACCGGACCCGCCCGGGCGAGGTGAGGCCCGTTCCCGGAGACACCGGGGGGACCGGCGCGAGGGTCCGCATGTAGCGGAGGCTCCGGCGGCCGAGCCGCCCCCGTTCGCTGAGCGGCCGCGGATCGGGATCGGGCACGAACGCCGGCGGCGCGCCGGCCCAGGGCGCGTCCCCTTCGTCCCGGTCGAGGTTCGCGAGGTGCATGAGGAGGTTCTGGCCCCCCCGGGGGTCCATGAGCGGATGAAACCACGTCAACGCGAGGAAGCCTTGGGCCGTCGTCGGCCCTGAAGCGCAGTCGACGAGGAGGAACCGGAGCGGCGGCTCGCGTCTCGGGTCGATCGCCGAGTTGAGCTCCGCCTCGAGCTCCCGGTGGAGCTCCGCGTGCGAGGCGACGGACCGTTGGCGCACAGACGGCGGGACGAGCGCGGCCGGCGGACCGGCGGCCCAATGGAGCTTGCCCCAGGGGAACGGCCGCCTGAGCCGAGCGGCCGGCCACGGACAGGAACCGAGGAACCGGTCGAGGGCGCGGCGGATCCGCTCGGGGGCGATGGGCCCGTCGCACTGGACGACCAAGAGCGTGTTGTTGCTGACGCTCGCGCGCGCCCAGAGCGATTGCATCGCGATGAGGACGAGATCGGCGCCGCGCAAGGGCAGCCGCCCGGTGGGCGTCGTCCCCGATCGCCGAAAGGTCCCGCCGGCTCTCATGCCGCTCCGGCCCGACCCGGCCAGGTCCTTACGAGGGGCTCTGACGCCGACAGATGTAGTTCGCCAGGGCCAGGGGGGATCGGATGTTGTCTCGGACCAAGTCTTCGTCGGGAATCCAGAAGCCGAATTCCCCCTCGATGAAGAGCAGGACCTTCAGCAACGCCATGGAGTCGAGCCCGGCCGCCTCGAGATCGTCGTGTGGCTGAACCGGATGGCCGCGGGCCATGATGCTGGCGTTGATGAACGTGGTGAGGGCGTCGGCGATTTCGTCGGGCTCCATCCACGGGGGCCGCGCAGCGGCGCGAATGGCTCACAGCCTTGTGGCGCCCGCGGATCCCGCGGCCGCCGACCGACGCGTCCGACTCAACTGCTCGCAACAGCCAGCGTGCCGGTCCGCGCTGCCGCTCGCGACATTTCGGCCTCAACACTATAGGCATCGCCGGCACCAGGTCAAGCAAGGGCCGCAGCTTGGTCCAGGATAGCTACATGTCAGTAGAGTCGAGCCGGCCCGGTCTTCCGGGATCCCGCCTTCTCCGGTGCGCATGACTGGCGCTGCTGTGTTTACCCGCGTGGACAGACTCGACAATCCGGCGCCCGCAGAGTTCTTCGTGGATCAGCCGGTACCGCTGGGCCGCCGCCCAGGAGGGGGGGCCTGGGCGTGGCCGGCAACGGCCGGACCGATTCGAGACGGTCCGAACCGGGTTCTCCGGAGGCGGGTGAAGGGGCGATTCAGATGTTCGCGAGCGCGGCGAACTGGCGCGAACGGAGCAGGCGCGCATCGGCCGTTACGACAGTAAGGTCGTACACCAACGCTGTCGCGGCCAAGAATCGGTCGGCCGGATCCTGGTGGACCAAATCGATCGCGCGGCTTTGGATCGCGACCTCGTGGTTCAGGGGGGCTTCCCTGAACGGCACGGTTTGACACACGCGACGAACCCAGGTCGTCGCGTCCGGCTCGAGACTGACGCGGTCGCGCTCGGCGAGCATGAGGACCTCCCAGACGACGATCGGCGAGAGCCAGAGCTCATTGACTGGATTCTCGAGTTCTGTCGCCACCCGCTTGGACAATCGCCTGGGCTCCAACAGGCTCCAGAGAAAGATGTGCGTGTCGGGAAGGAGCTTCACGACCGGAAGGCTTCCCAGTCGCTGTCGGGAATGGGGGGGGAAAGGATGTCGCCCGTAATCCTCCCGGTCGCGCTGAAGGAACCCAGCCAGGATGCAGGTTTTTCCGGGCGCGGTGGAGGAACAATCTGGGCGATTGGCTCTCCCCTGCGCGTCACCAGGATGGGTCTCCCTGTGCGCTTCACCTTCGCCAAGAGAGCGAGGCAGGTGGCCTTGAACTTGGAGATTGTTACCTCGTCGTCCACAACAGCAACTCTTACTATGGTCATGGACCATAGTCAACATCAGCGACGTGCCTTTCCTCTTCCGGGCCAATGAGGTCCGGCCACCCCTGGGAGACTTCCTTCCAGGGCCTTCGAGAAGCCTTGACGGGCACCGCCGAGGCGTCCGGTGATGGCTCAATTCATCGGGGACCGGACGATGGCTGGCGGGCGGCGGCGAGGAAGAACTCCGCGACGTGCGGAGCCTCGATCGGCTCCGCCTTGGTCCGACGCCGTCTAAGGTGGGACACCTAGGCCCCGGTGGCCCTCGTCTGACCCACCGTGAGGGACGCCATTATCGAGCCCGCGGGCTCGCCGTGATGCCTTCTCTCCGCCGCCGCCACGAGCCCGCCGGATCGCGCTGCGGTCAACGAGTGCGGTCGCGCACAGTTCTGCCGGGATCCCTTCTCGAGCTCGACACCGCAGAGTTTCTACCTGACCGGCTCCCGCCGGCCGACCGGCGATACCACCGCCGCCGAGCTCTGACCTGACGGCACCGGGCGCACGACGGTGATCGACGACGCGACCAACCCGCTGGCCGACTCCGTCGTCACTGTCACGAAGTCCCCCGGGTGAAGTTCTCGTGAGGCGAGAGGGACGGCCGTGAAATCACCCAGCCACCCGCTGGCTGCTGCTGGGTCCTGGGAGCGCACGACCAGTTCGATCCTGGTCTCAGGCCTGAGCCTGATCGTCCGCCTGACCGCCGTCGCGTCCGGGCCGGCCGAAGGCCCGAACTCCTCCACCGTGATCGTCCGGGCGTCAGACGCAATGGCCACGAGGACACCCGAATGCCGCTGCGGTTGACTGGGCTCCCGCTCCGCGAAGGCAGGACCAGTCAGTGCGAGCGCGGCGAGAACACACGCGAGCGCGCTGCGTAACATACCATCACCTCCTCGTGGCCGAGTATATGAGCGCAGCGCCTGGGCACATAAGAAATCGTTGCGACGCCCGTCAGCAGGCGGCGTCGGAAGCCGGCCGCGTCGGTCACACCAGGGACAGGCGACCGCGTGAACTGGGGCCCTCGGCCCGAGAGCCGCGGGCTTCGCCCAGGTCGATCAGCATGTCGTCCATCCCGGGCTCACCGGCGTCGAGGGCGTCGCGTCCTACGTCGCGTAGCAAGCCTGCCGCCATCACCGAGACCGCGGGGGGGCCGACGCGCGGGCAAGACCCGCGGGCGCGGGAGGCGGGGTGAGGCATCCCCCCGACGAGCAGCCGATCGGGGTGGCCGCCTGCGGTCTGGCATCGCTGACCTCTGGATCGGCCCGCGTGAAGCCGCGCCGTGCTCGGTCGTGAGGCCCGTCAGGGCTCGGAAAGGCGCTCAACCGGGAGTGCTTCTCGCGTCTCCACCCCGATCGCGTTGCCGCTCAGGTGACGGATCACCGCGATGCAATGCAACTCGGCGCGCGGCTCTGGCGTCACGTCCATACGGAAGGCCTCGCCGAGGCGGACCCTGTCGACAGGGCCAAATTTCGACCGCATGACGCACAGTCCCTGGAGGCTGACATTCAGAGCGAGCCCGAACAAGAAGAGATCCTCAGTGACCCACAAGCGAACCGGCCACGAGGACGGATACCGCGGATGGCGACGGTGCTCGACCACCAGACGCGGCCCTCCTGGCTCTGTCCGGGGCCTGACCAGTGCCCAGCCGAATGTCTGGAGATCCTGGGTGGTGTCGAGCTGGCGCCTGTCCCCGCGGCGCCTCTCGGCCCACGTTCGGCCCTGGCGCCGCCGCTCTTCCACTCGACGGTCCGGGATGACGTCGACGGTCTCGCTAGCGAACACGTCCTTGAAGTACTGGTATCGTGCCGATTCCGTACGCGAGACGATGAGGAATAGCCCGGCCACGCTCTGCCTCGGGGGCCTACGCTCTCCGGCTCATGCCAACCCTCATGGATGGGACTCCCACGACGGCGTCGGGTGACCCTACCGAGGGCCGAAACCGCCTCTGACCCTGCGCATGATGCCTGAGCCTAGCCCCCAAATCAGGAGGCGGGAACCCCGGGGAATGCCGGGATTGGGGCGAGGAAGTCCCCTAAAAGTAGTCCTAAGTAGCCCCTTAAAGGTGAGAGGCTCCGCGTTCGAAATGGTTCGGGCGCCCGGGAGTGTTGCTCTCCTGGATTTCCCGCCTCGCCATACCAGGATTCACCGGATTGCACCCCGGGCCCCCCCCTGGTGCACTCGAACGGAGGTCAGAAAGATGCCTGAGCCTTCGCGCGCTCAACGCTGTCTTTGGTGCGGTCAGGTGACGGCCGAGTTCAACCGGCGGCTTCGCCGCTGGATCTGCCGGTGCGGGTGGTCGGACAAACGTCGAGCGAGCCCGCCGGTGCCGCGGAAGACGACCTCCGAGAACGACAAACTCGAGGCCTGGCTGCGCCGCGGGGAGGGGCGTAAATGACCCTCACCCGCTGTGCGCGGCATTCGCTCCCTCGGCTCGTTCTCGAGGGCGAGCCGGAGTGGACTGCTCCTCTTGCTCCTTCCCGGCGGCATGCGCCCGTGGTCTGCCGGGGCGATCCTTGAGGGCGATCGAACTTCGGAAGCGCCAGCCAGCGTGAGGAGGGCCTCGCCCGCGCCGGTCGGTTAGCCCCGGTGAGCGTCGCCCCAGCCTTGGGGGCGGCGTGGACCCGAACGGTCGAGCAACCGGCCGGTGTCACGACGGCCGTCGGACGCCGGTCCGGAAGAGGCGTGTTCGTGAAGGAGCGCATCCGTCGGGGACTCGAGCACGGCCTAGCCGTCGGGTATGGCTTCACCTACGAGGACATCGTCGCCTCCGTCCCCGCCTATCGGGCGCTGCTCGAGGAGATCGTCGGCTACGCCGCGCGGTCGCTTCCGGCCGGGACAGATCGTCGGTCGGCTCACGTCCTCGATGTCGCCGCGGGGATCGGGACTCTGGCGTTTCGCCTGGCCGAGGAAGGGTACAACGTCGTCGGGCTCGAGGGCGTCAAGTACCTGGTCGAGCTGGCCCGGGAGAGGCGGTACGCCCGGAGCATCCGCAACGCCGCCTTCCATCACGTCACCGTCGGCGTCGATCCCCTGCCCGGGTCCGGGACGTTCGACTTCGCCGTGGGTCTGCACGTCCTCTACTGGCATCCCCGGCCAGACCAGGCCCTCGACGCAACCCGCGCCGCGCTGAAGCCGGGCGGGCACGCGCTCTTCGTCAACTTCGCTCGACCCGCGCGCGTGATCGGCGTCTTCAGGGCCGTCCGGGCTCGAGACGGCCTGCGACGCGCGTACCAGGCGCTCCGCTGGCTCGTGCCGACGGCGATCTTCGAGCGGCTCCGGGAGTACCAGCCCCATTACACGGACCCGGACGAGCTCCGGGTGCTGCTCACCGAGGCGGGCTTTGAGCTCCTCGAGACGAAGCGCACCTTCCTGGCCGACATCAGCGTGCTCGGGTGGGTGCGGCGCCCGAGATAGCGGGGACCTTCCGGCACGAAGAAGTTCTCTGATATCTGTCCAGCCGCTGGCCTGCGACGTCACTCCTCCTCGGCGAGTTCATCCTCCGCCCTCCGAACACCGCACGCACTAGGGGAACGACCCCGCGCACCCGGCCTTCCTGAAGACAAGCGTGGTCGTGTACTGGTGCCGGCCCTCGCGCTCGCCGTAATTGCCCCCACACGAAGCGCACCGCGGCGCCAGAATCCACTCAGAGGCTTTCCGTCCGCGAGCCGGTCTGACGTCGAGAACGACGCGCGACCGTCGCGCTCACGCCTCCCGAGTCGTCGGCGGTCGGCTGTGAGACGTCAGGAAATGTCGTGACGCCCGCCGCGCGGTCCATGACTGCCTCGGTGAGCGTCGTCCTTCGCGCCGCTCAGCGTTCGGGCCGTCAGCCCCGTCGCGGCGACGGCTTCGACTGACCCCACCCGGACTGTATCCATTTTTCGACTCTTGACGCTGATCCATCAGCGTGGTTTCGTGACGGACGTCCTCTCGTAGGTCGGTGATGGAGTCGAGACGATCGCGTCCGCTCAAGACGAGGACGCCCACGACTCCAGGCCGGTCGCGCTCGCAAGGGCGGAGCTCTGTCTGGGCACCGGATGGGGGACGACGTGAGCGACTCGAACCCGTACGTGGAAGCGCGACGCGAGTGGAACGACCGATACCTCGAGCTCGCGCGCGAGCGCCGCGCGTGGCAGGCCGTCGGCGCTGCCGGGCTCGCCCTGAGTCTCGTCCTCGCCGGCGGCCTGGTCTGGGTGAGCCTACAGCACAAGACCGTCCCCTACGTGGTCGAGGTGGACTCCCTCGGTGCCGCCCTCGCGATCCGGCCCGCCGAGACCGGCGAACATCCGGCCGATGAGCGCATCGTCCGGTACCAGCTGGCCGCCTTCATCCGTGGCGCCCGGCAGGTGATAGCCGATCGGATCGCGACGAAGAAAGGGCTGGAGCAGGTCTACGCGTACGCCCGGGGTCCCGCCCGGGCCTACCTCGACGAGTACTACCGCGCGAATAACCCCTTCGAGGTCGCGAGGACCTACGTCGTGGTGCCGACGGTGACGAGCCTGCTCAGGCTTTCCCCGACGTCCTGGCAGCTCCGCTGGACGGAGGAGCAGCGCGGGCTCGACGGCCTGCCGCTCGGCAGGAGCCAGTGGGAGGGAGTCGTAACGACCGAGGTCATTCCCCCCACCTCGGAAGAGACGATCCGCGTCAACCCGCTCGGGCTCTATGTCACCGACCTTCGCTGGACGAAGCAACTCTGACGGAGGAGCGCCGCATGCGATCCCGTGACCGACGCCATCTCGTTCTGGGTCTCGTCGCCCTCGGCAGCTCGTGCCTGGTCGGGACCGGCTGCCTGCCGCTGGGCCAGACCGGCGCGGCTCCGGCAGACCTCGCGCGCGCGGTCCCCCTCGGCGAGCCGGCCGGCGACCCGGCCCCGGCTCCGGTGCCGGCGACGGCGGAGCTCGTCGGCCCGGACGACCCGGAGATCCAAGCCGCGATGCAGGCGTGGAAGGCCGAGGGCCGGGCCCCGATCATCCGGCGGGACGACTTCATCCAGTACCCGTACGGGCTCACCGAGGCCGTCGTGAGCTGCCAGCCGCTCCGCGTCTGCGACATCGAGCTCGAGGCGGGGGAGGAGATCCTGCAGGTGTCCCTCGGGGACGGTAGCCGGTGGCTCGCGAGCCCTGCCTTCAGCGGCGAGCGCGAGTCCCTGACGCCGCACGTGCTGGTCAAGCCGACCGAGGTCGGGATCGCGACCAACGCGGTCATCACGACCACGCGCCGGACGTACTACCTCGGACTCGTCTCGAGGAGCGACGCGACCCAGGTCCGCCGCGTGAAGTTCTACTACCCCCAGGATCTCGCGGAGCAGGCGAACGGCGTCTTTCGAGCGAAGGCCGCGCAGCGCAGGCAGGACCAGGAGACGACGATCGCGCGCCTGAGATCCCCCGCGGTCGAGTCCCTCAACTTCGACTACGAGGTCTCGGGCGACGCGGTGCCGTGGAAACCCGTGCGGGTCTTCGACGACGGCGCCCACGTCTACATCCAGATGCCCCCGGCGATGCGGGTCACGGAGGCGCCGGCGCTCCTGATCCGGACCCGCACGGGGGAGGGGGCGCTCGTGAACTACCGGCTCCGTCGGCCGTACTACGTCGTGGACAGGCTCTTCGAGACGGCCCTCCTGGTCATGGGCGTCGGGGCTCATCAGGAGCGCGTCACGATCCGGCGCCTCGGCCCGCCCACGCTCGGAGGCGGCCAATGAGCGCGGGCGGTCCGCGGGGACTCGGCCCGACCGGACCTCGGGTCGTCAGGCTAAACCGGCGGGTCATCTATCTGGTCGGCGCCGTCCTGGTCGGCGCCCTCGTGGCGGGCTTGCTCGCCATCCGGGCCCAGGGCCCACGCGCGAGCGACGACCCGGCCGAGCGTCGCGCCGCCCGCGAGCCCGCCTCGCCCCCCTGGTTCGAGGCGGTGCCGGATCAGGAGCCCGTCCGGCCCCCTGCGGCGCTCGATCCTCTCCCCGCGCGATCAACCGGCGGGCCGTCGGCGCGGCTCCTCGCGGCGGCGCCACGCGTCGAGGAGTCGGAAGCGGAGCGCCGGGAGCGGGTCCTCCGCAGGGCGATGGCCGCGCCGCTCGGGGTGGCGGCCTTCGAGCGCGGCGCGGCCGGCCCCGCCGCGCGGCGCGCGGGTGCCGAGTCCGCCGCGCCAATGAGCCCGGCGGACCGCGGGCGCGCACCCACCACCCCCGGCGCCGTCCAGTCGGCGGCTCTCCCCCCGGAGTACCTTCGGGCCTCGATCCGTGGGCCGGTGTCCCCGTACGAGCTGAAGGCGGGGGCGATCATCCCCGCGGTCATGCTCGGCGCCATCAACTCGGAGCTGGCCGGGCAGATCCTCGGCCAGGTCCGCGAGAACGTCTACAATTCCGACAGCGGCGAGTACCTCCTGATCCCGCAGGGCACCCGGCTGGTCGGTCTCTACGACCATCACATCGTCTACGGCCAGGAGCGCGTGCTCGTCACCTGGAAGCGGCTCCTCCTGCCGAACGGCTCGAGCCTGAGCCTCGCCGAGGGGATGCCCGGAACGGACGAGCTCGGCGCCCAAGGGTTCCACGACGAGGTCAACCGGCACTATCTCCGGATCTTCGGCGGCGCCCTGCTCCTCTCCGTGATCAGCGCCGGCGTGCAGCTCTCCCAGATACCGGAGTTCGGGCAGGACTTCCGAGGGCCGACGGCCGGCAACGTCCTCGGGGCCGCGGTCGGCCAGCAGCTTGGGTCGACGTCGGCCGAGTTCCTTCGGCGCGGGATCAGCGTGGCGCCGACGCTCGAGGTCCGGCCGGGCTACCCGTTCACGGTGATGGTCACGCAGGACGTCATCTTCCCGGGTCCCTACAGAGATGCGGGCCTCGACTGACGGTCAAGCGAGCCCGAAAGCTTCGGTCGGTGCTGGCCGCGAGAGCGGAGCACTGCCGCAGGGTGATGGCCCGGTGATCAAGCCGCTCGTGGCCCGGATCATGGGGACGGCCCTGGACGCCGACCGCGCGGTGCCCGGTCGGCTCGCCCGGCAGCGCTGGCCGCTCTACATCGGTCTCACCAGCATCGCCTGCGTCGCCGCCGGCCTCCGCTTGGGCGTCGGCCTCAACGTCTCGCGAAGCGCGCCGCGCGGGATCTACCGGACGGTCGCCGACCCGCCGGCCCGGGGAGCGCTCGTGGTGGCCTGTCTGCCCACTGCCGTCGGAGCCTTCGGACGCGCGCGCGGCTACCTCCGCCCGGGCGACTGCCCGGGCGGCGCCCAGCCCGTCCTCAAGCGCATCGGCGCCGTGGCCGGCGATCGTGTCGAGCTCGGTCAAGACACCGTGACGGTGAGCGGGGTTCGCCTTCTGACGCGCCCGCTCGAGGCGCTCGACTCGGCCGGGCGGCTGCTGCCTCACGCCGCCCTCGGCGCTCAAATCGCGGCACCGGGCGAGGTGTGGCTGTTCGGCCGCTCGCCCGGCCGGAGCTGGGACAGCCGCTACTTCGGGCCGGTCCCCGCGACGTCCCTGCGGGGGGTCGTCCGGCCCCTGCTGACGGTCGACTGAGTCCGATGAGTCTGTCGTCGACGCCTCCACGTCGTCGTCGCTCTCGGCCCCGCGCCCGCGGCCACGGCATCCTCCTCGCTCACAGCTGGCGGCTTCAGCGGAGCATCGTCAAGACGTCCTATGCCGGCAATGGCCGGGGCGCCCCCTGGACCGCGCACGGCACGTACCTCGCCCGCGACGGCGCCCGGCGCGAAGGCGAAGAGGGCCGCGGGTTTGATGCCGTGCGCAGCGACGTCGATCTCATCTCCACCCTCCGAGAGTGGCAGAAGGCCGGCGACGTCCGCCTCTGGAAGTTCGTCGTCTCGCCCGAGCACGGGGCGCGCCTGGATCTCCCCGCGCACACCCGGACGCTGGTCGTGCAGATGGAGCGCGACCTCGGCACTCCTCTCGAGTGGACGGCGGTCGACCACTACAATACCGGCCACCCCCACGTGCACCTGCTCGTGCGCGGGCGCGACAGGGAGGGGCGGCCGCTCGAGATCGCGCCGGCCTACCTCAGGACCGGACTTCGTACGCGCAGCAGGGAGCTGGCGACAGACGTGCTTGGCTTTCGAAGCGAACGGGAGCACCTGGCCGCCCGCGGCCAGACCGTCGAGCGGATGCAGTTGACTGAGATCGATCGCGAGCTGCTCCGGCGGGCCGACGACCGCGGCTGGGTGACCGACGAAGGGCCCCGCCCCGGGACCCGTTCTCGCGACGTGGCTCGCCTCCAGGAGCTGCGGCGGCTCCACTTCCTCGAAGGCCTCGGGCTCGCCACCAAGGTCGGCGCCCGGGCGTGGGAGCTCCTGCCGACGCTTGAGTCCGCGCTGAGGCGGGCCGGGCGCGCCGATCAGGCGCACAAGAGGTGGACGCGACGCCAGGCGCACCTCGCCGATCTCGTCGTGACCGCGAGCGGCGCCGCCCGCCAGTCCACTGGGCGGGCGATTGCCGGTGACGGGCGGTCGCCCCGCCTCGAGGAGGCCGTGAGTCGGCTCCACCGTGTTCAGCAGCTCCCCGCCGTCGGACGAGCTGACGGCGCCGGGAGCGCGGGCGTCGGGGACGTGGCGCCCGTGAGTGGACGGGGCCCTGAGCGAGGAGGTCGCCAGATCAGCGCGGACACACACGACACCGCCACGACCGGGCCGAGCGGACGCCCGACCGACATTCAGGCGCCGGACTCTCTTCTGCCCTTGAGCCGGATGGAGCGAACCCTCGGCCGGGCCATCCCGATCCTGCGGCCCCTCGAGGGACTGAGCTACCGCGGACGGCTCGTGGGGTACGGGCGCGGGCAGGACGGCCGGCGCTACGCGGTCGTCGATACGGGGCGCGAGCTCCGGGCCTTTCGGGCCGACGACGCGGAGCTGGCAGTCGGGCGCAGCGTGCGCGCCTCGGCACACCAGGTGGAGGGCGACCGGCGCCGGCAACTCCTCTGGCGGTTGGGCGCTGACGAACGCGAGCGGGAGCGCGGCTGATGGGTGCGTCCGACCTCTATCGGCTGCCGCGGGCGGCGGGCGGGCCGGCCGCCGGGCTCTCGCTCGGCGCCGTTGGAGCGGTCGCCGGCGTGATCGGACTGGCGATCTGGGCGGCGACCCAGTACGCGGCTTATCGCCTGCGGTTTCATCCGGCGCTCGGGGTCCCGCTGCTCGTCGTGCCGATGCCGTACCGGGGACTGCTTGGCCCAGGCGCGGTCCTCGCGGGGGCGCTCGGCGCCGGGTGTGCGGTGGCCGGCTGGCGGCGCGCCGCGGTGGCCCTCTTCGGTGCGCTCGCCTTCCTGCTGGCCCTCCGCGTCGGGCCGCTCTACGCGCCGCTCAACTTCTTCGTCTGGTGGTGGCGCTTCGGCTCCGTCTGGGGGATGGCGCCGATCTGGCGGGTGGGGACATGGATCGTGCTCCTCCCGAGCCACTTCGCGGTCGTCGCCGCGGTCGTCGCCGCCCTCCGGCGGGCCAAGACACTCGGTCGCCCCGCGGACACTCACGGCTCGGCTCGCTGGGCACGGCGGGAGGACCTAGAGGCGGCCGGTCTCATCGGGCAGGACGCCGGCGTCTACGTCGGCGCGTGGGCGGAGGACGGGACCCTCCACTACCTCCGCCACACCGGGCCGCAGCACGTCCTTGCCTTCGCCCCGTCCCGCTCGGGGAAGGGTGTCGGACTCGTTCTGCCGACCCTGCTGAGCTGGCCCGGGAGCTGCGTCGTCAACGACATCAAGGGCGAGAACTGGGCGCTGACCGCCGGGTGGCGCCAGCGCGAGCTCGGCGGTCGCTGCCTCAGATTCGACCCCACCGCCGCCCCCGGCGCGTCCGCGCGCTACAACCCGCTCCTCGAGGTTCGGCCCTGGCCCGGGGACGTCCGGGACGCCCAGCTCATCGCGGACATGCTCATCGACCCTGACGGGCAGGGGACGCGGGACCACTGGGACCTCACCGCCCTCGACCTGCTCGTCGGCGTGATCTTGCACGTGCTCTACGCCGAGCGGGACAAGACGCTGCGCGGATGCCTGACGATCCTCGCGGATCCCGCGCGGGCGATCGAGACGACGCTCGGCCGGATCCTGACGGCGGTCCACGACCCCGAGGGTACCTGCGGCTGGACCGACGCCGCCGGCCAGCCGACGCGGACCCACCCCGCGGTCTCGGGTGCGGCGCGGGCCCTCCTGAACAAGTCCGACAACGAGCGGTCGAGCGTCATCTCCTCCGCCGTGAAGTTCCTGAACCTCTACCGCGATCCCGTTGTCGTCCGGAACACGGAAACCTCCGACTTCGCCGTGCGCGATCTCACGCATGCCGAGGTTCCAGTGAGCCTCTATCTGACGATCCCGCCCGCCGACATTCACCGGACGCGGCCGCTGCTCCGGCTGCTGCTCCAGCAGATCGTCGGTCGCCTGACGGAGTCGACGGACGGTCAGCCCGACCAGGCGGCCGGGGAGCGGCGCCGGCTGCTGCTCATGCTAGACGAGTTTCCGTCGCTCGGGCGAATGGACGTGCTCCAGACGGCGCTCGCGTACCTGCCGGGCTACGGGATCACGGCCTACCTGATCGTACAGGACCTGGCGCAGCTCTCCCACGCCTACGGGCGCGACGAGTCCATCATCTCGAACTGCCACGTGCGCGTAGCGTACGCCCCGAACAGGGTCGGCACCGCGCGGCTCATCTCGGAGATGGCCGGCACCATGACGGTCCACAAGGCGGCGCGGACTTACACGGGGAACCGGCTCAATCCCATGCTGATGCACGTGATGGCGGGCGAGCAGGAGACCGGTCGACCCCTCCTCACACCGGACGAAGCCATGCGCCTGCCGAACGACGCGGCGCTCATCTTCGTCGCCGGCCACCCGCCGATCTACGGCCAAAAGATCCGCTACTACCAGGATCCGGTCTTCAGTGAGCGGGCGACGATTCCCCCGCCCCAGCACGCCGATCGGCTGACCCACGACGAGTCGCCCTGGGCCCTACAGGTGCCCCGTCCCGAGAGCGGTGGCGCGCCGGCCGAGACACCGAGCGCGACCGACGGGACATCCAGTCCTGATCCCGACCCCCTCGCG
>Ga0209056_10004312_pt1 | contig 15008 bp, 9 predicted proteins | sample GraSoiAngelo_114_FD_185876 | JGI IMG/M metagenome (GOLD analysis project Ga0209056, IMG submission 185876) | Grasslands soil microbial communities from the Angelo Coastal Reserve, California, USA - 14_0903_13_40cm (SPAdes) (version 2) | ecosystem: Environmental > Terrestrial > Soil > Grasslands ... | reverse complement strand
AGCCGCCGAAGGCGTTCGTGGACGAGCAGGTCACCGCGACGAAGCCGAGGAGGGTACACACCCAGCCGTTCGGGACGTGGCTGTAGTCGCTGCCGGCGACCACCAGCGACCCGACCAGCGAGATCGCCGCGATGGCGTTGGTCGCCGACATGAGCGGCGTGTGCAGCAGCGGCGGGACGCGGGTGATGATGTGGTAGCCGAGGAACCCGGCCAGCATGAAGATGTAGAGGCCGACCTCGAGCTCGGTCGTCATGCCGACTTCCGTGCCGCCAGCGCGGCCCTGACCGCGTCGTTCATGACCGCGCCGCCGTGCGTGACGCAGGCGCCCCGGACGACCTCGTCGTCGAAGTCGAGCGCCAGCGCGCCGTCCTTGACCAGCTCGCGGACGAGCTCACTCACGTTGCGCGCGTAGAGCTGGCTCGCGTGCACCGGCATGGTGGCGGGCAGGTTGGTCGGGCCGTGGATCGTCACGCCGTGCCGCACGACCACCTGGTCGGGCTCGGTCAGCTCGCAGTTGCCGCCCGCCTCGGCGGCGAGGTCGACGATCACCGAGCCGGGCCGCATGCCCGCGACGGTCTCCTTGGTGACCAGGCGCGGCGCCGGCCTGCCGGGCACCAGCGCCGTGGTGACGACCACGTCGAACTCCGTGGTCTTCTCGGCGAGCATCTCCTGCTGGCGGCGGCTCGCCTCGGCGGGCAGCGCCTTCGCGTAGCCGCTCTTGTCCTCGGCGTCGGCGATGCCGAGATCGAACTCGAGGAACTTCGCGCCGAGGCTCGCGACCTGCTCCTTCACCGCGGCCCGCACGTCGTAGCCCCACACCTGCGCCCCCAAGCGGCGTGCGGTCGCGATCGCCTGCAGCCCGGCCACCCCCGCGCCGATCACCAGCACGCGGGCGGCGAAGACGGTCCCGGCCGCCGTCATCATCATGGGGAAGAGCTTCGCCAGCGTCTCGGCCGCGATGAGCACCGCCTTGTAGCCCGCGAGGTTGGCCTGCGAGGAGAGCGCGTCCATCTTCTGCGCGCGGCTGATGCGCGGGATGCCCTCCATGCCGAAGCTGGTGATCCGGCGCGCGGCCAGCCGCTCGACGAGGTCGGGGCTGGTGAGCGCCTGGAGGAACGAGATCAACACGGCGCCCTCGCGCAGCCGGTCCACCTCGCCGAGCGCCGGCTTCTGCACCTTCAGCACGACGTCGGCCTGCGCGTAGAGCGTGCCCGCGTCGGGGACGATCCGTGCGCCGGCCTTCTCGAAGGCAGCGTCGGCGTGGAACGCGCCCTCGCCCGCCCCGCTCTCGACCAGCACCCCGAGGCCGCCCTTGACCAGCGCGGCCGCCGCGTCCGGCACGAGTGCGACGCGGCGCTCGCCCGGCGCGATCTCTCGCGGCACGGCGACCTTCATGGGGCCTCGCTCATGGGCGGACGGCGCTATAGCAAACGGCCGAGGCCGGGAGAAGGCCGCCGGCGGGCCGAGTGCGCCGCACTTGACCGTCTCGATGCGGGTGTGAAACGAGCGCATCTCTGCATGGCCGTGCCGGGAATGGGGCCGCCGTCGGCGGGGGGTGGGCGCCGGTCGCGGGCGCTGTATGCGCTCGGGGTGCTCGTCGTGGCCGTGCTCCCCGCGCGCGCCGCGGCGTTCGGTCTCGACGACGTCGCGGAGAAGGCCCGCCGGCTCGCGGCGGAGCCGTTCGAGGATGCCAAGGGGCGCGTGCCCGACTGGCTGCTCAAGATCAGCTACGACCAGTGGCGCGACATCCGCTTCCGTCCCGAGCAAGGGCTCTGGCGTGACCGGGGGGTGCCCTTCCAGGTCCAGTTCTTCCACCCCGGGCTGTACTACAACCGCACCGTGCGGGTAAACGTCGTCGAGGCGAAGGGGGTGCACCCCGTCGAGTTCTCGCCCAACCAGTTCGACTACGGCAAGACCGACTTCGCCAGCCGGGTGCCGCAGAAGCTCGGCTACGCGGGCTTGCGCGTCCACTATCCGATCAAGGCGCGGGACTACTTCGACGAGGTCATCGTCTTCCTCGGGGCGAGCTACTTCCGGGCGGTCGGGAAGGACGAGGGGTTCGGGCTGTCGGCGCGCGGGCTCGGCATCGACACGGCGGAGTCCTGGGGCGAGGAGTTCCCCTACTTCAAGGAGTTCTGGCTGGTGAGCCCCGCCCCCCGGGCCGATCGGCTGACGGTCTACGCCCTGCTCGACAGCCCGAGCCTCACCGGCGCCTATCGCTTCGTGGTCCGCCCGGGCGAGCAGACGGCGGTCGACGTCGAGTGCCGTCTCTTCCTGCGCAAGGAGGTACGCAAGCTCGGGATCGCGCCGCTCACCAGCATGTTCTTCCACGGCGAGAACACCAGCCGGTCCTTCGACGACTTTCGCCCCGAGGTGCACGACTCCGACGGGCTCCTGCTCAGCTTCGCGAGCGGCGAGTGGCTGTGGCGTCCGCTCGACAACCGCCGCACGCTGAACGTGAGCCACTTCCGGATGGAGAAGCCCCGCGGGTTCGGCCTTCTGCAGCGCGATCGCGACTTCGATCATTACCAGGACCTGGAGACGCAGCCGGAGCGCCGGGTGAGCGCCTGGGTCGAGCCGAGCGGCGACTGGGGAGCGGGCTCCGTGGAGCTGATCGAGATCCCGACCCCGTCGGACACGAACGACAACGTGGTCGCGTACTGGGTGCCGGAGAAGGCCCCGAAGCCCGCTGAGCCCGCCGCCTTCTCGTACACCCTCTACTGGTACGGGGACGACCCGAACCGACCGCCAGGCGGCCGGGCCGTGGCCACGCGTCGCGACGGCGGCACCGCCAAGGACGCTCAGCGCTTCGTGATCGACTTCGCCGGCAAGAAGCTGGCGGCCATACCGGCCGACCGGGTGCTGCACGGCGTGGTCACCGTGGCCGGCGGCGCCGAGGCCGGGGAGCTGCTCGAGGAGCACGTGGTGAAGAATCCTTTCACCGGCGGCTGGCGACTCACCTTCCAGGTACGGCCGAAGAGGCGGGAGCCGCTCGAGCTGCGGGCGTTCCTGGAGCAGGGGGGTGACACGTTGACGGAGACGTGGTCCTACGTGATCCTGCCGTGAGCGAGCAGAGACCCCGCTCGCTTGGTCCCACGATGGATGGCGATCCAGCTGCGCGGCGACCGGTCGGCCCGGCGCGCGACCGCGACCTCTCCGTGCCCGGGGGCCGCATCCTCCACGACTGGAGGGAGGTCCACACGCGCGCGCTCGCCTACCTTGCGGCGCTCGGGCTCGACCCGCAGGAGGACGCTCCGCTCGCGGCCCGGGCGGTCGAGCGCGCCCTGACGCAGCCGTGGGAGCGGGCGGGAGACGCGCTCTCGGAGACGCTGCGCGCGCTCCGCCAGCTCGTGCAGGAGGAGCGCCCGGGAACCGCCCCGCCCGAGGGCGCCCCCGACGGCTTCCTCGCCTGGCGCCTCGCGCGGGCGCTCGGGGGGCGCTCGCCGTGGAGCGACACGCCGGGCCGGCGGGCGGAGACTGCCACCGGGGACGGGCTGCTGCGCTCGATGCCCGAGCTCAGCCGCCGGGCGATGGTCTCGGAGCCGATCGAGCGCCGCTTCCTGCGCCGTCTCCTCGGCCGCCGCCGCAAGCGGGCGCCGGCCGCCCCGGCCGACCGGGCGCTCTACGGCAGCCTGCTCCACCGGATGCGCCGGCGGCTTCCATGGACGCGCGTCGCATTCCGGCGCCGCCTCCTCCTCGGTCTCCTCGTGCTGGTCCCCACCCTCATCGCGAGCGAGTTCATGGTGAACGTCCTGCCCCACCAGGGGCGCACCTGGCTCGAGGTGACGATCGCGGCCTTCTTTGGCGCCCTCTTCGGGTGGATCTCGATCGGCTTCTGGACCGCCATGCTCGGCTTCCTCACCCTCGTCCGCCGCCGGGATCGCTTCGCGATCACCAACCTCGAGCCTTCCAGCGGCGACCCGCCGGTGGTCCCGGCCGAGGGCGTCCTCACGGCCATCGTGATGCCCATCTGCGAGGAGCCGGTCGAGCGGGTGTTCGCGGGGCTCGGCGCGATCCATCGCTCGCTCGAGCGCGCCGGCGCGCTCGACCGCTTCCACTTCTTCGTGCTCAGCGACTCGGCCGACCCGAGCGCGGCGGTGAAGGAGGAGGAAGCGTGGTTCGACTGGTGTCGCGCCGTGGGGGGCTTCGGCCGCATCTTCTATCGCCGCCGCAAGGTGCGCCTGGAGCGCAAGAGCGGCAACGTCGCCGACTTCTGCCGGCGCTGGGGCCGGCGCTACCGCTACATGGTCATGCTCGACGCCGACAGCCTGATGACCGGCGAGACGCTCGTCCGCCTCGTCGAGCTCATGGAGCGCCACCCGGGCGTCGGCATGATCCAGACCGCCCCCGCGGCCGTGAACCGCAGCTCGCTGTTCGCGCGCCTGCAGCAGTTCGCGAGCCGCGTGTACGGCCCGATGTTCGCGGCCGGACTCCACTACTGGCAGCTCGGCGACGGCCAGTACTGGGGGCACAACACGATCATCCGCGTCGAGCCCTTCACGGAGCACTGCGCGCTCCCGCGGCTGCCGGGGCGGGAGCCGCTCGGCGGCGAGATCCTGAGCCACGACTTCGTGGAGGCCGCCCTCATGGGGCGGGCGGGGTGGAGCCTCTGGCTCGCCTACGACCTCGGGGGCAGCTACGAGGAGACGCCGTCGACGCTGCTCGAGGAGATGAAGCGCGACCGCCGCTGGTGCCAGGGGAACCTGCAGCACCTGCGGCTCCTCTTCACCGAGGGCCTGTTCGGCGCCCACCGGGCGCTCTTCCTGAACGGCGCGCTGTCGTACATGTCGGCCCTCCTCTGGTTCGTGTTCCTCACGCTCAGCACGGTGGAGGCGCTCGCGACCGCGCTCCGGGAGCCCGAGTACTTCCCCCACGGGGCGAGCCTGTTCCCCGAGTGGCCGATCTGGCGACCCGACTGGGCGCTCTGGCTGCTGGCGGTGATCGCGATGATCCTCTTCCTCCCCAAGATCCTGAGCGTCGTCCTGATCGTGCTCAAGCGACGCAGCGCGCGGGCCTTCGGGGGCGTCCTCCGGCTGTCGCTCGGCGTGCTCCTCGAGATCCTCCTCTCGAGCCTGCTCGCTCCCATCCGCATGGTGTTCCACAGCCGGTTCGTCCTGCTGAACCTCGTCGGGCGCACGGTGGGCTGGGGCTCGCAGGGCCGGGAGGAGATCACCACCAGCTGGCGGGAGGCGCTCCGGCACCACGGGCTCGACTCGCTGTTCGCGAGCGCATGGGGCGCGGGCCTCTTCTGGCTGAGCCCGGGCTACTTCTGGTGGGTGACGCCGGTCATCGGGGCGCTGATCCTCTCCGTGCCGCTCTCCGTCTACACCAGCCGCTCGAGCCTGGGCGAGCGCGCGCGGCGGTGGGGGCTCTTCGTGATCCCGGAGGAGACCTCGCCACCGCCGGAGCTGCAGGACCTGCGCGAGCTGGCCCGCACCGCGCGTCAGAGGATGAGGGCGCTCCCCGAGCGCGAGCGCGACGGCTTCGTCCGGGCCGCCGTCGACCCCTACGTGAATGCGCTGCACCGCGCCTTGCTCGGCCGCTCGCGCTCGCTCGCGCCGAGCCTCCGGGCGGCGCGCGAGGCGCTCCTCGAGCGGGCGCTCGCCGAGGGGCCGGCGAGCCTGACGGTACGGGAGCGCCGCATCCTGCTCGGGGATCCCGACCTGACCGACGCCATCCACCGGCGCGTCTGGGAGCTGCCCGAGCGCGAGCGGGCCGCCCGGTGGGGTCGCCCGGGGCGGGCGCCGCACCCGGGGCCCCCACTCTCACCTTGAGCGCGCCGCGTCCGTCTCGTCGCGCGCCTCGCCCGTCCGCCGCCGGCGCGCTGTTGCTGCTCTTCGGCGCCCTCGGCTGCGGCCGCGACTCGCGCGGCGGCGTGGTGGTCGAGCTGTGGGCGATGGGGCGGGAGGGGGAGGTGGTGGCCGAGCTGATGCCGGGCTTCGAGCGCCGCCATCCCGGCCTTCGCGTGCGCGTGCAGCAGATTCCCTGGAGCGCGGCACACGAGAAGCTGGTGACGGCCTACGTCGGCGGGGCGATGCCCGACGTCTTCCAGGCGGGCAACACCTGGCTCCCGGAGTTCGCCGCCCTGGATGCCCTCGAGCCGCTGGACGACCGCCTCGCACGCTCCCCGGCGCTCGTGAGGGGCGACGACTTCCCGGGCATCCTCGACACCAACGTGATCGACGGGGTCACCTACGGCGTGCCGTGGTACGTGGACACCCGTGTCCTCTTCTACCGCCGCGACCTGCTCGCCGAGGCCGGCCATCCCGACCCACCGCGGACGTGGGCGGCGTGGACCGACGCGATGGCGCGCGTGAAGGCGCGCGCGGGTCCCGAGCGCTACGCGATCCTGCTCCCCCTCCGCGAGTGGCAGCCGCCGGTCATCCTGGCGTTGCAGCTCGGAGCGGGCCTCCTGCGCGACGGCGACCGCTACGGCGACTTCCGGAGCCCGGCTTTCCGGCGCGCGTTCGACTTCTACCTCGACCTCTTCCGGCGCGGCCTCGCGCCCGGCACGGGGGAGGCCGCGGTGGCCAACGTGTACCAGGACTTTGCGGCCGGATACTTCGCCCTGTATGTGAGCGGGCCGTGGAACCTCGGCGAGTTCCGGCAGCGGCTGCCGCCCGGCCTGAACGGCCGCTGGGCCACGGCGCCCCTGCCGGCGCCCGATGGCGGCTACCCCGGCGTCTCGCTCGCCGGCGGCGCGAGCCTCGCCGTGTTCCGGCGCTCGCCGCGCAAGGACGCCGCCTGGGGGCTGATCGAGTACCTCTCCGAGCCGGCCCAGCAGGTCCGCTTCTACCGGCTGACCGGCGACCTCCCCGCGCGGAGAAGCGCGTGGACGGAGGCGGCGCTCGAGCGTGACCCGCAGGCGGGCGCGTTCTGGACGCAGCTCGAGGCCGTGCGCGCGACCCCGAAGATCCCCGAGTGGGAGCGGATCGCGACCGAGATCACGCGGCACGCCGAGGCGGCGGTCCGCGGGACCATGACGGCGGACGAGGCGCTCGGCGCGCTCGACCGGAACGTGGACGCGCTGCTCGCGAAGCGCCGCTGGCTCCTCGGGGGGGCGGGGACGCGGTGACCCGGCGGCGGCGGATCGATCCGGCCCTCTGCTTCGTGGCGCCGGCGCTCGGCCTGATCGGGGTCTTCTTCCTCGTGCCGGTCGTGGCCTCGCTCGTGCTCAGCTTCACGGACTTCGACATCTACGCCATCGCCGACGCGCGCCATCTGCGGCTGGTCGGCGCGGACAACTACGCGACACTCCTCCGCGACCCGCGCTTCTGCACCGCCCTCCGGAACACGCTCTACTTCGTCCTCGTCGGCGGCCCGCTCTCGGTCGCCGTCTCGCTCGGCGCGGCGCTCCTCGTGAGCGCCAGGCTCGCGCGCTTCCGCGGCTTCTTCCGCACGGTCTTCTTCCTGCCCGTGGTGACCACGCTGGTCGCGGTCGCGGTTGTCTGGCGCTACCTCTACCATCCCCGCTTCGGCCTCCTGAACCGAGGCCTCGCGCTGCTCGGCCTCGGCCCCATCGATTGGCTCGGCGATCCCGCCTGGGCCATGCCCGCCATCATCCTGCTCGCGGTGTGGAAGAACTTCGGCTTCAACATGATCATCTTCGTCGCCGGGCTCGAGAACGTGCCCGAGCGGCTGTACGAGGCGGCCCGGATCGACGGCGCGGGCGCCTGGCAGCAGTTCCGCCACGTCACGCTCCCGATGCTCGCGCCCACCTTCGTCTTCGTCGGCGTGGTCACGATGATCGGCTACTTCCAGCTCTTCGCCGAGCCGTACGTCATGACCCAGGGCGGGCCGGCGGACAGCACGCTCAGCGTCGTGCTGCTCATGTACGAGGAGGGCTTCCGTTGGTGGAACATGGGCCACGGCGCGGCGATCGCCTTCGTGCTCTTCGCCATCATCCTCGCGTGCACGGCCTTGCAACTGCGGCTGCGCGGGCTCAAGCTCGGGGAGCGGGAGGTGGCGACGGCACCGGTGGGGCGACGGGGGGCGGAGGAGGCGGGCGCATGAGGCGTCGGGCCGAGGTCGTCCTGCTGCACGCGGCGCTCGTCGCGGGCGCCGTCCTGGTCCTCGTCCCCCTCCTGTGGATGGTCTCGGCGTCGCTGATGCCCGCCGGCGAGGCCACGGCCGTTCCCCCGCGGCTCCTGCCGAGCGCCGCCACGCTCGAGCACTATCGCGCGCTCTTCACGCGCCTCGACCTGGCGCGCGCCTTTCTCAACAGCGCCGGGCTCGCCGCCGCGGTCACCCTGATCGCGCTGGTCGTGAACTCGATGGCGGGCTACGCCTTCGCGAAGCTCCGCTTCGCCGGGCGCGAGCGCATCTTTCGCCTGCTGCTCGCCGCGCTCGTGATCCCGGCCCAGGTGGCCATGCTGCCGCTCTTCCTGATGCTCCGGGAGCTCCACCTGGTGAACACGTACGCGGGCGTGATGGTCCCCGGCCTGGCGAGCGTCTTCGGCATCTTCCTCGTCCGCCAGTACGCCCTCTCCATCCCGGAGAGCGTGCTCGACGCCGCCCGCATCGACGGCGCCGGCGAGCTCCGCATCTACCGCTCGCTGGTGCTGTACCTCTGCGCGCCCATCCTGGTGACGCTCGCCGTCTTCACGTTCATGGGGACGTGGAACGACTTCATGTGGCCGCTCGTCGTGCTCGCCGACGCGCGCCTCTACACCCTGCCGGTCGCGCTCGCGAGCCTCGCCGGCGAGCACGTGCAGGACGTGGAGCTCATGATGGCCGGGGCCGTGCTGACCGTGCTGCCCGTCGTGCTGCTCTTCGTCTGCCTGCAGCGCTACTACATCGCCGGCATCATGGCCGGCGGCGTGAAGGAGTAGCCCGCCGGGTGACGACCGCGCGACGCGCGACCTGGGCAGCCGCTCTCCTCCTCGCGCTCCACCTGGGCGGCGCCCCCGCTCGCGCCGAGGGCGTCGTCGTCGACGACTTCGAGACGCTCGGCGGCTGGACCACCGTCGCCTCCGAGGGCGCCCGGGTCTGGACGCTCCAGGAGCCCGGGCACTCCGGCATGGGCATGCACGTCGGGTTCGACCTCGGCACGGGCGGCGGCTACGTCATCGTGCACAAGCAGCTCTCCCTCCCGCTGCCGGAGAACTACGCGTTCACCTTCTACCTGCGCGGGGAAGGGCCCCGGAACAACTTCGAGTTCAAGCTCCTCGACCCGGCGGGGAAGAACGTCTGGTGGCGGAACCAGCGCGACTTCTCCTTTCCCACCGACTGGCAGCCGGTCACGATCCGGAAGTCCCGCCTGACGCTCGCCTGGGGTCCCTCCCGAGCCCGCGAGCCGAAGCAGGTGGGCGCCATCGAGTTCGCGATCTCGGCCGGGGAGGGGGGCAGCGGCTCGATCTGGATCGACGACCTCCGCTTCGAGGAGCGCGAGCCGGTCACCCAGGACGGCGTCCTGCCCGAGGTGCAGGCCTCGAGCTCACTCGCCGGCCACGAGCCGCCGCTCATGCTCGACGGCGACGCGGCCACGAGCTGGAAGAGCGATCCGGTCCCGCGCGCCCAGTCGGTGGTCCTCGACTTCCGCAAGAACCGCGAGTACGGCGGCCTGGTCATCGACTGGGACCCCGACGACTACGCCACCTCCTTCGCGGTGCAGGTCTCCAACGACGGCACGCAGTGGGCGACCACCTTCTCGACCGCGACCGGCGACGGAGGCCGGGACTACATCTACATGCCCGATGCCGAGTCCCGCTTCATCCGCCTCGACCTCCAGCGCAGCAGCCGGGCGCAGGGCTACGGCATCGTCTCGCTCACCGTGCAGCCGTTCTCGTTCTCCGCCTCGCCGAACGACTTCTTCTCGGCGATCGCGCGGGACGCGCCGGCGGGGACGTATCCCAAGTACCTCGACGGGCGGCAGACGTACTGGACGCTGGTCGGCGCCAGCGGCGACGACAAGAAGGGGCTCCTGAACGAGGAGGGAATGCTCGAGGTCGACAAAGGGGCGTTCTCGATCGAGCCCTTCCTCTACGCCGACGGAGGCCTCGTCACCTGGCACTCCGTCACGACCGGCCAGGAGCTGCAGGACGGCTACCTCCCCATCCCCTCGGTCACCTGGCAGCACGACCGGCTGACGCTCACCGTCACGACATTCGCGAGCGGGGAGGCCGGAGCGTCCACCCTCTACGCGCGTTACCGCATCGCGAACCGCGGCGAGCGCGGCGAGCCGGTTCGGCTCTACGTGGCGATCCGTCCCTTCGGGGTGAACCCGCCCTGGCAGACGCTCAACGCGCCGGGGGGCGTGACGCAGATCCGCACCATGCGCTTCGACGGGCGCGTGGTGTGGGTGGACCGCGACCGGGCGGTGGTGTCGCTCACGCTGCCCGACCACTTCGGCGCCGCGACCTTCGAGGAGGGCTCGGTCACACGCTTTCTCGCCGCGGACCACGTGCCGCCGCGCACCGAGGTCACCGACCCGCTCGGCTTCGCTTCGGGCGCTCTCCAGTACAATCTCTACCTCGAGCCGAAGGGGCACGCCGAGGTCGACGTCGCCATCCCCTTCCACGAGGCGGCGCCCACCGCCGCGCGCCTGATCGGCGCCGACGGCACGGCGCACGTCGCCGAGCAGCAGGAGCGGACGCGGCACGACTGGGAGAACGTGCTCGGGCGGGTGGCGATCGAGCTGCCCCCCGAGGCGAAGAGCGTCGCGCACACGCTCAAGACGACCCTCGCCTACATCCTGATCAACCGCGACGGCCCCGCCATCCAGCCCGGGTCCCGCAACTACGCCCGCTCGTGGATCCGGGACGGCGCCATCACCTCCTCTGCGCTGCTCGAGATGGGGTGCACGGCGGAGGTGCGCGAGTTCCTGCGCTGGTACGCCCGCTACCAGGCCCCCGACGGCAAGGTGCCGTGCTGCGTCGACCGGCGCGGCGCCGACCGCGTCTCCGAGCACGACAGCCCGGGAGCCTTCGTGTACGCCGTGGCGGAGTACTACCGCTACACCCACGACGTGGGCTTCCTCCACGACATGTGGCCGCACGTGCTGGGCGCCGTCGACTACCTGGCGGCCTTGCGGGAGCAGAGCATGGGCGACGACTTCAAGGCGCCCGACAAGGTGGCGTTCCACGCCATCCTGCCCGCCTCGATCAGCCACGAGGGCTACGCGGCGTACCCCGTCCACTCCTACTGGGACGACTTCTTCGCGCTCCGGGGCCTGAAGGACGCGGCCGACATGGCCCGGGTGGTTGGCGACGAGGCGCGCCGCGCCAAGCTCGCGGCCCTGCGCGACGCGTTCCGCGCGGCGCTCTACGCCTCGATCCGCCGGACCATGGCGCAGCACGGGATCGACTTCCTCCCGGGCTCGGCCGAGCTCGGCGACTTCGACCCGACGTCGACCAGCATCGCGCTCGCGCCCGCGGGCGAGCTCGGGAACCTGCCGGAGCCCGCGCTGACGCGCACCTTCGACCGCTACTGGGGGGAGTTCGAGGCGCGACGCCACGGCGACACGGACTGGGAGGAGTACTCGCCGTACGAGCTGCGCAACGTGGGCGCGTTCGTGCGCCTCGGCGAGAAGCAGCGCGCGCTCGAGCTCCTCGACTCGCTCCTGGCCGACCAGCGGCCGCGCGCCTGGAACGAGTGGCCCGAGATCCTGTGGCGCGACCGGGAGGCCCCCCGGTTCATCGGCGACATGCCCCACACCTGGGTGGGCGCGACCTTCGTCCGTGGGGTGCGCATGATGCTCGCCTACGAGCGCGAGTCGGACCAGGCGCTCGTCCTCGCCGCGGGAGTCCCGGCCGCGTGGGCGACGGCCGAGCAGGGTGTGAGCGTGAAGCGCCTGCCGACGTACCACGGGGTGCTCGACCTGAGCCTGCGCGCCGAGGGCGCCGATGCGCTGCGCGTGCGCGTCTCCGGGGACCTCGCCGTGCCGCCGGGAGGTCTGGTGGTCACCTCGCCGCTCGCCCGGCCGCTGCGCAAGGTCACCGTGAACGGCCGGCCGCTCGCGGCGCACACCGCCACCAGCGCCACCGTTCGGGAGTTCCCCGCGGACATCCTGCTGGGGTACTGACGACGACCCCGCCGTCCAAGTCTGTACCAAGCCGTCATTCTCGTGCCGGCCGCGGCGCACAGGACCGGCCGCACCGCCGCCCGCGCAACGTCCGGACCAGTCCCGCGCCGGTTGGCGGATTGGCACGCTCTAAGCAGGGTGACCCAGTGGTGCTCTCGTTCGTTGCCAAGGAGTCCAATTGCCTGAGATTCCGAGTCACTTGGTCGCTGCCGCGCAGCCCCGGCCAGACCTGCCGGCGAAGCTCCTAGGGATACAGATCCGGCGCGGCCTGACGCTCCTGCGGCGCCTCGAGGCGCGGGAAGAGACGGTCGCCCACGACCACACGGCATGGCACGAGTGCAACCAGCGGCTGCTGCGGCTCCTCATCGCGTCCTACGAGGTGTGGCAGACCTATCTCCGAACGGTCTCCAGCCGAATCTCTGCGCCCGCCCCGATGCCCTCCCCGGTCCAGGCCGACGATTTGCGGAGCGAGGTCCGGGAGCTCGAGTCCGTCGCGAGCAAGCTCGGGCTCTCCGAGACGGACCTGGCGGCTTCCGTCCCCGCCGTGAGCGGCCGCGAGCTGCCGGCGGACGACAGGGTCCTGATCGTCCACGGGAGAAACGAGGAAGCCAAGGAGAAGGTCGCGCGCTTTCTGATGAAGCTCCAGCTCGAGCCCGTTCTCCTGGACGAGCAGGCGGCCCGGGGGCGCACGCTCATCGAGAAGTTCGAGACGCAGTGGCCCGTCGCCTTCGTCGTGGTCCTGCTGACGGGTGACGACGTGGGGGGCCCGGCCTCCGAGCCGCGCAAGCTCCGTCCGCGCGCCCGCCAGAACGTCATCTTCGAGCTGGGCTTCTCGATCGCGAAGCTGAACCGCGAGCGGGTGTGCGCGCTCTACGAGGAGGGGGTGGAGCTCCCGTCGGACTTCCACGGCGTCGAGTACAAGCCGCTCGATGCGGCGGGCGCATGGAAGGCGAAGCTCGCGAGAGAGCTCCACGAGGCCGGACTGCGCTTCGATCCGCTGAGGATCCTCGACGCGTAGCTGGCATCTCGATCGCCTCTACGGCCGCGGCCCCGACGACCAGCCCTACCTATCAAGACTCCCCGAGCGCGCGCCCGTCCGCCCCGAACAGGTGCACTCGCTCAGGGTCGATCCGTACGCCGACGGGCTCGCCCTTGGCGAGCCCGGACATGCCCTGCACGCGGGCGACGAGGCGGACGCCGCCGTCGCCGCCGCTCCCGACGCGCACGTGGGCCTGCGTCTCGTGGCCCAGGCACTCGAGGTGCTCGACGACGCCGTGCACGGCACCCTCGGCGCCGCCGGCGGGCACGAGGCGCAGCGACTCCGGGCGGATGCCGGCGGTGACGGCCGCCGCGTGCGGCGGCGCCCCGGAGACGAGGACCGGCTGGCCGGCCAGGTCCATCACGACGCGGCCCCGCTCGTCCAGCGAGAGGCGCGTTGGGAAGAGGTTCATCGGCGGGTTGCCGATGAAGCCCGCGACGAAGGCGTTGGCGGGGTGATCGTAGAGGTCGCGCGGCGGGGCGACCTGCTGCAGGCGGCCCCGGTCGAGGACGGCGACGCGGTCCCCGAGCGTCATCGCCTCGATCTGGTCGTGGGTGACGTAGATCATCGTCGTGCGCGTGCGCGCCTGCAGCTCCCCGATCTCCGCCCGGACCTGCACGCGGAGCTTGGCGTCGAGGTTGGAGAGCGGCTCGTCCAGGAGGAAGACGCTCGGCTCGCGCACGAGCGCGCGGCCCATCGCGACACGCTGGCGCTGCCCGCCCGAGAGCTGCTTCGGCAGGCGGTCGAGGAGGGCGCCGATGCCGAGCAGGTCCGCCACCCGCTCGACCCGCCGCCGCATCTCGGGGCGCGTCAGCCGGCGCATGCGGAGCGGGAACTCGAGGTTGCCGCGCGCCGAGAGGTACGGGTAGAGCGCGTAGTCCTGAAAGACCATGGCGACGTTGCGCTCCTGCGGGCTGAGCTCGTTCACCGCGCGCTCGTCGATGCGGACCGTCCCGGCGGTGACCTCCTCGAGCCCGGCCACCAGCCGGAGCAGCGTCGACTTGCCGCAGCCCGACGGCCCGACCACCACCACCAGCTCGCCGTCCTCGATCCGGAGCGTGCAGTCGGCGACGGCGCGCGTCCCGTCGGGGAAGACCTTGTCGACGTGCTCGAACGCGACGCTCGCCATCGGGCTCAGTCGAAGAAGCGCTCCTCGCCGATCACCGCGAGCGCCCGCGCGGCGATCGGGTCGGCGGCGAAGCGCCGCCGGATGCAGCCGTCCTTCAGGTAATTCGCCGCCGCGATGAACGTCATCGCCTGGTCGAGGGCGAGGTAGGCGTGCGCCACCTGGCCCGAGCGCGGGTCGACGGCGTCGTAGAAGCCGTACTCGCCGTAGAGATCGTAGCGGGCGGCGAGCTGTCGCAGCTCCGACGCCGCCTCCGCGGGCGCGACGCCGAGCGCGAGCGCCACCGCGTGCGGCGTGACCGCGCCCGCCCCGTAGCCGAGCGAGCCGAGCACCCGCACGCCGTACTCGCCGTAGCCGTCGGTCCCCGGCGTCGAGCTGGGCGAGAGCCCCCACACCGGGTAGCCGAGCTCCTCGAGGGCCCAGCGACGCTGGACGGTGACGTGCGCCGCGTCGTTCGCGCCGAGGCTCCGGGGCGCGTGGCGCGCCTCGTCCAGCACGAGGGTCGGCATGAGCGCCTCGAACATACTCCCGCCCCAGGAGGGGACGTAGCGCTCCCCCTTCCACTCGTACCAGCCGCCGACCAGCGCGTGGCCGCGGACGGACTTCCGGTCACGCGCCTGCGGCGGCAGGGACTGCCACCGGCACGCCGGCGGGAAAGTGCGCACCATGTGGAACCAGTGCTCCTCGGGCACGTCGCCCTTGCCGATGGCGATCAGGCTCCCGAGGCGCGACTCGGCGAAGAGCACACCGTAGTGGTAGCGCGAGCGCGCGGCGAGGTGCACCCAGTAGCCGTGCGACATGCGCTGGCGGCGCGTGTCGTA
>Ga0209056_10004309_pt1 | contig 15013 bp, 12 predicted proteins | sample GraSoiAngelo_114_FD_185876 | JGI IMG/M metagenome (GOLD analysis project Ga0209056, IMG submission 185876) | Grasslands soil microbial communities from the Angelo Coastal Reserve, California, USA - 14_0903_13_40cm (SPAdes) (version 2) | ecosystem: Environmental > Terrestrial > Soil > Grasslands... | reverse complement strand
TGAATCCGAGCTTTCCGATGCCGATCGCCACCTCTTCCATAGTCGAGCCGTCGAAGGCGTCGTGCACAACCTCCGCAATCACCTGGCGACCGCGGTTGGATACCTCAAGGAGATCGACACCCACCGCCTGCATCCAGTTGAGCGCGACGCCATTGAGACCGCCAAGTCCGCCACCAATGACGCAGTCACCGTTCTGCGAAGCCTCTCTCAGGGGGCGACTCCCCGAGTAACTTATGCCGCCGAATCGGTAGACCTGAACGAGTTGGCTGCACGTGCACTCGATATGGCACGTGCTAGGGCGCGTCCCAAGCACGTTGAACTCGGGCTGCGCGAGTCTTCCGATGATGTCAAGGTTCGAGCCGACCCACTCCTACTTCGCGAGGTCATCACAAACCTGGTCAACAACGCCATTGACGCGGCGCCGGCGAACGGGCACGTGGATCTCACCACCGGTCGGCGCGGCAACGGATCACCGTTTTTGAGCGTCAGCGACAACGGACCTGGTGTCGAGGAAGAAAACCGGCACCATCTTTTTGAGCCCCATTTCACGACCAAAGAACAGGGCACCGGCCTCGGCCTTTTTATGTCTTACGGCATCGTGCGTGAGCATCAGGGCCAATTAACGTACGAAGGGAACAGGCGAGGAGCCGTGTTCACCGTTGTCCTTCCGCCCTTCAGTGGCTCGCGATTACCCGCGTCCTAGGAGCTCGCTGGCGCCGAAGCACACGCCTCACATTGATTTGATCTTCCCATCGGGCGTGATCATCCAAGAGTGGTCTGTCGCCTGGGCGAATGCCGGCGCGGTGAGGGCAGTCACGTCTGACTGAATGGAGATGATCATGCTCAAGTCCGCCTCCGACTCAACGCGGCAGCCCTGAACCTTGACCACGAGCCCAGGTCCATATTCGAGAGGGCAATCCGGCCCCCACGGCTTCGTAACTTGCCGACCGTCCCAGACGCCGACGTTGACTGGAACCTTGCCCAGCAGCGGTGTCCCACTCGCATAGGCCGCAGTGCCGTAAAAGCCTCCACATCCTGGCTGGCCCGCCTGAGGAGACGGGCTGCCTGGAGGCCCGTCAGCGCCGATGAACGCGTCGGTCCGCGCCAGCCAATGAAGGCGCCTGACAACGTGCGCGGCGAGGTACAGCGCCGTGCCTAACGGCAGCAGAAGGCCACGATGAGTACGACGAGCAAAACACCGAGAAGGTGTGGCCCAAGACCACTTGCAATGGCGCCGGCAACCAGGAGTACAAGCCCGATGACGAACGGAAGGTAGGCTCCGTAGAACTTCTGTCGAGGAGTCCACGATTTCGAGCGCCAGACTAAGTCGATTCCGATGACCCAGGCGACGGGGACATATGGAAAAATCGCGCCGCCAACTCCGATCAACAAGAGGGCCAGCATGTCGATTGGCCCAGGTTCTCCGGTCAAGACCTTGGGCGTAATGCCGGCTTCGGTGGCGATCTCTTCTGGCTGGCCCAGGCGATCCAGGATGGTCAGGACGTCGGCGTCGTTTCCTTCGCGAGCTCCGACCGCGCTTGCGCGATGTGTCGGAGATCTGGGACGTCAACTCCGGGCGACGATTTGATGGAAGCGATGCCAACGACGCTTCGAGGCATTTCAGATGACCATCGACTATCTGGTCAGCGTGTGCGCCTGTCATTTCCCATCCTCCAAGAGCTGATCGATGGCCGACTAAAACGCCTCCACTTCGACTTGAATGCCTCAGGGGCATGCAGCCCGACTCGCGTGATGCGGTAGTAGCGAGGTGGGGGGCCACTCGACGATTCGCGCCAATAGGTATGCCCTCGACATCCGCCAGGTTCTGGACCAGCTCGAACCCGTAGCGCTCCCGGTTAGCCAGCAACGCCAGCACGCGGTACTCCAGGGCGCCTCTGCGCATCTGGGCGATCAATCCGGTCCGCTCCGGCATGGGTACCTACCTGCCGGAACATCACTCCGTCAACGGCGGAAATGGAGCGGTGATCCCGCTCCATGGCTCTCCCGCTTGGTGGGCATAAGTCCCGGAGCCGAGGACGGAAGTCGGATTGCGGCATCCCTCGCGCCCGAGTACACCTCTATCGGGAGGGATGCTGAAATGGCCGTCTTTGGCAGGGTCGTAACGCTTCTGTCGAGCATGTTCGCGCGGCGACGTCTCCACTGGGTGGAAATTTCTGTCGAGCGCGCCTGGAGTCGAGACATGGCCCCGCGGCTCTTTGACCTCGGCCCACGTTAGGAAATGGCTCGGGTCTTGATCCGCCGAGGGACAGTGGTGGGGCGCTCCAACTCGCGGGCGCTCCGTTGGTACCTCATCAGGGTTCACCAGGCGCACGCCAAAGACGATGCGGCAATGGCTCTGCTGGCGGTCGAACGCTACGAGGCGGGCGGCACAGTGGAAACGGTCACGTCGTCCGCGTACCACGTATAGACCCGGCTGACGGAGTCGTCACCAAGCTGGACGTTGCTCATCGGGATGCTGCCCAGGTTTTGGCCACCCACGACCGCCATCCATCCACCCGAGGTGCCGAACTGCACCGGGTTGCCGTCAAGCCAGACCTGCATCGTCCCGACGGTTTGATCCACAGCGAATGTCACCTGGTGCCAGCTGCCCGGCGCAACCGTCGCGTTGCCCAGGTAGCTCACCTTGGATACGTTGTTCAGCACCTTGATGGTCCCCGCCGCGTTGAGGTAAACCTGGGCGACCTGGTAGGCGCCGGTGGTCGAGGTGGCTTGGGTTCGAAGGCCGAGCAACGTGGCGGAAGTCGACTGGCTGGCGACGTTGATCCAGGCCTGCGCATACAGCACGGTCGAAGACGCCGGCAGGTTCTGTAAGGCATAGGTTTGAGCGCCGTTGCTGGACAAAGCGGCGGCGTCGGACCCGGTCCGGATGACCGTGCTCTGGACGGTTACCTGACCCACGACGCGAGTCCATCCGGCAAGCGTGCCCGATTCAAAACTGGTCGCCATCAGAGGCGTGGTCACAGTGTTGGAGACACCAGGCTGAGAGGCTGCTCCGTTCGCATCGATCGCCGTCACCGCGTACGTGTATGCGGACCCAGGTTGAGCTGCCAGGTCCAAATAGGAGGTGGGCGCTCCCGAGACAGCCGCCAGCGCGGCCTGGTTTCGGCTGATCTGGTATCCGGTGATGCTGCCTCCAGTCTCCGTCGACGCCGTCCAGCTCAAGCTCACCGAGCTGGCGCCGGTCGCTGCCGCCGTTACGTTTGAAGGCGTCGACGGGACAGGCACCGCAAAGGTATACGTCTGCTCGTCGAAGACCTGGCCGGCAGCATTGATCGGAGTGACGGTGACTGTATTCGCCGAAATCGTGACCCTCAAGAAGTGGTAGACCTGCGAATCGGACGTCGGGACCGGCGCGGCCCCACATCTCTGTCCGGTGCCCGAGCTGTAGGTCCAGCCGATGGCGTATGCGTCCCACGCGGAGCAACCTTTACCCGCGACCGTGCTGATCACGCCACCGCCACCTCCGGTGACATAGCTGAGGATCGTGTGCGGTCCTGCGGTGGTGTTTCGCTCGTAGTCGTGGGCGTGGCCGTTGAACGCGATCTGAACCCCGTACTGAGCGAGTAGCGGTTCCAGAGCCTGCTGCAGATAAACGTCGCTGTCCTGGGTTGCGTTGTCAGATCGAAGTGGATAGTGGAAGAAGGCAAGCTTGATGCCCCCCGGATGCGACTGAAGGTCGCTGGCCAACCACTGGTACTCAGGTCCTGTGGGTTGGAAGTGGGCGTCGGCGTCGAGCTGGTAGGCCTTGCAGCCGGTAGTGCCGGCCGTGTATGGGCAAGCGGACCCGGCGGCAGTTCCTACGTTCGCCTCCGACCACGACCCCTCGAGGATGTAGAAGCGAGCGTTCCCGGACGAGAACGCGTACCAATCGTTCGGATAGGTCCCGGGGTTCGTCCCATCCACCGACGGGTAGGCTTGCATTGCGTAGGCGCCGCCAGAGCTCGAGGCCGAGGCCGCTTCCGGCCACGTCGTGAGGATGTTCGAGTTCTGGCCGTGGTTGCCGCCGGCCGTAAACATCGGAATCCCACCGGTCAAGGGCCAGTAGCTGGGACCGAAGATGTCGCTGATCTCGGTCAGATTCGGAGTGCCGATGCTGGTCCCGGTCTGCTCGAGGTCGCCGTAGTTGTAGTTCCCGCCGTCGTTGTATGCGACGTCCCCAACGCCCATCACGAATCGAGCGCCGGACGATCCGATCAGTGACTCGATCGCTGCCTGGTTCAGGTTCACAGACGACGGGTTGTTGGCGTTCGGGTCGTTCCCCGACCCACGATTCGCGGTCTCGCCGAAGTCACCGACGACGTCGAAGGTGAGGGGTGCGGTCCAGCTCACATTTGCCGGGTCCAGGGTCGTGAACATCCCGTACGGCTGGGAGGCCGGCATGAGGTCGACCGCGCTGGCGCCGGCGCCATAAACCTCGTAGCAGTACGCCGTGCTGGGGCTCAGCCCGGTGATCGAGACCGACGATTGATAGTCATATCGCGCCGGGTAGGTGGCGGTCGGATTAGGCGAAACCCGAACCTGGGTCACCATTCCGGTGACCACCGGAATGCTGTTCGCGACACAGTTGCCCGAGGGCCCGTAGTAAAGCGTGCCGTGGATATTGGGGTTGGTTGCCCACGTCACCACCGCCGATGTCTGCGTCAAGTCCGTGACGTATGGAGCTCGTGCCAGCACCGGGTTGAAGCCCGTGTATGGCGTGACCTGAATTGGCCCAGGACCCCCGCCAAAGCCCGCAGACGCGAACGCGGTGCCGGCGGTCACGAGAAGTATCAACCCGATGCATGCGACGCCCCTCCAGATGGGTAGTGCCGTCACGCGTGAACCGTTCGAGTCGCAAAGTAGACGTAGCGCCACCAGTCGCGCTCGACGCCCGAGGCGAAGCCCGCGTGCCTGGGGAAGCGGCCGAGCCACCAGATCAGGAAACCTTGCTGGGTGCCACCCCAGGTATTCGAATTGAGGACCGTTCGACGTCCGGTCAGATCAGGAAAATTGGCCCAGTCGTCCGCGTCGGACAAGACTCCAAAGTCGCGGTCGTACTGATAGTGGCAGTACGCGTTCGGGGGAAAGTGCACGTTGCCGGCGTGAGCATCGGTTGCATCGACTTCGGGGTGCGAAGCGTCGGGTTGCGCAGGACAAGCGAAGTCTTGACCGTAACGCCCACGCTGGCCGTCAAAGCGATCCCAGATGCCAAAGCCGATTCCGGTCTGTATGAGCCCTTCCGCGCGATGGCCGAGGTCATGCAGCATCTCCGGCTCTCCGCGTTCATAGCTGAAGCCCATCACAACGAACGGCTTGCGGACTGCCGGGCATAGGGTGCCCCCGGGCACGAGGCGCCATTCCAGATATCCGAACCATGGTCCTCCCCACAGCCACACCTCGTCGACGCGGCCCTGGCGAAGCGCATCGCAGGCGGTCCCAAGTCGCTGGTCGAAAACCGTGTTGAGAACGGCGCCGTAATCGATCAGTGCGGTGCAGTAGCCGGGCGGGCTGTCGACGAAGCAGCCTTGATAGGTCGCATTCGTGAACCGAAATCCTCCCGGCTTCACCGGGTAGTCCCGCACCACGGAGGTGTGCACCAGACGCTGGCTGACGATGCCCCCGCTCGCCGTCCCTACGTCGTTGAGGTACTGCTCTTGCAGGGAGACCGGATCATTCCACCCACGCTCGACCGAGAGGGCCCGACCGTCGTCCAGTAACGGATCGAAATCCAGGACTTCGACCCCGACTCGGATGTGCTCGCGTCCTGAAGACGCCTCGACCGGAGCAGCGCTCAAAGGCAAGCTCAACAAGGTCGCCAGCCCGAATCCGGCCGCGAGAGCAATGCCTGGTCTGTAAACCATGCGATGCGACTGAGTCTGCGGCCCTGATGCGCGGGCTCAAATGGGATTTTTGCCCACGTGAGGCTGCCTACCGGTCTCCTTCCGCCATGCGGCGGTTGACCGCTGCGGCCAGGGCATCAACCTCGACCGGCTTGATCATGTAGTCGCTGGCGCCGAGGTCCCTGGCCAGCGCCCGTGAGGCCGGATCGGCCGCACCCGTGACCACGATTGGATGCGCCGCCCTCAGCGCCGCCCGCTCGGCGGGACTCAGCGCGGCGGACACCCCGAGATCGAAAACCACCACCTCTCGCGGACGCAGCGCACGCAGCCTCCCCGCCGCCTCCGCGTCGTAGCCGAGCCGCCGCAATCCCCTCGCCGTCAGCTCGGCCAGGCGCTCGTCGTCATCAACCACCAGGATTCGCACGACTTCGAGGGCCGCTGACTCGACGTTTCCCAGCAGCTCGAGTGCTTCTCTCAGGTCCGAAAGCAGTCGGTCGACCGGCGGCGGTTCGCCGTTCGACTCCGCCACCTCCAGCTCGGCTCGCAGGCGCGCCAGCGTGGAGCGTAGGCGGTGAAGCGCCCCCGACAGCTCAGCCCTGGACGACGAACCGGTAACCGATTCCACGGACCGTCTCGATCCAACCCGGCTCGCGCAGCTCGCGCCGGATCCGGTGGACCGCCTGCTCGAGGCTGTGCTCGAAACCCATGTACGAGCTGCCCCATACCTTCTCGAGGAGCTCAGACCGGGCCACAACCTCGCCCGAACGACTGGCCAAAAGCTGAAGCATCAAGAGCGGACGGCGTTCCAGCTTCAGCAACCGGCCGCCCAGACGAGCTTCTCCGCGTGACGCGTCGACAGAGAGCCGCCCTCGTGTTACGGCCGACGGCGCAGCCGCGCGTTCACGCAATGCGCCGTGGACCCGCGCCAGCACGACCTGACGGTCGGTTCCTTTGACGATGTAGTCGGTCGCGCCGCGCTCCAGGCCGATGACCTGATCGGCGGGCGAATGCCGAGCGCCCGTCAGGATGATCACCGGAAACGGAATCCGCGCGCCGCCTGAGCGCAGGGAATCCAGGACCTCGGGCGCTTCCATGTCGGGCATCTCGTAGTCCAGAAGCATCAGGTCGGGCGAGTCCGCGCGGATCCGCTCGAGGGCTTCGGTTCCGCTGCCGGCAACCTCGACCGCGTAGCCGGCGCGCCGCAGCAGCACCGCGGTCAACTCCGCCGTGCGCGGCTCGTCATCAACCACCAGCAGCTTGGCGGTCACGCCACCAATCCCCGTCCGCAAGCTAACAGGTTCAGGGTTTCTTGAGGAAACGCTGAACCCGGCGTGAGGTCAGGTGAGCCGAGCGCCAATAACCTCCCGGGCATGGGCCAGCTTCCAGACCTCCAAGAAGCCAGACGCCGGCTGGGACTGGCCCTGAACACCGTATGTCATGACCGGTGGGTCCTCGGTTACCTGCACGGCGGTGGCCTCCAGCCGATCGCCGCGTCCGAGGTCACACGCCGGTGCCTCCAGAGCCGGCCGCTGATGCCTCTGGCGCGCAGAGCACTTTTTGAGGAGCGGCCGATGGTGATCAACTCGCTTTTCGAAAAGCCGGAGATCGCGACCAGCTACGAGTGGGAGCTCGATTGGCCGGCAATCCTGTATGCACCCGTCTGCGAGGTGGGCCATCGCCCGATAGGGCTGCTGGTGGTTGGCTGTCGCCAGGACCACTGGTACACGGACGAAGACGTCGCCTACGTGCATACGCTGGGGTTCACCCTCGCTCCGATGGTCAGAGCCCTGCGCTGGCCGTGGAGCCGTCTCAACGCGACCGAGGGCGAGGTTGCGCAGTTGCTGAGCTGCGGATTGTCGGCCGAAGAGATCGCTCGCGCGATCCGCACCGACGAGCGGCACGCACGAACGCTCGTCGGCAGCGTGGCCAGGAAACTGCAGTCGGTGACAGCGGATGACCTGACATTCCCGATCATCCAGATGCGGCGAAGAGCTTTCCGGCTCTGACTGGTAGAAATTCCTAGTTGGGGCCGAACAGGAACACTGTCGTCCCGCGGCCGGGTGTGCTCACGACCTCGAGGCGGCCGCCGATTCCCGCCGCCCGCTCTCGCATCCCCATCAGCCCGTAGCCGGCGGGCACATTAGCCGCGAAACCACGTCCCTCGTCGGAGACTTCGATCAAGAACGGCCGCGCCGCGAAGGACATCTTGACCCGGCAGATGGTCGAACCCGAGTGCCGACGGACGTTGGTCAGCGCCTCGCGCACGACCTGCGCCACGACTTCCCGATGCTGGGCCGCGATCAAATCCTCCGCCCCGACGTTCGAGAGCTCGACCCGGATTCCGTACAGTCTCGAGAACTCCTCCGCCTGCTGACGGAGGTCGACGACCACGCCGTCCGGACCGATCGCCGCCGGGCGTAGATCCGCCAGCGACTCGCGGACGTCCTTCAGCGAGCGCTCGAGGATGTCAAATGCTTCCTTGAGTATCTCGTCCGGTTGGCCCTTCGTCCTTTCGAGATACACCTTGAACAGCGAGATGGCGCCCGCGAGGTCAGTGGCGACCCCGTCGTGAAGCTCCCGCGCGATGCGCGAGCGCTCTCTCGCCACCGCGTCGTCGACAGCCTGCTGGGCAAAGCTCTCGTGTCGCGCCTCGACCCGGCTGGGACCAGTCGTCATCGCCCGGCCGACCTGCGTCGGGCGTACGACTGGAGCAGCGCGATCGCGATCGGATGCCGTAACCAGCGAAGCAACCTGCCATAAGGCTGCCACAGCGCCTCCGTTTCCGCCAGGGCAGCACGCAGCCGGGCGGCTTCGGCCTGAATCCGCCCCTGCTCCGCCGTCAGCCGCACGCCGAGCAGCTTCGCGTGCCTGGAGATGCGCACGCTCCAGATCGCGGCGAGCGCTCCCTCGACCGCAATCGCCACGACGCCGGCGACCAGCAGCCAGACGCCTATCCAGCCAAACGCGGAATCAGACACGCCTACTCCTTCGCGTCGCCCTCTTCGATACCGGCCACCGGGGCGATCGCCACCACCTGGTCGTCCGGCGCGAGCCGCATGACGATGACACCTTGGGTCTGGCGACCGATCTGAGAGATGGCACCGACCGAAGTCCGCAGAACCATCCCGCTGGCGCTGATGACGACGATCTCTTCCTCCGGGTCGCTAACCACGCGAACTGCCGCCAACTTGCCGACGCGATCGGTGATCTTCAGCGTGAAGACGCCCTGCCCGGCGCGGTGCTTGACCGGGTACTCGGACAGCGGCGTACGTTTCCCGTAGCCGCGCTGCGTGATCGCCAGCAGGTCGCCGCGCTCGACGACGGTTGCCATGCCCGCGACGGCGTCGCCTTTGCCCAGCTTGATCCCGATCACACCTTGGGTGTCGCGGCCCATCGCCCGGACCTCGGTCTCGCTGAAGCGGATCGCCTTGCCGAGTTCGGTGGCGATGATCACCTCGTCCGACCCGCTCGTCGGGGTGACCCAGTCCAGCTCATCGTGCTCCTGGAGATTGATCGCGATGAGCCCGTTCCGGCGGACGTTCGCGTACTCCGCCATCGCCGTCTTCTTGATGTAACCGTTCTTCGTGACCATCAGCATGTAGTGCGCTTCGCTGTCGGTCTCGGGGCGCACGAACACCGCTGTGATCCGTTCGTTCGACCCGATGTCGATCAGGTTGTTGATGGGCATGCCCTTGGCCTGCCGCTCACGCTCGGGAACCTCATGCACCCGAAGCTGAAAAACGCGCCCACTCTGGGTGAAGAACAGCATCGACGCATGCGTGTGGGTGGTGAGAAGGTGGACCGCGTAGTCCTCCTCGCGCGTCCCGCTCGGGGCATCGCTTCCCGCCGTCGGCTTCGCGCCTTTCAGGCCCACGCCTCCTCGCTTTTGTGCGCGGAAGACGCGCAGGGGCTGCCGCTTTACGTAGCCACGGTGCGTCAGCGTCACGACTACCTCTTCCTTCGGCACGAGGTCCTCGGCCGAGAGCTCGGTCGCTTCCTGATCGGTGATCTCGGTCCGGCGGTCGTCCCCGTACTTCTTGACGACGTCGTCCATCTCTTCCTTGATCAGGAGCCGCACCTTCTGGTCGCTGGCCAGGATGCTCTCGAGGTAGGCGATCGTCTTGATCACCTGCTCGTACTCCTCGTCGATCTTGCCGCGCTCGAGACGAGTCAAACGCCCAAGCGTCAAGGCAAGGACCGCCTTCGCCTGGCGCTCGCTCAACCCGAACTTGCTCTGGAGCTGGGTTGCCGCCACGTCCTGGTCCGAGGCGGCACGGATGGTTTTGATCACCTCGTCCAGGTGGTCGAGGCAGATCTTGAGACCCTCCAAGATGTGCGCTCGTTCCTGCGCGCGCTCGAGGTCGAAGCGCGTGCGTCGGATGATGACGTTGCGGCGATGGTCGATGAAGAGCTGCAGCGCCTGCTTTAGGCTCAGCACCACCGGCCGGCCGTCGACGATCGCGAGCATGATCACGCCAAACGTCGTCTGCAGGGTCGTGTGCTTGTAGAGATTGTTCAGGACGCTGAAGACCTGGGCCTCGCGCTTCAGCTCGATCACTATGCGCATCCCGTTGCGGTCGGATTCATCGCGCAAGTCGGCGATGCCTTCGAGCTTGCGCTCCGAGACGAGCTCGGCGATCTTGGCCACCAGCGCCGCCTTGTTGACCGCGTAAGGGAGCTCGTAGACGATGATCCGCTCGCGGCCGTTTGCCGCCTGCTCGAGGGAATGCCGAGCCCGGACGACGATGCGACCGTGGCCCGTGGAGTACGCGGCTTTGATGCCGCTTGTGCCCATGATCAGACCGCCAGTCGGAAAGTCAGGACCTTTGATGAAGCTGAGCAGGTCTTCCGCGGTAGCGTCGGGATTGTCCACCAGGTGCTTGACGCCAGCCCCGACCTCACGAAGGTTGTGCGGAGGGATGTTGGTCGTCATTCCGACCGCGATCCCCGAGGCACCGTTGATCAGAAGGTTGGGGACGCGCGCCGGGAGAACGGACGGTTCCTCTTCCGAGCCGTCGTAGTTCGGGCCCATGTCAACGGTCTGCTTCTCGATGTCCGCCATCAGCTCGCCCGTGATCGCCGACAGCTTTGCCTCGGTGTAGCGCATGGCGGCGGGCGGGTCTCCGTCGACGCTGCCGAAGTTTCCCTGCCCTTCGATCAGCGGATAACGCAGGGAGAACGGCTGTGCCATACGCACGAGCGCGTCGTAAACCGCCGTGTCGCTGTGCGGGTGATACAGCTTCAGCACATCGCCGACGAACGCGGCGGACTTCTTGGTCCGGCTCCCGCTCGTCGCGCCGGCGCGATGCATCGCGTAGAGGATCCGGCGCTGCACCGGCTTCAGCCCGTCACGCACCTCGGGCAGAGCCCGGCTGATGATGACGGACATCGCGTACTCCATGTAGGAGGTCTGCATCTCCTCCTGGAGGTTGCGGGTCAGGACTGTGCCGGTCGCGTCGTCAGCCATGTCTTACTCCTCGAAGCGGCCAAGCACCACGACCGCGTTGTGCCCGCCGAAGCCAAAGCCGTTGGAGATCGCGATCTTCACGTCTTTGCGCCGCGCCTGGTTGGGCACGTAGTCGAGGTCGCAGTCCGGGTCCGGGTTTTCGTAGTTGATAGTCGGATGGATGATGCCGCGGTTGATCGTGAGCAAGGTCGCTATCGCTTCGACCGCGCCGGCGGCGCCGAGAAGGTGGCCGATCATCGACTTCGTGCTGCTGATCGCGACCTTATGTGCATGTTCGCCAAGCGCGATCTTCAGCGCCTTGGTCTCACCTGCGTCGTTGAGCGGAGTCGACGTGCCGTGCGCGTTGACGTAGTCGATGTCCGTGGGCTGCAGGTGTGCGTCCTTGATCGCCAGCGTCACGGCGCGCGCCGGAGCTTCTCCGGTTTCGTCAGGCGCGACCTGGTGGAAGGCGTCGTTCGTGGTCGCGTATCCCAACACCTCGCCGTAGATGTGGGCGCCGCGACTCATTGCGTGTTCGAGTGACTCGAGGATGAGCGTGCCGGCGCCCTCACCGGGTACAAAGCCGTCACGGTCGCGGTCAAACGGGCGGCTGGCCTTCTCGGGCGCGTCGTTTCGTGTGGACAGCGCACGGATGGCGTTGAACGACGCGATGCCGACCTCGCACAGGGACGCCTCGCTGCCGCCGGCCAGCATCACGTCGGCATCACCGTGCTGGATCATGCGCGACGCGTCGCCCAGCGTCTGTGTCGACGCGGCACAGGCGGTCGTCACCGTCGTGTTCGGGCCGCGCAGGTGGAACTGCATCGCGACCGAAGCGCCCGCCATGTTGGGGATGATCGTCGGCGCGTAGAGCGGATTGAGCCGGCCCTTCGTGAGGAAGGAGGCGGCACCCTGCGTCATGTCGTCGAACGCACCAATGCCCGTGCCCATGGCGACGCCGACGCGGAAGTTGTCCTCCTTGGCCAGGTCCAAGCCCGAATCCGCGATCGCCATCCTCGACGCGGCGACCGCCATCTGCGAGAAGCGCGCCATGCGCTGCGCAGCCTTGCGGTCGATGTAATCCTGCGGGTCGAAGTTGTTGACCTGGCATGCGAACTTGGTCGCCAGCCTTGCCGTCGGGAATCGCTCGATCGGGCTCGCGCCGCTGCGGCCTTCGATCAGTCCGTGCCAGTATTCGTCGAGACTCTTGCCGATCGGGTTGACGGTTCCCATGCCCGTCACCACGACCCGTGTCCGGCCGTTTTTCACCCCCTCCCCACCTCGGCTCGAATCTTAGCGACGAGCTCGTTCTGGACCGCGTCGCGCGCAACCCGGATCGCGTTCTTCATGGCCCGCGCGTCCGACCTGCCGTGCGCGATCACAGCGACCCCGTCGATGCCGAGCAGCGGGGCGCCGCCGAACTCGCGCCAATCGATGCGATCCCGGATCTGGCGCACGCGAGGGCGAATCAAGGCCCCGCCCAGCTTTCCGGACAGCGTTTTTGGAATCTCGTCGCGCAGGGATCGAAACAAAAACTCTGCCGTCGCCTCCGCCATCTTGATCGCGACGTTGCCGACAAAACCATCCGCGACCACGACGTCGGCGCGCGCGTTGTAAATGTCTTTCGGCTCGACGTTGCCGATGAAGCCCGACAGTGAACCCTTCAGACGCCTGGTCGTCTCGCGCACCAGCTCGTCGCCCTTGCCCTCTTCTTCACCGTTGCTCAGCAGGCCGACCCGCGGCTCTGGGCGACCCAGCATCTCGCGCGCGTACACCGAGCCCATCGCCGCGAACTGGATCAGGTAGTCCGGCTTGGAGTCGACGTTCGCGCCGACGTCAAGGAAATACGCGAATCCGTTTTGCGTCGGAACGATCGAGCCCAGCGCCGGCCGCTCCACGCCTCGAATCCGCCCCTGGATCAAAAGCGCCGCGGCCATGATGGCGCCGGAGTTGCCGGCTGAAGTCCAGCCGTCCGCGCGGCCTTCCTTGCACAGGCGCGCGCATACCGCCATCGACGAGTCCGGCTTGTTGCGAACTGCCTGCGCGGGATGCTCGTCCATCGCGATCACCTGCGTGCAGGGAACGATCTGCAGTCGCCGATGGTTGTCCAGCAGTGGCTGCACGGCGGAGGGAATGCCGACCAGCGAGATGTCGATGCCGTACTCGTCGGCAGCCTGGGCGGCTCCCTTGACGATCTCAGCCGGCGCGTAATCGCCGCCCATGGCGTCGACCGCTATTCGCATGTGGGACTACCTCAGATGTCGAGGTTCCGGACGCTCTTGGCGTGCGCCTGGATGAACTTTTTGCGCGGCTCCACGTCAGGTCCCATCAGCTTCTCGAATGTGTCATTCACCGCGGCGGCGTCCTCGACCATAACTCGGAGGAGAACACGGGTCGCGGGATTCATCGTCGTCTCCCAGAGCTCCTCGGCGTTCATCTCTCCGAGACCCTTCATGCGCGCCGCCTCGGCGCCCTTGCCGAGCTCGCGCAGCGCCTTGTCCCTGTCGGCCTCGGACTGGCACCACACGACCTTCATGCTCTTGCCCGTTCCCTTCGAGACCTTGAACAGCGGCGGCTGGGCCATGTACAGGTAACCCTTGTCGATGACCGCTGGGAAGTAGCGGAAGAAGAACGTGAGCAGCAGCGTGCGGATATGGCTTCCGTCGACGTCGGCGTCGGTCATCGTCACGATGCGGTGGTAGCGGATCTTCTCGATGTTGAAGTTGTCACCGACGCCCGCGCCCATCGCCGTGATGAGGTTGCGGATCTCATCTGATGTCAGCACCTTGTCGAGCCGGGCCTTTTCGACGTTGAGGATCTTGCCGCGCAGCGGCAGGATCGCCTGCGTGCGCCGGTCGCGACCGCCCTTCGCGGTACCACCGGCGGAGTCGCCCTCGACGATGTAGAGCTCGGACAGCGAGGGATCTCGCTCCGAGCAGTCCGCGAGCTTGCCCGGCAGCATGCTCGACTCGAGCAGGCTCTTGCGCTGCACCAGGTCTCTCGCCTTGCGCGCGGCCTCGCGAGCCCGTGCCGCGGTCAGCGACTTTTCGATGATGCGCCGGCCTTCCGACGGATTCTCGTCGAGGTACTGCGTCAGGCCTTCGGTCAGCGCCAGCGAGACATGCCCCTGGACCTCGGCGTTGCCGAGCTTGCCCTTGGTCTGCCCTTCGAACTGCGGCTCGAGCACCTTGACGCTGATGACCGCGGTCAGGCCCTCGCGCACATCCTCGCCGGAGAGGTTGGGGTCCTGCTCTTTGAGGATTCCAGACTTCCGCGCGTAGCGATTGAGGACGTTGGTGAGCGCGGAGCGAAAACCTGTGAGGTGGCTCCCGCCTTCGATGGTATGGATCGTGTTCGCGAACGCGACCACGTTCTCGACGAACGTCTCGTTGTACTGGAGAGCGACCTCGACCTGCGTACCTTCGATCTGGCGATCGACGTAGAACGGCGGCACGTTGACGACGGTCTTGTCGCGGTTCAGCGCGCGGACGAAAGCGACGATGCCGCCCTCGAAGTAAAAGGTCGCGGTCAGGCCCAAGAGCTCGTCTTTGAGCGCGATCTCCAGCCGCTTGTTCAGGTACGCCATCTCTCGGAGGCGGTGCCGGATGACCTCCCGGTCGAATTTGGTCTCGGGAAAGATCTGCGGGTCGGGCCAGAAGCGAACGATCGTGCCCGTGTGGTCGGTCTTGGCCGACGGCTTGACCGGCGCCTTGAGCACACCGCGCTC
>Ga0209056_10004308_pt1 | contig 15014 bp, 19 predicted proteins | sample GraSoiAngelo_114_FD_185876 | JGI IMG/M metagenome (GOLD analysis project Ga0209056, IMG submission 185876) | Grasslands soil microbial communities from the Angelo Coastal Reserve, California, USA - 14_0903_13_40cm (SPAdes) (version 2) | ecosystem: Environmental > Terrestrial > Soil > Grasslands... | reverse complement strand
AATTCGGAAAATCCGATCAAACCTTCATCGAAGTGAATGATCGCCTCCTGGCTCTTCAGCTTGAGCTGTGCCCTGTAATCATACGCTTGCATTGCTTTCACGTCCCCTCCTTGGGAGTTACTTCAAAATACCTATGCCTCGACTGAAATCCGGCGTGAAGTTGTAACGTCCGAAACCCTGCCCTTGGCGTTGTAGCCGTTGTTGCTAAGGGCGAACCACGGAGTGGTCGATACAAGGTTTTGCAACAAGCGGGTGTTCAACGTGATCAGTTGCGACAGAGCAAGGAGGCGCTCAACGTTAGCGACTTTATCCAGGGTTTTCTTGGAGGCCGAAACCAGGCGCAACTGCGCACGAACGTTAGCGTCGTAAGCGGGGGCGTCAATCTCGACGAGTGCTTTGTGTTTTGCGCTCTCCAAGCGCAATAGTTCTTCTACGAGCCCATCCATGGGACTTTCTCCTGGGGACTCCACCTGAACTCCCGAATTAAAAAAATTCGGGAGTTCAGGTGTGCGCCCTCTAAATCATTTTTTGTTCGCGTCGATCAGCTTTTGGGCGATACCTCTCGCGGAGACCTGGTAGGTACCCGATTCCAACGCTTCGCGAACTTTGTTGAAGCGCTCGGTACGGGATTCATCGATGGCGTTCGCCAACCGATCCAGTTCCTTCGCCTTGGAAGACAGGTCGACGGAATCTGAACCGGCAGGGACGTTTCGATCCTTACCGGAGCGACGCGTCGAGTCGTTGGGCTGTGTTCCTTGTGCCCGATCGACGCCCACGTTGCTGATGTTCACTCGGTCAATACTCATCCTAGAGTCTTTCCCCCATCCGGAACTTATCGGCAGGGGTTCATCAAAACTTTACTTCAAAATGCACATGCGGGCCGCTTCGACCGCCGACATAAAATCAATCGGGCGCTGTCGATAATCTGGCGGTACCCGAAGCCGGATGGACCGGCCGTCAATCGGAGTTGCAATCGGTCCGCCAAAGGTGCTATTCAGCGCGTCGGCCGCACGCTTAATGGTCGTAAAATCGGCCCGACCGAGCTCTATCTCCAGAGTGTCAACAGTTTGCGGCATGCCCGCAACGACAGCGCGTTCCACATTCGCCCCATTCGGAATCCGGCCGACTGTCGGATGATTGACAGTAACACCGGTGCTCGCGTTGCCGGCGGCGAAGCCACCCACAACAAGAGCGCCTTGGGCGAGGGCATAAACGTTTCCGTCTGGGCCAATTAGTGGCGTTTGCAGCAGGATGCCGCCCTGCAAACTCGTCGCATCACCGATTGACGAAATCGTGACATCAATCCGCGACCCTGGTTTCTCAGCCGGCCCAGACCGTTTTCTCCCGGGGTGGCAGCATTCGCTGTACCCGAAGTTCTTGAAGAATCTGCCGATAGGTAAGAACGGACCGGTCTGTCAGTTCTTGCCTACCGCTGTCCGATCAACGTTGCAACCGGACCATCCCCAACACGACTTCGATTTCGCCTTCAGTAACACCACAGGATCGCGCAATCTCGGTCGGCGCGATTCCTCGCTTGGCCATGGCGATAACCTGATTGCGCAAATCGAAATTCACGGCCGTGTTTCGCACCGGCAAAGCGAGGGCAGGCTTTGGCGCGGTCAGCTTCGAGAGTTGTTCCTGCGCGGCCCCTACAAAACCCTCATGGGTTGCTTGCGCGCTTTGCCATTCCACCTGGAGCAAGGTCAATGTCTTCGCCGCCCACCGAAACTTGGCACGGACGTAGATGAGCATCAGAATCGTCAGCAGTCCATAGGCTGCGAGAAACCAGTAGATCAGGATCGGACTATGAATTGAGAGACTTAAATCTTTCGCCAGCACTTGTGATCTCCGTAATACGTATTCCGTAAAATCCATCGATCGTAACGACATCGCCACGAGCCAGGACGCGGTTGTTGACGACGAGCTCGACAGGTTGATCGATTCCGGAATTCAACTCGATAACAGATCCGACGCCGAGCGTCACGACCTCTTCCAGAACCATTTCCGTTTCACCGAAACGGATGGAAACCGGAAGCTGGACGTCCATAAGCACAGCGAGATTGCTGCTTTCTTCGTTCTCGTTCTTACTCAGCGATGTGTCCATTCATCGGCTCCTCTCTTCTTGATCGTACGTGTCCAGTAATAACGAAAGCCTTGCGGGCCGCATCCATTTGGGCCCTCGCATACAATTTATTCTTACCGCTGAACTTGATCATGACAGGCCACTTTTCCCGTTGATCCAAGACCAGCGTGTCGCCTACCTGCAGAGACAACAATGATTCCATCGGAAAAGAGGTCTCAGGAGTCTCGATGTCCACCTTGAGAGGAACCTGGCGGAGCAGATGCAGCAATGTGCCGTTCTGAACAATTTTTCGATGGCTATGCTTTTCCTGATCGAAACTGTGGGCGATCGGCTCGAGCACCAATGTCGGTATGACCAGGTGAATTTTGCCGGCGGCCTCCTTCATCCGCGCCTGGAATTGGAAGTGGATCACCATTTCGTTCGGCGACGTTATCTGAACCATGTGTGGATGCGTTTCCGTTGAGACAAGGGTGCATTCAATCGCATAGACCGGGCGCCAGGTTTCCTTGAGGTTGTCGACGAGCAGCCGCAACACATTTTGCATGACGCTTTGTTCGATCTCCGTTATCGGCCGCGGATTCGTGATCGGCCGGCCGGCACCGCCGAGCAGCCTGTCGATCATCGGAAAGGCAAGTGCGGGACCGATCTCGATGGCGGCTACACCGTCCAGGGGCTTCAAGGAAATGCCGGAATAACACGTCGGATCCGACACTGTATTCAAGAACTCGGCGTAACTGGTCTGCGCAATGTTTTCAAGGCTAATTTCGACAACGGTCCGCATATAGGCAGATAACGACGAAGAAAAATTTCGCGCGAACCGGTCGTGTAAGAAATGTAACGATCGGATCTGGATCTTCGAAATGCGATCCGGACGTTTGAAGTTGTATTTGAGAATTTTTCTTTCAGCCATTCGAGTTTATCCGGCGGCAGCGGTCCGAAACATCGAGTCGACATCGGGAATAAGCTTCCCGAGTTTTCCGCGAAGGCGCAGGGTCGCCTTCGTATGCAGTTGAGAAACCCTCGATTCGTTTACACCGAGCAGCGCTCCGATTTCTTTCATGGTGAATTCTTCGTAGTAGTAGAGCGATAGAACGAGCCGCTCCTTTTCGGGCAGCTCTTCGATAGCGTCCGCCAACAGCCGCGTCAATTCGTTCGATTCGAATTTCGTGTATGGGTCATTGCTTCCATCGTCGGGATAGTAGTTGATGTAATTTTCGCTGTCCTCGCTGTCGCTGAGGTTTTCGAAGGAACCGATCGTCAGACCGTGCAACTGATCGACGAGCGCATGGAGGTCTTCGATATTCCCACCCATCGCCTCCGATACTTCTTCATCGGTTGCGGGACGTCCCAGCTTTTGGCTGAGATCGGTATACATTCTTTCGAGATCCTTGCTCTTCTTGCGTAGCGAGCGCGGAGCCCAATCCAGATCTCGCAAGCTGTCAAGGATCGCGCCGCGAATGCGGACTTCAGCGTACGTCTTGAATTTGACGTTGCGTTCAGGCTCGAACTTTTCGATCGCATCCATCAAGCCCAGAACGCCCGCATTGATGAGGTCTCTAATTTCGACGTTGTTGGGTACGCGTATGGCGACGCGATGCGCAATGTGCTTGATCAGCGGAAGGGTCTCGTTGATCAGCGCATCTCTTTCGGCAGCGGTCATATTACAGCCTCCGGAAGTACTACATAGCCGGCCAAGTCATCGGCCGTAGGGATTACCAGATCCTCTGGCACCCGTTGGCCGTTCGTCAGATACGAAACGGGGACTTCGTTCCTTAGTAGATCTGCGGTGAGCGGGCCTTTTGAATCGGTTTCGTCAATGTTGGTGAAGATCACACTTGTCGGAGTAAAACGGTGGAACCGTGAAACGATGTTCGTGATGTCGTCGGACCGCGTAGTGGCGCTGATCACGAGATGCACTTTTGCATCGGCTGCCGAAGTCACCGCTTCCAACCTCGACAAGCGGGAAAGATCCGAGGGGCTCGACCCCGGTGTATCGATGAGCACCAGATTGCAATCGTCCAGACTGGCAACCAGATCTTTCAGCGTGGAAACGTCAGCACACGCGTATGTCGGAATGCCAAGCAGTTCTCCCAACCGCGCCAACTGCTCATGCCCTCCGATGCGCGTGGTGTCGGTGGAAATCAGCGCTACCTTTTTGTTCATCCGAATCGCGGCGTGGCCGGCAATTTTGGCAATCGTTGTGGTTTTTCCGACCCCGGTCGGACCGACGAAGGCGCTAACAACTCGTGTTTTCGCGTAGAGCTCCACTGGGGCAGCGATAATCAACCGATCGGCCAGCAACCGGCGCACGTGGGAGCGTTGCTCCGACGGTGCGGGATTACCGCGGGACGCGGTAGCAATCAAATCGTCGGCAAAGTCGTGATCAATACCTTGACCCACGAGCTCGGCCAACATGCCGCCTCCAAACTGGGACTTGCCTGGAATCGCTTTGGTCAACAAACGCAGGGACTTTTTCAGATCGCTGATTTCCGCGATCAATTCGTCCATGCGAGAGTCGCGAGGCGCGCGAGCCCGCGTAACTGCGGTTGCGGGGCCGGGTTTCGTCGGACCTGTCACCCTCACCCGCGGCTCCGCCGCGGCCTCTCCCAAAGGGAGAGGCGGGCGCGAAGCGCGAGCCCGATAGGGCGAAGCCTCAATTAAAGAAGCGCCGGGTGAGGGTTCAGGTTTCGAGACAACCTTCTCCTCAAGAGCTGCGGTAATCTCCCAAGCCGGCTTTTTGAATAAGCTGAAAGGGGGGCGAACCGAAACGGATCGTGTGCTCAAGATGAGCGCTTCGCTTCCCAGGTCTCGTTTAATGTCCTCGAGCCCTTCATGGAGTGAACGGGTTTTGTACGTCTTGACCTTCATTGTCCTGCGACTCCAAGTGAGACGATCTGAACATTAGGTGAAATATCGTTAGGCGAGATGACCGCCAATTGTGGAAGGAATCGTTCAATCAATTTTCGCAGATGGAACCGCAGCCCGCTGGAACACAGCAGTATCCACTGCGCTGCCATCGTCTTTTGGCAAACCTCGGTGAGCGCTTTCACCAGGCCCTCGAATGTTTTGGCATCGAGCGCGAGATACGTCCCGGATTCTCCACGCACCATTGACTGATTCAGTCGTTCTTCCCATTGAGGCGAGAGCGTGATAACGGGCAGCTCGTGTTGATCGTTCAAGAGAGCCTTGCTGATCGAACGATTCAACGCTGCCCGCGTCATTTCGGTCAGCGTGATGTGGTCTTTAGTCTGGGCGCCGTAGTCGGCCAGTGTTTCGAAAATCGTGACGAGGTCGCGGATGGAGACTTTCTCACGCAGCAGGTTCTGAAGAACTTTTTGGATTTCGCCCACAGAAAGCGTTTTCGGAACCAATTCTTCGACAAGCTTCGGATGCGTTTCGGCGACGTGATCGATGAGTGCCTTTACTTCTTGACGGCCGAGAAGCTCGTAGGCATGGCTCCGTATGGTTTCGCTCAAATGTGTTGCCAAAACGGTCGCGGGATCCACAACCGTGTACTTGAGCATTTGGGCGCGTTCGCGATTGTCTTTTGTAATCCAGAAGGCGGGCAGGCCGAATGTGGGTTCTGTTGTCGGCGTGCCCGGAATCGTTTCGGTCGCAGTGCCCGGATTGATCGCCAGAAACTTGTCAGGCATCAACTCCCCTCGTGCAATCTCAACGCCTTTCAGCAGGATCGAATACTGGCGCGGACCAAGCTTTAAGTTGTCCGTAATGTTCACGGGAGGGACGATGATGCCAAGATCCTGCGCGACCTGTTTGCGGATCGAGCGGATTAGGTTCAGGAACCCGCCGCCTTGCTGCACATCGACAATACTGATGAGTCCGTAGCCGATTTCGATGGCCAGACTATCGATCTTGAGAAAGCTGGTCGCTTTTTCCGGCTCAGCGGCATTTTTCGGCGGCACGTCATTTGTGGGAGCAGCTTCTCCTTGCTTGGCGGCTTTGGCTAATGTGAATGCGATGAACCCGAGTGTTGCGGCCAGGAAGAAGAACGAAAACTTCGGAAACCCCGGAATCAATCCAAGCCCCGCCACAATCCCGGATCCGAAATAAACCGGTTTGGCATTCGAGAAAAGCTGGCTCGAAATTTCTTCCCCCATGTTCAGGTCCGACGCGGCGCGTGTTGTCACCAAACCACCCGCGATCGAGATAAGCAGCGAAGGTAACGCTGTGACGAGGCCGTCACCGATCGTAAGAACGGTGAATGTTGCTAGCGCGGACGCCACCGGCATTCCGAACTGAAACACGCCGATGAACAGGCCGCCGATGATGTTGATGAGCGTAATGAGAATCGAAGCTATCGCGTCGCGCTGGGTGAATCGGATGGCGCCATCCATGGCGCCGTAGAATTCGGCTTCCCTGCCGATCTCCGCCCTGCGTTCGCGGGCTTCTTGCTGATCGATGATTCCAGCATTCAGGTCCGCATCGATCGCAAGCTGCTTACCCGGCAACGCATCCAACGTAAACCGGGCCGTTACTTCCGAAATACGAACCGTGCCGTGGTTGATCACGACGTACTGGATAACGATCAAGACGAGGAAAATTACAATACCGACGGCGTAGTTGCCACCGACGACGAATTGGCCAAACGCACGAATCACATCGCCTGCGGCGGATATGCCTTGACTGCCGTTGAGCAAAATGAGGCGGGTGGACGCGATATTCAGCGACAGCCGAAACAACGTCGACATCAAAAGAATCGATGGGAACGACGAGAACTGGACCGGATTCAGCAAATAAACGGCTGCCAGTAAGATGACAACAGAAAGTGAAATGTTCGCCGATATCAGGAGATCGAGGATGATCGTTGGCAGCGGGATGATGACGGCAATCAGGATGACTACGATTGCGATCGGCATTGCGATTTGCGACTTCATGCACCACGGATTGTGCAACCTCAGTGCCATCCGGCAAAAATTGCCTATTGGGGGCGCTTGCGAATCTTGTAAACGTATGCAAGCACTTCAGCAACTGGCTTATAAAGCTCCGTTGGAATCTCTTGCTCTACATCGCTACTGCGATACAAAGCGCAGGCAAGAGACACATTTTCGACGGTGGGAATGTCATGTTCCCGACCCAGTTCTGTTTGTGCAAGGCGCCCCTTCGCCACAACGCGCGGGGCAGCCATTTTTTCCGGCTTATATTCCAGCGCTACGGCGTAGTGTGTCGGGCTCGTGACAATGACATCGGCATCTTTCACACGCGACATCATGCGGCGGCGTGCGGTGTCGCGCTGGATCGACCGGATTTTGCCCTTAATCGTGGGATTGCCTTCGAGAGCTTTCATGTCTTCCTTTACTTCGGCCTTTGTCTGTCTGATGCTTTTCTCAAAGCGCCAGCGCTGAAGGAAGAAATCCCCAATGGCCAAAATTCCGACAGTTCCCGTGATGTATACGAAAATGCGCAGTGTGAGAGAGCGGATGATCGAATTAGAGGCGTCGATCGAATAAGCAGGAAGCGTGATCAGTTGCTCCCAGGAAGCAACGAGCGTTTTCCACACGACCAGTCCCACGACACCAACGAGGAACAACAGTTTCAACCACTGCATCCAGGAAACCTGGGTTTTCAGGCGCGATAGTCCGTGAATCGGATTCAGGCGGTCCCACTTGAGCGCTGGGGATTCGCGGGGAAAGATCGGCAAACCTTGAATGAAATTTCCCGCAAGCGCTCCAATCATTGCCGCTGCAAAGATGGGAGCAGCCACGATGAGAAAATACGTGCCGGCTTGCCGGACCAGCTCTGATGCGCTTTGAGTCTCGGCATTCTCGAGCAAGCCGGCGAAAAAAGCTCGAAATCCCGCCGGAGACCGCAGGCCGTAGAAGGCCGTCACCACGCAGGCCGCGAGTGTCATCGCCGAAGTCAGTTCTTGGGAGTACGCGAATTGTCCTTGGTCCCTTGCGCGTTGTCTGCGTCGGGATGTTGCTTTCTCTGTGCGTTCGCCCGCCTGCTGGGCCATGGATCATTTCCTCAAGACTATGGTGTCCATCAGGGAGCGGACGGCGAGCGGCACAAACGCCATCGAGGCGCCCAAGATGACAAGGCCCACGAGAATTTTCAGCGGCGCCGTCACGACCATCGTGTTGATCTGGGGCTGCATCCGAGAAATGAATCCAATTGTCATTTCCAGAACGAAGCTCGCCACAAATACCGGCAAGGCAACTTTCCAGCCGATGATGAAGATCTGCTTCGAGGCTTCGATCAACGCGCCAAACCATTGGCCCGGCGCGATCGATCCTCCGATCGGAAAAGAGGTGTAGCTATCCGCCAGCGCGCGAAAAATGACGTGGTGCTGGTTGGTGGCCAAGACGAAGGCGTACCCGAACAAGGTGAAATAGTTCGATATCACTGTCGAGCGGTTCTGCGTTTGCGGATCGATCGCTTGCACTGCAGAAAATCCGAGATGGTAACTGACGAGCTGGCCGCCCATGTGAAGGCCGGCAAATGCAATGCGAATGCCCATCGTCAAAAGCAGCCCGATGAGCAATTCCGCAGGAAAAATGACTCCGGGACTCGACAGCGCCGCCGCATTAAACGGCACAACGACCGAGATGCCCGCGGCGATGGCGAATACCAGCAGGGTACGCAGATATTGCGGTAGACCTGGATAACCCCAAATAGGCGCGAACAGCAGCGCGGCCCCTACACGAATGCTAATGATCAGAACGTGGAGCAAATACAAGTAAGGGATCGAAAGCGATATCATTCGCATCGTTCATCGCACGTAGGGCTGGAAGGATGCGAGAAGCGTGTGCGTGTACGACACCATTGTCGTCATCATCCAGGGGAAGACAATCAGAAACACGACAAACGTCACGACGATCCGCGGTACGAACGCAAGGGCAGTATCATGAATCGATGTGATGATCTGCACGATACTGATGATGATGCCCACGACTAGTCCCGCAGCCAGCATGGGGGCACTTACAAGAAGCGCCGTTTCGAGCGTTTGCTTCGCGAGTCTCAGAATCATTTCTTCAGACATAGCTTTTAACCAGCGAGGAGACAACCAATCCCCAGCCGTCCACCATAATGAATAGGAGAACCTTAAACGGCAGCGATACCATCGCCGGCGGCAGTTGCATCATGCCCATCGAAAGCAATACCGAAGATACGACCATGTCGATGACCAGAAATGGTAGAAACAGGACGAATCCGATTTGAAACGCTGTCTTGATCTCCGAAATCATGAATGCCGGCATGACGGCGCGCATCGGCAGATCCTCGGGTCCCTTTGGCTTCGGGCCTCCGGACATCTCGATAAAAAGTTGCAGATCCTTCTCCCGGGTACTTCTCAACATGAACTGTTTGAGAGGCTGGGATCCTCTTTCCAACGCCTGGGCTTGATCGATCTCGCCCTTAGACCACGGCTCATACGCGTCGTTGTAGATCGCGGTTAAGGTTGGATTCATGATGAAGAAAGACAGGAACAACGCAAGCCCAATCAAAATTTGGTTCGATGGAGCCTCCTGAGTCCCCAGAGCCTGCCGTAAGAAGTGAAACACAATGATGATTCGCGTGAATGACGAGAGCGAGATGATGATCGCCGGCAGAAAGGTCAGCAGCGTCAGCAGGATCATGATCTGCACCGGCATTGTCATTTGAACCTGACCATTGGCGCTTGTCATATCGAGCTTCAGCGTCGATTCGACCGGCGGCGACACAGCCAGCAGATTGGTTAAGACCCAGTAGTTCATTGTGCCAATTTGTCCAGGATCGAAATATGCTCGCGCGTGACCCCGATCAATAGTTCTTCACCGCGGATTTTGACAACGATGAGGCGGCATCGATCTCCCAGATGGAGCTGTTCGATCACCGAAAGATCGCGCGGCCCCGCCATCGCAGGCACATATTTCTTTAGGAGTTGGAGAACAAGTACGAGGCCGCCGAGGATTAAAATCAGGGATCCGATCACCTGGAACGCCATCATGAAGTGAATCCTCCCGGTTTATGAACCTCGACAATCCTGATGCCGGACGATTGCTCGACATTGATGACCTCGCCCCGCGCCACCTGAACTCCGTTGATGCTGATCTCAAATGGTTCTCCGGCCGGTTTCTTGAGCTCGATGATCGAATCAGGCGCCAGCCGCATCAGATCTCGGACACGAAGGCGTAGGCGGCCGACGTCAATGGTGATATGCACCGGAACGTCATAGACGGAGGTCAAGCCGTGCAGTATGGCGTCGGGTCGCGTTGTCAGTGCAGTCTGCGTATCGCTCATAACTGAATAACGAATTCGGTAAACATCACGTCCACAAGCTTGGGCGTTCGGAAGTAGACCGCCACCTTTTCCTGGATCTCGCGACGGAGCCTGTTTTTACCTTCCACATTGATCAAATCCTGCGAGCGCTTGGCAGTCAGGCTCGGATTCTGTTCCTTCAACGACTTTTTCTTCGGGCACGGTTCGCCTCCTTAATTTTCCGGTCATTGAAAAGGCACGCCTCGTACCGTTAGCGGGCAACGAAAAATGAAGGAGTTAGGAAGAGATGGGCGTCAAAGGGCTGACAGGAAATTCGGGGTCAGACGGTGAATTCCCTATTTTCCGTCAACCGTTTCTTTGATGCAAAATAGAGAATTCACCCGTCTGACCCCGAATTTCCCTACTCAAACAGATGGTCGCCGATATCTCGAATCATTTGGCGGACCTCGATCGTCTTCTCCTCAATGAGCTTCGTACGCGCGCGCGCTTTGGCGCTGAGGTTCTCCAACTGCAAGAGCTCCGCCTGAGCAAGGACCGTCCCGATGCGATTATTCAAGTCGTGCAACCATTTTCTGATTCGATCTTCATCCATAAAGGGACCAATCCTAACATCGGGCTATTGTTTGAGGTTCATGGTTTCTTGATGATCTGATCCGTCACGGTGATGATTTTGGCGTTCGCCTGATAGCCACGTGGGAAAGTGATGATTCAATGTCGTGGCATTTGGTGCGCTCAAAGCTCTCCTAAACTTCGGTATCTAGTGTTGCGTCTCATAAATAGCTTTACCATCGTTGCGAGCGCAATGGCCCCGGATTCTAGGAGCGACGAGGGAGCAATGCTCATTCATTGTGACCGAGGAGCGACGACGAAGACGGGGCCATTCCGCCGCAACCCTTCGGGCCGATGGGGGTTGCGGGCGATCTCGTCGTCGCGATTCGTCGGCGATGAAAGAGCATCGCCCTCCTCATCGCTCCTCGACCTCGCCTCGCAAGCCCCATCGGCGATGGTAAAGCTATTTATGAGACGCAACACTAGTTCTCTCGCCGTGTTCGAAAGAAGCGGCCAATCGATATCTCGTCTTGCGATTTCTGGCCTGACGCCTCATCCTGACGTTCCCACTGATGCAATCGGCCTTCAAGGACCTTCTCGACGATCTTCTGTTCGCGCATTGCTTCGGTCCATTCCTGACGGCGTTGCTCGAGGTTTAGATTTGCTTTTTCAAGAGATTGCCGAATCAATCTTCGCTCGAATTCCAGGGCTTGAATATATATTTCGCTACTTTGCACATCGTGTCCCGTGGCGGTCCGCAAATAGGCAATTTCTGCCTGCTTGCCCTGGATATTCCCAGTGAGCTTGCTCTCGGCTGATTCCAGTTGCCGGACTTCGCCTTCAGCGTTCCTCACGTTGGCTTCAGCCACAGACACGTATGTCTGTTTGATCTGGGCGAGGCGGCCCAGTCTTTTCAGACTGGCTTTCAGTTCATCCTTCACTGCAATCGTGCCAATTGGATGAGCTGCTGTTGGGTGACGGTGAGTTGTGAGAATTCTTCCGGACGTTGTTTAAGAAATGCCTTGATCGCGTCCGCTCTGTCGATTGAAGCATCGATGCGAGGATTTGAACCCCGCTTATACGCACCGATGTTGATGAGATCTTCGGATTTTTTGTGGGTGGCCGTCAAGTCGCGGATCTCGTAAGCGGCATTTTTCAATTCCGTGCTCACGAGATGCGGCATAAGACGGCTGATGCTGGACAGCAGGTCGATACATGGATACTGGCCTCGTGTTGCCAGTTCGCGATCGAGCACAATGTGTCCATCGAGGATCGATCGCGCGTGATCGGCGATCGGATCATTCATATCGTCGCCTTCGACGAGAACGGTGTAAAACGCGGTAATGCTGCCCTTCGCGAACTTGCCCGATCGTTCGAGGAGTTTGGGCATCAATGAAAATACGGAGGGGGTATAGCCTTTGGAGGAAGGCGGCTCCCCGGCCGCAAGGCCTACCTCGCGCTGAGCCATGGCGAACCGCGTGATCGAATCCATCATCAGCATGACGTTATGTCCGCGGTCACGGAAGTATTCGGCCGCAGCCGTAGCAGCAAATGCAGCTCGGATTCTGACGAGTGCGGGCTGATCCGACGTGGACGCAATAACGATGGAACGTTTCAGTCCTTCCGCGCCCAGATCGTTTTCAATGAATTCACGTACCTCGCGTCCACGTTCACCGATGAGCGCAATCACATTGATGTCAGCGCTCGTGTAGCGCGCGATCATTCCCAACAAGCTGCTCTTGCCGACACCGCTGCCGCCGAAAATTCCGATTCGCTGTCCCAGACCGCAGGTAAGCAATCCGTCAATGGCGCGAACGCCGGTCTGCAGGGACGCACGAATGGGGTCGCGGCGCAATGGGTTTGCCGGATCTGCATAGAGGTCCTGCCGGTCCAGCAGGAGAGGCAGAGGTTTATCGTCGATCGGCCTTCCCAGACCATCGAGGATTCGCCCCCGGAGCTCTTCGCTCATGCCAATGGTGGCCGTACGTCCCGAGGCGTGCAAAATATCGCCCTGTCTGATGCCATCGATCTTTCCAAGCGGCATCGCGATGACTTTTCCCTCCGTAAAGCCAACCACTTCCACAGGAATTCGCCTGCCCTGATTTTCCAACCAGCACACGCATCCCATCGTCACATTCGGTCCGTGCGATTCGATGGTGTTGCCGACGATTTTTTCGATGGTACCGAACTCGCCGATGGGATCCGCGTACTGAAGCCGGTGATGAAATCGGGAAAGGTCTAACATGACTAATCGTCGAACAGGAGGTGACCGATCGCTTCAATTTGACTCGCGATGCGGCCGTCGAGATGGGTTTGCCCCGTATCGATGACGAAGTCTCCTCGCTCCAGCGAGGCGTCCTCTTTGACCTGGACCGCTGGATTTGTCGTCGCAATCGCTGTACGAATTCGCCCGAAATCCTGCCGGCTGACACGCAGCGTGATGGATTGGTGATTCGACACGCGCTTGAGCGCGACGGCCGCCACGGCGGAGACAATATCCGGATCCATGGCGAGCTCTCGCTGTACGATCTTGCGCGAAATTTCCAAGGCCAGGCGAACGATCTCTTCCTCCATCGATTCAGCTAGAGCTGTATGTGTTTCCGCCAGCCGCGAAATAGCGTTATCGTAACGCTTCACAATGGTCTCGATCATCTTCTCGCCCATCTCTTTGCCGATGCGCTCGCCTTCGGCGTAGCCCTGCTCGAATGCCTGCTTCTCGACATCCATGACGTGTTCATGCGGGCCGCTAAGGACCTTGGCTTCGCCGGGAATGCTGGTGCCTTTGAGCTTTTGAACGCGGCCGTCGCCCCGAATGATCCTAGACGACATATTCATCGCGACTGCCGCCGAGATTGATAATTCCTTCTTCTTCCAGCTTGCGGACAACGTCGACAATGCGTTGCTGGGCGGCATGCACGTCCTTGATCTTGACCGGACCCATGATGTCGATTTCTTCCTTCATCATCTCGACGCCCCGGCCGGACATATTACGGAAGAATTGCTGTTGCTGTTGTTCGGTGGCGCCCTTCAGCGCTGCCGCAAGGGTCCTTCGATCCACGCGCTGTAAAACCTCGCGAATGGCAGCATCGTCGAGAGCGGCAATGTCTTCGAATAAGAACATCAATTCGCGAATCGAATTTGCTACGTCCGGCTCGGTGCTATCGATTTTTTCGAGAACGGTCCGGCTTTTGCGGCGGTCTATGCGGTTGAGAAGCTCGGCAACGGCTCGAATACCTCCAAACGCTTGGTTATGGGTGTATGTACCCACGGGCTTAAGTTTCTCTTCGAGCACGGCCGAAATCCCCCGAATCACATCGGGCGAGATTGTCTCCAGACTGGCCATACGCACGGCCACGTCCGCCTGAATATCTCCGGGCAAGGATTCGAGCAGTTCTGCGGAACTACTGGGGGTGAGATGCGCGAGAATCAGCGCAATCGTCTGGGGATGTTCGTTTTGGATGAACTGTGAGAGCTGCATCGGATTCAGGCGATCGATGGCCTCGAACGCATTGGAACCGGAGGAGCTGTGAGTTAAGCGATCCATCATGCGCCTGGCCGGACCGGCACCCAAAGTCCGCAGAATGACTTTCTTGGCGTATTCGACTCCGCCCTCAGAAATGAACCGGTTCGCTACCAGAAGCTGGTACAGATCCTCGGCGGATTTCTCCGCTTCCTGGGCTGGAATCGGCCCGACGTACGAGATCTCCTTAGAGATGGCCTCGATCTCCGCCTCATTCAGGTAGCGTAAGACCTCGGCCGCGGCCTCCTCGCCCATCAAAACAAAGAGCGTTGCAGCCATCTTCACATCGCCGTTTTTCATCTGTTCTTCTCATCGGCAATCCAGGTTCGGACGAGCCGGGCAACAGCTTCCGGATCCGACTGGGCGTGCTCGACCACGCGCTTGCGGATCATATCCATCTTGCTCGGACTAGGCAGAGTCATCGAGTCGCCATCCGCATTCCCATGTGGGGAGGCTCCGCTGAGCTGGGCCTCGAATTGTTTCACGGTCATCGGCGTCTGCAGGTTTGCCGGCAACAAAGGCAGGCTTCTCGGGGCGGGCGCCGTTGTGGGCCAATTCGCTAATACCGACTTCTGCACGGGACGCAGGAACAACAGGGACAGAATGATGAATACAACCGGAATGATGAGATACCGCAAAAACATC
>Ga0209056_10004303_pt1 | contig 15018 bp, 9 predicted proteins | sample GraSoiAngelo_114_FD_185876 | JGI IMG/M metagenome (GOLD analysis project Ga0209056, IMG submission 185876) | Grasslands soil microbial communities from the Angelo Coastal Reserve, California, USA - 14_0903_13_40cm (SPAdes) (version 2) | ecosystem: Environmental > Terrestrial > Soil > Grasslands ... | reverse complement strand
GATGGGCGGCCCCGGCTGCTCCGTAACGACGGCGGCAACGTGAGCCAGTACGTGAAGGTGCGGCTGGTCGGACTGCGCGAGGGGAGCGGGAAGAACAACACCTTCGGGCTCGGCGCCACGCTCGAGCTCCGGGCGGGCGATCTCTACCAGCTGCGCCTCGCGACCGACCGCGTGACGCACTTCGGCCTGGGGCGCCGGCTCAAGGCCGACGTGCTGCGGGTGCGCTGGCCCAACGGTGTGTCGCAGACGGTCTACTACCCGGGGACGGAGGAGGACGTCCTGGAGCAGCAGATCCTCAAGGGATCGTGCCCGTTCCTGTACGCCTGGGACGGCCGCGGCTTCAGCTTCGTGACCGACGTCATGTGGCGGAGCGCGCTCGGGATGCCGCTGGGCATCATGGCCGGCGGGACCGACATCGCGTCGGCCCCGCCGCACGCCTCCCGCGAATACATGCGCGTGCCCGGCGACGCTCTCGTGCCACGAGACGGCCGCTACGTCCTGCAGATGACCGAAGAGCTGTGGGAAACCGGCTACCTCGACGCGGTGAAGCTCCTCGCCGTGGACCACCCGGATTCCGTGGACGTGTACGTGAACGAGGGGTTCGTGCCCCCCGCGCCGGGGCCGGCGGAGCTGCGCCTGTACACCGTTCCGCGGTCTTCTGTCCGTCCGCTCGTCGCCGCGACCGACGAGCAGGGCACCGACTGGCTGCCCGCGCTGCGCGCGCAGGACGACCGCTACGTGGCGCCGCTCACGCTCACACGCTACCAGGGCATCGCCACGCTCCACGACCTGATCCTCGACTTCGGCGACTTGAGCGGCTTGGAGAGCGAAGGTGTCCATCTGTTTCTCAACGGGTGGATCTTCCCGACGGACGCGAGCATCAACCTGGCCCTCGCCCAGCGAGGGGAGGCGGGCGTCATCTTCCCTTATCTCGAGGTGAAGGACCCGCAGGGCCGCTGGCGCCGGGTCGCCGATGTGGGCTTCCCGTCTGGCAAGAGCAAGACCGTCGTCGTGGATCTCACGGGGAAATTTCTCAGCGCCGACCATCGCGTGCGCCTGCGCACCAACATGGAGATCTACTGGGACCAGGCATTCGTCGCGGCTGGAGGAGTCGGCAGCCCGGCGGCGATCACCACGCTCGAGCCCGCGGGCGCCGACGTACACTACCGAGGGTTCTCACGGCTGAACCGGAAGGGGGGGCGGTACGGACCGGAGTGGCCCGTGTACGGCGAGGTCTCGCGAGAGTCGCCCTGGGAGCCGATCGTGGGCAGGTATACGCGCTACGGCGACGTGCTGCCCCTCGTGCGGGCGCCGGACGACATGTACGTCGTCTTTGCGCCCGGGGACGAAGTCACGCTGACGTTCGACGCCAACGCCGCCCCACCGCTGCGCCCCGGGTGGACACGCGACTTCCTGCTGTACACGGACGCCTGGCTCAAGGACTCCGATCGCAACACCGCGGCCGGGAACACCGTCGCCCCCCTGCCGTTCCACGGCATGTCGCGTTATCCCTACGGCGCGGACGAGGCGTACCCCAAGGACGCGGCGCACGAGCGTTATCTCCAGACGTATAACACACGTGGCGTGGGACGGACCTACAGGAGATAACCGCGCCTCATGAGGTTGCGCCCCGAGGCCGCGTAGCCATCCGGACCGGGCAGATGAAAGCTGAGCGAATCGGCGAGCCGGTCGTAGATGTTGAACAGCACGCAGACGTGGATCGCGTCCTCCACGGCCTCATCCGTCACGCCGGCAGCCCGGAGTGGTTTCACGTCCGCCGGCCCCACGTCCGTGGGAGCGAGCGTGAGCTTTTCGAGGAAGCCGAGCGTGGCACGCAGCCTCGGGTCGAGCGGCGCCGTATGCCAGTCCGCCAGCACCGCCTCGACCAGCTTGTCGTCCTTCCCTTCGTGCTTCAGGGCCAGCGACGCGACCGCGCCGTGCGCACCAGTTCAGAAGAGACATTGGTTCAGGCGGGAGGTGAACGCGGCAAACAGCTCCCGCTCGCCCACGCTCCACGATGAGGGCCCGCGCATCACCGCTTGCGTCCAGTCGCACATCGGGCGGCCGAAGAATTCCGGCCGGTAGAAGAGCGTCTTTACGACGTCGGGAACGCGACGCATGCTCACCACGCGGATGAGCATGAGCTTCAGGCGCTCCGTCAGTCGGTGGCCGTGCTCGACGGCGTGCAAGCGCATCAGGGTTCCTCGCCACGGAGCGCGCTGAGCCCGCGCTCGAGTCGGCCCACGGCGGCGCCGAGGGCCGCGGATACCGTCACCTCGAAGAGGAGGTCGTCGGAGTTGCCGGCCCGCTTGAGGGCGACGAGGTCCTCGTCCGTGACCTTGTAGGCGTGCAGGGCCACCTTGTCGACGTAGCCGGCGAGGTCGGGCGCGATGTCCTCACCCCCTGTCCCCCTCTCCGTTCCGGGGAGGGGGGACGAAGGAGGGCCGAATGCCCGCGCGAGCACCGCGCGGCGCAACTCGGTGGTAGTGTGGCCGGGCGTGCCGAGCACGCTATCAATGAGTCGCTTGGTCAGGACGGCGTAGCGCCCCGTTCCGTTGCCCATGCGGCTAGCATGGGTACGAGGCAACTGGTCGTCAAGAGGGCCGCCGCCTGGTCCCGGGTGGCGGAACCCCTCTCCATGGCGTACGATTCCGCCGCCCATGAGCCTGCTCGCGTTCCTACTCGTGGCCCAGACGGCCACGCAGGACACCGTGCGGCCGTATCTCGCCTTCCCGGAGCCGGGGCTCGACGACCCTGCCGCTTACGAAGGCTATGCGACGCGCGTCTACCAGGACGCGAGCCACAACGCGTTCCAGGTCTACCTGAAAGGCAACACCGGACGCGTCGTGAACCTGTGGGCCGATGCGGCCAACGAGAGCGTGGGCTTCACGGTCCGTGACTCGAGCGGGAGGCCCGCCGAGCTGGCCTGGGGCTCTTCCGGCGCCGTCGTGGCGAGATCGGCTCAAACCCGCTCCGTATCCTATGCCCTGGAGCTGCCGTCGGCGGTGAGAGTTAGTCTCTTCCTGCTCGGTTCCATGCGGGTCGAGCGGGACCTGCAGTATGCCGCCCGCGATACGCTGCCGCTCGACGCCACGCCGTTCCCGCAACCCGAGCTGTCGGAGCTGATCGACCACGTCGCGAAGCTGAAACCGGCCGAGCAAGCCCGTCACCTGTCGCTGCTCGGCGTGAGGACCATCGAGGCGCTGCGCGCGCGCCTGCTGCCGCACGTCGTCCTCACCCCCCATCCCCCTCTCCGCGATGCGGAGAGGCGGAGTGCCGATACGACGTGGTCGGTGCGCGTCGAGCAGGTCAGCTTCGACGGCAAGAATCACCTGTGGCTCGCGCTCGAGGGCGACACGCGGGAAACCGTTCCTGCGCTATCGGGGAGCACCGTCACAATCCGGCGGCCCGCCGGGGGCCCCGTGCGCCTGACCGTACGGATAACGACGGACGCGCCGGCCCTCACGCCGCTCGGGCGGGCAGAGATCTTCAACGACGAATTCCATCGCTTTTCCGCCCAGGTCCGCGCCGATACGGCACACCCGCTGCGTTTCCGGCGGCTCGAGCGCGAAGTGCGGGGCGTCGAGCTGCTGTGCTACCGCGAGAAGCTGATGGCGGGGCTGCCCAACTTCGCGACCTATTTCGGTCGTGACATGCTCATGACCGCGCTGCTGATGCAGCCGGTGTGGGCGCCGGCCATGTTGGAGCACGTGGTGGCGAGCGCCCTCGGCAAGCTGTCGCCGACGGGGGATGTGAGCCATGAGGAGGCCCTGGGCGGCCAGGCGATCCGCGAAAACGCGGCCGAGTACAATCGCCTCGTATCCGCGGGCCAGCTGGCGCGCGCTCGCGCGCTGCTCGCACAGCTCGCGGCCACACGCGAGAACTACATCATGGTGGACGACGATTTCCAGCTGCCCGTCGTCGCCGCGCGCTATCTCGCCGACCCGCGCGTGCCGGCCGATCGCAAGCGGGATTTCCTGCGCACCGGGCAGCACCTGGCGCGACTGGTTTCGAACCTGGCGTTCGTCGTGCGCAAGGCAGCCCCATACGCACGCGACCCGGTGGCGACGAACCTCGTGAGCTTCCCGCGGGCACCCGACGGTCACTGGATCTCGGCGAGCTGGCGCGACAGCCGTGCGGGTTACGGGGGTGGCCGCTTCGCCATGGACGTGAACGTCATCTGGGTGCCCCACGCGCTGGAGGCGGTGGGAGCGATCCTCGACGCGCTCAAGCAGCTGGGCGTCACACCGGTGATTCGCGAGCAGCCGCTCGCCGCGTTCGCGCGCGACCGCGCGGCCCTGCAACGGGCGGTGACTAGCTGGAAGGGTGCCGAACGCCACTTCCGGGTGGCGCTCGCGCGGAAGGATGTGAGCGAGCGCGTCGCCGCCCGGTTGCGGTGGCTGCCGTCAGCGGAAGGGGAGTACTGGAACAACGTCGCGCAACGGACGGGTGCCCCCGCGGACACGCTGCGGTTTCTCGCTCTCTCGCTCGATGGGGCCGGGCGGCCGATCCCGATCGTCAACACCGATCCCGCGATGCTGCTGCTCGTCGACTCGCTCGGCCCCGATCGGACGCTCGAGCTGATCGGGCCGATCATGCTGCCGTACCCCTGGGGGCTGTTCGTGGACGGGCTCGGCCCCGTGGTTGCGAACGATGCCTACGCCACCCGCGACGTCTGGGAGGCGTTTCGCCGGGATCGCTATCACTCTACGACCGTCGTGTGGGGCCGCGATGTGAACGCGCTGCTCGCCGGCCTGGCGCGGCAGCTCCCGGCCGGTGATGTAGGCGCGCAGCATGCCGCGCCCCTGGGCGACGCGGTGCACCGCATCACAGACGCCGTGGATCATTCCGGACTGCGGCATGCCGAATTGTGGAGCTATGCCATCGAGAACGGCCGACTGGTGCCATCGCGCTACGGCACCAGCTCGGACGTCCAGCTGTGGAGCCTGACCGACCTCGCGGTTCAATATCTCCTCAACCATCCAATACCATGAGCAACCTGCACGGATTCGACATTGCCGTCATCGCCGCCTACTTCCTCGTGCTGGCCGGGATCGGGTACTGGGCGGCGCGCCGGGAGAAGAACGTCAGCGCCGACTTTTTCCTCGCGAGCCGGGATGTAGGGTGGTTCGCCGTGGGTGCGAGCCTGTTCGCCTCGAATATCGGGAGCGAGCATCTCGTGGGCCTCGCGGGCACCGGGGCGGCGAGTGGGCTCGCGGTGGGTCACTTCGAATGGCTCGCCTGCTTCATGCTGCTGCTGCTCGGCTGGCTGTTCGTGCCGTTCTATCTGCGGAGCGGCGTGTACACGATGCCGGAGTTCCTCGAGCGCCGCTTCAATCCGGCCGCGCGCAGCTACTTCACCTGGGTGTCGATCATCGGGTACGTCCTGACCAAGATCAGCGTCACCTTGTTCGCCGGCGGCATCGTGATGCGCGAGGTGACGGGATACAGCGTCTGGACCAGCGCCGTGATCTTGATCGTCGTCACCGGGATCTACACGGTGCTGGGAGGCCTGCGCGCCGTGATTTACACGGAGGTGATGCAGGCGGTCGTGCTGATCATCGGATCGGCGACCATGACCGTGCTGGGCTTGCAAGCCGTGGGAGGGTGGAGCGGTCTGGAGGCGCGCGTGCCGGCGGACTTCTTCTCCATGTGGAAGCCGATGAATCACCCCAACTTCCCCTGGACAGGCATTGTGTTCGGCGCGCCGATCCTGGGCGTCTGGTATTGGTGCACCGACCAGCATATCGTGCAGCGGGTGCTCGCGGCCAAAAACGTCAGCGCCGCCCGCACGGGCACGATCTTCGCGGGGTTTCTGAAGATCCTGCCGGTGTTCATCTTCGTGCTGCCGGGGATCATCGCCGCGGCGTTGTACGCGGACATCCGGGGCGGGTCGGCCGACGCGGCGTACCCCGCGCTGGTCACGCGGCTCCTGCCGGCCGGGTTCAAGGGCCTGGTGCTGGCTGGGATGCTCGCCGCGCTGATGAGCTCGCTCGCGTCCGCGTTCAACTCCTGCTCGACGCTGCTCACGTGGGACGTGTACCGCAAGCTGCGGCCCGACGCGAGCGAGCAGCGGCTCGTGGCCGTCGGACGGATCACCACGGTCCTCTTGGTCGGGTTGGGTCTCTTGTGGATCCCGTTCATGAAGTACATCTCGCCGCAGATCTACATCTACCTGCAGAGCGTGCAGGCCTACATCGCCCCGCCCATCGCGGCCTGCTTCCTCCTGGGCGTGCTGTACCCGAGGCTCAATGGAACCGGCGCCCTGGCGGCGCTCTGGACCGGGCTCGTGATCGGGACGGCCCGACTCGTGCTCGAGCTCGCGCGCAGTGACTTGGCGAGTGGTACCGTGTGGTACTGGTTCGCCACGATCAATTTCCTCCACTTCGCGGCGCTGCTCTTTGCCCTGTGCTCGGGGATCCTCATCGCGGTCAGCCTGGCGACGGATCCGCCCGGAGCGGCCCGTACGGTCGGTCTGACGTACGGGGCACCAGAGATCACGGCGGTCCCGGTCTCCGCGGGGCCGCGCCAGCTCAACATCGTGCTCTCGGTGGTGCTCGCCGCGACGATCGGGGTGCTGTGGATCGTGTTTAGATGAGGCCTTGCGGGAGGTTGGGGGAGGTTGGTGGAGGTTGGGGAGGTTGGTGGAGGCTTGTCCGGCTTGCCACAGGACTCCTCGTGGCGGTCGGGTGCTCCAAGGCCCCCTCCACAACCTCCAGAACCTCCTCTAACCTCCCCCAACCTGTCCTTTATGATCCGGCTCACGACCTTGGCCAGCTGTTTCACGACGTCCAGCTCTCGGGGATTTTCGAGGACTCGAAAACGTTCGCAGACGCCCGACCGCGGTTCGCGCCGGCGGAGATCATCGCCCGCTACGCCTCGGCGCGCGGCGCGCCGCAGTTCAACCTGGGGGACTTCGTCACGCAGCAGTTCGAGCTGCCCCGGCCGGTGGGCGAGGGCTTCCGGTCGGACACGTCGCAGACCATGGAGCAGCACATTCGGGCGCTCTGGTCCGTCCTGACGCGCCCGCCCGACACCGCCGACGCCCGCTCGTCCCTGATCCCGCTCCCGAACCCCTACGTCGTCCCCGGTGGCCGCTTCCGCGAGGTCTACTACTGGGACTCGTATTTCACGATGCTCGGGCTCATCGAGAGCGGCCGCACCGATCTCGTGAAGAGTATGCTCGACAACTTTGCTCACCTGATCGTAACGGTGGGGCACATTCCGAACGGCAACCGGACGTACTATCTCAGCCGTAGCCAGCCACCGTTTTTCGCCGCCATGGTCGGGCTGTACGCTCGGGCGACGGATACCGCGCACGCGGTTCAATACCTCGAGGCGCTGGAGGCGGAGCACGCGTTCTGGATGAACGGGGCGGAGCGTCTCGCGCCGGGGGCGGGCCAGGCGTATCGCCGCGTCGTGCGGCTGCGCGAGGGCGGGCCCTTACTCAACCGCTACTGGGACGATCTGCCCCAGCCCAGGCCCGAGGCATACCGGCCGGACTACGAGATCGCGCAGACGCTTCCAGAAGCCCGGCGCGAGTCGTTTTATCGCAACGTCAAGGCCACCGCCGAGAGCGGCTTGGACTTCTCGAGCCGCTGGATGCGCGACCCGAAAGACCTGCGCACGCTCGAGACCACCGACCTAATCCCGGTGGACTTGAACAGTCTCCTCTATCACGCCGAGCGGATGATCGCCGCGCTGCGGGCGTTCCGCGGACGGGCCGGGGATGTGGAGGTCGCGAAACAGTTCACCCGGGCCGCTGAGGACCGTCGTCAGGCCCTGCTGGTGGCTGCGTACGATCCTGCCAGCGGGTTCTTCTACGATGTGCGCTGGCGCAGCGGTGAGCGCGTGACGGACCGGCCCACCTTGGCGGCCGCGTCTCCGCTCTATTTCGGGCTCGCGACTCCCGAGCAAGGTCGGGCGGTCGCGGCTCGCCTCGAGCGGGAGTTCTTGAAGGCCGGCGGATTCGTCACGACGTTGATCCCCTCGGGTCAACAGTGGGATGCTCCCAACGGCTGGCCGCCCCTCGAATGGTTGACGATCGAGGGCGTGCGCCGCTACGGCCGCGCCGACCTGGCCAATACGGCCCGCGACCGCTGGCTCGCCCTCAACCGGCGCACCTATCGCGCGACCGGCAAGATGACGGAGAAGTACGACGTGGTCGACGTGCAGCGGCGGGCCGGGGGCGGGGAGTACCCGACGCAGGACGGGTTCGGGTGGACGAACGGCGTGGCGCTGGCGCTTGCGGCGCAGAAAGCGGAGGGTCCTCACCCTGTGTCTGGCGCGGAAGATGACCCTAGACGTCGGTCTATTGTTGCGGTGCCCCTATCGCCTCTGGTCAACGAGGAACGTCCGCAACACCTCGCGAGCGCGCCGTGGCGTCGCCACGACTACGATTTTCGTGACTGTTTCGTGACTGATTGACGGCTCGTTCCGCCTTCGCCGGGGCGCCGGCCGGTGGTCGTGTGACCGCGCGCACGCTCCTCAAATTGGCACGGCACTTGCCCGCCCTCTCCTCGCTCTGCCGAGTCTCGAGCAGGGTCGTCACCATCGAGGGGGGACGTGTCACCGTCACAAGTACCCCGAGAAATATCACTGATCTTCGCTGCGCTGCTCCTCACGTGGGCGCCCGCCTGCGTGTCGGCGCAGAGCGCGGGAGAGCGTGTCAACGTGCCACGCGCGGAGTTCACGATTCCGCGGGTGGACCGGCCACTCGAGCTCGAGGACTTCCTCAAGGGCCCCCTGCCCGAGGCCTGGACCACCGATTTCCGCCAGCGGGACCCCGGAGACGGCAATCCCGTGAGCCAGCGCACCGCTGCCTACCTCGCTCACGACGACCGCAGTCTCTACGTCGTGTTCGTGTGCCACGACGACCCGGCGAAGGTGCGAGCGAGGATCGCCCGGCGAGAGGACACCGACGGCGACGACGCCGTCGTCGTGTACCTGGATACGTTCCGCGACCGCGAGCGGGCCTACATGTTCATGACCAATCCGCTCGGCGTGCAGCTCGACGGCATCCTCACCGAGGGACAAGATGAGGACCTGAGCTTCGACGCCGTGTGGCAGTCCGAAGGCCGGCTCACGGCGGACGGCTACGTGGTGCGCATCGTCATCCCGTTCCGGAGCCTTCGGTTCCCGCGCGCGCCCACGCAGACGTGGGGCATCGCGCTGGGACGCATCATCCGACGCAATAGCGAGGAAGCCTATTGGCCGCACCTCACGAAGCGCGTCAAGGGCTTCGTGCCGCAGTTCAACGTGGTCCAGGGACTCCCCAACATCTCTCCCGGCCGCAACGTGCAGTTCAACCCATACACCATGTTCGCGCGTGCGCGCTTCCTCGACGAAGATGCCGCAGACATCCGGTCGGCGGGTGATCAGCGGCTGGGAGTGGACGCCAAGCTGGTGGTGCGCGACGCCCTGACCCTCGACGCAACTATCAACCCGGACTTCAGCCAGGTCGAGACCGATGATCCGCAGGTGACCGTCAACGAGCGCTTCGAGGTGTTCTTCCCCGAGAAGCGACCGTTCTTCATCGAGAACTCGGGCTATTTCCAGACGCCGGTGAACCTGTTCTTCTCGCGTCGCATTGTGGACCCCGGCGCCGGCCTGCGGCTGAGCGGGAAGGCCGGGCGCTGGGCCCTGGGCGCGATCGCCATCAACGACCGGGAGCCCGGCCGCGTGCCTGCGCCGGACCCCCTGGCCGGCAGTCGCGCCGGGGTCGGCGCGCTGCGCGTGCAGCGCGAGCTGGGGGAAGAGTCGACCATCGGGCTCCTCGGGACCGACCGCGAGCTGGATCGCAGCTTCGCTCGCATGCTCTCGCTCGACACCCGGTTGAAGCTCGGCAAGAACTGGGCCTTCTCCAGCCAGCTGATGCGGAGCGAGACCCGCGAGCTGAACGACAGCGCCAGTGTCTCGGGATTCGGTGCATTCGCCGAGCTGGAGCGCGAGGGACGTCACCTCGACTACAAGGGCAGCTACGTCCACTTCGACCCGCAGTTCTCAGTGCCGCTCGGCTTCGTCAAGCGTGTCGGGATCCGGCAACTGGATCAGGAGGTGCAGCACAAGTGGCGGCCGAAGGGCCGAGCCGTGCTGGCATACGGTCCGACCGCCTCGGTGAGCTACGTTTGGGGTCCGGACGGCCGGCAGCTCGACCGCGAGCTTGCAGCCGAGTTCCTGGTCGAGCTCGTGGGCGAGACCGACGTGAAGCTCAAGCGCGCGGCGGCGTTCGAGTTGTTCGACGGCGTGCCCTTCCGGCCCGACGAGACCAAGGTCTCGCTCAAGACGGAGTGGCTCAAGTGGCTGGCCTTCGACGGGTCTTACAAGTGGGGCGGCGTGGTGAATCACGATCCCGCCAACGGGCTCGCACCCTTCCTGGGTCGCGCGGCCGAGGCCGAGCTCGGTGTCACGCTCCGCGCCACGCCCCGGCTATGGGTGGGCCAGACCTTCATCCACAGCCGGCTGAACACGCGGGCGGGGTCGCCCGTGCTCACCGAGCGCCTGTGGCGCAGCAAGATCAATTACCAGTTCAGCCGGTTCCTGTCGCTCCGCGCCATCGTCGACTACAAAGCGGAGTTCGGCGATACGTCGCTCGCGGACATCGAAGACAAGAAGCGCTGGAGCGCGGACGTGCTCCTGACGTACCTCGTCAATCCCGGCACGGCGCTCCAGGTCGGCTATACCGACCAGTACGAGAATCTGGCCCTGATCGCCGGCTCCGTGGAGCGGACCCGGCGGCCGGATCTCTCCACGGCCCGGCAGCTCTTCGTGAAGTTGAACTACCTCTGGCGCTTGTAGTTGGGTCTGGGAAAGGGGGGTGGGGTGCGGATTGGCTTCCTGCTAGGGCGATCGTTCACCGACGAGGGCAACATATCCGAGATCGTGCGAGCGCTCGGGGCGTTGGGCGCGACGGCGAACCCGGTGCATCTCGGCGACAACCTCTTTGATGTCGCGGAGGAGCGCCTCGACTACGACCTCTACGTCCTGAAGAATAAGAGCGACCTGGCGATGAGCGTGGCGGCGGACCTCTACAGCGCCGGTGCCGCGCTCCTCAATCCATACCCCGTCTCGGCGATGCTCCGCGACCGGATCGTGACATTCCGGGTACTCCGGGCTGCGGGGGTCCCTGTCCCGGAGACGTTCGTCGCGTCTCACATCAGCCAGCTGTTGCCGGCGCTGGACCGCGGCCCCTTGATCGTGAAGCCGTATCGCCGCCCCTGGAGGTGGGGCATCGAGGTGGTTCGGGACGCGGCCGAGCTTGCGGCGTTGGGCCCGATCGAGGAGCCGGTGTTCGCCCAGCGCTACCATCCGCCGGACGGGCCTGACCGAAAGATTTACTCGATCGGCAACGAGCTCTTCGGCGTGCTCCGCGGTCGGCCAGCTCGCACCTCCTTCACACTCTCACCCCAGCTCGTGGACATCGCGCAGCGCTGCGGTGGTGCGTTCGGCATCGACCTCTTCAGTGTGGACATCGTGGAGAGCGCCGGCCGGACCTATGTGGTCGACATGTCGAGCGTCCCCGGCTTCAAGGGCGTGCCGGACGCGTCGCGGCGGCTCGCGGAGTACATCCACACCGCCGCCCAGCGCGTGGCCCGGGGCGAGCCGATCGCGGCTTCCGAAGCGTCGGCAGCGAGCCGCGGTCCCGTTCCGGGTCGGAACGGAGGGGACGCGCTGCCCGCGCAGGACGCGCTCAGGGATTCCGCGCTCGAGCTCGTGGTCCAGGCGCTGTCCACCACTCCGGCGGTGCCGGCGGAGCTGGACCAGATCCGGAAACTGCTCGACGATATCAGGGTCCGTTCGGAGGCCGCGCGATCGTCGCAGCAGGTCACCCCGGAGCGTCGCCGGCCGCGCCCGCTCCACGCCGGCGAGCGGCCGTTCCCCCGGGTGACGGCGTACTCACAGGGGATGCATGGGTTCGGCCACATTCGCCGCAACGCGACGATTGCGCACGCGCTGCGCGCTTCCGCGCTGCAGCCGGTCATCCTCATGATCGCGGAGGCCTGGCAGGCAGGCGCGATCCCGATGCCGGGGGGAGTGGACTGCGTCACCCTCCCGGGGCTGCGCAAGGAGGCCGACGGGGCTTTGAACCCCCGCTTCCTGGATGTTTCCGATCAAGAGCTCATCGCGCTGCGCGCCAAGGTCATCCGTAATGCAGTCAAGGCCTTTGAGCCCGACGTGCTGATCGTGGATCACCTGCCGCTCGGTGCCGGTGGTGAACTCAAGCGGACGCTGGAGCGTCTGCGGAGGGGCGGGGACACGCGCTGTGTGCTGGGCCTGCGCGAGGTGTTGACGGACCGCGAGACCGTCGAGCGAACCTGGTCGGATCAGGGCAACGTGGACGCCATGCGGGAGTACTACGACGCCATTTGGATCTATGGTGATCCCGCCGTGTTCGACCCGGTGCGCGAGTATGCGGTGTTCGATGACGTCGCGGCGAAGGTGCGGTACACCGGGTACCTCGACCAGCGGCCGCGCCTCGAATTTGCCGGGCCCCAGGCGGCCCAGCTCCTCGCGAACGTGCCCCCGGGCAGGCTTGCCCTGTGCGTCGTCGGCGGCGGGGTCGACGGTCATGCGCTGGCCGAGGCGTTCATCGAGGCCGAGTTGCCCCCGGATACCACCGGCTTGGTGGTGACGGGGCCGTACATGCCGACGGCACAGCGGGAGCGGCTCTGTCGGAGTGCCCAGCGCCATCCTCGCTGCGAGGTGCTCGAGTTCGTCCCCGACCCGCTGCCGCTGATCGAGCGTGCCGAGCGGGTCATCGCCATGGGCGGCTATAACACGATCTGCGAAGTGTTGTCGTTCGAGAAGCACGCGTTGATCGTGCCGCGCGTGAGGCCCGAGCCGGAGCAGTGGATCCGTGCCGAGCGTCTGCGCGACATGGGCCTCGTCGACGTGCTGCATCCGGACCAGCTGGACCCAGCGGCGCTCACGGCGTGGCTGGCGCGCGACCTCGGCCCACCGCCCGCGAGCCGCAGCCGCATCGATTTCGGCGGCCTCACCCGCATACCGGGCCTGCTGGCGGAACTGCTGGGCGTCCCCGCGGGCCCGCTGCAGCCGGCCGCCTCGGCGGCTGCGGAGGTGGGGCTGACGTGACGCGATCCGGGGCGCCACACACACCGACCCTCCTGTTGTACGCGCAGGATCACCAGGGGCTGGGCCACATCACCCGGACGCTGACCATCGCGCGGCGCGTGCTCGCAGCCTATCCCACCTTCGTCGCATACATCGCGACCAAGTCGCCCGTCGCCGCCAACTTCACCCTTCCCGAGCGGTGCGACTACATCAAGTTGCCCACGCTCCTGACGGCGGAGGGCGTGGAGCGGTCCCCGGCTGAGGAGGAGGCGGCCAAGCAACGCTTCCGGACCATCCGCGGTCAGATCCTGCGCGCCGCCGCCCTGGGATTGGCCCCGGACCTGGTCCTGGTCGATCACGAGCCGCTCGGCGCCAAGGGTGAGTTTCGCGACGGCCTGTATGCCCTCAAGGCGCAGTGCCCCGGCACGAAGTTCGTGTTCGGCCTGCGCGACATCATGGACGACGTCGGTCGGATTCAGGGGCAGTGGCGTGAGCTGGGAGTGTACGACGCCTTGGAGCACTTGTACGACGGCATCGCCGTGTACGGCTCTCCAGCGCTGTACGACGTGGCGGACGCCTACGACATCCCGGCCGCGGTGCAGCCCAAGCTGCACTACTGCGGGTACGTCGTCCGCGATCCACCGGCACTCGACCCGGACAGGCTGCGCCAGGAGCTCGGCTTGCCGACCCAGGGCCCGTTGATCGTGGCGACCGTGGGCAGCGGCAGCGACGGGTATCCCGTGCTGGAAGCCGCGCAGGGGGCGGTGGAGCGGCTGCGGGCCGAGGTCCCCGAGCTGCACGCGGTCATGGTGACGGGACCGTTCATGCCGGCCGAGCAGCAGGCCGTGCTGCAGGCGCGGGCGACGACGACGTGTCGCGTGATGTCGCAGGCGGACAACTTCCAGCTCATGGCCGCCGCGGACGCCGTCGTGAGCATGGGGGGCTACAACAGCGTGTGCGAAGCCTTGGCGGTGGCACGGCCCCTGGTGATCGTGCCGCGGGCGACGCACAAGGTCGAGCAGCAGATCCGCGCCGAGACCCTCGCGGCCCGCGGGTTGGCCCGGTGGGTGCACCCCAGGGACGTGGCCGGCCCGCGGCTGCTCGAGGCCCTGCGGTGGGCGGTGCGCTGCGATCGACGCGCCCACGCGGAACGGGTGCGCGAGGTGATCCCCAGCTTCGATGGAGCCGCGCGTCTCGTCTCGTACCTCGCCGGCTGGCTCGGCGGCGACTGATGCGCTTCCACTTCGACCCCACTCTCGAGCAACGCGCCGCCCTCGAAGCACAGCTGGCCCGGCTGCAGCAGACAGCGCCGGCGCTGGAGCTGCTCGCCGCGATCCTGCCGGCCGGATTCGCGCCGGCCGGCGCCATCTGCACGCTGCGGAGCGCGCACTCGGATCGGTTCGTGGTGCAGGTGCGGGTGCGTTCCCATGGCGGCGAGGAGCGCGTGTACGCGCTGAAAGCGTATTCCGATGACTTCGGCGAACGAGTGTGGGCGCACGCGCAGCGGCTGGCGGAGCACCTGCCGCCGCAGCTGCATCGACCGAGTTTCCCGATTCGCTATCTCCCGCAGCAGCGCGTGCTGGTCTTCGACTGGGTCGAGGGCCAGATCTTGAGTAAGATTGTCGACGGGCGCAAGCAGGAGCTGTTGCGCCAGGCCGCCGCCCTGGCAGCGGACCTGCATCGCGCGCCGCTCGTTCCGGAGCGACCGACGACCGCGCAGATGCTCGTCGCTGAAACGCGGGCGCGGTGCGACAACTTGCGTCCCGTCTGGCCGGGGACTGCGGATCTGGTCGAGCCCCTCCTGGCGGAGCTGCAGGCGACGGTGCCCCATCTCGATTCGACCGACCCCGCGCCGATCCACGGCGACATGGCGGCCGGGCAGTTTCTCTGGACCGGCGAACGGCTGGTGCTGCTCGACTGGGACATGTTCGGCTATGCCGACCCGGC
>Ga0209056_10004300_pt1 | contig 15023 bp, 9 predicted proteins | sample GraSoiAngelo_114_FD_185876 | JGI IMG/M metagenome (GOLD analysis project Ga0209056, IMG submission 185876) | Grasslands soil microbial communities from the Angelo Coastal Reserve, California, USA - 14_0903_13_40cm (SPAdes) (version 2) | ecosystem: Environmental > Terrestrial > Soil > Grasslands ... | reverse complement strand
CCATGAAATTGTGAAAGGACATGGTGGATATGCTGAACAGAGCGCCGTAGGCTAGCGACCTGGAATAGATGTCCTTGCGCTTCTTGAGGCGGTGGACAACGTGGCGGGCGAATGTGGATGCAATGACCACCAGGAGCGCGAGGCCGAGAAAGCCGGTCTCCATCGTCCACTGGATGTAATCGTTTTCTGCGTGAGTCGTTTCAGAAAGGAAGTTGCCGCTTTTGTACCGGGGGTACAGGGATCGAAACGAACCGAGACCCGCGCCAGTAACAGGGAAGTCCCGCAAAGCTCCCAGACTGTCGCGCCACACTTCGACGCGATATTCAGCAGCCTCGTCGAACGCCCCTTCCCAACGAGGGCGCACGCGCGGCGACAACGCCAGAATTCCGATCAGCAGCACGATGGCTGACAGGCCCGCGAGAACCAGGACTCGTCCGTAGGATCGCCGTCTCCGTGCCCGAGCCCTGGGCACAGGAAAGATCGCTGCTGCTGCAAACACTACGCTGGTTGCGAGAACACTCAGCATCCCTCCTCTGGAAAGCGATGCCGTCAGGCTGATGATCATGAAAAACGAGCAAATGAGGAGCACCCACGGACGCGCGCCGTCTTTGTGCCAGATCCAGCGCGTTGCTCCCCCGGCAGGGTGCTGCTCTCGGAATCTCCCGACTTCCGCCACAAACATTCCCAACGAAAGGCCCAGCGTGAGCTCGAGGTAACCGGCGAAGTGGTTGTGGTTGACAAAAGGCCCGAAGGGCGTCCCGCTCCCCGATTCAAAGCGCCAGTAGATCTTTCCGTTGGACCACATGTTCTGGACAAGCCCAAAGACGGCCATGGAGGTCCCGAACACAACAAGCACTACATAGAGGACCCTGGCGCTGCTGCCGTGACGGAAGAGCTCCAGGACCAGGAAGAAAAATAGAGCGTAGCTTGCGATCTTGAGGACCTCTCCCTTCGTCTCGAACGGAGCCAAACTGATTGGGAACCAGGATTCTGCCTGGTGTCCGTGAGTTGCTATCGTGTTCCTTGCGAACTGCTGGAGATTCAGACCTTCCCTTGAAAGAATTCCCAGCGCGAAGGGCGGCAGCGGCGCGAGGGTCACGAGAAGATACGCCAGCAGGGCCAGGATGACCCAGTAGAGGCGCATCTTAGCCATGCGGATGCGGCCATTCATTACCTCTTGAAGAATCCACAGGCCGAGTAACAGGCCCATTGCGAATTCGATTTGGAAGATCCAATCGTCCTGGACCGAACCGAATGGGAGGGGAGCGACGATCAGGACAAGGACAAGGCCGGCTTGAAGGGCACGGAGCAGATGGGAAGATCCAGCAGACATCACCGGCCCCTCCGCCACAAAAAGCATTTCCGGGTCATGGAACTCACTGCCGCCAAGTTTGCCACGGTGCCGCAGATTCCCCCAAGATCAAAATGACCTTGGGGGTGTTAACGGGTTAGTTGGGTTCGGATCTCAGCCTTCAGGCTGCTGTGTCAGGCTAGGCCGCATGGGAGCAGAGGGGCAGAGGAGCAGAGGAGATCCGCTCCCCCCTTCTCCTCCGCCCCCTGCCCCTGCCGCTTTTCGCGGGAGATTACTTCCCAAATCGAAACTGAACCCATACGATTAATTCATCGTCTTCAGCTTTCAGGCGCTTTCGCTTTTCCTTCGCGTTAAGTCATGTCAACCCAGCAGTTATTCTCGTTCGGACTCCGGCAGAATCTTCTGGCACAAGATATGCGGTCCAATTGCCGGAGCGCTGAGGGGCGGGCGAGCCGCTGAGGGTGGACTCAGCTCGAGGGAAACAGCGGCCCGTAAGATGCCGGGGCGAGCCAAACCTCTCAGCGCTCCTGTCGATTGACGATTGACGAATGACGAGCGGATGGATGCGATCAACAGAGACCGTCATTCGTCACTCGTCATTCTGACGGGGTCCCAGAAACGCCTCGATTCTTTCGACCGCCTGAGCCAGCAATCGCTCTTCCCCCTCTGTGGCATCCAGCCACACGATTTCAGGGTCGCCACGGAACCAGGTCATCTGCCTCTTGGCATAACGCCGGCTCTCTATCTTTGTCTGTTCTTTTGCATCGTCCAGGCTGATTTTGCCCGCGAGGAAGCCGGCAATTTGCCGATAGCCGATCGCCTTAAAGGCGTGCCTCTTCGCGGGGAACCTTTCGAGCAGCCCTCGGACTTCATCGACGAATCCCGCCTGGAACATTTCCTCCACCCGGGTTTCAATTCGGCGGTACAACTCCTCACGCGGCCAGTGAATCCCGAGTTTCAACCAACGGAAGCCTTCCAGCCCGTTCCTGGGCTGGCAGTGCCACCAGTTCATTGGCCGCCCTGTGAGCAAGTAAACTTCGTACGCGCGGGTAATACGTGAGATATCCGTAGGCGCGATCCGGGCGGCGATTGCGGGATCCGAGCGCTGAAGAGCCCGGTACAGGCAAGCCACGCCTCGACGTTCCGCGATCCTCGAAAGGCGGCGCCGCAACTCTTCAGAACGCCCCGGCCCCTGGAAGAGACCCTGTATCAGGGCCCGCAAATAGAAGCCAGTGCCTCCGACAACGAAAGCTATACGCTCTCTATCACGAATTGCTCGCAGACCCTCTCGACCCAGGCGCTGATAGTCACCGGCGGAAAAGGCTTCGCCTGGCATTCTCAGGTCAAGCATGTGGTGCGGAACGGACTCGCGTTCGGTTGTCGCCGGTTTTGCAGTCCCTATGTCCATGCCCCGATAGATCTGCAGTGCATCGCAGCTGAGTATCTCTCCCCGGTATTTCTTTGCCAGGGCCATTCCGAGCCGGCTTTTGCCCGATGCAGTCGGACCGGCAACAACGATAGCAGGGTACGCATTTGCAGGCATACGTTGAAAAGATGACAGGATCACTGGATGCACACGAGAGGAATCCAAGAATTCAAGAATTTTGCATGAATGTGTTTGTTCTGGATGCCTTGAATTCTTGGATTCTTGGATTCCTCTGCTTATCCTGCCCCGACCGGATTGATTTTTTCACGGCTTCGGAGGCCGTGCGTTTCTATCCTAGCCTGAAATAAAAGCGAATGCAGACGGCCAGCAAAAGGAGCGCGGCCAGTATCAGGATTCCCAGGATCTGCGAGCGCTGTCGTTCCATGAAGAGACAGAATAACAGGATGGTGGGACAGGATAACAGGATGGGCAGGATTAAAGGCAGGAGAGGAATCCAAGGAATCCAAGAATTCAAGAATTCGCATGAATGTGTTTATTCTGGATTCCTCGAATTCCTTGGATTCCTCGAATTCCTCTCCTTATCCTGTCCCTGTTCATCCCGTTCAGTAGGCCCTGCGCAGTTCGACGCCTTTGTAATAGGCCTTTAGGATGTCTTCGAAGCCCAAACCGGCTCGTGCCATGCCAAACGCTCCAACCTGGCACAGCCCCACGCCATGCCCCCAGCCCCGGCCGTTGAAGGTGAAGCTTTCGACCAAACCTTCCGGATTGTAGGCGCGAGTGATAGTGAAAAGAGTGTCTTTGAGCCCCAGGGCGATCCGGACCCGGTTTCCATTGAGAATAGTGGACCCACGGCTCCCGGTCACGCGAATCCGTACCGCTCGGCCCGAATTGCCCAGGCGCGCAGGTTCGAGGTCCCGAACCTCGCCAATACCCGAAACCAGTGGTCTGAGTTTCTCGGCAATGACCTTGCGGGAAAGCGTAGTCTGCCACATGGCCAGCGGGGAAAACCGGTCGCTTGATGCACCGGTCGGGTTGAGCTCTACCTCCAGGAAATCAATCTTGCCGTCCGGACGCACATGAAAGCGCACCTTCTCATTGCCGATCACTTTCAGGGTATCCACAGGCGTGCTGCGCTCGTCGGCGCGCCGGAACAGACGCACTTCGCGCGCTAGCGGAAACTGCTGCGCGCGGTTTCCCCATTTGACGGATATGGAGACTTCCCGCGTTCCTGGAAGAGGGGAGCCGGCCCCTGCAAATATTCCCGTTTTCAGGATGTCGGGCCGCGCCGATTCCAGCCAGCGGCTGAGAGCTGACAGCGCATCACTCCGGAGTATGGGTTGAGCTGCCCGGATGGAATTGTCCGGATAAGGCCGCCACAATCCTTTCTGCATGAGATAAGTGAAGACCGCGGCCTCCGGGCGGGGGAGTTGATCTCCGTCCTTCAGGTTGCCCAGATAGTACGCGGCATCTCCGGGGGAAACCCTCTGGACAATTTCCTCCGTTCCGAAAAAGCTCTCCGCCGCATAGCGCAGGAAACCTGCGCGGGACTGGATTTCCCTTGCCTGGGGAGATGGGGCTGACGAGGGTTTTCCCGCCAGCTCGCGAGCCCTGCGAACCCAGGCGCGGATCTCCTCGGCCGTGGGCTTTCCTCGGAGATACTCGGCGGTCAGAGTCCGCCCTTCCGGCAGGGCGAGAACCCCGGCCAGTTCCAGGTTTCGGTTTGCCGGGCTGCCGTCATCCGCGAATAACACGTCGTCCAGATCGTGCTCCCCTTTCAAGCCGACTTCCGGCGCGCCGCTCTCCACCGTGCAAAACACGCTCGTCAGATAGGGAACCGGGGCACCGTCAAACACGTTGGAGAAATCTTCCGTCCTGCCTCCGCAAGTCGAGGAGTACATCGCGTTGATGAGCTCGCCGTGGTAATAGAGCGCCAGACCGCAGGTCCCGCTAACGGCCGCATTCGTGGCAGGCTTTTCCGCCGAGACCCCGCCGTAGACCTGCGTCCTTTCATCGGCTGTCAGGTCGAAGCCTTCGGAGTTGAACCGTCCCATGTTCTTCAGCGCATAGGTTCGCGCGGCCACGGCCTGGGCTGCGAGGGCCGCGAGCTCGGGATACGCGGTGGGGCTGATCTCCGAGGGGACCACGCCATAAAGGTACTCTTCCATGCCGAGTTGGTTTACCACGGTCATGCGGCCGTTCTTGTTCAGGCCCAGATTCAGGACGCCGCGATACGGTTTCCCGTCGAGACGCAAGAAGCTTGTCCCGGCGCCCGGCGAAAACAAGAATCCTGCCGAGCTCATGCGAAAGAAATTTTCGGGCCCGCGAACGGCGAGCCGAGCCGAGCCTCCGCCGCTGGCGGTAGTCTCCCGCACCAACAGGGCGCCGGAGTACCCGGCGGCAGAGAGATCCCCCCGGGCAAAACTCTGTGCTTCGTCGCGCGTGGAAAAAGCTCCCAGGCGGACCTGTGTCGTGCGTGTCGACGGATTGAGGCGGGTGACTACCGGCATGGAGAATTTTTCGGCCAGAGTCCGGCCCAAGTTTTCCGCGTCCTCGGCATTTGCGAGGGAGGCGACCTGCAGTCGATAGACTTCAGAGGATTCCTGAACCTCGCGCTCTACCCGGACCTGGAACTCGCCTTTTATCTTTTGCCGCTCGGCCTCGGGGGCTTTTTCCACCAGGTAGAAGTCGTCAGCCGCGGAGATACGAACCTCCCGGGACGTGGTGCTCAGGCCGATGCGAATGCTCGGACCGGAGCAATCGGTATCAGGACTCGGAGCAGGGAGAATTTTTTCTATTTCTCCCGCAGTTTTACCCCGTGTCTCCGTGGGTTTGGGTTGCGGGGCGGGGGCAGGCGGCGGGCCCGGCGAAGCAGGATGCATAGGGGGCGGTGTAGGCTTCAGTACGATGGGCGGTGACGCCGGAGATTTCTTGGCGCAGGCCGGCACCAGACACTGCAACAGCAGAATCAGAACTACGGTGCCGTACCTTGATTGACGATTGGAAAGCTGGAACAATTCAGGTGGATACTTCACATTCGTCAATCGTCAATCGAAAATCGTCAATCGTATTAGGGCTCGTTGTAGAAAAAGACGAATTTTGCCCCCACGTGCTCGCCCGGGAATCCGCCCGGGAGCGGGGGCAGAGGTTTTGAGAGGAGAACCGCATGCAGGGCAGACAGATCGAGAGATTGGCTTCCGGACGAGGCGACCACCTTGAGATTGCTGACCGACCCGTCTTTCTCGATGAAGAAGACCAGCGTCGAGCGCCCTTGCGAATTACGCAGATTCGAGGGAATAGACCAGTTTCCTTTGATACGCTCGAGGATCAGGCGCGCGTATTCGCCCAACGGGAATCCCTGTGTATCGAAAAGGCCGCTCCCTTCCGCGTGAATGGCAGACCGTTCGTCCTTGAAGATCTGGGGTTGCTGCTGAGCTGCCGGTCTCTGGGGGGGTGCAGTTCCTTTGGGAATTTCCGAGGGGCTTGTATTCTCAGCCGTCTCCCCCACCTTCTTGGGTATCTGTCTTGGCTCCGTGTTCTCCGGAGGCGGAAGGGAGACTGCGCGTCTTTTTTCATTGGAGGACGATGTTCCGGCCGCGGTCCCGGGCGATTCATTTCCGGGGCCGCCGTTGGCCGCGCCGTCTTCGGCCGCTTTGCTTGCGTCGAGAGTTTCAGGAAGGGGCTTGCGGTCTTCGGTCCTTAACGGAGGCCGAACTGGTGGAATCGACTTCGGTGTGGTCGATTTGGAGACCGAGACGCGGTCGTTCCACCGGATCCGAATCGAGGGCCCTGCTGTGGGAACAACGCTCTTATTCCAGTCATAGAGGGCCTTCTTCAAAGTTTCTTTTGAAGGCATTTGCATTCTGGAGGGGCCGACAAACGTCACGGTCCGCCAGTTCCGGGCCTTGGGGGGAGGAGACAGGAGAAAGACAGGCACGCGAATCCACATGTGAGCGCGGTGACGCAGAAGGCTGGGATTCTCGATCAGGACTACGAGAGCCGCCGCGTGAAGAACACAGGAAGCAAACCAGGAGGCAATGAATTTTTTTGTCGGCGGCCGCTTCCGGTGTTGTGAGATCGCAAATTCAAACATAGCAGTTGGCCGGTAACAGTATAAAAAAGGGTTCAACGCCTGTCAAATTCGGTGGCGCGGAGGGGCAGAGGAGCGGAGGGTAAAGGGTACGGCAACTCAGGCCCGCCCCAGACTCGAAATGACAAATGACAAATGACCGATGACAAATTATGACAAATGACAAATAGACCGGATCCGCCTAGAGCCTCATCTGAAAAATTCACACTAGTTCCGCTGAGCACCCGGGGATTTGTTATTTGTCATTGCTCATTTGTCATTTTGCCCCTCCGCCCCTCCGCTCCTCCGCCCCTCTACCCCTTTGCACTCAAGCGCCTGGGCTTGTTTGGCTTGGGCCAGTATCCTGAGTCCCAGGTCGAGAGCGCGCTTGCCTTCGTCGCCCGTGCACTCTACCGGCCCGGTTCCGCAGCCGGCCGCCAGAAAAGCGCGGATCTCCTGCTCGATCGGCTCCAGGCGCGGCGGGCTTATACGCCGGCTCACTATTTCCGGGAAGTTCCCTTCCATGGAAGGCTTCAAGCCGAACACGGCAACCTCCTGCTTGCTGTAATCCAGCGATACGTATTGCTGCGCGTGAAACATTCGGAGCTTGCGGATCTTTTCCATCGACACCCGGCTTGCGGTGATGTTGGCCACGCATCCATCCTCGAAATCAATTCTCGCGTTGGCGATGTCGATGCGCTTGGAAAGGATGGGAATCCCCACTGCGTGGATACGGGATGGCTGTGAGGGAACGAGAAGTAAAATGATGTCCAGATCGTGGATCATGAGGTCCAGGATGACATCGATATCCAGACTGCGGGGAGAGAAGAGGCCCATCCGATGCGCCTCGATGAACCGGGGACGTTGGACAATTGTGCGCACCGCGCGCACGGCGGGATTGAAGCGCTCCAGGTGACCGACCTGCAAGATCTTCCTGTTCCTGGACGCGGCCCGAATAAGACGGTCGGCTTCCTCGAGGGAATCAGCGATCGGCTTCTCCACCAAAACGTGGACACCTTCATCCAGAAACTGCTCTCCGATCTCGCCGTGAAGCGTGGTCGGAGTCGCGATACTTACGGCGTCCACCTTGCCGAAGAGCTGCCGGTAATCGGTGTAGCCCACCGTCTCCAGAGGCAAGGCGATTTGTTCTGCACGGCCTGGGACCTTGTCCGCAACTCCGACGAGCTTTGCTTGAGGCAGGGCGGCATACACGCGAGCGTGATGGTAGCCCAGCGCGCCCACACCTACGACTCCAACCCTCACCTTGTCCATCGCCGGCAACCGTTTGGACCGCCTCGGAACCAACAATGACAAATGAAAAACGACCAATGACAAATTGGAATCGGCAAACTTCCCATTTGTCATTTTTCATCGGTCATTTGTCACTGGCCTGCACCAATGACCAATGATCAATGATTACTCCATTGAAGGGAGAGCTACAACGGTGATGTTGTGCTGGTCGGCGAGTTTCACCAGGACTTCGCGGTCAAGGAGGAGCGTCCGGTGCGCATCAATGATCAGGGCAGTCGCGCCGCTTGCGATCATCGTCTCGATGGTCGGCACGCCGACTACCGGAACATCAAAGCGCATGTCCTGCCTGGGCTTGCTGACCTTTATTACCGTCAGTTTCTCCTTGCCGGCAAGCTCGCCTGCGCGACGGATCACTGCATCTGTCCCCTCCATTGCTTCGACCGCCACAACGGCCCGGTCGCGTACCACCAGCGTCTGGCCGACATCCATAAGGGCGATTCTGTGTGCGATGGGGCGCCCGTATTCCAGGTCGGCGGTTTCCCGCGAGTCCAGGTTTCGGTTTGTCAGCGTTCCCTCGGGAGACATGTGAGGTCTTAGAAGCGCGGTAGAGTCCACCAGGTCGATGCCGGCCTCTCCCAAAACCCGAGCTACTCCGCCAATCAGGGCATCGGTGTTCCTTTGCTTCAGGCCGCTAAGCATTTTGATCATGGTGAGATCAGGTATCGAGGAGCTGAATATTTGCGCATGCTTGACCTGACCGGCCATGATCGCCTTCCGCACGCCGGACTGCTTGAAGAGCCGAACCAACTTTCCGAGCTGGCCCAGGCCCAGCCAGTGGACCGGATAGCCGCACGCCTCGATTTCAGGAAACGTCTCTTCCTTTATGGCAGCGACCACTACGTCCAGACTCTGCCGGCGCGCGGATTCCAATACCATAAGAGGGAATCTTCCGTTCCCCGCAATGAGCCCGTACGTCTCGCTCATTTTCACCTCTCAATTGCGGATTCAATTCCAAAATCCGCAATCCGCAATCAATTCAGCGGATGAACCCGCGCGTAGCTGTTTCGATAAACCTGAGGAGCACCTCCACTTCAGGGGCGGTCCACTTCTCCTGTCTGGCGTGCTGCAGCGCATCGCGCGTGTTGAGCTTCGACCGGAAAAGTACCCGATAGACCTGTTTCAGCTCTTCGATGGAGGACTCGGATATTCCTTTTCGTTGCAGGCCGATTGTGTTGATGCCGAAAGTCTTGGCCTCGCTGCGATCGCCGACCGTCTTGATGTAGGGCAAGGCATCGCGGGTGATCACCGAGAACCCGCCGATAAAGGCATGGGGACCAACGCGGCAGAACTGGTGCACGGCGGAAAATGCGCCGATGGTCGAATGGCCCTCGACGAGCACGTGGCCGGCGAGAGTCGCAGCGTTGGCCATAATGACATCATTACCGACGCGAGAGTCGTGGGCCACGTGGCTGTAAGCCATAAACAGGTTGTAGTCCCCAACCGCAGTAAGCCCTCCGCCGCCTTCTGTTCCGCGATTTACCGTGACGAATTCACGGAAGACATTCCCTCGACCGATATGGAGATGCGAGACTTCCCCCTTGTACTTGAGATCCTGGGGATCGCTTCCGATGCTCCCGAAGCTGTAAAACCTACAAGCCTCGCCGATCGTTGTCCAGCGCTGGATGTGAACATGGGACTCCAGGACACATCCCTGGCCAATCCGAACTTGCGGTCCAACAATACAGTAAGGTCCGATCTCGACATCCGCCCTGATCTCCGCAGTGCTATCGACGATAGCCGTGGGATGAATCTTCATGCTTGCCCTGATTCTGGGACAGCCCGGCAGAGCCGTAGGGGGCAAAGTGGCAAGGAGTTTCCGTCAAATGACAAATGACCAATGACAAATGAGCAATGACAAATAGAAGTCCGGACAATGAACTGCCATTTGTCATTTTTCATTGGTCATTGGTCGTTTCGCTGATTCGTTCCCGGCGGCCAATCTGTCATTGTTCATTTGCCATCTCCGCGTTCTCTGCGTCTCCGCGGTGAGATTCTTTGGTTGCGGCTATGCCACTGCGCACTAATCACGATCCACCACGGCACAGGAAAGCTCCGCCTCCGCCACCAGCATTCCATTCACCAGAGCCTCCCCTCGCATTCTGTAATAATTCCCGCGATGCTTGAGGACTGTAACCTCCAGCCGCAATTGATCCCCGGGAATCACGGGCTGCCGAAAACGGCAGTTGTCGATGCCCGAGAAATAGACAAGTTTGGATCCGCGCTTTTCGTCGTTATGGAAGAGAAGAACGACACCTACCTGGGCCAGCGCTTCGACCAGCAGGACGCCGGGCATGACAGGGGTACTCGGAAAGTGGCCTTGAAAGAAGGGCTCATTTATGGTCACGTTCTTGATGCCCACCATTCGCTTGGAACCATCGGACTCGACGATTCGGTCTACCAGGAGAAAGGGATACCGGTGCGGCAATATGTTGAGGATGTCCTGGATGTTTTTCAACTCGTGGGTACTTTCCATAGTCTCCTCAGAGACGCTGCCGCTTCAAAAAGATAGAGGGGATAGCAGCATGGAGTTCAGCCTTCAGGCTGAACTGCGCCCGGGCAGCTAAGCGTGAACTCTGAACAAGAGTTCAGCTTTCGGGCTGCACTGAGCACGGCCAGGCTAAAGCCTGGACTCTGAGCAAGATCTCAGTCATAAGGCTGCACTGCACCCGAGTAGGCTAAAGCCTGAACTCCAAACCTCACCGCAGAGACGCGGAGGTTCCGTCCCCGGGAGCGCACGCTTCCAGCACGCCTAACGCCCGGTTCCGCTGTGCAGGACGGTCCCAGGAGTACGCGAAGAATGTTTGACAATGATCGATGACAAATGACCAATGAAGGATGTTGGATTTACAGATTCGTTCCTTGGGTGCGATTTGTCATTTTTCATTTGCCATTGGGCCATTTGTCATTTGCAAAATCTTTCTCCGCGGAGGATGTGTTTGGTTGCGGCCATGCCCCGCCGCGTGCATCGGTGGTTTCATTTTCCGGAGATTTAAGGTTTCTTTGGGGGCGGGGGCACCGAACCCGCGGCCGGAGCGGCAGCAGGATGGGCCGCGTTATATACCGCGTTATATGCCTTAACGACCTCCTCGGTGATCACCAGGCTAGGATCGACCCAGGCGTAGAATTGCTGGTTTAAGAAAGCCACGGCGCTGAGACCCTTCTCCCTGGACAGCTTGTCGATGATGGGGATCATTTTCTTGCCGATTTGGTTTCCAGCGCGCTGCTTCCGGTTGTCGAGATCTTTTTGAGCGTCCTGCTGCGTTCGCTGCAGCATCGTCTCCTTGTCCGAGATTTGATCTTCAAGGTCCTCCCGCGCGTCGTCTGACAATTTCGGTCCCTGGACTTCCAGCTGATTCCTGAGGGTCTGGATCTCCTTCTGGAGGGCCTGGATTTCCTCAGTTTTCTTTTGGGCAAACTTCTGAACTTCGCCGAATTCCTTCTTCCCCTCATCGCAGCCCAGGATGGCCTGCTCCAGATTGATCCAGGCAATCTTGACCGGACCAATCACCGCGGGTGCGGGAGCGGCGGCGGCGGTTGTCTGTGGCGGATTGACGGGCGTCTGAGCCAAAGCGAATGCCGGCGAGCAGAGTGCCGTAATGAAGATTTTCGCTATGGGTTTTCGACTCATCGAATGTATTCTCCTATCTGGACGTTTTTGTAGCTCCATCTACACACGGTCTTACAACTCAACGCAATCTTAGCGGCCTAAGGGAAGGAGGCCCCGGCGCAAGCTCCCAAAACGACAAAGCTTATTACAGTTTCGGGTCAATTGGCAAATTTTTCAGGGTCAGACCCCGTCAAAAGCTCCGGCCGATGGTGAACTTGATGTCCCTTCGCGGCTCCCTGAAATGGAGCGGACTCGTTCCGAGTGTAATGAAGCCGTCAAACACCTGTGGGTTGAAAGCAAATATCAGCCGGAAGGGCGCGCTGATGACGGGTAAAAGGAATTGTATTTCCGCGCCCGTGGATCCGCGCACGGTGCTGTTGGTGGGGCCGATCAGTTGCAGGGTACTCGCACCAAAACCGCCAAGGGATTTGGGACGGGAGACTCGGGTGATCCCGATATCGTAAAAGGCGGCAACCGACAACGGGCCGGCAATGGGTATTCGGTATTCTGCGTTCACTATTCCCAGCGTATCCCCTCCCACGGGTACGAGATTCTTGTCTATGCGCGGGAGCCCTGTGTTCAGGTCGATCTCGGGGTTTCCGGCAGAATCGAAGTGGGGCGTAAAGGAAATACCCATGGGGCTGATCGAACGGATGTCGAACCCGCGGATGGTCGTCTCTCCTCCGATAAAGAACCGGTCAAAGAAGGGGATCGTGGAAGCCCCGTATGCCTGAATATACTGTCCCAGGAATCGGAAGCCAACGGTGTTGCGCCTGTGGCTCAACCACTTGTCGGGGATGAAATGGCGGAACTCGATCGAGGGTCGAATCATGCTGAAATCACCGCCGAGTATTCCCCCGGAGACGGAGACCGAAAGGTTCAAGCTCGACCCCCTCGTCGGATTGAAGAAATGGTTGGTCGAGTTGTAGCTCAGCATCGGGGTGACCTCGCTGCGGATGATGCCTTTCAATGCCGCATTGGGATTTCCCCCGGGGGCGAATCCGATGAGCTGGTTGAGCGCAAAAGACTGAAAGCCCTCCGCGATGCGTCCGATGCCGATTCTTTGGTACGTGTAGCTTGCGCCGAGTCTCCAGAAGGAATAACGCAGGGGCCGGCTGAGGGTCAGGGTCGATCCGGTAGTGCGCTGCGTGAAAAGCTCGAGGGGTTGCCCGGAGACAACGCTGGTGAAACCAAAAGTGCTGAAGGTGTCGAACCGGTACCGCTGATTGAAAACCGATAGCCCCATGCTGGTCCGTGTGTCGAAGAGATACGGTTCCGTGAAGGAGACGATAAGATCCGTGGTTCGGGTCCCCCCGGTGACGCTGAACTCGAAGCTCTCTCCGCGCCCCCTGAAGTTGTTCGTAGTATAGTTCAACCCGAGGAAACTGCCCGAGATGCCGCTGACACCCCCGGTCAGGCCGATCGACTGCTGGCTCCTCTCCTTGACCTTTACGCCGACATCCACCGTTCCGGTTTTGTCGTCCGGCTTTGCGTTGTAGTCCTTTTCCTCGATTCTCTCGAAGAAGCCCAACTGGTTCAGCCTGAGAATGGATTGATCGAGGAGAACGCTGCTGAAGACCTTTCCCTCTTCCAGGAGAAACTCGCGGCGCATGACCTTGTCGCGGGTCTTGGTGTTGCCGGTGAAGTTGATCTGATTGACGAAGAATTGTCTGTCCTCGACGATCCTGAACGTCAGATCCATCGTTTTCTTCTGTTCATCGAAGTTCTGTTCGGGCAGGTAGGACATGTTGATGTAGCCATAGTTTCCGTAGAGTTTCTTGATCTGTTCCAGGGCATCTTTGATCTTCTTGAAGTTGGCGACATCCCCTTTCTTAAGGCCGAACGCCCTTTCCAGCGCCTCGGGTTTGAACAACTTGCTGTCTACCACTTTGAGGCCGCTGATCCGGTATTGGTCTCCGGCATCGATCGGAATCTCCACGTAAAACTGTTGTTTGGTCTTGCGGAACATCGGAATGAAGCCCCGGGAACCTTCAAAGATGCGCGTCAGGGGCTCGCCTATCTGAACCTGAATGTAACCGTGCTCCTTGTAAAATTGCTTCAGGTTCATCTCGATGTCCGCTTCGAGTTTTTCCCTGTGGTACTTGTCCGTACCCTTGAAGATGGTCATCAGGCCCCGCTCTTTGGTGAGCTTCAGGCCGTCTTTCAGTTCACCGTCATGGAATACCTTGTCTCCCACAAACTTGATCTGGCCGATTCGAACTTTGGGCCCTTCGTCGATGACGAACCGGACACGGACGCTCGAGGGGGGGATGTTTTCGATCTCGGTGTGTACCGTACCCAAAGGCTTCCCGTTCAGATTGAGCAGTTCCTTCAGTGCGCGCTCGGCCATCCGGATTTTGGCGGGGTCATACTGGCTGTCGACAGTCAGTCCGACCTTGCGCTGCTTGAAGTGGTCCAGAATATTGGATTCCGTGAAGGATTTTGCTCCCGGGTATTCGATGGACCGGATGAGCGGCTTTTCCTTTACGACAAAGGTAACAATCTTGCCCGTGTCGCCGTCCCGCTCCTCGATGGAAATTGTCTCAAAGAAGTTGGCTTTGTAAAGGGCTCGAAGGTCCAGCTCCAGGCGTGCCGGGTCAAATGCGTCCCCGTCATGGGCCTGGATGTAAAAGCGAATGGTGTCTTCCGGAATGCGGCGGTTACCCCGGATTTCGATGTGCTGTATGGTGTTTCTTTGAGGCGCCTGGGCCAGTGCCAGCGGACCCAGGACCAAGAGTCCCACCAGATGGCAGATCCCCGGTTTTAGCACTCTGACCATCCTCCCTCCCTAAAGGACACCGGCCGCCATGCAGAAACGCGCGCAGGGGATTTTTTGTCGCCGAAACGGCGCGCACATGGCCTGGAGCCCAGTCAGCAAAACCGCAATGTTAGACGAAAAAACATGGGAAATCCAGAACGTGATTGGTCTTCGTGGCCTGTGAGAATCCGCCGCAAAGACGCACGGGCTCTGCGAATCACGAAGGATTTCTTGCCAGACGAGGCACTCTATAGACTGCGGGGAAGCCGGGAGTGTTTCATTTTTTTTCGCTCGGAGTTCAAGTTGCAGCCCGTCCGTCAACGCCCGTGTTGCTTGAGCCCCAACGGGGCGCAATGCAATAGCCCAGGGCAACGCCGCGCGAGCGACGAGCTATACCCGGGGCGGTATGCGAGGAACGAGCAACAAAGCCAGCGGGCCTGCGGGCCGCAGCCCGCAGGGGCGCGGCGCCGAAGGGCGCGTATCGGCTTTGTTGCCGCTCCTCGACGATGTCCGACATCGACTTCGTCGCGGCGCCTCGCATCTGCCCGCCCGGCGCTCGCGCCAAAATGCGAATTTATTTCT
>Ga0209056_10004299_pt1 | contig 15024 bp, 13 predicted proteins | sample GraSoiAngelo_114_FD_185876 | JGI IMG/M metagenome (GOLD analysis project Ga0209056, IMG submission 185876) | Grasslands soil microbial communities from the Angelo Coastal Reserve, California, USA - 14_0903_13_40cm (SPAdes) (version 2) | ecosystem: Environmental > Terrestrial > Soil > Grasslands... | reverse complement strand
GGCCGCTTCGACGTGAATCTTTGTCGTGTTGAGAAACGGAATCCCGTTGTGGTCGGGATCGCGTAGAATCAGCGGCAGTTCCGTTCCGGCGAGAATCACGCCATCGATCTCGCTCTTTGCTTTCATCCGATCGACAATGGCAAGTAAACCGGCACGGGTCTCAGGCAGAAATTTCCCCGGAACCAATTCGTTCATGTATTTTTCATGAATGTAATCCTGATCGTTCGGTTCAGGCACGAGAAGCTCGATGCCTTCGCGCGAGAAAAGGTTGACGTAAAACTTTCCCTGCATGGTGTAGCGCGTCCCAAAGAGCGCGAGACGTTTTAGTTTCCGCGCTTTGGCGCAGGCGCACGTTGCTTCGACGATACTGATCAAGGGAATCGGCGACTTGGACGCGACGTCTTCGAAGACAATGTGCGGCGTGTTTGCTGAGATCAGGCCGAAATCGGCTCCCGCGCGCGCAAGCTTGCCGATTCCTTCGAGCAAATAAGCGGCCATGCCAGCAAGATCATTGGCCGCCATGAAGTCGAGTCCCTTCCTCAGATTAACACTCGTGATGACAAATTCCGGATAACTCCCGTCGCCGGTGCGCTCGCCATACAGCGCGATGATCTTTTGATAGTAATCGATCGTGCTCTCCGGCCCGAGGCCACCGATAATTCCAAGAGTCTTCATTTGCTAACCACGAATGAGCTCGAACTGTGAAATGCCGAAGCACGAATGTCGAATGACGAAGCCAGAATGACAATTAAATGCGCCACCCGTTCGGCATTCGTCATTCGGATTTCGGCATTCTCTGAATTTGTGTTTATTCGAGTCCATTCGTGGTTAAATGAAAAGCAGATCGGCGCTGCATTTTGTCCTGATCATCGGCATCGCGAACTTCTTCGCTGATTTTACGTATGAAGGTGCGCGGGGAATCGTGGGACCGTTTCTTGGTTCCTTAGGCGCGGGCGCTGCAATGGTCGGGTTTGTTGCCGGTCTAGGCGAGCTCATGGGTTATGGGTTGCGTTCGGTCTCGGGGTATTTCGCGGACAAATCGCATCGGCATTGGGCGTTCGCGTTCCTAGGGTACGCGATCAACATGCTCGCCGTTCCCGCCCTCGCACTTGCAACGCGATGGCCGCTCGCCGCTACTCTGGTGGTATCGGAACGTGTCGGGCGAGGCATCCGTAAGCCGACTGTGGAAGCAATGCTTTCGTACGCCGATAAATCGATCGGCGCCGGATGGGTTTTCGGACTGAATGAAGCGCTCGATCAAGCGGGCGCGACGGTCGGTCCGTTGCTCGTGGCGCTGATTCTTTATCTTAACGGCGGGTTTCGGACCGGATTCGGTGTGCTGCTCATTCCGGCTTTGCTTTGCCTCGCGATCTTGGTCGCAGCAAGGTTGCTGCATCCACGTCCGCACGAGCTGGAGGAAGGCATGGGGCACACGTTCGCGACGACGAATCTGAGGCGCGCCTATTGGATTTATCTTGCGGCTGGCTCACTGATTGCCGCTGGTTTCGCCGACTTCGCGCTGATCGGTTTTCATTTTCACAAGATGAATACGGTGCCCGCGAACCTAATTCCCGTGTTTTATGCAGTTGCAATGGCTAGCAGCGCGCTCGCTTCGATTCCATTGGGGCGATTGTTTGATAGGTTCGGCCCAAATATTTCGCTGTTCGCCTTTCTTATTTCCGCCGCGGCTGCGCCTTTTGTTTTTCTGGGCACATCTGTTCCTGCATTGATTGGGATGGTTTTTTGGGGAATCGGAATGAGCGCGCAGGGTTCTCTGTTTCAAGCGATGCTCACCGGCGTTATTCCGCCACAGAAACGAAGCACCGCATTTGGGCTGTTTGATACCGGATACGGGATCGCGTGGTTTGTCGGCAGCGCGGTCATGGGATTGCTTTACGACAGATCAGTTCTCGCGGTCGCACTGTTTTCAGTCATCCTTCAACTTACCGCGCTTCCGGTCTTTTTTATCGCGAATAAAATGCGGTAAATTTTTCTTGATGGACCCGTACGCAAAACCAAAAGAGCGAAACGTGGGCGCCGATCGGCCAAAGATCAGGCACTTCCCGCAGGCCACCGAGCCACAAACAAGGCGAGAACGCCAGGCGGAGAAGGAAGCGGTAGCAGCACAGCGACGCGCGATTAAAAAGGCAGCTCGACGCCATCTGAGACAGCAATTGCTCGAAGAACTGGAAGAGAGCGAATAAAAGAACCGGGATCACCGATCCCGGCTACAGCAATCTTGCTTTGCGCTTTGCGATCGGGCATTGGGCATTAGAGTTGGCCTCATGCGTCGGATCAGTTTGTCGGTGTTTGCTTCCGCATTGCCACTAATCGCTCTCACTATCGTGGCGCAGTCGCCCCCGGGGCGAAATCCCGATGTGTCGAACAAGGCCCTGATCACGAAATCCACGCCCAGCATAAACACGAATGCGTTCAAAAATCAGACTGCAGACGCAGCGGCTGGCGCGCTGCACAAAATGGCAGACGATTACTACGCCTGGCGAAATGAAAATTATCCCGTCCGCAGCAGCGACGCCGGACTGCATACGTGTGACGATCGGCTCACCGATTATTCGCCAGCAAAAATTGCGGAGCGCGCACAGCATGTGCGTTCGCTGTTGGACAAGGTGCGCGCGATGAAGACTGATAACTGGCCGAAGGATGCGCGCATCGACTGGATTCTTTTCCGATCGCAACTGGAGAACGTCGATTTTGGAAATCGCGTTCTGAAGTTCGAGCGGACAAATCCGCAGATTTACACGGGTGAATGCACGAATGCTATCTTTTCGTTGCTAAAGAAGGACTACGATACTCCGAGAAAACGCGCGCTCGCTGCCACCGCGCGCCTGAAACAGATGCCGGCGCTGTTGAAACAAGGCGTGAGCAATTTGCAAAGCCCGGTAAAGCTTTACGCGCAACTCGCGATCCAATCGGCGCGCTCAATCGACCCGCTTTTGAATAAGAGCTTGATGGCGCTCGACGTGGACCTTGCGCCTAACGAGCATGATGACCTGATCAAAGCGCGCGATGCAGCGCTGGCTGCTCTGCACAGTTACGCCGACGAGCTGGAAAAACGTCTCCCGCAAATGGTCGATTTCTCGCCGATGGGCGAAGCGAACTACAATTATTATCTCAAACACGTTTTGCTTCTGCCGCTCAATGCCTCAGAAGTAGAGATGATTGGACGCGCCGAGCTCGCGCGTTACCGCGCGCTCGAAGCTCTTCTCCCCGATCCAAAACTGGCCGATCCAAATCCAAAACGCGCCGCGCACGTTCCCCCTGACCAGGAATCATTCTTGAAAGCGTACGAAAGTCGCGAAGCAGAAATGATCAGCTTCTTGAAGGAGCACAATCTTGTAACCTTGCCGGATTATCTTGGGCCGTTTCAAATTCGACAGTTGCCGGACGCGTTCAAGCCGACCAGCCCGGGCGGCTTCATGAATCCCCCCGGCGTCTACGACAAAGATCCAACCGGGTTCTTTTTTATTCCGACCTACAACCCAGAGTCGAAGAATTTTTACATCCGCGTGGCGATTGAAGATCCCCGGCCAATCCTCGGACACGAAGGCATTCCCGGACACTTTCTTCAGCTCTCAATTGCAAATCATTTGAGCGACGAAATTCGGCGTCAGCATGAGGACACTGTTTTTGTGGAAGGCTGGGCGTTGTACGGCGAAGAGATGCTGATGCGAACCGGTTTGTATTCGAATAACTCACCCGCACAGGGTCAAATCCTACGATTGTCCCGCTATCGCGCCGCACGCATCGGCGTGGATGTAAATCTGCACACCGGCCGGTGGAGCTTCGAACAAGCCGTAAAATACTTTATGGACGCGGGCGGACTGGATCGCGAAGCAGCCGAAGGCGAAGCGGCAGGCGCAGCTTCAAGCCCAACGCAAAAAATCAGCTACATCATCGGCAAATGGCAGACCATGAATTTGCTCGGCCGCTACAAAGATCGACAAGGCGCAAATTACCGGCTCGGTCAGTTCCACGACGACCTGATCAAGAACGGGAGTCTGCCGGTCTCAGTGGTTGAATGGATTCTGCTGGACGACCCGACCGCTATTCAGCAAGCAATGAAATAACAATAATCACGGGGCTTCGGTCTAACGAAGAAGGTTAATATTCTCCGGAAATTGCGAGGCGAAGTTCTCAGAAAAAGCTGAACAACGGCGGATTATTCGGCAGAGATCTCTAGGAGTCATCTCATAAGTAGTTTCATCAGGTTGTTCGCCAGCCGAGGGCGGCCCGACTCCAGCGACATGCATGCACGACGAACGTTGGAGACAGCCTGCCCTCAGGCTGTTTCGATTTATGAGATGGGTTCTAACCACTGATCCACCTTCACCAAGGCTTCGGCGCGGCAAGCGCACATACGAATAAACACGAATTTCTGACCTCCGACCTCTGGCTTTGTGGTTAAGGTTTTGCTACAGCTACAAAGCAAAAAGGGCTCCGCGGTTTCCCGAGGAGCCCTCATGCTGGGGTTAACTTTTATGCTTCCGTTATTATGGCGCTACGCCTGCAAACGAGAACGGGCAAGGTGAGCCCTGCACGAAGTTTATGTTGTTATTAGCCTGATCCAGCGTGGTTTTCATGCACTCTTGGAATGCGCGGAACGGACTGCCGCTAAGTGTGGTTCCATGGAGACATAGCTCGGTATTAGCGGCGGTCATCAAGTCATTAATCGTGATGAACCCGTTACTTCCAGGAAGTTGCTGCGACTGTTGGTAGGCCTTAACGCAGTCGCCTCCATAAACCAGCCTAGTCCCGGTCACACCGGGGTGGCGCACGTTCAGTTCCATAGCCGCAAGTTGGGCACTAAGCATATTGGCCATGTTGGTTGCGCTGGCGTTGAGCAGCCAGTCGTGTAGAGCGCTCTTATTCTGGGTGAGATTCCCGTTGAAGTCCTGGTTGCTGCCGCCAGCAGTTCTTAGGCATAGCCCAGTAAGAAACGTAAAGTCGGCTGCGTTTTCCAGGTTCTGGCCGTTCTTATTGCTCCAGAATCCGAGCGTTAACCCGCCACCTGCTCCTAGGCAGACATTGCCGAACTCTACCGGCAGATTCGGAGTCAGAGGGATGGCAGCATCCGTTGTAATTGGCGTGGTGTGCAACCAGTTCGTTTCAATCGCATCAGATTCGAATATGTGATACAGGCCGGCCTCGGTAACCATGCAAAGCGGGCTGGTGAACCGTGTGTTAATCTGGTTGGCGTCGGCCACGATGGTGAATTGCCAACCATTAATTGAAACTTCGCCGTTGTCTTTGATACCGTTAGCATTGGCATCGTAAAATTTGTCGATGCACAGTGTAGCCACTACGGGATTTTCCTTGACCTTAAAGTTATCGGTCTTGGTGCTGTTGTTGTCGAAGGTGTTGACGGTGCTCACCCAGACTTTGTACTCGCCGCCTTGGTTGGTGGTGTCGTCGTAGCCGGGCGTTGCATCCGAACCCTTGATCAGAACTGCACTAAGCTGAATACAATTCGCGACCCCGCCGCTGACCACAAAAGGCGTGTCATTTCCCGACCCGATGCTGGTGCCCAGTACGGGGGTTCCGCTGGGGTCGGTGACCCGCACGTAGTAAGATCCGTCGGGCAGACTTGCCGCACCGATATGGGACGGTCCGCCGTTGAGATAGACGGCGTCTTTACTCCCGAAGATGTTCACATTGACGCCAGTACAGGTGGAGTCGGTGGTGAAGATCGCGCCGGGAAGCGGCGGAGCCGCGAAGATATTTCCGCAAAGGAAACATCCCGCCAGCGTTATAATTAATGCTAGTTTAGTTTTCATTTCTGTTTTAGTTTGTCTTTCTTATTTTTGATTCCTGGGGGTGGCCATTCCCGTGGCGGCCCAAGACATTGGTTTTGGATGAGGATTCAGCCGGCCGCTGCTACAGCCGGAGGGGGGAGTTTTTCGATTCGGGATTGATAGTTCCCTTTCACCATCCTTCTACGGAAGCGGCGGGATGAAGTTCCGAAAAAGTTTTTTGTTTGTTAAATTTTTTGTGTACGCATGGACAATCGCGGCTGCGGAAGACTTGGTCTATCCGGGAAAGGCACGCATTTATTTGCCTGCTGAATCCCGGATGGACACATAGGGGATGCTGAAACCCCGTGATGCATTGCCAACAACCGCAGGATTTAACGGCGGACTAACCCCTCAGGGATGGCGTCTTGAATGGTGCGCAGCCCCTAATAACTCATGCGCGCCGCGCCTAAGCGCTTCAGCATCGGCATAGCCGAGTTTGGTTTTGATATTTTCACAGTGCGACTCGACTGTCCTGCGGCTAATCCCAAGCTCTTGCCCAATCTGACCGATGCGTCGTTCCGCAGCGAGCAATGAAAATACTGCCAGCTCGCGATCGCTAAGAACGTCCAGCTGACCAAGGAATGTTGCGTTTTCGGCCGGCGAATCGTTGAACGGCGCGGGAGGTGATCAGCGGGCTCACATAAATTTCACCGCTCAGGACGACCTCAATCGCGCGCATCAGCTCCTCGGCGGAACTGTTCTTTCATCCAATAACCTGAAGCACCGGCCCGACTGCGATTCAGCAAGCCACAAAATAAACATCCCCGTAGCCGCCTCGAAGGCACAGCAAAGTCTCGCCGGCGATACGCCAGCCGCTACAGCTGGCACAGATTTCGAACGACTAATACATCAGATATAAACACGAATTTCGCGCTCCCTGTTAGTATCCATTGGTGTTCATTCGTGGTTGAATCTGTTTTCAAATACGCCGTTGCCTTCATCGAGATAAGTCGTCGAGTCGACACGCGAGATTTTGAGCGATTGCCGCCACGTGCCGGATGGAAAATCTTTTACAGCGTCGATTGTTTTGGTTTCAGATTTCGGTCCCGTAGTACTCGGATCGACATTTATCATCGCTTCGGACAAAATCCTGCCATCTAGTTGCTCCGGCGGTTTGATTCCGAGAATCCGCAAAATTGTTGGGGCAAGATCGGTATTGCCTGTTGGTAAATCATCTGTTTGGCCGCGGCGAAAGTCCGGGCCGGCTGCAATCAACATGTTGTGCATGTCGAACTGGCTGAGCGTCGCGTGTGTCCCCTTCCCTGCCGCTCGTTGCCAATCGGCGTCGATAACTCCCGGAACACCGAACTGATTTTTCGAATCGTTCCAGCGGAAGGCCATCAGGACGTCAGGCGCATGATCATTTTGAATCGTCGCTCGGTCGAGACTGAACGTTCCTTCCATCGGCTCTTTGGTGAAAATCACTCCGGCAAAATCGGATTGCTGCAGGAATTCAACGAGACGACGGATGAGCGTCTGGTTGTGTCCGACGACATAGAAAAGAACGCTGCCGCCGTTGCCGGCGAGCATGATGTCTCCAGGTTTTGGTTGGTCGTTGAATTCGGTCTTCGCGGTAAAGCCCGCGTCATTCAAAATTTTTCGCAAATCAATCGAGCGCTCGATCGTGGAAAAACCGTGATCGGAAACGACAAAGACGTCTGTTGTTTCGCGTGCATGTCGCTGGTCTAACGCCGATAGAACAGACGCCAGATTTTTATCGGCGGACTTGATCGCGCCGAGCGCCGCCGGCGCGCCCGGCGCAGATTCATGTTGCGTAAGGTCCGGCTCCCCGAGCCAAAGAATCGACAGGCCCGGCATACCGTCTTTCCAGAGAAGATCGGTCAATGCTTTCATTGTCCAGGCGTCCTGTTGCAAATGGCCAGATGGAAACGGACCGAGCGCGGCGGTAATCGGAGCAAGCGCGTCGCTCGGCAACGATTTGCCCGCGAACAGCGTGACGCTGCGCGATCCCCTCACCTTCATCCTCTCCCCTTCGGCGAGGGGAGAGGCGGGCTCGCTAGGCTTGCTAAAGCGGCCTGCAACGTGTCGATCCAGCAAGAGCCCGACAGTTTTTGCCGCCGCAATTACCGTGCGCCCGCCTGCGCGTTGGACGAGTTCGGGAATGGTTGGAACGGAGATGTATTTTCCACCCGAGAGTTCATCTCCCTTCTTCACTACCGCTGAAATCTCGACGTCGACGGCGTGCTGAGGATCGATGTCGGGGCGATACACATGGTTTGCAATGATTCCGTTCTTGCCGGGATAAGCACCCGTGACGAGCGCCGTGCCGTTCACCATCGTGGCACTAGGATAAACCGCATGGTGATTGCGAAAAGTGACTCCCTCACGCGAAAGCTTCCAAAGCGCCGGTGTGTTTTGTTCGCTGACAAAATCCGGCCGCATCCCATCCCAGACGACTACAACGACGTGGCGCGATTCATTCGATAGCGGCGTTGCGGCTGTGAGCGCGCAAAACCAGCACGCTGCAAATAATGTGGAGAATTGCAGTAGCGGACGACTGACGTAGCGGGTCGTTAATGAAGTGCAGGGCGGTTGAACGAAAATTGCCATCTCGTGTCAGAATGCGTGTCAGGTGCAGACCACGTTAACCGCTGCGCGAATTTTCGCATTTCCCAAGCGTAAAATGAAACTCGCGACCCTAATACTTACGGCAGCGCCGCTCGCTGTTGTGTTTGGCGGCGACATGATTCCGACCGCAGATGGAACCAGTTGGCGTTACGATATGACAGAAGAAATCGGCAAGGGTCTGGACCTTCGCAACGCAAAGACGGATGCCGATGGCAAGATTCGCCTACAGGTTTTGTATCGCATCGATGGAACAGAGAACGTTGATGGGAAAGATCTTCTCAAATTCGAAATGCACAGGGGAGGCGCGATCACGAACACGGACTTTCTTACCATCAATGAACAGGGAATTATTTGCTGGGCGCGGATTAATCTGGACGGCGAACTGGTTAAGTTTAGTCCGCCACAGACGATGATCGCCAGCCCGCTCCTAAAGGGCGCCAGCTGGGATTTCGATGGACAGGCCGGCGAATTAAAAGTGCACCAGCATTACGACGTGCTCGGCGAGGAAGATATCGAGGTGCCAGCGGGCGAATTTCGTGCGTTCCATATTCGTGGAGAGCAAACATCACCGAGCCGGACGACAATCGACCGTTGGTTCGCAGGCGGCGTCGGCATGGTGAAGGACGTGACGACAATGCGCGCTGCCAAGGGCGATTTGCTTCAGCGCATTTCTTTGGAGCTGGTGGAACGGCCGAAAATCATGGCTCGGCCTGAAGTGAAATCCGACGCGATCCCGAAGCAGCTTTCAGTCAGTCTTGCGAAGGAGCGGTTCGGCAAACCGATAACGACTTTTTCGTCGAGCACATCCGAGATCTACGCGCGCTGGCAGGGACGGCGCTTGCGCATAGGCGCAAAGGTGAAGGCTACGTGGATCGCAGAAAACATTGGCGAAGATTTTCCTCAGGATTACAAGATTGACGAAGCCTCCGCTGTCGCTGAAACCCCAAGTGCTCACGGAGCGTTCACGCTCGCGCGACCCGAAGATGGTTGGGCGGTCGGCGATTACCGCGTGGAATTCTACGTCGATGACGTTTTTGTGGACGCCGTAAAACTAAAGATTGTCGAATGAATGACGGCTGCGCCGGCCGCGATTCGTTACATCGGCGACTCGGCGGAACATTTCCTGAATCCAAAACAACCCGCCGCCGCATCGTAATTAGAGAAATCATATTTGCATGAAGAAGATTACGATTGTTTTTCTCGCGGCATGTGTCGTTCTGGCGGTTGGCTGCCACTGGGTGGGAATTCACGGTAATGGCCATATCAAGACGGATGAACGCCCGGTCAGCGCGTTCGCCAATATCGATGTGAGAGGCGCTTTCACAATCGAATGGCAAAGTGGAACGCCCAGCCTCCGTATCACGACGGACGAAAATCTGCTTCCTAACATCGATAGCAACGTTTCCGGCGACACAATTCATTTGCGCACCCGCGAACAGATTCGACCGACCCACGGAATCCGGGTGGTTATCTCGAGCCCAACGCGGGCAGGAGCCAGGATCAGTGGCGCAGTAAAGCTTGATGCAAAGCAGCTGAGCGGGCCAAGATTCGCATTGGAATCGCGCGGCGCGTCGCGCGTCTCACTTGACGGAAACATTGACGAACTGCTAGCGGATATGACTGGCGCGAGCGAGTTAGCAGCGAGTGCGTTGCAAACTAAAACTGCGGAAATCTCCACCACCGGCGCCGGTAACGCGGAGGTCGCAGTCGCCGAGACGCTCAAAGTCGTAATCACTGGTGCGGGGAAAGTTCAGTACTCCGGCAACCCTCCAACGATTGAAAAACACATCAGCGGCGCCGGATCGGTTCGTCATCGCGACTGAGCACAAGTCGCTTCTGCAAGCGCCCGCGCATACTGGTCCCTGTTTTGTGGTTATGCGGCTTGGCTTTCCGCCAAAACATTCGACGCCCCCTGGCGCCGTGGACTACAAATTCAACGCATCAAATGAAGCAACCGTTTGCCATTCGAATTTTGACTTGGTTCTCGGGGTTCGCCTCCATCGGAATGTTCTTGTCGATCCTGCTCGCGGTTATGGACGTCGGGCCGCACATCATGGGTGGCGAACGAGTCACCCGATCGGATTGGTTGCACATTGCGGCGCCACTCGTCGGTAGCATTGGCTGCCTTATGGCGTTGATTGCCTACGCCCTCCACACCGGCAAAACGTGGTCGCGCCATGTGGTCATGGCGGTATTCAGCTTGATTATCCTCTATGCATCCACGCTCGGCGCACTGAGCGTGCTTCGCCATACAATCATGTGGCGGGCTATCGTCAATGCGTCTCTCTTCGGTTCTGCTGCGGTGTGGTACTTCTACTTCAAACCAAATGTCGCTGCGTATTTTCGTGAATTAGTGAGGCGATAGCCGCTGTCGATGGAAGTTGTATCTGGCGTGGCTGCTGTTTGTGATTACAATCCTGGTCTCCAGTGCGAGAGAAATACTTAAACGATGCGAACGAGTTCATTCATTATTGCGTTTCTGTTTCTGATCCACTCGGCGGCAGCCAGAGACGAGAGATCAATCAAGGACTTGAGCAAAGCGCTGACCGCACTCGCGCCTGACGTCGATCCGGCGGAAGCGGAGTTGTTATCGGTAACGGCGCACGCCAAAGCGCGGAGTCTCGCAAAGGAATATCGCGTCGTTCTAAACCCCGAGTTTACGGTATTTCTCGTAAACATCGGTAAGCGAAAACGCGGCTGGTGCGGTCATTGGGCGCAGGACCTCGGCGCGCATCTAAAGGAACTCAAGCTCAAGACACTCGTGTTGCACTGGGGTGAAGCTTATCCGAACAGTTCGAGCGAGAACAATGCGCTGGTAGTGACTGCACGCAATCAGCCTTTCGAGGATGGAATCATTCTCGACGCGTGGCGCAGGGCTGGCCGGTTGTTTTGGTGCCAAGTAAGGAAAGACGACGAGTACGAAGTGGAACAGCACTACGGCCATTCCGGCATCACCGTTTGGAAAGAGAACATGAAATGGAGCGCCTGGCTGCAGGAATATCAAACAACCACTGCATCGCGCTGACTGCATTAGCAACGAGCGGTGCTCACAAGCAGGAATGTTTGCTCCTAATCGGCGTCCGTCCTGCGGATAAACGCTAGGGATTAGCGTGTTCGAGCGCCACGGCGAAGGAATGCAACTCTGCCGTCATCAATCCGGCCGAGACTGTGGGATCGGCTTCCATGAACGCGCGCGCGGCCGCTTCATCAGATGCCCTAAAGATCGCAATGCCAAATGTCCTATCACCTGGCTCTTTTGTGCAACCAGCCAGGATCAACTGACCGGATTTTATCGCTTCCTGGAATCGAGCAAAATGCCGCTCCAGCACTGCGTTGTCCTCTTTCGTCCAGTTCTTATCGTCGTACAAACGCGGCACGAGCCTTAGCACATAGATAAACTCTTTCGGCTTGCCCGGTTCGCGAGTTTGCGCGTTCAACGGATGGCTCATCGCGCAAATGCAAACGAGCAACATGAATAGTTGGCAGGATCGGTTCTTCATATCGTGGTGCGTCACGTTGCGTCCTTGGCGGACTTTGTGCGAGATTTCTTTGCTTGAAATTCTAAATTTGTTTTCGTCGGCAACTCCGAAAGCGTTCGCGAGGAACTGGCCTCGCTTTTCCTGCTTTCCTGGTTTCCTGATTCGTAGATTCTTACTGGGTGGCAAAATTTGTTCTAATCGGTTCCGGACTCGCGGGTGGATTGCTCGCTGCGTATTTGGGGCGGCGAGGATTTGATGTCGGTCTCTACGAGCGACGCGCTGATCCGCGCGAAGGCAACATTGTTGGCGGGCGTTCGATCAATCTGGCAATTTCGACTCGGGGCATTCATGCGCTCGAACAGATCGGCATCGCGGATGAAGCCTTGCAACATGCTATCCCGATGCGTGGCCGGATGATTCACGATAAATCCGGCGCGTTGCATTTCAGTCCGTACGATGTCGATCCGAAAAACTGTATCAACTCGATCGGACGCGCCGCGCTCAATACGACTGTTATCGAAGCAGCGCAGCGCTATCCGAACGTGCGCGTCTACTTCAATCACAAATGCATCGATGTCGATCTCGACTCTGCGACCGCCCATTTGGAAACTTCTCCTGTAGCGGCAGGCGTGTCGCCTGCGAATTCCGAGAATCAAATCATCTCCGCTCACGGTGACGCGGTGATCGGCGTCGATGGCGCGTTCTCCGCTGTGAGACAATCGATGCAGATGCAGATCAATCGCTTCGAGTATGACGAGAGTTATCTCGCGCATGGCTACAAAGAATTGACCATTCCGCCCGGGCCCGATGGCTCATGGCGCATGGAGAAGAATGCGCTCCACATCTGGCCGCGGAAAAGTTTCATGATGATCGCACTGCCAAATCCCGACGGCTCGTTCACGTGCACGCTCTTTTGGGAATTCGAAGGTCCGCGCAGTTTTGCGACCACGAAAACCGACGATGATGTGCGCCGATTTTTCGAAGAAGAATTCCGCGATGCTGTGCCGCTGATGCCGACACTGCTCGAAGATTTCCGTCAAAATCCGACCGGGTCGCTAGTAACCATTCGCTGTGCGCCGTGGTATTATCGTGACAAGGTTTGCCTGCTCGGCGACGCCGCGCACGCAGTCGTCCCGTTCTATGGTCAGGGGATGAACGCTGCATTCGAAGATTGCGTCGTACTGGACGAATGCCTGGAAAAATTTCGCGACGACCGCGAGCGCGCATTCGGCGAATATTTTTCCCGGCGCAAAAGAAACGCCGATGCGCTCGCTGACCTTGCGATTGGCAATTTCATCGAGATGCGCGACAAAACCGCCTCGAAAACGTTCCGGGCAAAGAAAAAACTCGATCACTTCCTCGAAGCCGCGCTGCCGAGAATTTATCTGCCGCTCTACACAATGGTCACGTTCACGCGAATTCCATATGTAACCGCCGCCAAACGGGCTCGAACTCAGGACGCGATGGTTTACACGACGCTGATTGCGATTGTCGTAATCATCGCGCTTTTGATCTTCCACTTCGTCTGAGCTTTGCGATTGCGATGCTGACCGGCTAAGCTGCCGGGCATGAGTGCCGACCTCGCGCAGCTTGCCGCCGACCGTTACGAAATTGCCGACGCGCTGCATCGCTTCGCGTTCGGCCTTGATCATGGCGACGCGGATTCGCTCGCCTCGACGCTCATGGAAGATTGCGTTCTCGATTTTCGACCAGCCGGCAGGAAACTCGGGCTCGATTTTCCGAAGTTGACCGGCCGGCAGGCGATCGTTGACGCGCTGATTCCGCTACTCGGTCCGCTCGATACCAGTCACACAATCAGCAATCTCCAAATCGACATCAGCGACGATTCAGCCACACTCTATGGATATGTGCTAGCGCAACATTTCATGCCGCGGCAAGGTCCGAAGCCGGGCGCGGAAAACGCGCTCCTGATGAATCGCTACGATTGCGAACTCACGCGCGACCGCGAGAAATGGCGTTTCAAACGCATGATGATCGACAACGCGTGGGCGCAAGGCAACCCGGAGATCCTCAACGCGCTGGCAGTGCACCGGCTGCTGAGCACGAAATCGAAACCGCCGAAATAGTCCGGGGCGAGCCTTTGTCCCGCCGCGGCGTTGATGCAATCACTGTCGAAACAACATCAACGTTAACGGCAAACTTACCGCGATCATGTTTCTCAGCGCCCGCACCGGCCCAGTCCAAAATGACGAGGTGGAGACTTCCTCGCCATTACCAAAGCCGGATGTCGAGATCGAATAAAACCTCTCGCAGCGCAATATTGGCTGCGTCTTCCCATCACGGCCGGAACTTGCAATTCGCGTGAGCCGGATTAACAAAATCCATTATTATGAGCGACACATACGTTCCATTGATCAGTTCCGGCGTTGCGGGGCCGCTTGGCGTTTTACATCTCCCGCGGCTTTGGCAGAAAGTCTCTCTGGAGGAGAAGGGTAAACTTGCTTCCGGCTATCCCGGCGTTGGCAAAGGTTTCGATGCGATGACTCTTGCGGCGCTCGGGCTCGAAGAGCAGGCGGTGAGAGATTACATCAAGCAGAACAACCCGACCTATCCCGAATTCGAGGCGTGGGTGAAGAAGAATGCCAAGTCGCTAAATCGCGAGGCAATCGAGAAACACAACGCTGCGGTGCGCGGTTACAATCATGATGACGAAACGCGGAAGGGTATTCTGAGCGCATGCGGCATCGCCGACGACGCTTCCGCTCCAAAAGACGGGGTGAGCCTGAACAATCTCGATGATTGGTACGAGTTTCACCAGGCAGTGTTAGCATAAGCTGAGCGGGGCGTCGACGGTCATAGACCGCCGCTACAGGTCTGCGGCTGACACAGCCGCCGCTACGGCCAATTTGCGCTTTGCGGATTGGGATTTTGTTTAATCGAGGAAATCTGCGTAACCTGCGAAAACATGCAGACAAAAGAAGCGCGAGAATTTCGCAAGACGGCTGAAACTTTTCACGCCGGGGCAAAGACGCTGCCGCAACGGTATTTCGTTTCGCCGGAGATTTTTGCGCAGGAGCAAGAGAAGATTTTCTCGACGCAATGGATATTGGTGGGACATCAGAGCGCAATCGCCCAGGCCGGTGAGTATTTCATCTCGGACGTCGCCGACGAAAGCTTGATCG
>Ga0209056_10004295_pt1 | contig 15031 bp, 14 predicted proteins | sample GraSoiAngelo_114_FD_185876 | JGI IMG/M metagenome (GOLD analysis project Ga0209056, IMG submission 185876) | Grasslands soil microbial communities from the Angelo Coastal Reserve, California, USA - 14_0903_13_40cm (SPAdes) (version 2) | ecosystem: Environmental > Terrestrial > Soil > Grasslands... | reverse complement strand
GGCAAGCGGGGTGAAAGTTTATGGTGGTCCCCACGCCCAGGCGGGCGATGATCGAACGGGTAAGGAGAACCTGCACGGCAAGGCAAAGAAAGCCCTGTAACCCGCCGAAGTGCCCAAGAAATGCCGTCAGCTCGTCCGTCTGCGGATACTGGGCCTTCACAGTCTTGTTGAAATAGAAATCCACCACGGAATAGACCGTCCACATCAGCAGGATGTAGCCTCCCATGGACTGCAGCAGGGGTTCCCGCTTTATTTCGCGGAAGCCGGCGCGAATCTTCTGCCATTCTGAAGGCAGGACGGCAGGAACTCGGGAGGCGGTGCCTGTTTTGACTGCGTCGGGGACTTTTGGATAGGTGCGATAGGTGGTGGCGGCCGGGAGCCATGCCGCAAAAATCAAACCCGCCCAAACGACCATGACGTTTTCGGTCCCAATAGCGACGATAACCTTCTTGCATGTCAATCCGACACTGATCATGCCCAAAAGCGCACCCACAGCGAGAAAAGGGAACAGTCGCTTGGCCTGCCGCGTGTCGAACAAGTCCCCGGCAAACGTCCAGAACTGCATGAGTGAGAAGTACCAGGTAATTTGGGCGAAAACGTAAAGGACGGGATAAAAATAGCGCGCATGCCCGAACAGGATCACCCGGCTGACAAGCAAGCCGGCGATGAAAATCATGGAAATGCCGGTCCGAAGCTTGCCGCGGTCCATCCGGTCCGCCAGAAAGGAGTAGGCGACGGAGCAAAGCACTAGGAAAAGGGCGTTGAAGAAATACATGATGGGGAGGTATTGAATCCCGAACTTGCTAAAAAAGAGGGAATCGCGGGCGCTCCGGCCGAAGGTGATCCCGGCGTTGAGAAACAGATTGACGAGCAAACAGAGAGCCACCACACGGCCCTCGCCGGGGTAGATGGGGGCGATTCGGGCCAGCCAAAGCTTCATTCGCGAAGAGGGCACGGTCATCCTTCGAGCCGAAGCACAGTGAGGCGCGCAGGCGGAACGCCGCCCGCCTCAACCTTATCCTTTACTCGTTCCGGATGGCCGCCTTGACCATGGCCAGGATGGAGGGTGGAATGTTCTTCGCGGGCATGCCGTGGTCCTTCTCGGCGTGGTCGGACGCGAGCTTGAGCAACTCATCTTCGGTCTCGGCGCGGATTTCCTTGGAGCAATCGAGTCCCAGGTCGCGACAGCGCAAGACTTTGGGCATGGTTTCCTCCCTTGCCAGGTGGACAGCCCGCGCATTGTAGCATCGCGTGGCACCATACCGCGATATTTCCAGCCTCGGAATTGACTTTGGGGAATACTGCTGTATAGTAGGGCACTATGGAGGAACCGAGTGTCCAAAACAGGCGTCATCCGCGCTATCTCGCTGATCTCGAAGTGATTATTTATCGTCAAGAGGATGCAATTCGCGCCCACATCGCACAAATCAGCCGCGGTGGCTGCTTGATCTTTCCCCCCTTGTCCGACCCGGCGGCGTCCCAGCTCAAAATGTCCTTCCGCCTGGGAGAAGACCTCCCATATACCAATTGCAAGGGGGAGGTTGCCTACAGTATCAACGACCGGGGAACGGGTGTGGTGTTCACGGAAATCTCGCGATACAACCAGGATTTGATTACGGATTATTTTGAACGACGGCTGGCCGCCCAAAAGCAACCTGGCGCCTGAGTGCTCCCTCGTCGCCTTTTCTTGTCTTGCTTCCTCCCTTGAGCGATAATAGCCCCGCAAGACGACGCGAGGGGATGCCCTTGTCCCTGATCACCCGCCGGCCACGGATTCTCGATCGCATCGGCAGGCTGGTTGTCCCGAGCGAAGACCAGCGGATCGAGCAAATGCTTGCCGCCGCGCGGACATTTCTGGCGGCCGGCACCTTCATCGCCATCTACCTTGAGCCCACAGAGCCTAAGCGCTTTGTCTCGCTCATCTATCTGTTGATGGGTTTCTACGGTATCCACAGCCTGGCTATCCAGTTTCTCGTGTTGATTCGCGAGAGAGCCACGCGCGCTTTCCGCCTCACCGTGCATGCCGTGGATATCCTTTGGCCTCCCTTGATATCCTTGTTCACGTCCAACACAGGCAGCCCCTTTTTTTTGTTTACCGTGTTCGTCCTTTCAGCGGCCGCTTACCGTTGGGGGCTGACGGAGACGATTACGACCGCGGTAGCATCGATCCTCCTTTACTCCGGAGAGGCCTTCCTCGGCCCCACCTTAGGCGGCCGATTCTCGTTGCTGACCCCGGAATTTGACTTGAACCGATTTATGGTGTCTGCAATTGAACTCCTCATTATGGGTTACTTGATTGGTTATCTGGGAGAGGAAGAGAAGACCTTGCGTACGGAAGCTTCCGCCACGGCCCGCATCACCGCACGGATCCAGGCCGAATTTGGGGTCCGGGGGGCGGTCGAGGCGGTGCTGGAGGAGCTCGGACAGCTCTTTGGTTCGGATCGTGCTCTAATTGTAATGACTGATATCAATACGGACCGGACCTACCTGTGGCAAGTGGCGCGAGTCGGAGGGGACGACCACCCGAGTGTCACTCTGGCGGAAATCAACTCCGCCCAGCACGCCGTTTACAAGTTCGACCCTCCGGCCCAAGCCTGGTACGCCGCTCGCAGGAATACCAGGAGCGCCAGCGGAGGATTTAAAACTCTGGCGGTTGGCGAGAAGGGAAAGCGCCTTCATCACTCGGTTTGGGCGCCGCCTCCTGGCCTCCTCCACGCGCACCCGTTCCGGCACGCTCTTGGCCTGTTACTTTCTTACGGGAATGAATGGTCCGGCTACCTGTTGATGCTGGATCCGGAGCGTGCTCCGTCCGGGGAATCGGCCACTGCATTCCTGCTCGCCTTGTCGCGCCACATCGGCCCGGCGCTGTACAACGTCTATCTAACCCGGCGCCTGAGGTCGCGCGCGGGGGCCGTGGAAAGGGCTCGCGTCGCCCGCGAACTCCACGACGGTGTCATCCAGGCGCTCATCGGTTTGGAAATGCGAATGGACGCCCTCAAACGTCAGCAAACGAATCACGAGGGCGGATTGGTTCCTGAACTCGACCGAATTCAGATGCTCCTTCGCAAGGAAGTTCTGAATTTGCGAGAACTGATGCAGCAAACCAAGCCGCTGGATCTGGGCCCGAAACAATTGCTGGACTTTATGGCATATTCTGTGGATAAATTTCGTCGGGATACGGGAATCGCCGCGAAGTTCACCTCTGCCTTTGAAGAAGTGCACTTGCCGGCGCGGGTGTGCAACGAGGTCGGTCGCATTTTACAGGAGGCGCTGGTCAACGTGCGTAGGCACAGCGAGGCGGAGAACGTTTTGGTTCGATTCGCCTCGGCGAGCGGCTACTGGAAACTAACCGTGGATGACGATGGAAAGGGCTTTGCCTTTGACGGCCGCTTGACCCATGCCGAGCTCGACGCGGCGCGCGTCGGGCCGTTGGTGATCAAGGAACGCGTCCGCGCGATAGGCGGAGAATTGACGGTAGAATCCGGGCCCGGCCGCGGCACGCGGCTGGAGATCACCTTCCCTCAAAAGACTCATGCCTAAGAAGCCTCCAGAGGTTCGGATTCTAATCGCGGACGATCATCCCATCTTCCGCGACGGCCTGCGCCGCTTGCTGCAGGCCGAAGGCTTGCACGTCGTGGGAGAGGCGCCGAACGGCGAGGAGGCGGTAAAGCTGGCTCGCCAGTTGAACCCCGACATCCTGCTCCTTGACGTCGCCATGCCCCTAAAACCCGGCTTGGAGGCGCTCCGCGAGCTGGCCGAAGCGAAGACGCCCGTGCGCACGATTCTGCTGACCGCGGCGATCGAGCGCACCCAGATCGTTGAAGCGTTGCAACTGGGCGCCCGTGGCGTTGTCCTGAAGGAATCAGCCACAGAACTGCTTCTCAAGAGCATCCAGGCCGTCATACGGGGAGAGTTCTGGGTCGGGCGCGAAAGCGTCTCCGATCTTGTTCAGACCTTGCGCGACCTCATGCCCCCGGCAGGAGCAGAGGCGCGCAAGTCCAAGTTCGGCCTTACTCCCCGGGAACTTGAGATTATTTCCGCCATCGTGGCCGGATACAGCAATCGCGACATAGCGCAGAAGTTTTCCATCAGCGAACAAACCGTCAAACACCACCTCACGAATACCTTCGACAAACTTGGAGTTTCCACCCGCCTCGAGCTCGCGCTCTTTGCTGTCAACCATGGTCTGACGGAATAGGCCGCCTGCCGGGTCCTACGCCTACTCCTATGCCCCGCAGGGCGGGGCGAAACGCACACCGTCAGAAAGCGGCGGCCGCAGGCTTTCTCGCAGAGCGTACGATGCAGCAGCTTTGTCCCATTCGTTTGGCACTTTCGTGGAATTGCCATTAAATGAGTCCGGGTGAATATTGCAGGACTTAAGCGGAACCGTGTGGCGATGGGTTGTGTTTTTCGAGCGCTGGGAACGAGCGCGGAGTGTGTCGGTGACGATCGGAAAGTGGGCCTGAGGCTTTCCAAAGATGATGCCGAGTTTGCAGAAACCAAATCATGCTTTGGGTTGAGTTCCTGAGCCGCTTTCACGGGGCTGAGGAACTGGGGGCTGAAGAACCATCAGGCTCTCGCCCCCTTTTTTCGACCTGCCCCGAAAACATAAAAACGAACGCCGGGCACGACTCTCGGGACTTTAAGAGTATGCAGCCACCTCCGGCAACCCCCGGTCGGGGACCGGTGTCTAAGGCAGGGGGAAAAGTATTGAGAATTGATTGGCGTCACTCGGAATGGAAGGCTGAGAGCGTTTGAAAGAAACTCTTGGAACAAAGACTCCAAGAACCGGCGTGCCAGACCCGAGGTTTGTGGCTTGCGTTCGGGGCGATGATTCGGGGATAATTAGGTTTCGAATGCAGACAGATTCAAGACGGGAGAACAGAATCGCCGGCCGCGTAAGTCGAGTGTGGCCCGTCATCGCCACGGCGTGGCTGGCAATGTCTTGCGGCCCCGGCAGCACCGCATACAATTTGGCCCGCAAAGCGGAATTGCGTAAGGACTGGGATACAGCCCTGGTGAATTATCAGAAGGCGCTGGCATCCCAGCCCGAAAATGCAAAGTACGTCATCCATGAGCGGTTATGTCGTACCAATGCAGCTATTTTCCATGTCAAACGGGGCCAGAGTTTGTTCGCCGGCGGCCGTGTGGATGACGCGGCCGGCGAGTTCCAGAAAGCGGTGAGCATCGACCCTTCCAACTTGGCCGCTGCGGCGGAATTGAACAAAGTTCTGGCCATTCAGGCCGAGGGGAAAAAGCAAAGAGAGACAAACCTGAAGGAAGCCCTCAAGGCCCGCGAGGGAGAGGGCGTCCCTGTCGGAGTTACGCTCAAGCCTCTCTCGGAGGAGCCCATCGGGCGCTTCAAGCTCTCCGGGCCAAGCAACACTGTGTTTACAACCATTGGCAAAATGGCTGAACTCAACGTCGCCTTCAGCTCGGAGTTCCACCCCGTCCCCATAACAGAGGACCTGGCGAACGTTAAGATTGGAGACATCCTATCGATTGCCTGTTTTCAAACCAAGACGTTCTATAAGGTGATTACGCCCAACACTATCCTGCTGATTCCCGACACTCCGGCCAACCGCCGCATTTACGAGGATGAAATCGTCAAGACGGTTTACCTGACCAACCCTTTGGCCGCAACTGACCGCGCCGCCATCACGACCGCCCTCAAACAGATTATGGGGATGCAGAAGATCATCGAAAATCCGGACACCAATGCCATCATTCTCCGCGACACCCCGGAAAGGGTGGAGGAGGCGGAGCGGCTCATTCACGACCTCGATCGGGGGAAAGCTGAGATCCTGATTGAAGTTCAGGTGGTGGAAGCCGACCGCGACCGCGTCCGAGACCTGGGCTTGACGCCCGCCACCGTTTCCGCCTCTGGCTCGGTCACGCCCGGCATTCAGGCGGGAGTGGCGTTTAGTCCCACCTCAGGGACCACCCTCACTCTTGGAAACCTGAGCTACCGGGACTACAGCGTTCTATTGCCGAGCGCCGCTGCCAATGCCGTGCTGAACGATTCGCGCTCCCACATCCTGCAATCCCCCCAAGTTCGCACCACTGACGGACAGAAGGCGACTTTGCATATTGGCAGCCGCATCCCCTATGCCACCGGAAGCTTCCTGCCTTCCTTTGGCGGAACGGCTGGCGGAGGGCAGGGGGGGGTTGGGGGTGTGGGCTTGTTGGCCAGTACCCAATTCCAGTTTCAAGAGGTCGGAGTCAATCTTGATTTGACGCCGCGCCTGGAGCCCGACGGCCAGATCGCCATTCATGCCCTCGTTGATATCTCTTCAGTTGGACCCTCGCAGAGTTTCGGCGGGGGATTGTCCGAGCCGACCTTCAACCAGCGCAAGATCGAGCACGATATCCGCCTGAAGGAGGGGGAAGTAAGCCTCCTCGGCGGCTTAATCCAGACCACGGAAACGAACTCAGTCTCCGGCACGCCCATCCTCGGTGACGTCCCTCTCTTGCGTTACCTCTTCTCGACCACGCACCACGAACGTTTGGAAACCGAAGTGCTTGTCATGTTGACTCCACGCATCATCCGCTTGCCAGAGACGCCCGCCAAGGCAGCCACCGGCCAGCCTGTTGGCGGAACTCAATCGCCTGAGCCCGTCCCGGGAGTGGTTCCGGAACCGCCCGGTGGTCCACGGCAATGAACAGAAAGAAGGCAGGAATTCGGGTGCCGCTCCCGGCTTTCCGGGATCGCGCGTTTACGCTCCTGGAATTGATCGTGGCTATGGCGTTGCTCTTGCTCCTTACGAGCGTCGCTCTGCCCATCGCCCGCAACCAAGTTAAACGCGCTAAAGAGGTGGAACTGCGCCGGGACCTCCGCGAAATGCGCCAGGCCATTGACCGGTACAAGGATTTTGCCGACCGCGGGATGATCGCCGCGAATCAGAATACTTTCGGCTATCCTCCGGACTTGAAGACGCTCGTTGACGGCGTGGCGCTGAAAGGCACCGCCACCGCCAAGTACAAATTCTTGAGGAAAATCCCTGTGGACCCGATGTCCGGGACCGCGGATTGGGGAATGCGCTCCATGCAGGACGAGGGGGACTCCAAGAGTTGGAGCGGGGAAGACGTCTTTGACGTTTATACTAAAAGCGATGGCATCGCTTTCGACGGAACAAAGTATTCGGACTGGTAAAAGATGCGAAGCTTCCGAACTATGAGCGTGCCCGCTCGTCACCCCGAGCCAGTGAAGCGGGAAGCTCTGCGGGCGGGGGACTCCGGCCGGGGCGTGATTTCGAGCGGGTTCACGCTGCTCGAGCTGATGATGGTCCTCGCTTTGTTATTGATCTTTGCAGCGTTTGCCGTGCCGGGGTACCAAGCCGCGTTGCGGCGCGGGCGGGAAGCGGTGTTGCGCGAGGACCTCAGCACGATGCGGAAGATGATTGACGAGTTCACCCTCGACAAGCAACGGGCCCCTTCCTCACCCGACGAACTGGTTGAGGGGCATTACCTACGTGGTGGAATTCCCACCGATCCCATGACCCAGTCGGACCAGACCTGGGTATGGGATTACGAGGATGTGCCCATCACCCCGGAACAAGCACTCCCCGGCATCGTGGATGTTCACAGCGGCTCCGATGCTATTTCCTCCGACGGTGAGACGGCCTACAGCAGTTGGTGAGCCGCGAGGAGCGAGACTAGCGTGGCGGAATACGTTTGTAAACTCGGGACAGGAGCGGGCCGCGTGCTCCATGAAACGCGGCAGGCGCTCTCCGAGGAGGAGCTTCGCCGGCATCTGGCGGCCGAGGGCTATTACGTCTTTTCGATTGAGCCCCGCCGGGCGCTCAAGTTGCGGCTCTCGGGCGCGGGCCGCGAAAGGATTCCGCAGGACGAATTTCTAGTTTTTAACCAGCAGTTCCTGACGCTCTCGAAATCCGGGCTGCCGCTGCAAAAGTCCTTGGAGCTATTGGCCCGCCAGACGCGCAGCGAGGCGTTGCGAACCGCGGTCGAAAGCGTCACCGAGCGCGCCCGCACGGGCGCCCTGCTCTCCGAATCTTTCGAAGCGGTTGGGATGTTTCCCAAGGTCTATTGCGCCACGCTGCGGGCGGGCGAACGGAGCGGAAACCTGGACCGCGTCCTCGGGCAGTACATCGCCTATCAGAAGGTCTCGCGCAGCTTTCGGAAGAAGCTCCTTTCCGCCCTGGTCTACCCGACTTTTCTGATGGTGGCGCTGACATTCCTGATAGGGGTGGTGGTCTGGTGGATCATTCCCAAATTCGCGCTTCTCTATTCCGACCTGAACGCGCAGTTGCCCCCTCTGACGCTGGCGGTGATCGGCTTTTCCCTGACCGTCAAGAGGTTCGCAGGGGTGATTTTGATCGGAATTCCGCTGACGATCGTGGGGTTGCGCGCGGCGTTGCGGGCCCCCCGCATGCGGCTGCTGCTGGAGCGTTTGAAGTACCGTTTGCCTCTGGCGGGAAAACTATTGCTGAAATTCTCCGTGGCGGAATTCGCCCGCACCCTGGCCACGCTACTTCAGGGAGGTATCCCGATCGTCTCGGCGCTCGAGACCACGCGTCTATCGGTTTCGAGCCCCCTGCTCTCGAAGGCCATTGCCCAGGTTCAGGAAGAGGTGACGGGCGGGCGTTCGATCGCCTCGGCGCTGCGCCTGACGGGCTTCTTCCCGGCCATCGCTCTGGACATGGTGGAAGTGGGGGAGGCGACCGGCGCTTTGCCAGGAATGCTTGAGTCGGTGGCTGAATTTTTTGAAGAAGACGTAAATATCGATTTGGCGACGCTCGTGGCGTTCGTGGATCCGGTGATGCTCGGGGCTATCGCCTCGGTGGTGGCTTTCGTTCTGATCGCCTTTTATCTGCCGCTGTTCTCGCTGGCCGCGCAGGTGCAGTAAGGGTTCGCAGTCAACCCGCGGTCATGCGCCAAAATGACGAGCCGAATGGAAGAGGCTCGAAGCTCAAGGGTAAGGAGACAGCCCTCGCATGGAAATCGCAACTCCTCTTGACGCCGAATTGAAGCGCGCCGAAGAACTGGCGAAGCGATACCAGTTCGAGTTCGTGGACCTGCGCGATTGCCACCCGGACCCGTTCCTTCTGCACTCGATCCCGCTTGAACTGATGGTGCACTACGAGTTTCTGCCGCTGGCCGCCGAAGACCATCGCCTTGTGGTGGCGGTGGGAGATCCGACAGACCTCGCCCGGCTCGACGAACTCGAGATGAAACTCGAGCGCAGCCTGGTTTTCAAAGTCGCGGCGCGGAGCCAGGTGCGGGAATTCTTGAAGAAGACCGAGCCCTCGCAGCGCGTGCTCGAAGAGGCGACCGAGGAGTTCCGCCTCGACGTCATCCGCGATGAGGACGGGGAGGGAGAGGGGCTCTCGCTCGAGACCCTGGTCGAGGAAAAAGATGCCAGCCCCATGGTCCGCCTCGTGGACTCGCTGATTTTTGCCGGGCTCGAGCGGCGGGCGAGCGATATCCACGTCGAAAGCCGTGACAACGCCGTGGCGGTGAAGTACCGCATTGACGGCGTGCTCCAGGAAGCCATGGCGCCCCTGGCGCGCGAGTTCCAGTCGAACCTCATCACCCGTATCAAGGTCATGTCGGAGCTGGATATCGCCGAGCGGCGCGTGCCCCAAGACGGCCGTTTCAGGGTTCGGTACCGCGGCCGGCCCATTGATTTCCGCGTTTCCATTATGCCTTCGATCCACGGCGAAGACGCCGTGCTGCGAATTCTCGACAAAGAGTCGCTTAGCGAAAAGTTTCGGGAGTTGAGGCTGGACGTGCTCGGTTTTTCGGCGCCCGAGCTGAAGCGCTTTCGCCGCTTTATCCGCGAGCCCTACGGCATGGTGCTGGTGACCGGGCCGACAGGGAGCGGCAAGACCACGTCCCTCTATGCGGCGCTGTCGGAAATCAAGACCGACGAAGACAAGATCATCACCATCGAGGACCCGGTGGAATATCAGATCCGCGGCATCACCCAGGTGCCGGTGAATGAAAAAAAAGGCCTGACGTTCGCGCGCGGCCTGCGCTCCATCCTCCGCCACGACCCCGACAAGATCATGGTGGGCGAGATCCGCGACAACGAGACGGCGCAGATTGCTATCCAGTCGGCGCTGACCGGCCACCTGGTTTTCACCACCGTCCACGCCAACCATGTGGTGGATGTCCTTGGCCGTTTCTTGAATATGGGCGTTGAGCCCTACAATTTTGTCTCGGCGCTCAATTGCATCATGGCGCAGCGCCTGGTGCGGTTGATCTGCGCGGCGTGCAAGCGCCCCGTCCAGCCGTCGCAAGAGCTTCTGGAAGAATCGAGCCTGGATCCCGTCGCCTGGAAGGACATGATTTATTACGAAGGCGCAGGATGCCCGCAGTGCAATCAAACGGGGTTCCACGGGCGGACGGCCATCGGCGAGCTGTTGGCGCTTTCCGATAAGACCCGCGATATGATCCTGGCCAAGCGCCCCTCATCGGAAATCCGTCACCACGCGCGGCAGGAAGGGATGACGACGTTGCGCGAGTCGGCGCTCGACAAGATTCGCCAGGGCCTGACTACGCTCAAGGAGATTAACAAAGTTACTTTCGTCGAGTAAGCCCGCGGAACGGTACAGAAAATGAGCTGGTCGAGCCTCAAGTCGTGGTTGAGTTCGAGCGCGGAGGAGAAGACCGCGGGTTTTGTGCTGCCCGCCTCGGTCATGGAAATCGCGCCGGGATTTGTGGCTGGGGCGCGTTTCGACCGAGCGAGCCTCCGCGCGCGCCGAGTGCGGCGCATGGCGGTCCGCGGATTTGCGCCTGCGGCTGTCCAGATTTCCTTCAACCGGCCGAACGTCGGTGGCAGTGAGGATGTCGCGAGGGCGGTTGAGGCTGTTCAAGCCATGGTCGGGAACAGCGGGGGAGGGGTGGGGCTGCTCGTACCCGACGGTGCCGTCCACACCATGATCCTCGGCTTTGAGAAACTCCCCGACAACCGGGAGGAAGCGGACACTTTAGTCCGATGGCGGCTTCGCGACCGGGTGCCCCCGCCGCTTGAGGAAATCCGCGTTTCTTATCAGGAAATGGGCCGCGGGCCGGAAGGTGTGGAGTTGCTGGTAGTGGCGGCGAGAAGCTCGGTGCTCGCCGACTACGTGGGGACCTTGGGCTCGAAGAGCAGCCCTCCGGCGCTGGTTCTTCCCTCGACGGTGGCCTTGCTGCCTCTAATCGCTTCCGACGGCGAGGGGAGCGACTTGCTGGTCCACATTGCGACAGGGTGGGTGACCATGGTCGCTCTGGCAGAGGAGAGAGTCATTTTGTGGAGAAGCCGGCCCGCGCAGGATGATTTACTGACGGATTTGAGTTCGGAAGCAAGACGCGCCGCAGCCAGCGTCCGCGACCGACAAAACTTGGAAGTCCGCCGCCTCTGGATTTGCGAACGACCCTCCGCATCATCCCCCCTGGCCGAAGAGCTCGGGAAAGCGCTTTCGGTCGAGGCCAGAGCTTTGCGGCCGCCGGAGCGGGAGGCGGATCGGCTGTCGGAACCGGAAAAGGTGGTTTTTCAGCAATACGGGGCTCCCGTATCAGGGCTCCTTTCCAATCTCTCGTGAGTGGCTGATGGAAGTCAAACTCAATCTCGCTATCCGCGCCAGCCTTCGGGAGCGTTACGGCCTTTACTGGACGGTGCCGCTGTTGATCCTTTCACTCGGCGGATTGTCATGGGTGGTTTCCCACGGCGTATCCGCTTCCAGAAGGTACCGGCAGCTCAGCCAGGTCGTGGTTTTCAAACAGGAGGCCAATTTGGCCCGCCTCGAAAATCAGGAAAACGAGCTTCGCAAACAATTGGAGAAGCCCGGATTTCGCGAGACCGCGCTGAAGGTGAAGTTGGTCAACACGCTGATCGAGAGGAAGGCCGTGTCGTTCCCCGTGGTGACGGAGCAGGTGACGCGCTTGCTTCCTGCCGACGTCCGGCTGACGGGCTTGGCGCTCTCCTTCGGGGAAATGGGCCCGGCGGTGCGCATCGCGGTGGAGGGGAAGGGCCAGTTGGCTGCCGAAGGAGTTCTCAAGGCACTGCAAGACTCTACGGATTTCGCGGACGCGGAAATCCTAAGCGAAGAGTTGGGAATGAAGCAGAACGGGGAAGCCGGCGTAGGGATGGTGCTGTTCGCCCGCTACGTGGGCAGGACGGGCCGAACGTAAGGATTCGGACTTATGACGCGGGAACGTTTCCAGAAAATCGCGCGGTGGTTTGAGTGGGGTGCGCTCGCCATGGTCGCCGCGGACCTGATCCTTTACGCCGCATGGGTGGTTCCGGTGGACCGTCTGGCGGCGGGCGAGGAGCGGCGCCACGCGGAACTCAGCGAGCGCCTGCTCGTGGAAACGGAAGTGATCGGGAGACTCGAAGAGTTCAAGAACGCGGCGCCGCAGACCGCCCAGGAGCTCGACACGTTCGTAAATAAGCATATTCCGCCCCGTCGTGAGGCCTACTACCGCGCGGCGCGCCTGATGCGCGAGCTTGCCGATCATTCAGGGCTGCAATTGAGCGGGATTTCTTATAAACTGGACCCATGGCGCGACGAGCCCCTGCGCCGCCTCGCAGTAGAAGTCCGCGTGGAAGGCCCGTTCAACGCCTTGCTGAATTTCGCACACGAGTTGGAAACGACGAAGGATTTTGTGATGGTCGAAAATTGTAATGTGCAGGGCCACCAAGGCGAGAGCTTGGCGATGCGTCTGACGGCGGGGATGTACTTGGAACCATGAAAGCGCACACCCAGCTCCGGAAACCGAAAGCCCGGCTCGACCGATGGGTCAGCGCTGCGCTGGGCTTGGTATGCCTCCTCCTTGTCGCCTACTTGATCCGCTATTCGGGAGTGTGGGCTCAAGCGTCGCCGTCACGCTCGAAGCCGAGCAGGGCATCGAGCGCCTCCCCTCGAGGGCGGGATCGGAGGGATGAATTGGCACAGTTCGACCCCGTGGTCAAGCTCCAGCTTTTGAACGAGCTTCAATCTCGCCCGGCACCGCATTTCAGCCGCGATCCGTTTGAGTACCTCGCGCCCAAACTGCCGCCAGCCCCCGCGCCGGTAGTCACCGCGGCCAGCCCGCCTCCCACGCCCACGCCGCCGCCTCCTCCGCCCATCAAGGCTCTCGGTTTTATGGAAAAAGCCGGAGGAGTTCGCGAAGCGACGGTGACGGATGAGGCGGAGAACCTCTATGTCGTCCATGAGAACGAGACCTTCGCGAGCCGCTACAAGGTCCTGAAAATCTCGCCCACGGTGATCGAAATTGAGGATACGACAACTCATCAAACCATTCAGATTCCGGTCCCGGAGTAAGAGCGCCGCGCCGACCACTCTCTCTCCGGACGAGGGCGGATATGCCCTGCTGGTGCTGATGATCGCGGTGACGGTGCTCTTGATTTCGCTCACTGCCGTCCTCCCCAGTGTCTACACCGAGGGGCAGCGCGAGCGGGAAGAGGAGCTGATCTTTCGTGGCAACGAGTACGCCCGCGCCGTCGCCCTTTATCACGCCCGGTTCAACCGCTATCCGATGAAAGTAGATGATCTGGTTAAAGCGACGAACGGCATCCGCTTCCTCCGCCACGCCTACCGAGACCCCATGACGCACGGCGGGGAGTGGCGGTACATCCACGCGAACCCCCTCGGCGTGGTCGTAGATTCGCGGATTCTTAAAAATTTGGCCAACATGCCTCCTGGGGGCGCCATGGGTGCTCCTGGCGGAAGGACAGGCTCCGGCTTCGGCCCCGGAGCGTCTGGCGGTTTTGGTGGCGGAATTGGAGTTGAGCAGGGGGCCGGTCAGCCCGAAACAAACCCCCCGGAAGGGGAACCGGTGGAGGGCGGAGGAAATCCGCAGGGGACTACACCCGCCTCGACACCTTCACCTGTAACAGGGTCGGCTTTCTCGAACGACACAACCGGCATGTTCATCGTCGGCGTCGCCAGCACAAGCCACAAAAAATCCTTCCGCATTTGGAACAAGCAGAAGTATTACGATGACTGGGAGTTTCTGGGCATCCCTTCAATGCTTTCCGGGATGTCTGGCACAGTGGGCCCCATGCCCGCGGGGCCGAGCGGGACGCAACCCGCTCAGGGAACCACACCAGTGACCCCCACCCCGAATCCTTAGGCCGGCATCTCCCGGCTGGCCCGCGAAAGTGAAATTCGAATTGTCCAAGGGCTTCGCCGATTTCTGTCCCGATGAACCCCATCGGGACATCGGAGCCCTTAAACCGGCCGAGCCCGTGAAGAGAAGGATCGGGATGGCCGCGGCATGGGAAGTCGAGCGTTCAGGAGCCCCCGGCGACTTCCAGGACTTGTCCTGAAACGTAATCGGAAAGAGGAGACGCGAAGAACAGAATTACTCCCGCGGCCTCGCGTGGCGTGCCCGCGCGGCCCATGGGGATGAACTTCAGGGGGACTGGGAACTTCGGCCGTATCTATGGGTCCGGAACTGAAGCATGCTTGCGTCCGGGGCGCTTCAATGCGCGTGCGATCGAGAAAAGCCAGCCGGCTGCACTCTGCGCTCCCGCCCGGTTGATAGCACCCGCCAGCCAGCGGGACAGTTTTCTCACTCCTTCTTTGATAATGTCCGAGGTAAGCCATCCGAAAACGAGTGGAATGACAAAAAGAGCCCACGCGATCAGGTTCTCTCCTTGCCGCGTCATAGGCTTGCGATCTCGAAACGATCCGACTACATAAAACAGCATAGTCCGCATAGACGTCGCTGTCGTTTCGAAATTGGGATTGAACCTTCCCTCTGCTTGCGTTAATTTGAATGCAAATCCGCACCACAAAAGCAAGAGAATGACGAATAAGAGGATTGTGTACGAGACTGCAGAGGGGTTCGCCGTGAGCCACCGAGGCGGGCGGTAAATCAACAAGAAGAGAAGAAAAAATGCCAGAGACCCTATCGCCGTCAACCAAACAAACCTAAGGTCCGGCCCTTTCAAATGGCTCTGGGCGCCCGCGTGGACAAAGCCTGCTAGATGCTCGTGTTCTGCCACTTTTCTCTCCAACAAATCGAGCTCCACTCCAGTGCCCCGTTCGATAATCGACTTGTTGTTTTTGATCACGTTAAT
>Ga0209056_10004294_pt1 | contig 15033 bp, 15 predicted proteins | sample GraSoiAngelo_114_FD_185876 | JGI IMG/M metagenome (GOLD analysis project Ga0209056, IMG submission 185876) | Grasslands soil microbial communities from the Angelo Coastal Reserve, California, USA - 14_0903_13_40cm (SPAdes) (version 2) | ecosystem: Environmental > Terrestrial > Soil > Grasslands... | reverse complement strand
GCTACCCGTGATGGAGAAACTCAACATCGCGAGTGCAGCGGAAGTGGGAATTTCCACTCTCGCGCAACGAATGCGCGATGAAGTCATTGCCTTAAAAGGTGTAGTTCTTTCTGCCGGATTCGTTGGGGCGTGGTCCCGCAAGCGGGATAGCGACTGAAGATCACCCTGGCATTCTCGCATTTTCTGCTGAGTCAATCCTGGAGCTCGGATATGCTCGCCTTGTTGCATACGCATTTCGCCGAACCCACTTGAAAATGGCCGGAACTCCCATACCCGCGATCGCGTCCGTTGCAGCTTCATCTGCAGAACGCACCCGGCGCCAGATTGCCGTTCGGTTGCTTCCATTTCTTTTTCTCCTTTACATCACCAACTATCTCGACCGCACCAGCGTAGCTTACGCCGCGATTGGAATGGCTCGGGACCTTGGATTCAACGATCACGTCCTTGGCATGGGGATCGGCATTTTCTTCGTCAGCTATGTGGCCCTACAGATCCCCGGGGCCTTGATGGTAGAACGATGGAGCGCACGCGGGATGATTTCTGTGACTATGATCGTGTGGGGTTCGCTCACTGCGCTGACTGCACTGGTCCACACTCCAATACAGCTTTACCTCGCACGCTTTTTGTTAGGCGCAGCCGAGGCTGGTTTCTTCCCGGGAGTCATTGTCTATCTAAGCCACTGGTTCATTCAGGAGGACCGCGCCAAAGCGACGGGCAACTTCATGGCTGCAATTCCTTTGTCATTGATCATTGGATCACCAGTCGCGGGCTGGATACTCGGTCACAATTGGTTCATGGCGCAAGGCTGGCGTTGGCTTTTCTTCCTCGAAGGTATTCCCGCCATCTTGTTAGGGATCGTCGCATTTTTCTTCCTGACAGATTGCCCTAGTCAGGCGCGCTGGCTAGTCCCCGAACAGCGCCAATGGATCTCGCACAAGCTGGAAGAAGAAAAGCCACCGAACCGACAATTGGTCAGCCTGGGTCAGGCACTGCGTTCTCGCACTGTGCTCCTGCTCGCCACCGCAGCCTTTCTTCAATACTTCATTGGATACAGTGTGATTTTTTGGTTGCCGACTGTTTTGAAAAGTCAATCCGGGTTCTCAGATCTGCAGGTCGGTTTGTTCGGCACCATACCGTACGTAGTGGCGTTGATCGCCATGCTGTTCAACGGATGGCATTCCGACAGGAGCCACGAAAGACGCTGGCATGCTGCCGTTCCACTGCTCATCGGGGCAGCTGGGTTCCTGTGTCTCACCAGTCTGCCCAGTTCAAGTCAAATGACGGTCTTATGGTTCAGCATGATTTGTGTGCTCATGGCATTTCTGCCCGCATTCTGGGCAATTCCAACGGAAATCCTCAGTGAGTCCACAGCCGCCGTCGCAGTCGGAATGATCAACGCGCTCGCCAGCGTCGCAGGCTTTGCTGGACCCTACGCGTTTGGGTATCTGCATACTCGAACCGGATCTTTCATCGCCGGGTTTGCGGTCCTGATGTTGTGTGCATTTGCGACGGCGATCTTCATGTTATTGACACCAGCAGCAACCCATCGGCGCGTTTCCGAATCTCTCGCATCGAGCTAACCACTGTTGGCCAAATGCAGCTTCGACTTGATTCTGTCGACAATCTCTTCCGGCGTGTGCCCCACCTCAATCGTTAGCACGTGCTCGTCAGGCTCGGGTTCTTCGAGATCATCGAACTGACTCTGCAACAAATCTGGATTCATGAAATGACCGCGACGGCTATGCAGTTGCTTCTCGACCAGCGCGTAGTCGCCGCGAAGAAACACAAACTTCACGTGTTCGCTCGCTTGTAGACGATCGCGATACGCTCGCTTTAACGCCGAACAGGCGAGCACGGCATTTTCTCCAGCAGCAAGCGACTGCCTGATCTGGTCACGCAGCCGTTCCAGCCATGGCCATCGGTCGTCGTCAGTCAGCGGATGGCCGCTGCGCATCTTCTCGATGTTTGCTGCCGGATGAAAATCGTCGGCCTCAATTAAGCGCCACCCGAGTTCGCGAGCGAGCAACTTACCCACTGTGGTTTTGCCAGCGCCAGAAACTCCGAAAATAATTATTATCACGGCGAATTAATTTTTCTCCGAGCACCGATCTTTTCCACGGCGAAGGCAATAAGAACAAACAACGTGTAGAAAATCCAAACGCCCATGGCTGTGCGCTTGTCCGTGAGTGGCGTGCGCGGGACGTACGTATCGCCGATCTGCACGATGACCAGAGCAATTCCGAACGCGATCACAGCGGTCTTGTGAATTGCCGGCATCACATTTCGTGTCAGGTAAAGACCGATTCCGCCGGCGAGCAGTGCGATTTCCAATGCAAACTCAGGATCGCGGTAATTCCACAAACCAAAGCCGACTTTCCAAGTGTTGTCGTAGATCGCGAGATCACGCGGGTGTGCCGAGATCGAGAATCCAATGCGAGAAGACTGCGAGGCCGATGATGAACGCGGCTGATTTGCTGTAGGCATAACCGAGCCACTTGCAAACTGGTCCGTAACCGATGGCGGCAACGACGCTCCACAGAATCGCCGTGACCAAACTGTGCGAATACGGATGAAAATACGAGTCGAGCATGCTGCCTGCCGTAAACCCTTTGATCACACGCAGCTTTTCAATCCCGAGCAAAACCAGCGTCGCCCAGATGTAATCGAGAAACTGAACGGCCACGAACAAAACCCAGAGCGGGATTTTGTTTCGCTCAGTTCTGCACGCGAAAGCAACGCTGTAATGTCCAACAAACATTTCTGCTCAATTGTATGGCGTTGTCCGAATCTTCAACCCCAAGCGCCACCGATCCCATATCGATGCTGCTCGCTTTCGAATCCTTGATTCGGAATTCCTTCCTGTTTTCCTGCTTTCCTGAGAGATTGCCGTGTATCTTCTAGGTATGAGCGGCGTGATTGTGATCGTGGCTTATCGGCCGAAGCCGGGGAAACAAACGGAACTTCTCGATCTTGTGCGAAGTCGCGTACCGACTTTGCGGAATGAGGGTCTGGTGACCAATCGCGACCCAACGATCATGCGCGCACGCGACGGGACGATCATTGAAGTGTCAGAGTGGAAATCGCAGGAAGCAATCGATGCCGCGCATAAGAATCCAAACGTACTCGCGATGTGGAACAAATTCTTCGCGATCTGCGATTGCGTGCCATTAAATACGCTTGCTGAAGCAAAAGAGATGTTCGCTGGCTTCGAGCCGCTGTGACCGGAACGACGTTTTGGAGTGCGCGGACATGTCCGCGCTTTTAAAGCGGCGAGATGTCGCCGCATTCCAAACGCACTGGCAATCGTCGCGGACCCCAATCGCCACGCTCATCTTCAAATCGCCCTGCGATTTCATAGCCGCAAGATCGACATCGACCGTCTCCGAGATTCCATTCGCCGAGCTCGTACCAATCGCGCTCAATGAGTAACTCGCCACAACCGGGACACCACGTACTACCGCCTTTGCGGTCGTGAACGTTTCCAGTGTAGACGTAGTGCAATCCCTTTGAGCGCGCGATCTCGCGAGCGCGCGTCAGTGTTGCTGGCGGCGTGTGCGGTTTGTCTAGCATTTTGAAATCAGGATGGAATGCGGTGAAATGCCACGGCACCTCGGAACCTAAATTTTCGGCGAACCATTCCGCTGCGCGATGAAGCTCGGCATCGCTGTCGTTCTCACCGGGAATCAGCAGCGTGGTGACTTCGAACCAGACGTTCGTTTCATGCCGGAGATATTTAAGTGTGTCGAGCACCGGCTGTAGCTGCGCAAAACAAAGCCGATGGTAAAACGCATCGGTAAACGCTTTGAGATCAACATTCGCCGCGTCCATGTGCCGGTAAAATTCCGGGCGCGCAGCATCGGTGATGTAGCCAGCTGTCACTGCCACCGCTTTTATCCCGCGCTCGCGGCACACATCAGCAACGTCCATCGCGTACTCGGCGAAAATCACCGGATCATTGTAGGTGAACGCGATCGACCGACAGCCGAGCTGGTCCGCAGCGAGCGCGATTTGCTCCGGCGACGCCGCATCGGCGAGCTTGTCCCACTGGCGCGCTTTGGAAATGTCCCAGTTCTGACAAAAGCGGCAGCCAAGATTGCATCCAGCCGTTCCGAACGAGAGCACGCTCGTGCCCGGCAGAAAATGGTTCAGCGGCTTTTTCTCGATCGGATCAACACAGAACCCGCTGCTTCGCCCGTACGTCGTGAGCACCATGCGATCGCCCACACGTTGTCTGACAAAACAAAATCCGCGCTGACCCTCATTCAGTTTGCAAAACCGCGGACACAGCCGGCATTCGAGACGCCGGTCCGGCAGCATCGTCCACCAGCGACCGGGGTAATCAGATTGCGGAAGCGCTGCGACCATTCGACCTCAATATATCGATGGTCTGCTAATACGAAATCAGTTGCCGCCCTTAGCGTCGCGCGCGCGCGAAAAAATCATCGAAGTCGGCATTGATCGTCACAGTGCCGCCATCCTTCACGCGCACGTTGTTAAAGTAACCGAAGAACGAGCCGCTGAGAATGTTCGCGCTGTCGGTCGCGGCGACGCTGATCCTCGTGGAGGTGGTCTCATCGGTGAGCCTGGCTCTGAGCAGGAGCGAGGTGCCCGAGATTCTCCCCTCCAACGCGAAGCTGTAAAGGTGTCCCACCACCACCGGCAAGGTGCCGGTCGAGAGGACGTTCAAGCTGTCACCAAAAAACAGATTGTGCTCGGTAAGGTACAGCTTGCCAGTCGGATGGCCCAGGTCGTCGTCATCGAGAAAGTACGAGACCTGATAGCGATCTCCTCCCGAGGAGGCCGGCATGGAGTCGGCAGCGCGCGCCACCAGACCGATATTGGCCGTGTTACTTGGATCGGCGCCTTCAAGAATAAGCTCATCGATGACGAAGCTCGTCGAGAGCAGAAATCCCGTAGTCGCCAGCCGTGGAAAATTGACCACGGCCGAGGAATTCTCGCCCACGACGAAACCGGGGCCGGGGGAGAAGACCGAGATTTCATTCTGATAAGCCTGTCCCGAGAAGCTGGGTGCGACGATAGTCCAGGTGGTCGAATCCACCTCCGTGAAGTTCGCCACTGGTGTGTCGCCCACTGCGTAGGAGTCGAAGTCCTCGAAGTAGGGAACAGTCGCCGCGCCGCACATGGCGACGGACAAATTGAAGGCGCAGATGATAATAACGAAGTGTTTCAAGTATTTTGTTTTCATAGTGCTGTGCCGCTGTTGCGATTAAATCGAAAACCGGAAAAGGTGACAAGACAAAAAACAAACGCTCCAGCACCGTCATGCGGGAAGCGGTTTCACAACAATTGATCATTCTTGCCTGCACAGCCGGCAGCCTGAGAAGCCTGCTTGACCGGTCAGGCAGGATGCCTGAGTTACCCGTTATGCCACGTTGTCCCTGGGCGACTAAGGAACCGGCCATCGCCTATCACGATAAAGAATGGGGCGTTCCTGTGCACGACGATAGACTGCTCTTCGAGTTTCTCATCCTGGAAGGCGCACAGGCGGGGCTGAGCTGGACCACTATTTTGAAGAAACGCGAGAACTATCGCAAGGCGTTCGATGGGTTCCGTCCGGAAAAGATCGCCCGCTACGGCAAACGCGATGTGCAGCGATTGCTGCGCAACGATGGGATCGTGCGAAACCGCTTGAAAATTGCAGCTGCAATCGAGAACGCGAAAAGTTTCCTCGATGTGCGAGAAGAATTCGGAACTTTCGACGCGTATCTCTGGAGCTTTGTTGGCGGCAAGCCAATTCAGAATCGTTGGCGAGTCTTGACTGACGTACCAGCGCGCACCGCAGAATCCGACGCGATGAGCCGCGACCTGTCGCGACGCGGATTCAAATTCGTCGGGTCAACGATCTGCTATGCGCTCATACAAGCAACAGGCATGGTCAACGATCACCTCGTCACATGCCCGCGACACGCCGAACTGGGCGGCTAATGCTGCCGTGCTCTGCTTGTGGCATTGGATGATTAAGACGGCAGCGAAAACGACATTGTTTCGTTCGCGGCACGATGATTGGACCAGAAGTATCCGCCGTCGAACGTGAGTGAGCGTGCAGCGAACGGGACCGCTGCGAGATCTTCCACGTGCGGGCTTTCCTCTTTCGGATCAAACCGGGCGAGGCGCCATTCTTCGGCTTTGTTGGGTTGGTCTTTGTTCTCGCGGCCACGCAGCACATAGATCAGGCCATCGAGAAAAGTGTGGCCGCAAATTTCCGCGCCGATATCAATCTCGCGGATTATGTTTCCCTGGGCGTCGAACTTCAGAATCCGCTCTTCATACCATTGACTCATGTAGAGGTGTTTGCCGTCGCAGCTAAGGTAGGAGCCGGTGAAATCAGGACACGCGAATAGTTTGCTAAAACCTTCGTTCGTCGCGTATCGATAGATGTAACGATCATCGTTGAGTCCTTTGCCAATCGTGAAACACATTTCGCCGTTGCCCGATGAGACGGCAGCCCAGACAACTCCCGGCGGATCGATTTCCTGCGCGATTTTCCATGTGTCCGTATGAATTTTGTAAAGCGTCCCCAGATCACGCGAACTCATCCAGAGGTAATCGCGTTCGTACGCCAGCGCCTGCGGCGTGATGGTCGGCGAAGGAAGACGTTTGCGCTCAACAATGTTCGGTAATCCGTTCTGATTCATTCTTCACATTAATTGAAGACTCGCCTGCTGCCATTCTCATTTATTCCTGTCAGACGCGCTTTACTAGCCTAAATGAATTGAAGTATGCTTCTGCCGAGCAATTCTGTTAATCCTGTCTAGAACCCTCTGATGAATCGATCGCGCAACACTCAATCGCCATGAAAGACGACAAAGACAAGATCGACATCACTGCAGTCGAAGATCACGACGGAATATTGACCATTCGCGGCGGCGGCAGGCAACGCGATTGGAATGGCATCCATTACAAACAGGGTATGTCACGCAAGAACGTCGGAACCAAAAGCCTGTCCGCAAACATCGCCACCATTCCGCCAGGAGGCGTCGCTTACGCGCATATTCACGTCGGGTTCGAAGTGATCCTTTACATCATCGAAGGCAAAGTACGCCACGAGTTCGGCGACGGCTTTAAACAGATGATCGAAAATGAGGCCGGCGATTTCATCTACATCAAGCCCGGCGTGCCGCATGAAGTGTTCAACATGAGCGACACCGAACCAGTAGTCGCGTTTGTTGCCCGCTCGTCAGCTGACGAATGGGACAACATCATTCCTTACGATCGCAACCAGCGCAGATAAGGATTGCTAAGGAAAGCAGGAACCCAGGAAGGCACCAAGGCAGATCCAATCAGTCTGTCGAGATTTCGAGTTTCTTGCTTTCCCCCTTTCCTCAGAGATTCTCCAACAACCAATGGCGAAGCATCTTGTGATCAGCACCAGCGGCAATCCGGACAGCAACAGCCGCCGCATGGGGCGGATGGCGTTTGCGCATCTGCAAAAGCAGAAAATCGATTGCGATTGGATCGACCTCCGCGAAATGGATCTGCCGCTCTGCGATGCCGATAAGTGTTACGGTATGCCAGCTTCGAAGAAACTCAGCGCCACCATCGAAACCGCGGACGGCATCCTCATCGCCGCGCCGGTCTACAATTACGATGTCGCCGCGGCGACCAAGAACATGATCGAGCTAACTGGAAGCGCGTGGGAAAATAAGATCGTCGGTTTCCTCTGCGCCGCGGGCGGTCACGCCAGTTACATGTCGGTGATGGCGTATGCTAACAGCCTCATGCTGGATTTTCGCTGCGTCATTATTCCTCGATTCGCCTTTGCCACCAGCGAGGCTTTTGAAGGCGAGCGCATCGACAAAAAAATCACAGCACGCATCGAGCAAGTGGCCGACGAACTCGTCCGATTTACCAAAGCGCTTCGCAGCTAGCTGCGAGACGGAGGAGCATCACCTCGAAGCTCGAAAATGCCAGCAGACTCAAGCAAGCCGCACCGGCGATAAAGCGATCTGCTTCCAGGAGTCGCCCACAGAATGACTGCATCGATGCCTTGACGCCGGCACCAATATAGCGCCTTCTTTAACAATCTTCGGCCGAGGCCATGGTTACGCAGTTCCGGCACCCAAACATGACCGAGCAAGTCTTTACCGTCGTCTACAACCCAGCAGCGCCACCGGTGCGAGCTGGAGCAAAACGTTTCCGCATCCAAGATGTGCACCTGCGCACAAACCGCGATTGCGGTTCTGTGGGCGATTCGAGCTCAGTGCGGAATCGATACCGCATCTGGGCCAGCGCATTCCAATCGCCTGACCTTGCCAAGCGGATTTGGTAGCGAGCCATCGAGAGATCGTACCTGATTCCACGCGTGGTCGCCACTCGTCACATGTGATCACTTGGACTCAAGAACTTCGGACTAGGAAAACGTCGCTGTAGCGTCCGCTGTCCCGAGCGGACTTCACCGTAGCCGCGAACACTCTGAATGCGCTGAGGACAGCGCACACTACAGCGCTGGCTGCGCACTGTGTTTGCTTGTCGCTGCATCATGGCTTTGTCAGGATCACAAGATGAAGCATTTTCTCGTAGCGTTTCTCCTGCCCATGACATTAACGGCTCAAAATATGCAGCAGTTGACTGAACAATTGAGCAAAACCGTTCTGTACGGCGACGTCGCTCTTTCTCCCGATGGAGCGCACTTGGCATGGGTACAATCCACCGCCGCAACAACATCGAAACAGACATATATCCGCGAAACTTCCGGAACCGCGCCGGCCAAACCTGTTAAGGTTCCGATCACCGGCGATCGGACTGATTTCGATCCCTCGTGGTCCCCAGATTCGAAGACGCTGGCATTTTTCTCCAGCGCAGGCGAAAGAGAGCAGCGGCAACTCTGGACGGTGAAAGGTGACGCCTCCGATGCGAGGAAAATTACCAACCTAAATGGATACGCATCGCGGCCGCGTTGGTCACATGACGCGAAACAGGTTGCCTTCCTCTACATCGAAGGCGCGGGAGGCGGCGGTCCATTGATGGCCACCGCGGAAACAACCGGCGTGATCGACACCGCTATCCACAATCAGCGGATTGCTGTTCTCGACATTGCGAACGGGCAATTGCGCCAGGTGTCACCGCCAGATCTTCACATTTACGATTACGATTGGTCGCCAGACGACAAAATGTTTGTTGCGCCGGCCGCGCCCGGTCCCGGCGACAACAATTGGTGGATCGCGCAGATTTACACAGTCGACAGCCTGAAGGGTACCGCGACATCAATCTACAAACCCTGGTTTCAAGTCGGCGTTCCGCGCTGGTCGCCGGATGGTAAATCGATCGCGTTCATTGAAGGTTTAATGAGTGACGAAGGATTTCATGGTGGCGACCTCTTCACCATGAGTGCCGACGGTCGCCATGTCATGAATCACACGTCGAGCCGAAAAACGTCGGTCAATTCATTCTTCTGGCAGACACCCGATCGCATTCTGCTCGTCGAGTATGCCGGTGGTGGCAGCGCGATCTCCGAATTGAGCCTGACCAATAATTCAGCCCAAACAATCTGGAAGGGATCTGAAGGCATTCACGCGTTCGGAAATTTTCCCGACTTCTCGCTGTCGAGCGACGGCAAGGTGGCGGCGGCGGAGCTTAGCAGTTACAACTCGCCACCAGAAGTTTTCGCCGGTCCGCTCGGCGCATGGAGGCAACTTACGAACAACAACGCTGGCTTGCAGGCCAACTGGGGCAAAGCGGAAAGCATCGAGTGGACGAACGAAGGACTTAACGTTCAGGGCTGGCTAGTGCCGCCGGCGAAAGTCGATTCCGGCAAAAAATATCCGATGGTCGTGCTTATCCACGGCGGACCATCCAGCGTGACGACATCAGAGTGGCCGGCGTCAGTTGGAATGTCCCGTGCGATCATTGCTGCGCTCTCCGCGCGCGGTTATTGCGTGCTGCTTCCCAATCCGCGGGGCAGTTACGGTCAGGGTGAAGATTTCACGCGCGCGAATGTGCAAGACTTTGGCGGCGGCGATCTGCGCGACGATCTCGCCGGAATTGATGCTGCCATAAAGAAGTATCCGATTGATCCCAACCGCCTCGGCGTCACGGGCTGGAGTTACGGCGGTTTCATGACAATGTGGACGGTCACGCAGACCAATCGTTTCCGTGCCGCTGTCGCTGGTGCGGGGATTGCGAATTGGCAGAGTTACTATGGTCAGAACTTGATCGATCAATGGATGATCCCGTTCTTCGGCGCATCCGTTTACGACGAGCCAGCCGTTTATGAGAAAAGTTCACCGATTCGGTTCATCAAAAACGTGAAGACCCCCACGCTGGTCATCGTCGGCGAGCGCGACGCTGAATGCCCCGCGTCGCAATCCTATGAATTCTGGCACGCGTTAAAAACGCTCGGCGTGCCAACAAAGCTGATCGTCTATCCTGGCGAAGGCCACATGTTCATCGAACCCAGGCACCAAGCCGATCGATTGGAGCAGACCGTCGCGTGGTTCGATAAGTATTTGAGATAAATCACGAAGGAAATCAGGAATTCAGGAAGATTGTCATCCCGAGCAAACTCGCCTGCGAAGGCCCAGATCTATTACGACTGCGCATCGACAGACTGTAAATCCTCCGCGAGGCTTACAAGCGCTCAAGGAACGCGAGGACGAAGTCGCCAAGCTGGTCGTCGCCGCTCGAGGCCAAGCTCATTAACGTCGTTAGGGGCAGCAGGTTGCTATATTTCATGCTACTCCGCGCCGCTGAACGCATCCAGTCCGCCGCCTGTCGGGTTAATTCCATTCCTCTTATCAGGCCGAGCTTGTGCTTAATGCGCTGCCGATGCGTTTCGATTGTTTTTACACTCAGGTGCAACTCTTTGGCGACACGGGACGTTCCTAAGCCACTTCCGATTAATCGAAACACTTGCAGTTCACGATCACTCAAGTGAGCGCAGGGATCTCCCGGCGTCTCGACCAATCCGCCCGCCAGCATCTGCAAAAACCGGCGGGCCACCGTTGCGCTTACATAGAGTTCGCCGGCGACGATTCGGTCGAGAGCACGCAGCACTTCGCTGGTTTCATCCTGCGTGACGACGTAACCACACGCACCAGCCCTGAACGCGCGCTGTACCGAGAGCGGGTCCTCGCGTGCCGTGAGGACGAGCGTACGTGCGGCCGGGTTCATCTTCCTGAAGTCCCTCAGCAATGAAATGCCGTCGCCGTGCTGCAGCGTCAGGCCGAGAATCACCACATCCGGCTGGATTTCGCTAAACAAACGTCGCGCAACGGGCGTCGAGCTCGTCTCGCCAACGACTTTGAAACCGCGTTTCGATTTGAGCAAGGTCGTTAGACCGAAACGAGTCACTGACGCCTGATGCACAACCAGCACCGACGATGCTTTAGGGGTGATCATGATGCACCTCACATTTGAAGCCATTGGGGCGTTTTATGAAAAAGAACAAAGTCTGGCAAGAGGAAAATCCACTTAGAAATACGTCGTCCGGATGCTCGATGCTTTGGGATTGCCCTGACAATTTGCACCTCTAGCAACTACCTGTTGACCTGATAGAAAATTCAGGCGTCGCCCCGATATACACCAGCATGAGGCTTTGGTTTAATGTGCACGAAGACCTAACAACCAAGCAAAGGAGAGAGCTATGCCAGACGGACGTGAACGCGAGACTGAACGAAGACCAGGCCCAGGGGGTCCCGGCGGCCCAAGAGGTCCCGGCGACAGACCCGGTCCCCCTGAGGACAGACCCCGTCGCCCTGAGGACAGACCCGGTCGCCCTGAGGACAGACCCCGTCGCCCTGAGGACAGACCCGGTCGCCCCGAGGATAGACCCGGTCGCCCCGAGGACAGACCCGGTCGCCCTAGCCAAGGAGCAACCGGCGAAGCACAGACCGGCGAAGCACAAACCGGCGAACAAGAAACCGGGCAACAAGAAACCGGCCAAGGAGAAACCGGCCAACAAGACGAGAAAGGATAATCCGTCTATCACGAACTAGGGAAGGTGCTCAGATCGACTTAATGCATCGGCTGAAATGCGAATCTGAGGTACACCGCTTTCATATGCAGACGAAACCAACCAATTAAAGGAGAAAGCAAAATGGAAACAAAAGTTACAAAATGGGCTTTTGAGTACGGAGGAATGAAGTTTTTCAGGGGCCTCGCCTACCAGGTTAGACTTGGAACGTATGGTGAGAAGAAAGATCCACTTGGCGCCAAGGCGTACTTGGAGCCTGAGGGCCATATCATTCCGTCGAATCTTAAAAACATAGGCAAAATGGGGCCCGTCGAAGTCGATTGGGAGAGGCAGTCCAAAGCCGACGTCGCGGCGGATGGTGATTTGAAATATCTCGGTGCGGCGGGTAAGGTCGCGGGTTCCTTCAACTATGAGAATGCGAAGAGCGCGAACTTAAAATTGATGAGCTTCTACATCGAAGAGGGCACGCTCAAACAAATTCTCAACGAGCACGCGGGCACCGCGCGAAGTTACCTGGCCAAAGAGGGCAACGATGGCAGGATTGTTTCCCAAGTCTTTGTGGCGATGGAAGCCACTTTGGCACAAACATTTAGTACTGCAGGTTCGCTGTCGTATAAAGCCGAGGGCGATGCGCTAGGGGTTACCGCTTCGGGTGGCGTTCATGGGTCCAACACGATCATCCTGGCTCCGAACACGACGTTCGCCTATAAACTAACGAAGGTTAAGGACTGGAGCCACGGCAAGGACAAAATCGAGGATATGGAAGGGGACTTTAAAGGAGGGAGTTAGCGTAGCCAGTCGGGTCCTTGTAGCGACCTAACAACAGAGCTCACGCGCACAGCGCTGAGTAGGCGCGGGCGCGCATCGTGGGGTCAAAACGCAGGCATGTGTCAGTTCGCTCAGGCATGAAGTTAATTGCCCAATGCCAATTGCCCCGACTAGCAACTACCCGTTGCCCTGAGCCAAAATTCAGGGATTTGCCCCGATAGACACTAGGCTAAGGCTTTGAGTTAATGTGCAATCAAACCAAGGACACCAATCAAACGAGAAAAGATGTCGTTAAGCAGATAATCGTAGCGCGCTTGTAATTACAACTATGCCAAACGAATCTGAACGACAAGTCAGAGCAGTCGGTACGAGCCTTCGCGACCGTTGTCCGCTTGTAACGGTTAGCGCGATTGTGCGCATTCACACACAATGAAACGCGCTCCAATGCTGATAATCGGGCCTATCGTGCAGAGGAAACCATGAGCGCACTCACCCTTAAGAAGATCATCGACGAGATGTGGGATCAATTCGACAAACAGGTGGTCACTTATGGACTATTGCCTGGAGATATTGAGAAAATTATTTTGTTAGTTCCTAACACGATCCTCAGGATCGGCGAAAGCCTATTGGGTTTCTGGAACAACCTGGCCAAAGGCGGCTGGGCGACCATTGGTCCCCGGATGTTAGGCCCTACTTTCGAGAATGGGACGCTAACCAAGGTCGGGAAGCGGACGTTTCTAGCCCCCGCTCCCATGGGTAGTAGAACAGCGATTCTGATCGAAAAGATTGACGGGAAGGCAGGAGCTGAAGTGCTCTTACAAGTGCACGACCGCAATGGAAACGTAGTCGAGCGCAAAGAAATGACATTTCCGAGCGATTCCTCAACGCCCTCGCGGCGGTTCGAAGTCCCGGAAGGGAAGTTCGGCGTCGTTAGCGTCGAGCTCGACGCGAAAATGCCAGCTTTCCGCGTCGATAAGTTTGAGTATCGCATCAAGTACGAGGAGCGTCCGGAGATGACGACGGAGAAGCCGGTGAAAGGCTTCGCCGATTTGCACGTGCATCAGATGGCCGAATACGCCTACATGGGTAATTGGCTGCATGGGTCCCATACCGGCCCGGCTAGCAAAGCACTAGCTCCATGCGGCGAATTTGCTCACGCTATTCCCGATGTCCTGTGGAACGCGATGATGAAAGACGCAACCGCATCAAAGGTTTATCATGGAAAAGGCCATCCGACATATGAAGACTGGCCTCATCATCTCGATATCGGCCATCAACAGGTACACGAAGATTGGTTGGAAGAGGCCCACCAGCGTGGGCTGAACTTGATTATCGCTTGTCCGGTGAACAATGAACCTTTCTCCCTCATCATGGGTGCCCTCCATCCGCTGAGTATCAGCGAGCCCTTTCGCGACATGCCAGTCATTAAGAATCAGATCGGGCGTATCCATGAATTCGCCGCAAACCACCGTTGGTACCACGTGGCCCTAAACCCATGGGAGGCGCGAGAAGCAATTCACGCCGGAAAACTGGCCGTGGTGATCTCTACGGAATGCAGCAATCTTTTCCCGCGCGACGAGGGCGACTTCATCGATCAACTCGACGAACTCTACAATATGGGGGTTCGCTGTCTGCAGATTGCTCATGAGGTCGACAGCCGTTTCGCGGGGTGCGCGCCTCAGGAGAAAATGCTTTCGGTGTTGGAAACTGTAAAACGTCTAACCAAGTTAGACTTCGGTCTCGGCTTTGAAACCGATGAAAATGGCCACAACAAGCGAGGACTCACCGAGGACGGCGAGAAGTTGGTCAATGCCATCATGGATCGTCACATGCTCCTCGATACGTCGCATCTGTCTTTCCGTTCGCTTAATGATGTTTTTGCAATCGCTTCCCGGCGGCAGAAATATCCGTTGATCAACAGTCATACGAAGTTCCGCGCTGTGCTCAGCGACGAAGAAAGGGAGGTACAGCGCGAGTTCCTGACTCGGATCGATCACATACCATTCTACACCGAGACCGGCGGCATCGTAGGCTTACGCACTGCCCCCTGGATAAACCGCCAGGCGCCGCGTGATGAGGGACAACCTGATATTGTATCCACTGACAGAGGCTCCATCGGGACGGCACGGAGTTACGCACAGCAGGTCACATTCGCCCAAGACAAAAACTTGCCCATGGCCATTGGGACTGATATTAACGGCTTTACCAATCAGCTCGGACCACGTTCGGAGGATAAGCAAAAGCCTGCTGGCGTTTCAGAAGAGTACTGGAATCGCGGTCTGCGCCATATCGGACTGCTACCAGATCTTGTCGAAGACTTAAAAGCATTGAAA
>Ga0209056_10004288_pt1 | contig 15040 bp, 10 predicted proteins | sample GraSoiAngelo_114_FD_185876 | JGI IMG/M metagenome (GOLD analysis project Ga0209056, IMG submission 185876) | Grasslands soil microbial communities from the Angelo Coastal Reserve, California, USA - 14_0903_13_40cm (SPAdes) (version 2) | ecosystem: Environmental > Terrestrial > Soil > Grasslands... | reverse complement strand
CGTCGCGTCGCCCGTGCCGATGTCTTCCTCGAGCGCCTTCTGAACCAGGCGCACGATCTCTTCGCAATTCCAATCCACTCTGCAGGCTTGCGCGGAGAGCAATTATGCGCCCCCTTCTAGTTCCTTCAGTCGCTGAACCAATTTCTCCCGCTCGAGTTGTCGCTCGACCATCGAAGCGGCCAGAGTTTCCTGGACTCTTGGGGGAGCTTTTCTCCTGAATTCCGGATCACCTCGACGTTGCTGCTTGGACTCAATGTCCTTTCCGAGTCTTTCGATTTCCTTTCTCAGACGAGCGATTTCGGCCTGCGTATCGACCGCCTTATCAAAGAGAATACGAACTTCAAATAGTGCCCTGGACCTTGCCATGCCGGCCTTTGCATGCAGCTTGTTCGACGAGATATGCATCTCCGAAAGCCGTGCCAGCCGAAGGATAGGCTCGAGATTTCTGTGGACCACGGCACCCAAAGGCGGATTCTCCACCGAGCACTCCGCCGCGACCCTGCGCTTCGGGTCGAGTTTCATCGACGCTCGAATCTCACGCAGGTCCGTAATGATTTCCTGTAATAACTTGAATTCCTCCTCTGCCGCGGGGTCCGTCCACTCCAACTTGGCTTCCGGAAACGCCTCTAGCGCAATGGACTTCGCCCCCTCGGTCTGAGGCAACTGGTGCCATAGCTCCTCGGTCAAAAACGGCATGATTGGGTGCAGGATTCGCAGCGCCGCCTCGAACACGGCGAACAGGTTGCGCCACGTGGCGATGGCGCGCTCGCGGTCGGGGTCTTGCAGCTCCGGCTTCACCCACTCGATGTACCAGTCGCAAAAATCTCCCCAGAAAAAGTGATAGACGACGTGCGCCGCCTCGTGAAACCGGCAATTCTCGAGCGCATCGTTCGTTTGCCCAATCACGCGAGAGAGCCGCGAAAAAATCCAGCGGTCCGCCAGCTGCAGGAGAGCGCTGTATTTGTGCGGCGCCTTCGTGCGGATCTCTGGGCCCGCAAGTTCTTCAAGCATTGCCCCGCCGGCCTCGAGTTTCCCCAAATTCAAGAAGAGAAATCTCGCCGCATTCCAAATCTTGTTCGCAAAATTCCGCGAACTTTCGATCCGGTCTCCGGTCCAGATCAGATCGGAACCCGGCGCTGCCATGGACGCCAGCGTGAACCGCATCGCATCGGTGCCGAACTTCCGATTCACCTCGACCGGATCGATGCCCGTCCCTTTCGACTTCGACATCTTCAGCCCTTCGACAGTGCGCACGATCGAGTGCAAATAAACCGTGCGGAAGGGGACTTTGTCCGTAAAGTGAATCCCCATCATGATCATCCGCGCCACCCAGAAGAACAGAATCTCGTAGCCGGTAATCAGTATGCTGGTCGGATAGTACGTGCGCAGATCCTCGGTCTCTTCCGGCCAGCCGAGCGTCACAAACGGCCACAATTGCGAGCTGAACCAGGTGTCCAGCACGTCGGGATCCTGTTCGATCGTCGCCGAACCGCATTTCGCGCACTTCGCCGGTGTCTCCAGCCCTACCGTGATGAACTTGCAGTCCGCGCAATGCCACGCCGGAATCCGGTGTCCCCACCAGAGCTGCCGCGAAATGCACCAGTCGCGGATGTTCCGCATCCAGTGGAAATATTCTTCGCGCCGGTTGGGAGGAACAATCTTGATCTCGCCCTTTTCGACGACGGAGATCGCCGGCTCCGCCAGTGGCTTCATCTTGCAAAACCATTGCGTCAGAGCCCGCGGCTCGACAACTGTGTGACACCGCTCACACACACCGATCGCATGCGCATGCTCCGTGACTTTCTCGAGCAGCCCTTGCGCTTTCAGATCCTCGACCACTCTCTTCCGCGCATCGAAGCGTTCCAGACCCGCATAAGCGCCTGCCGCCGCGCTCATTCGCCCGTCGTCCGTCATCACGTCAATCTCGGGCAACCCATGCCGCCGGCCGACTTCAAAGTCGTTCGGATCGTGCGCCGGGGTAATCTTCACCGCGCCTGTGCCGAATTCGCGGTCCACGATCGGGTCCGCGATGATTGGGATCTCTCGCTTCATCAGCGGCAGCAGCACCTTCTTCCCGACGAGACGCTTATATCGCTCGTCCTCCGGATGCACCGCCACTGCCGTATCACCCAGCATCGTCTCCGGCCGCGTTGTGGCCACGACCAGAAATTCCTTCGTGCCGACCACGGGATAGCGGATGTGCCAGAGGTGCCCTTGGCGTTCTTCGTGGACCGTTTCCAGATCGCTCAGCGCCGTTTGGCAGCTCGGGCACCAGTTGACAAGGTAGTGCCCACGATAAATCAGCCCTTCTTCATGCAACCGCACGAACACCACGCGCACGGCGCGCGAATACTCCGGCGACAATGTGAAGTTTTCTCGCGACCAGTCGCAACTCTCCCCGATCTGTCGCATCTGTTGGATGATTGTCCCGCCCGATTCTTCCTTCCATTTCCACACGCGCCGCTCGAACTCTTCGCGGCCCAGCTTGCGGTAATCGATCCCTTCCGCGGCGAGCTGTCGCACCACCACCCGCTGCGTTGAAATCCCCGCATGGTCCGTCCCCGGCAGATAGAGCGTGTTGTAGCCGCGCATGCGGTGCCAACGCGTCAGGATATCGATTTCCGTGTGATCGAGCATGTGCCCGATGTGCAGCGAGCCCGTAATGTTCGGTGGGGGAATCACGATCGAGAAGACCGGCCCCGGCGCCTTGGCATCTGCGCGGAAGAGCGCCTCTTTCACCCAGTATTCGGCCCAGTGGGGTTCAATCTGCTGCGGTTCGTAGGTTTTCGCAATTTCGCGCGCCATGCGAAGTGGGGTTCCTGCCTTTGCTCGAATCCGCGCCGCAAACGTGCGGAAAATTTCGCGAAGTCGAAAACTTCACTATACGGACGAAGGCGCGTGAAGGTCAATCAAGCGCACCTTCCCCGTCAGGGGATGTGCAGCGCTGACCTGACCCAATCGGGACTAAGGCAATGGGAAAACACCCGGCATTATCGGGAGGAGGTTCGAGTGCGGATCGCCGAAAAAGCGTCTTCAAAGAGCTTGACCAAGAATACGAATACCATAGGGAAAAAAGGCCCTCGATAGGTTTGCGAGAATGACCACAGGGAACGGCTCGGGGCGCTTGGCCAGAGTCTCATTGTCCTCATTCCTGTTTCCTAATTGGACGTCGACTCAAGTACAAAGTCAAGTATGGGAGGCGAGGTGGCGCTTCGCCCTACTTCTTGGCTTCTAGCTCCCCGCGCACGATAGCTTCGACGACCGGTTTCAGCAGTTCACGCGTCACCTGTTGGAGGACGTCAGGATTGATTCTCTCAAGCACCCTGGCTACCAACGCTTCCAAGTCCTGCTGGCTTTGTCCGGCTTTCGGCTGCACGGTTTTCGCGGGCACTCGTGTAGGAGTAGGTGTGGCCGCCGGACCCGCTTCAGCTCCTATCGTCAGCGGCTCCGGTTCGTAGGCAAAGGGCAAATCCTCATTTCCCGTGTGGACAACGGGCTCTTCCACGGCCTGCACGGGAATCGAAAACTCCTCTGCCTTTACGCTCTTGACCGCCTCCTGAATGCTGGACGCTGCGGCCTGCGGAACGTTCCAGGTTGCCGCCGCCAACTCGCTCACCTTTTGCGCTTCCGCGTCCCACGGGCTGGCTTGTGTCGTGAACCAGGATGGCGTCTTGGAAGACTTTTCCTCCGGCTTTGGGGAGGACGATTCCTTTTCTGTCGGCCCGGACTGAGTAATCTCAATCGCTTCTTCCGCCGCTTCCGGCTCCGTCGCTTTCAGCGTCCGCGCTTGCTCTGACGCGGCACGCTCTCCGGGGAAGTGCGTCGCTCTCGGCGCTCCTGTGGAAAGCGCAGAACTCCACGCATCGCGAGAGGGCATTCCCGTGGCTGTCGTCGGCTTAGGCTCCGAGTCCATCTCGCGCGAGGCGCTATCGGCCGGCTCTGTCGCCTCCGGTTTCGGCGGCTGCTTGCCCAGCTCGTGCTTCTTTTCCATGATGGATGCAAGAAGCGCCGAGCGCCAATCTTTCTTCTCCTGTGCAACTTCTTCGCTTCCCGTATCAATTTCCTCGCCGCCATCGCGCCGCCAGGACGGTTCCGTGGATTCTTCCGCCGCCTCCTCGTCCACGGCATCTTGGTTACGAGGCGCATTCCATGCCCGCTTTGCGTCGAGTTCCGGGTGGCGCGCCACCAGTGTGTCTGGATCAGGGTCTGGCTCCTCAGACGTTTTTCCGCTGGCTCCAGTAGTCCGCAATAGATTCCCGAATGCGACGGGGTGCGATCCTTCGGGAATCGTTACAGGCGGAGGCTCCTGCTTGACACGCGGCGCGAACCCTTCGTCAGCAGCGTCGTGCACCACCTTCGGCAGCGGGACCGTTCCCAGTTCGTGCAAGTGCGGCAATTCCTTGCGCGGCTCAGTATTGCGCGCTGCTTTTGGCTGGGCGTAGGAGGGAATGTTGTGGGCGGAGGGAAGAGGCGGCGAAGGAGCTTGCATCATCGTCGCTACGCCCGCGCGTGTCAGCGCGGACTTGACCATCGAGATCAACGGATCCGCCGGCACGAACGGCTTCTTCAGTACTCCATCGGCGCCGACGCGCTGCGCCTCTTGTTCGTCCAGCGGATCAAACGCTCCCACCAGCAGGATCACCGGGATGTGAGCGAGCTTCGAGTCCGTCTTGACGAACTCGCAGACTTCGTAGCCGTTGCGCACGGGCATGAAAACATCCGCGAGTACAAGGTCCGGCCGCAGATCGGAAATCTTCCGCACGGCGGCTTCGCCATTGCCGACGGCAACCACATCGATACCCTGATCCTTTAGGGTCGCCGAAACCATCTTCTGGATGTTGCTGTTGTCGTCAGCAACCAGAATCCTGGCCACAGAACACACTCCACGTGCTCTCACCCGTCTTCGGGGACTATACCACCGCTATTGGAGCATCCGGGCCCTTTGCCGTCAACGGAAAGCGGGTGGGTATGTGTCAAAAGGGGCTATGTCAAATACGGATAGCCGCACAAGCGTGTACGTCGAGGAGAAAAGCTGCTTATTCTGCATGGCCTTTGGGGAAAGGTGGGCGACCAGCTTTAGGAAAGGCGTACCAGTCCTACCAGGGAATGACCTTTTTCAGACCTTTCTTCTTCTTGCTGGTGGACTCTTTTTTCTTCTTATCGGCTGCCTGCGATTTGTCGTCAGTCTGATGGGGGTCTTTGGACTGGGCCGAAGCATCGCCGCTTCCGCCATCCGTCTTCGTCGCGGAGTCGCCGCCTGCTGGATCCGCCTTGGCTGCTGAATCGGCAGCGGTTCCCGCAGGACGTGCTCCAGTCCCGCTTTCCGCCTTTACGGCAGCTTCGGGTGGCGTCGCGCCAGAGTCTCCCGCTTTCGGCGCATCTGCACTGCCGCTATCCGAGGCGGTAGCGGGCGGATTCGTGACCGGAGGTTGGCTGCCCGGAGGCGGCGCAGCCTCGCCAGAACTGTCAGCCGCACCTTCCGTCTTCACTCCCGGCGTAACAACTTCTACGACCGGCGCAGTCACGTTCCCACTTGTCGGTGCCGCGCCCAACGTGGTCTGCCCGCCCGGGGTCAGAATGTCCACGCCGGCCGCCTCGCTTTCCGGTTGGAGATTTGGACTGCCAAACCGCGCCGCAGTCCGCACGTCCGGCCCGGTGCGCAGAATCCCGGTCGCCTTATGCACTATGGTCGCGCGGCCGCGATCCACGGACTGTTCCTTGTGCATCCGGGCGACCGCCACCGGGTCGGGCTGCGGGATCGGCTTTCCGAGCGCCGCCAGCTTTTTTTTCGCCTCTCCTACTGTTCCCGAGAGCGGGTATTCCTTCACAATCCGCGCGTAGTACGTTGCGGCAATGTCTTTCTTCTCGCTCTTTTCAAAAATGTTCGCGAGCATCCAAAGCGCGCGGTCCGACCGGCTGTAGAGAGGATAGCGATTTGACACCGTGATAAGGCGCCCGGCCGCGGCGCGGTACGAGCCTTTCACGTAGTAGTAGTAGCCGATGCGATAGTCGCCTTCGGCCAGAAGCTCTTGAACGTCGCGCAAGCGCTGCTCGGCTTGCGGCGCCAGCGGATCATTCGGATATTTCTGAAGGAAGGTCTGGAATTCATCCTCGGCCGCGCGAGCTTCGCTGCGGTCGCGGTCCGGCTTTTCCAGTTGTTTGTAGTGCGCCATGGCCACTTGCAACTGCGCGGACGCGGCCTTCGGCAGGAAAGGAAAGAAAACAATAAAATCTTTGTAGCTCGAGATGGCTTGCGTCAGGTTGGCTTTACCGCCCTCTTTGTAGTACGAATCCGCGATGGCCAGTTTGGCATCGGCCAGGAACTCGCTGTCCGGGTAGGTGTTAATCAAGGTCTGGAGGGTAAGCCGGCCAACCTCTTGCCGGCCGTGCTTGATATCGCCCAACGCGCGGTCGTAGAGTTCCTTGTCGGGTGCGTTTGTGTTTTCGGTTGCCGGAGTCTCTTGCTTCGGGTGCTTCTTCCGCCTTTTTGAGGATTTTTGACCGTTGGCGGCGCTCGCGGTCAGACAGAAGACTATTCCGAGCGCAAAAATCAGAATACGACGCAAGCCTTCACCTCTCCCCCAAACATTTCGACCCAGGCCGCAGGACAATACTTCAAACCCGCTCCAGGATCGCATCCGCCGCCAGCCGTTGCATCTCCAGGACGGCAGCGGCGGGGTCCGGCGTATGAAACACCGACGTACCCGCCACCAAAATCTGCGCCCCCGCGCGCACCACCTGCGGGACCGTATCCGGCGCGATCCCGCCATCCACCTCGATCCGGAAATTGCAAGTATAGCGCGAACGCATCTCGCGGAGCTGCGCAATCTTTTCATTCGCGATGGGCAGAAAATGCTGCCCGCCAAAACCCGGATTCACGCTCATCACCAGCACGTGGTCCACGTCGGGCAAGATATCCGTGAGCGTGCTCACCGGAGTTGCCGGGTTAATCGCCACGCCGGCTCGGCAGCCATGCTCGCGGATCTGATGCACGACGCGATTCAGGTGCGGCGTGGCTTCCTGATGCGCAGTGATCATGTTGGCTCCGGCCTCCGCAAATGCCCCGACATACTGCTCGGGATTCTCAATCATGAGATGCACGTCCAATAGGAGCCGGGTTGCCTTGCGCAGTGATTCGACCACGGGAACGCCAACGGAAATATTCGGGACGAAGTGGCCGTCCATCACGTCCACGTGAATCAGCTTCACGCCCGCGCGCTCGACGGCGCGGATGGCGTCGCCGAGTGCCGAAAAATCAGCCGCTAAGATCGAGGGAGCTACTTCGACGGGATGGTTCGACTGCATCTCGCCGCCATCTTAGCACACTCGCGAAGGGTCATGCTCTCGCGGATGCGGCAAGGCGGGGCGTGGAGCGTGTTGCCCTCGGGGAGGGCGTTGAGAGCGGATTTTTGCGGCGGGCGGGGTGACCGGCCATTGAAAACAAAAGAGTTACGAAGGGCCAGGCCGCAAATCATAGAAAAATGAATTTTTCTTGACAAATTCATTTTTCTATCCGGAGGTTGAATTTCTTCTGCCAACGCGCGCAGGAAGCGCCGGCTGGTTTTTCGGATTCTCCGGGCTTACGCGGCCGAGTTTTCCCGTACAAATCAGAAGCGGTAGACCAGGCCAAACGAAAGGCGCGCATTCTTCGTCGTGGTGTTTCCCGAAGAACGGAATAACATCCAGTCCGCCTGGGGCAAGCGGGCAGAAAGACGCTCGCTCACTTTTACGTCCAAGCCGCCGCCAAGGGCCACAGCGAAGGCGCCGGAGGAGACCCCATCCGAGGCGATTGCGCCTCCGAACAAAACGTGCGCAAACGGCCTAAACGTATCAGTCTTGAGCTTGTTCACGGGCAGCGTGGGGCCGAACAGGAAGGTGTGGAGTTTTGCTCCGGTTCCGTACGTGCCGCTGAGATCCGCGGTCACGCCGAGCCAATCCTTGAGGTTGTAAGTGAGGGCGCCGTTCCAGCCGTTCAAATCGGGTCCATTCGCGTGGGTGTACTGGTAGCCGACGAATGCTTCACCCTTGGAGTAATCCTGTGCCTTCGCCGACAAGGTCCAGAGGCACAGAAACAAGATAAGGCCAACGAACTTGCGCATTTGCTCCTCCACTGATCGAACTTGTGTTTGTGCTGGGGGTCCTGCTTTGGGGGATGGCTAGGGCACAGGTATTGTACCGCAGTTCGCTCGCTTAGTTTGCGATGATTAGTTCGATTGTGGCGGAGGCCGGCACGCGCCGGCCCGGCAAAGGCGCCTGTTCGATCACTGCGCCGTGCGGCCACTGGGGCGCGGAAACGTAATTCTCCTTGTGCCGCAACCCGGCCTGGTCCAGCTTGTGCTCGGCCTCAACTTCATTCAGGCCCATCAAATGCGGCATCACATAGGCGGCTTCCGGAGGCGGCTGCGCGACCAACACGTTTACGCGGGGCGTCGCGGCTCCGCTCCCCGGTTTGGGATTCTGAATCAGCACCGTGTCCGGCGGCGCCTTCGCCGCGGCGATGCCCGAGACTTCGCCGATCTGCAAGCCTTCGCGCAGCAGCTCGATGCGCGACGCGCGCAAGGTATTGCCTTCGAGCGCGGGAATTTTAAGCTCCCGCTGCCCCAGGCTCAGCACCACGTGCGCCTCCTGCGAGACCTTCATCAACATGCCAGGCGGCGGCGTTTGCCGGATGACCAGGTTGATGGGACGCTCGCTGTAAGCGCGGTCCGCGACGCGCAAAACCAGCCCGCGAGAGCGCAGCAGGGTGCTGGCCTCGGTGACGTTCATTCCCACGAGGTTGGGCATGGCAACCTCGCGTCCGTGGATGGCGATGCGCATCGCAGTGATGGCGCTCAGGAACGCCGCCGACGCCAGGATGAACACCAGAAGTCCAATCTGGCCGAGGCGCTCGATCTGTTCGCGCAGCGTCATGGACCAAGTGTCCGCGTCTGCCTTCAATGAGGCGTCGTCAAGCTGGTGGCTGCCCGCGGAGCGGAAAGCGGCGGTGGCGGATAATCCGGCAGCTTATCTTTGCTTGTGTCCGCGCGCTTCACTTCCAGCTCGTCGAAAAGCACGGACGGGCTGACTATCGTGGTGGGAAAGCTTGCCACGCGGTTGCTGAGCAGCGGATCATCGCCGGCTGCAATCACGTTATTGCGCAGCGAGCGCACGTCCAGTTCGCTGAACACGGCGCCGCGCACAAGTTCCTCGTGTCCGTCCTTTGCCCACACGCGGTAGAGCAGGCGCGGGGAATTCACCGGCCCCAGCGTCTCAACCCGGTAGCCATACGGCTTGCCCTGGGCGCCGACCATCTCGAGCATCTGGCGCTTCAGCGCATCGGGCTTCTTCGGCTCGTCCGTTCGGACAAAGAGATTGCCCGTGCCCGGCTGAGGAACGCTGCCCAGCCCGGCTCGTCCATGGCCATTCGAGGCAGGGAAGTCGCGAATGGGCTGGCGGCCGAGCAGGTAATTGTCCAGCATGCCCTTGGCGATGACGCTGACGGCCTGCGCGCGGACTCCTTCGCTGTCCACATCGTAGTGGCCGACCAGGGTCTTGCCCTGAAACTCCTTCTTCGTCGGATCATCCACCACCGTCAGGAAGGCGGGCAGGACGCGCGATTTGTAGCTCGTGGCGAATGCGCCAGTGGTGCGATTCGGCCGGCCGGGCTGGGGCTTGTGCCCGAGCACGTTCGAGCCAATAAGCGAAGCAAACATGTCGGTGGCCGCATCGGCGCTGAACAGCACCGGCCCGCGATACTCCTCTTCGACGATGGGTGCGTTGCGCAGAGCCACGAGAGTGTCGAGCATCTTCTTCGTCTCGCCGAGCAGCGCGTCGTGGCCCGGGAGGGCTTCGAGGGTAGCTTCGGTCCAATAAGGATTGCGGCTTAAGCGCATCCCGTCGGCCGCTTGCGTGGCGCCATTGAGCGTTACGGTGTAGGTTGCATGCGTGTCGCGGGTGACCGTGCCTTCGGAATTCACAAAATACTCTTTCATGACGGAGAAGCGCGCCGAGGCGGTCAGTGACTGCACGTCGGGATACTGCCTGTAGAGATAGGTTACGTCCTCGAGCGTCTTGCGCCAGGCCGCGGCGTCATGCTTCAGCTCGCTGACCAGCTCGATGCTGGAGACAGCGGGCGCGCGCGCGAAATCGTCCACGGGATTCGCTTCGGCGGCGAACTGCTTCATGAACGCCTGTTTCTCAGTGAATGCTTCGCCCGCGGCCTTGTATGCCGCATCGGTGGCGAGCCAAATCTGATGACGCAACGCGATGGGGTCGTAATCCAGAGGCAGGATCTGCGTTTCGCCCATGCCTCCTTGTCCGAAGAAGCTGTCCTGCTTGTATTCGCCTATGCGGACCACCACGCGCAGGATGCGCCCGCGCACGTTGTGTTCTTCGCGCAGGGCGCCAAACGCGGCCTCGCTGAAGTATTCGCTGATGTCGTGGACGCGATACTCGATGTAATACGGCGGCTGCACCTGATCCATCTTGAGCTGCGCCTTGGATCGGTTGAGCTCGACGAGAAGCGCCTCGAGCAGCGGATCGCCGGCGGCCGCCGTGGGATGCGAATTCACCACACCGTTGGCCGGAACAGATGCCGCAGCAGCATCCTTGTTATGGGTGACCGCAGAGCGGTCAACTTCCGCGGCCTGAAACGGAAAGGCGCAAAATGCGCAGAAGGCTAGGGCGAACCACGGGGAAAAAAGGCGCGCGCGCTTCACGGCTTCACCTCCGGCTTCGCCGCCGGCGCATTCTCAAATCCCGGCGGCGAGAGGATAGGCGGCCGCTGATGCGAATGGGCGCGCTTCTGCACTTCCATCTCGGAAAAGAGCATTGCGGGCGCTGCGGCCGAGACCGGAACGCTGCCGGATTCCGCGCCGCAAACGCCGTTGAAGACGTGCTCGCTGTCCCCCGTCACAAGAATGCGCGTGAGCGCGGCCAGCGGCGTGCCGACGATGTCCACGCCGCGCACAAGCTCATCCGGGCGGCCATCGGGATAAACGCGGTAGACCATGACGGGTAGCACCTGAAAGGCCTGTGGCAGCGCCCGGGTGGTCAGCGTGAAGCCGCCCTGCACATCATCAAAATAGAGCCCGTAGGGCTTGCCCTGCTTCTTCACTTCTTCGATCAACTTCTCGCGAAGCTTCGGTTCGGGCACGGTCTGCGTCGAGCTGACAACTAAATTGCCCTGGCGGCCGGTGGGCATCAGGCCGGGCTGGTTCCGGCCGTGGCCGTTGGAACGCTCGAAATTTTTGATCGGCATGCGCGACATCAGAAAATTCTTCAAGACGCCATTTTCGATAACGTTGACTCGCTGCGCCGGCACGCCTTCATCGTCGTAACCGTAGGAGCCCGCCAGCTTGATGCCGTTCAGCTCACGCAGTGTGGGATCATCGGCGACGCTCAAAAACTTGGGCAGAACCTCCTGATTCACCTTCTTGGTGAATGTCTGTCCTTCCTCTTCATCGCGCTGGCGATGACCCTCCAGGCGATGGCCGAGCACTTCATGGAAAAACACCGCAGCGGCCCGGCCGGAGAGGAGCGCGGGGCCATCATAAGGCTCGGCGACCGGCGCGGCGCGCAACGACTTGAGGTCGGCGGCTACCTTCTCGATTTTCGCCATCAAATCGGCTTCGGGAGGGAGTTCGGCTGCCGAGGGCGCCTGAAACGTCTCGACGCGAAGCAGCTCCATGCCGTCGTCGGCGCGCGTTTCCGCCTGGATAATCAGACGTATCGATGTGGTCGGCTCGACGATGGCCGCTCCTTCGCTCGACACGAGCCGCGACGTGGACCCCTGCGCCTGAAGAATCACTGCGGCCGAGTAAACGTCCGCGTATTTACGGAATGCGCCGGAGAGCCGGCGAATTTCTCCTTCCCAGGCGGCGCGGTCAATGCTCGGCGGAGGCGCGGCGGGAACCATGTGTGTCTGCGGCGATTCTTTGGAAAAATCAGGGGACTTGTCTTCTTCCTCGGCGCGCACGGCCGTGTTCGTCTTGACATTCAGGAATGCCGGCGCGGCGCGCTTGTATTCCCGGTCGGTCAGCTCCCACAACACACGGGCGATGGCCTCCGTGTTATCGCCGACCGGGAGCGTGCCCGAAGTCATGCCGGAGAAGCGGCTCTGGCTGTGCGTGTTGTCGAGCGCCGGCGAACCCACACGCATGACAACGTCCGCGCGTCGGGCCTGCACGGCTGCGCTGGTCAAAAGACTCCCGTAGGCGCCCACCAGAATGACAGCGTTTTGGTCGTACACGATATAGCTTAAGAAGTAGGGCGGGTTCTCTGCTTTCGCGAGCTCCGCCGTGGCGCGCGTGAGTTCGGCTTTCATGGTCGCGAGCACGGGATCCGGGGCGGAGGCCGCCTTGGCGGATTCCTCGCTGGCGAACGTCAGCGGCGCGCCGCCGAGTTGCAGCGCCAGGGCGCCCGAAAGGACGAGTCGCGACGCCGTGGTCACGCAACGGGGAGCGAAGCTGGCGAGTCGCCGCAGCATTGGGGGATTCATCGGGTTGGGTTCACCTTTCTCTTGGCTCGTTCGGACACAGAAATTCGAGTATGCCTGAGCGATTTCGGCTGCGCAAATAAGCGCGGAGTCATTTTGACGAAGCGCTAAACGCTTCGCCGGGCGCAAGCCGCACACCGGATGCAAATTCGCTCGCCTCGATGAGCTTGCGCCCCTCGAGTTTGACGCCGGCGAGGCGAAGAAGTGTCCCGCCTCCGCAGGCCACGCGCAGTTCCGCTCCCTCCCGAAGGATGCTTCCGGGGGGCGCCTGCGTTGTACCCGGCGCGGGCGCGCCCCAGATATGACAGATCTTTCCGCGGAAGGTCGTATACGCTCCGGGCCAGGGGGCGAAGCCGCGAATGCGATTTAAAATTTCGCCGGCGAGCCAGCGCCAATCAATTCGCCCGTCTTCCTTCTTAAGCATTGGCGCGTAAGTTGCCGCGGAGTGATCCTGCGGCCGCGGCGTGATTTTGCCCGCGGCGAGCCCGCGGAGAGTTTCGGCAACCAGCGGGGCGCCGCGCCCGGCCATGCGCGCAGCAAGTTCCGGCGCCGTCTCTTGCGGGCCGATCTCGATCTCCTGCTGAAGCAGGATCGCGCCGGTATCCATTCCGGCATCGATCTGCATGGTGGTGAGGCCGGTTTTCGTTTCGCCCTTAGCAATCGCCCAATGGATTGGCGCGGCGCCGCGATATTTCGGGAGAAGCGAAGCGTGCAGGTTGATCCAGCCGTGCCGGCTGATGGTCAGGTGCCGCGCAGGTACGATCTGCCCGTAGGCGATGATTACGACCACGTCGGGCCGCAGCCCAGCGATCAGCTCGTAGGCAGCGTGCGAGGCAATTTTTTCGGGCTGATGGACCGGCAATCCGGACTCAAGCGCGAGCTGTTTGACCGGCGATGGAGAGACTTGCTGCCCGCGGCCGCGCGGCCGGTCGGGCTGTGTGATGACGGCCACAACCTGAAAGTCCGTCTCGCGCAGGAGTTGCCTGAGGGAGGGAACAGCGAACTCCGGAGTGCCGCAGAAAACGATGCGCATGGAGCCCCGGCTTTCGGGGCTCACCACTCGCCCTTTTTGATCAGCTTCTTGATCTTGCGCTTGATGAGGTCGCGCCTGAGCATGCTCAGATGCTGGAGGAAGAGGATGCCGTGAAGGTGGTCGATCTCATGGCAAAACGCGCGCGCCAGAAGGTCTTCGCCGCGCATCTCGAACGTCTCCCCCTTCGCGTTTTGCGCGCGCAGGGTCACGAAGTGAGGCCGCATCACGTAGCCGCGGAACCCGGGGACCGAGAGGCAGCCCTCCTCCTCGCGCTTTTCGCCTTCCGCGTGGATGATTTCCGGATTGGCAAGAACAATTTTCGCTTCGGGATTCTTTCCGGCGGTCACGTCCACGACGGCGATACGCACGCTCAGTCCGATTTGCGGCGCGGCCAGCCCGACTCCCTGCGCCGCGTACATGGAAGCAAACATGTCTTCGGCGAGCTGCTCGAGCTCGGCGTCGAATTTTGTGACCGGCGCGGTCGGCTTCTCCAGGATCGGATCGGGATACTTCACGATCTTGTAGATCTTTCGCGCCGCTTGGGTGGCGGATGGCGTTTCAGAAGTTGTCGAGTTGTCGGCCATAGTTCTCGAAATTCCGCCGCGTCTCAGCAAGCGAATCTCCCCCGAATTTTTGCAGAAAAGCGCGCGCCAGTACAAGTGCCACCATGGCTTCGCCGCCGACTCCGCCCGCGGGGACCACGCACCAGTCCGAGCGCTCGTAAGCGGCCTTGATCGGCTGCTTGGTGACAAGGTCGGCGGTTTCCAGCGGCCGCCGCAGCGTGGAAATGGGCTTCAGGTAACCGCGCACGACAACGTCTTCACCATTCGTCATGCCGCCTTCGAGCCCGCCGGCCCGATTCGACGACCTCCGAAATCGTTTGGCCGCGGCATCGTACCGGATTTCGTCCTGCACTTGCGAGCCGTAGGAGCCCGCGGCGAGGATGCCCGCCCCGATCTCTACGCCCTTCACGGCTTGAAGAGACATGACCGCTTGCGCGAGCAGGCCATCGAGCTTCTCGTCCCACTGCGCGTGAGTGCCGAGGCCCGGCACGACGTTGTGCACGACGACCTCGAAGACTCCGCCCACCGTGTCCCCATTGCGCAGCGCGAAGTCCACTTCGGCCTTCATGCGCTCTTCGGTGGCCGCATCCACGCAGCGCAGCGGGGAATCGAGATTCGCACAGACAATCTGGATCTCTTTCCAGGTGGCGGCGCGTTCCAGGCGTACATGGCCGACGCTGACCACGTGGCTCAAGACTTCCGTGCCGAATTCGCGGAGAAGCTGCTTTGCAAGCGCTCCTGCGGCCACGCGAGCCGCCGTTTCCCGGGCCGAGGCGCGCTCGAGAATGTAGCGTGCGTCATGCAGATCGAACTTCAGCGCCCCAGCAAGGTCGGCATGGCCTGGACGCGGCGCGGTCAAACGGCGCTCGGCCTCGATCTCACCCGTATCTTCCACCGGCAGAGCCTTTTCCCAATTCGGCCAGTCGCGGTTCTCGATGCGGATGGCGACCGGGGCGCCGACGGTTTTTC
>Ga0209056_10004287_pt1 | contig 15043 bp, 12 predicted proteins | sample GraSoiAngelo_114_FD_185876 | JGI IMG/M metagenome (GOLD analysis project Ga0209056, IMG submission 185876) | Grasslands soil microbial communities from the Angelo Coastal Reserve, California, USA - 14_0903_13_40cm (SPAdes) (version 2) | ecosystem: Environmental > Terrestrial > Soil > Grasslands... | reverse complement strand
GCGCTCTACCACCTGAGCTACTCCCGCGTCTCGAAATGGAGAGGGGAGGATTCGAACCTCCGAAGGCATACGCCGGCAGATTTACAGTCTGCTCCCTTTGGCCACTTGGGTACCTCTCCGCACCTGGCCTCGAGAACCGTTGACGCGCGAGCCGATGGTCGGAGTCGAACCGACGACCTGCTGATTACAAGTCAGCTGCTCTACCCCTGAGCTACATCGGCGCGCCGGACGCTCCCTGCCGGCGCCCCACGCTCCCAGCCTTCCCGCGGAACCCTCCTCGGCCGCTTGCGGGCCGTTCAGTAGCGAAGCCGAACCCGTGGTGGTGGGGAGAAATCCCCCTTGGGTGTCGAATGAAATTTGCATTCCTAACATCGGCCCTAGAGGCTGTCAAGGAATTCCCGGGGACAGCGCGGGCTGCCGGACACTGCCCCCCGGGGACTCAGGAGACCCGGCGGGGGGGCTTGACGAGGGCGTAAAGTGCGATCCCGGCTGCCACGGCCACGTTCAGGGAGTCGACCCCCCGGGCCATCGGGATCGAGGTCAGGAAGTCGCAGGCCCGACGGACGAGGGGGCGCAGCCCCTCGCCCTCCCCACCCAGGACGACGGCGATCCGTCGCAGCGGCTCGCGATCCCCGAGGCTGTCCGGCGCTTCGGGGGCCAGCCCGACGAGCCAGTAGCCGGCGTCCTTCAGCGCTGCCATGGCCCGCACCAGGTTCGGGACCCGCACGACCGGCAGCCCAAAGACGAGCCCGGCGGAGGTCGCGGCGACGACGCCGGTCACGCCGGCGCTCCGATCCTGCGGCAGGACGACACCCCCGAGCCCCGCCGCCCGGGCCGTGCGAATGATCGCCCCCAGGTTCCGGGGGTCCTGAAGGCCGTCGAGCAGGAGCGCGCTCTGACACTCCGGAACGAGCAGGCGCTCGAGGGGGGCGTACCGGAACGGGGGGGCGACGGCGACCGCGCCTTGATGATGCGGCGATCCGGCCAGGCGCGAGAGCGCGCCGCGGTCGGCTTCCTCCACGACGGTGACGCCGCGCGCGTGCGCGGCGGCCGCCAGCTCTCGCTTGCGAGGTCCCGGGCCGAGGTGCACGCGCGTCGCGGGGTGGCTGCTCCGCAAGAGCTCGAGCACCGGGTTCGCGCCGTACACGACGAGGGGCCGATCCGCTGTTCGATTCCGGCTCATCCTGCTACCCTCGCCCGATCGTCAAGATCCTCCACAGGTACGTCTTCCGGGAGATCCTCCTCCCCTTCGCCCTCGGCCTCGGCGTCTTCACCTTCGTCCTGCTCGTCGCCCGGCTCCTCAAGCTGATCGAGCTGGTCGTGAGCCGCGGCCTTCCGCTCGCGATCATCATGCGGTTCTTCGCCTACATCATGCCGGCGTTCCTCGAGGTAACCGTTCCGATGGCGATGCTGCTCGCGATCCTGATCGCCTTCGGGCGGCTCTCGGCGGACTCCGAAATGGTAGCGCTCCGCAGCTCGGGGCTGAGCCTCTACCAGCTCATGCCCCCCGTGGCCATCTTCGTCGCGCTGGCGACGTCGGCCACCGCCGGCATTGCCCTGTACGCGCGGCCGTGGGGCAACCGCTCGCTGAAGGCGGCTCTCTACGACATCGCCCGGACCCGCGCGAGCGCGGGCTTGAAGCCCGCGGTCTTCAACGACGACTTCCCGGGCCTGGTGATCTACGCCGACGGCGTCGATCCGACCATGGACCGCCTGTCGCATGTGCTCATCGCCGACGAACGGGACCCGCGGCAGCACAACACGATCTTCGCGCGGGCGGGCCTCATGATCTCGGATCACCGGGCGCAGACGGTGACCCTGCGCCTCCTCGAGGGATCCATTCACACCACCGACCCCCGGGGCGGCGCGGAATATCAAACCGACTTCCAGTCCTACGATGTTAACCTCGACCTGCGACAGGCGTTTGCCGGGCTCAGGCAGCGAGAGCGCGACCCGAAGGAGCTGACGCTCGGGCAGCTCGCTCGAGCGATCGCCGCCAAGCAAGCGGTGGGCCGGCCCTACGGTCCGGAGCTGGTCGAGTACCACCGCAAGTTCTCGATCCCCTTCGCCTGTATCGTCTTCGGGCTCGTCGCGGTCCCGCTCGGCATCCAGCCGGCGCGGGCCGTCCGGGCGCGCGGCTTCGTCGTGAGCCTGGTCGTGATCTTCGCCTACTATATCTTCCTCTCGGCCGGGCAGACGCTGGCGGAGCGCGGCGTGATGTCGGCGGCGTTCGGGCTCTGGCTGCCGAATCTCGTGCTCGCGGTCCTGGGCAGCTACCTTTTCGCGCAGGCGGCCCGCGAGCGGACGGCGCTACGGCTCGAGCGCGTGCAGGTCGGCCTCGCGGCGCTCCGGCAGAAGGTCGTCGCCCGTCTCGGGGCCGAGGCCTGGCCGTGAGCCCGGGCCGGCGGCTCCTCGCGCCCGTCGTCGCGCGGCACGTGACGGGGGAGTTCCTGCGCGTCTTCGCGCTCGCGCTGCTCGCCTTCGTGGCGATCTATGTCATCGTCGACTTCTTCGATCGGTTCGACAGCTTCCTCCGCCACGAGGCCCCGCCCGACGCCATGGTGCGGTACTTCCTCTTCAAGCTGCCCCTCGTGGTGACCCAGGTGACGCCGTTTGCCGTCCTGGCCGGGGCGCTCGTCGGCCTCGGCCTCCTCGCCCGGCACAACGAGTTCGTCGCGCTGCGGGCGTGCGGCGTGAGCGTGTGGCAGGTGGCGACACCGCTGCTCGGCCTCGCCGCCGCGATCAGCGTCGGCGTCTTCGTCTGGAACGAAAGGCTGGTGCCCGAAAGCGCGCGCCGCTGGCACGCGATCGAGGACCTGGAGATCAAGAAGCGCGGCGTGGCGAGCGTCTTCACCGGGCGGGATGTCTGGTACCACGGGCGCGCCGGCTTCTATAACATCAACCGGGTGGCCCCCCGGCGCGGCGCCCTCTACGGCGTCACGGTCTACCAGCTCGGCCCCGACTTTCGCCTCCGGCGGCTGATCGAGGCCACTGAGGTCCTCTGGGACCACGAGCGCTGGCAGCTCGTCGGCGCCCGTACGCGCGAGTTCGGGCCGGACGGGGTGCGCGAGACGCCTCGCGAGCCCGAGGACTTTACACTCCCCGAGACCCTTGCCGACTTTCAGGTGGTCTCCGTGGAGCCCGAGGAGTTCAGCTACGCCATGCTCTACCGGCAGATCAGCGACCTCCGGCGCAAGGGTGTCGACGTGTCCGAAAGCTGGGTCGACCTCGACCTGAAGCTGGCCCTGCCCGCAGCGAGCGTCATGATGATGCTCCTCGCCGTGCCGCTCGCCTTCAAGGGCACGCGGGTCACCAGCCTCGCAAGCGGCATCGGCCTCGGCTTTGCGCTCGGCTTCGCCTACTTCGTCGTGCTCGCCTTCACCCGCGCCCTCGGCCAGAGCCACGCCCTGCCCCCCGCGCTCGCCGCGTGGTCCGCCAATGGCCTCTTCGGGCTGATCGGCAGAATGTCAGTCCGAGCTGCGCAAAGCATTCCGCTTGCCGTTAGTCGGACGGACTCCTAGCGCCCGAGCACCGCACGGGCCCCCGGTAGTGTCGGGAGCCGCGCGCGGCTTTGCCGCGCGCGAGCGACGGGGGTCCGGGGGGCATCGGAGGAGCGCAGGGCGCGGACAGCCGCGCCCGAGCACCGGACGGGCCCCCCGGGAACGTTACGGCACCAGCGCCGGCGCCCCCAGGCCCGTCGTCTCAGGCAGGCCGAGCAGCAGGTTCAGACACTGCACCGCCTGTCCCGCGGCGCCCTTGCCGAGGTTGTCGATGGCGCTCACGACGACGGCATGCCCGGTCGCCTCGTCCCAGCGCCAGCCGAGCACGCAACGGTTCGTGCCCCGTACCTCGCGCAGCTCCGGAGGTGGGCCATCGCCCCGAAGCACGACGAACGGCTCGCGTGCATAGGCCGCCTCGAAGAGGGAATCCAGCCGCGGCTTCCCGCCCGGGACCCGCACGTACATCGTCGCCAGAATGCCGCGGCTCACTGGCAGGAGGTGCGGAACGAACAGCGGCGGAGCGGCCGCGCCCGCCGCGCGCAGCTCCTGCTCGATCTCGGGACCGTGGCGATGGGCAGCGATCGCGTAAGGGCGGAAGTTCTCGTTCACCTCGGCGAAGAGCTGCTCGACCTTGGCAGCCCGCCCTGCACCCGTCGTGCCGGACTTCGCGTCGATGACCGCCGGCGCGGACAGCAGCCCGGCCCGCGCGAGCGGGGCGAGCCCGAGCAGCGCCGCGGTCGGATAGCAGCCGGGATTGGCGACGAGGCGCGCTGGCCGCAGCTGGTCGCGGTAGAGCTCGGGCAGCCCGTAGACCGCCTGGGGCAGCAGCTCCGGCGCCGGGTGCTCGCCGTACCAGCGAGCATAGACGGCAGCATCGCGCAGGCGGAAGTCGGGCGACAGATCGATCACGCGCCGCCCTCGCCGGAGCAGCTCGCGCGCGAGCGGAGCGGCAGCCCCGTGCGGCAGGGCCGTGAAGACCACGTCCCCGGCTGCCGCGGCTGCAGGATCGGGCGCGCCGAGAGTCTCGTCGACGACGCCGCCGAGGAAGGGATACACCTCCGACACGCGCCGGCCCCGGTACTGCTCCGAGGAGAGGTGGGCGAGCTCGACCGCGGGGTGCTGGGCGAGCAGCCTCAGCAGCTCCACGCCCGTGTAGCCCGTGGCGCCGAGCACCGAAACGGGCGTGCGCGCCGCTGGTCGGACCGCCTCCATTCGCCCACCCTATGCACCGCGCGCGGCGCACGCAACGCCGCAGCCGCGATCAGCGCTTCGAGTACTGCGGACGCTTGCGCGCCTTGTGGCGGCCGTACTTCTTACGCTCGACCTTGCGCGAGTCGCGCGTGATGAAGCCTGCCTTCTTGAGCGCCGGGCGAAAGTCGGGGTTGGCTTCGAGGAGCGCGCGCGTGATGCCGTGCCGGATGGCGACCGCCTGGGCCGATACGCCGCCGCCGCAGACGTTCACGTCGGTCCGGTAGGCCCCCTGCGTGGAGGTGACCTCGAAGGGCTGCTGGACGATCATGCGCGAGGTCTCGCGGCCGAAGTAGGTGTCGAGCGGACGGGCGTTGACCACGATCGTGCCGTCGCCCGGAGCAAGCCGCACGCGGGCGACGGACGACTTCCGCTTCCCAGTGCCCCAGAGGAGAGTGACGCGATCGGCCATGGTGAATTACCTCACGTCGGGCAGAGGCGCCGGCTTCTGCGCGCGGTGCGGATGGTCCGGTCCCGCATACACCTTGAGCTTGGTCGCCAGGCGCCGTCCGAGGCGGTTCTTCGGCAGCATGCCTTCCACCGCATCGCGGAGAAGGCGCGTGGGGTGCTTGGCGAGGACCTCCGCGGCGGTCGCCCGCCGGATGCCCCCGGGATACTCGGTGTGCCGCAGGTACTCCTTGGTGGCCAGCTTGCGCCCCGTCAGCCGGACCTTGGCGGCGTTCACCACCACGACGAAGCTGCCGGCGTCGACGTGCGGTGCGAAGGCAGGATTCGTCTTGCCGCGCAGCACCGAGGCGATGCGCGACGCGAGCCTGCCGAGCACCTTGCCCTCGGCATCGGCCACGTACCAGCAGCGGGCCGCCCGTGCGTCCTCCGCGCTCAGACTCCTCGTCATCCGTGTCGTCGACATGCCGTGATCAGCGGTGACTCTCGAAGGGACGCCCGCCGCGCACGTCCCTCCGCAAATGGCGGGGCCGACGAGACTCGAACTCGCGACCTCCTGCGTGACAGGCAGGCGTTCTAACCAACTGAACTACGACCCCGTGCGTCCTCGGAAGCGATAGCTAGTAGCCGAGCGCGGCGCGTCTTGCAACCGACGGGCCCTCCCTGTTCTTCGCCGACGCGCGGAGGGTTCGGGGCCGCGCATTGTTTTCGTCGGGAGACGGGAGGCACTCCGTGGCACACGTGCACGCACTCACATTGCGAGCCTGAGGGACAGTCGACGCGCATACGGCGCGACATGTCGTCGGCTCCGATGTCTCGCCCTCCCACCGCCGGCAAAGTGGGCGGTGCCGGGATCGAACCGGCGACCCCCGGCTTGTAAGGCCGATGCTCTCCCGCTGAGCTAACCGCCCGCGGTACGCGCGTTCAGTTGAGCGTGTCCTTGAGGGTCTTGCCCGCCTTGAACTTCGCGGACTTCGAGGCGGCGATCTGGATGGTCTCGCCCGTCTTCGGATTGCGGCCGCTGCGCGCCTTGCGAGCCGAGACCGCGAACGTGCCGAAGCCGGAGATGTTCACTTTGTCCCCGTTGCGGAGTGCGGCGACGATGTCGTCGAAGATCGTGTTGACAGCCCGCTCAGCCTGCCCCCGGGGGAGGTCGAGCTTGGTGGAGACGGACTCGATCAGGTCGGCCTTCGTCATGGCCCCTCCGATTTCCCGCCCGCTGGCGCGTCGGCCGCTTTAGCAACCGACCTAGAGGCTGTCAATGCGTGACGACGTCTGGTGCGTCGGGCGGGACGGTCGCCGGGAACGGTGGAGCGACCCCCTCGGCTGCGGGCTGCTCGGTCGGCTTCCGCAGGTAGGAGTCGGGGTCGCGCAGGACGAGCGCTTTGCGGAGCACCTCGTCCATATGCTCGACGAGCTCGATCTCAATCGACTTGAGGATCACCGCCGGGATGTCCCGGATGTCCTTCTCGTTCTCGATCGGGATCAGCACCTTCTTGATCCCGCCCCGGTGCGCGGCGAGTACCTTCTCCTTCAGGCCACCGATCGGCAGGACGTAGCCGCGAAGCGTGACCTCGCCCGTCATCGCCAGGTCGTGCCGCACCGGGATGCGCGTGAGAGCGGAGACGAGCGCCGTCGCCATCGTGATGCCGGCGGACGGACCGTCCTTCGGGATGGCGCCCTCGGGGATGTGAATGTGCAGGTCGATCTTCTGGTAGAAATCGCGCTCGAGACCCAGCTCCGCGGCACGCGAGCGCACGTAGCTCATGGCGGCCTGCGCCGACTCCTGCATCACCTCGCCGAGCCGCCCCGTGATCATGAGCTTGCCCTTGCCGGGCATCACCTGCACCTCGGTGGCCAGGAGTTCGCCGCCCATGTCGGTCCACGCGAGGCCGGTGGCGACGCCGATCCGGTGCTCGACGTCGGCTTTGCCGTAGCGGTAGCGCGGCGGACCTTGGTAGGTGGCCAGGTTCTTGCCGGTGATGCGGACGCGCGCGTTGCGATCCTTCTTCACCACCTCGACGGCGACCTTGCGGCACACCGAGGCGATCTCGCGCTCGAGGTTCCGGACCCCCGACTCCTTCGTGTAGTGGCGGATGATCCCGACGACCGCCGAGTCCGAGAAGGCGATGTTCTGCTCCTGCAGCCCGTTGGCCTCGCGCTGCTTCGGGATCAGGTACCGCTTGGCGATGTTCAGCTTCTCGAGCTCCGTGTAGCCCGCGATGCGGATGATCTCCATCCGGTCCTGGAGCGGGCGCGGGATGCGGTCGAGGTTGTTCGCCGTGGTGATGAACATGACCTTCGAGAGGTCGTAGTCGACGTCGAGGTAGTGGTCGTTGAAGGTGCTGTTCTGCTCGGGGTCGAGCACCTCGAGCAGCGCCGATGAGGGATCGCCGCGGAAGTCGGTCGACATCTTGTCGACCTCGTCGAGCAGGAAGACGGGGTTTCCGGAGCCCGCCTTCTTCATCGACTGGATGACCTTGCCGGGGAGCGCGCCGATGTAGGTGCGCCGGTGGCCGCGGATCTCCGCCTCGTCGCGCACGCCACCGAGCGACACGCGCACGAATTTCCGCCCCGTCGCCCGAGCGATCGATTTGCCGAGCGACGTCTTGCCGACACCGGGCGGCCCGACCAGGCAGAGGATGGGGCCCTTCATATGGCCGACGAGGCTCTGCACGGCGAGGTATTCGAGGATCCGCCCCTTCACCTTATCGAGCCCGTAGTGGTCCTCCTCGAGGATCTTCTCCGCGCCCTTGATGTCGAGCTTGTCCTCCGTGTACTCGTGCCACGGGAGCGAGATGATCCAGTCGATGTAGTTGCGGACGACGGTCGCCTCGGCGGACATCGGCGACATCATCTTGAGCTTCTTCAGCTCCTTTTCGGCCTTCTCGCGGGCCTCGGCCGACATCTTCTTCTGCTTGATCTTCTCTTCCAATTCCTGGATCTCGTTCTTGAACTCGTCCTTCTCGCCGAGCTCCTTCTGGATCGCGCGCATCTGCTCGTTGAGGTAGTACTCTTTCTGGGTCTTCTCCATCTGCTTCTTGACCCGAGTACGGATGCGCTTCTCGACCTCGAGGATCTCGATCTCGGACCGCATGAACCCGAGGACCTTCTCGAGCCGCTCGGACGGGTTCATGATCTCGAGCAGCGTCTGCTTGTCCTCGAGCTTGATGCCGAGGTGGGCGACGATCGTGTCCGCGAGCCGCGCCGGGTCCTCGATCGACGCGACCGACATGATCATCTCGGGCGGGATCTTCTTGTTCAGCTTGACGTAGTTCTCGAACGTCGAGTTGACGCTGCGGATCAGCGCCTCGACCTCCGTCGTGGTGTCGCAGACCTCCTCGATGGGCTCGGCCTCGACCAGGAAATACTCCGCGTTCTCGAGGTAGCGTCCGACGCGCGCGCGCTTCTTGCCCTCGACCAGCACCTTGACGGTGCCGTCGGGGAGACGCAGCAGCTGCACGACGGTCCCGAGCGTACCGACGCGATAGATGTCGTCCTCGGCGGGGTCGTTCGTCTTGGCGTCCTTCTGCGCGGCCAGGAGGATGAACTTCTGCTTGTTCATCGCCTCCTCGAGCGCGCGGATCGACTTCTGACGCCCGACGAACAGAGGCACAACCATGTGCGGGAAGACGATGATGTCCCGCAGCGGGAGCAGCGGCACCCGGAGCTCGCCGCCCGCGGGCGGCGGGTCCTTCGGGTCTCGCTTGTCGTTCCGGAAGAGCATCGGTCTCCCTTCTCCGCCTAGGCGGTCTCGGCCGCCTTCTGGAAGAGGATGATGGGCTGCTCCTTGTTGGTCACCACCTCCTCGGAGATGAGGACCTCTTTGATGTTCGGCTGCGACGGGATGTCGTACATCACGTCCAGCATGATGTTCTCCATGATGGCCCTGAGACCGCGAGCGCCCGACTTCCGCTTGAGCGCCTCGCGCGCGATGGCCGAGAGGGCGCCGTCGGTGAAGCGGAGGTGGACCCCCTCCATCTCGAAGAGCTTCTGGTACTGGCGCGTAAGGGCATTCTTCGGCTCTTTCAAAATTCTGACCAGGGCCTGCTCGTCGAGCTCCTGCAGGGTGGCGATGACTGGCAACCGGCCCACGAACTCGGGAATGAGCCCGAACTTGAGCAGGTCCTCGGTCTGTACCTCGTGCAGGAGATCACTGGCACTCCGTTCGTCCCTCCTGCGGATATCGGCGCCAAAGCCCATTCCCTTGACCCCGATTCGCCGCCGGATGATGTCCTCGAGGCCCACGAAGGCCCCCCCGCAGACGAACAGGATGTTGGTCGTGTCGACCTGGAGGAACTCCTGCTGGGGGTGCTTGCGCCCCCCCTTGGGCGGGACGCTGGCCGTCGTGCCCTCGATGATCTTCAGCAGGGCCTGCTGGACTCCCTCGCCCGAGACGTCGCGGGTGATCGAGGGGTTGTCGCCCTTGCGCGCGATCTTGTCGATCTCGTCGATGTAGACGATGCCGCGCTGGCACTTCTCGACGTCGTAGTCGGCGTTCTGGAGGAGCGAGAGGATGATGTTCTCGACGTCCTCGCCGACGTAGCCCGCCTCGGTCAGGCTGGTCGCGTCCGCGATGGCGAACGGCACCTGGAGGAAGCGGGCGAGCGTCTGCGCGAGGAGCGTCTTCCCCGACCCGGTCGGCCCGACGAGCAGGATGTTCGACTTCTGAAGCTCGACGTCCCCGGTGACGAGCTGGGAGTCGATACGCTTGTAGTGGTTGTGCACGGCGACGGCGAGGATCTTCTTCGCCCGCTCCTGGCCGATCACGTACTGGTCGAGGACTTTCTTGATCTCAGTGGGCTTCGGGACGGCGGACGTGGACGAGAGGCTCTCCTCCTGGTCGCACTCCTCCGCGATGATGTCGTTGCAGAGGTCGATGCACTCGTCGCAGATGTAGACGGTTGGGCCAGCGATCAGCTTACGCACCTCGTCCTGGCTCTTCCCGCAGAAGGAGCAGACGAGGTTGCCGGTGCGGTCATCCCCGTGCTTGGCCATTTGGGTGCCCCCTTGGTCAGGTTCCCTTCACTTTGCCCGGCCGGGAGACGATGACCTCGTCCACGAGGCCATACTCGACCGCCTGCTTGCCGGTCATGAAGAGATCGCGATCGGTGTCCTTCTCGATCCGCTTGAGGCTCTGCCCGGTGTGCTTGACCAGGATGTTGTTCATCTGCTCCCGCAGACGGAGCATCTCGCGGGCCTGGATGTCGATGTCGCTGGCCTGTCCCTGCACGCCTCCCGCCGGCTGGTGAATCATGATGCGGGCGTGCGGCAGCGCGAAGCGCTTTCCCTTGGTTCCCGCCGCGAGCAGCCAGGCTGCCATGCTCGCCGCCTGCCCCACGCACAGCGTCGACACCTCGGGCTTGATGTACTGCATGGTGTCGTAGATCGCGAGACCGGCGGTCACCGAACCACCCGGAGAGTTGATGTAGACGTAGATGTCCTTCTCCGGATCCTCGGACTCGAGGAAGAGCAGCTGCGCCACGATCAGGTTGGCCAGGTCATCGCCGATCCCGGTGCCGAGGATGATGATCCGGTCTCGCAGCAGGCGGGAGTAGATGTCGTAGGCGCGTTCGCCGCGACCGGTCTGCTCGATGACGATGGGGACGAGGTTAGCGTGCATGGCGGCTGGTGAATGCCCGTCGAGGATTCTACCGGCTTTACTTTTCACGGGCAACGTCCGGGGCCACAGACGCCGGCACGGTTCTTGCGCCGGCCGACGCCGCCGCGAGTAGGCGAGCGAGCGTGCGCTCGCGGACGAGCTTCGCATGGAGTGCTGCATGCGCCTCGGGACGGTGGTACAGAGCCCGCAGCCGCTCGGGGGCGTGATTTTCACGCGCCGCCATCGCGTCGATCTCCGCCTCGACCTCGCGCTCGTCGACCGTGATCCCCAACCGTACGGCGACCGCGTCGAGGAGCAGCTCGGCCCGAACCTGACGCTCGGCGCGCGGCTGCAGCTCCGTCCGGACCTCCGCGAGGGCGCGCTCGCGATCGGTCCCCTCCGGCACGCGGACGTCGAGCGCTGCGAGGAGCGTCTCCGCGCGACGTTCGACGAGCGTGGGCGGCACGTCGAAGGGGTGACGGGCGATCAGCTGGTCGAGGAGCATCTCGCGCACCGCGTCGGCCGCCCGCAACTCCGCCTCGCGCTCGAGGTCGGCGCGAAGGCGTGTCCGGAGCTCGGCCAGTGACTGGCACCGGCCGTGATCGCGCGCGAAGTCGTCGTCGAGCGGTGGCAGCTCCTTGGCGCGGAGCTCACGGATCACGATGTCGAACTCGGCGGTCTTTCCCGCGAGACCCGCGTTCGGATACTCGCGCGGATAGGGAACGCGCAGCGTGAGCTGCGCGCCTCGATGCTGCCCCACCAGCTGCCGCTCGAGCGCCAGCGGGAAGGTGCCGGCGCCGGCCTCGACCAGCACGCCCTCACGATGGACCGATTCGGCGCCCTCCAGGCGACTCGTGAGATCGACGCTGACGATGTCGCCGGCCTCCACTACGGCGCGGTCGACGATCGGTCGCAGCTGGGCCGCGGATTCCCGTAGCCTGCCGAGCGCCGCCTCCACGGCCTCGTCGGTCACGGTCGTGGACGGCCGACGCACCTCGAGCCCCTCGAGATTCCCGACCTCGATCACGGGCCGGACGTCGACGGTGGCCGAGTAGCGCAGCGACTGCCCCGGCGTCAGCGGGTCGGCGTCGATGTCCGGCGTGCTCACCGGCTCGAGGCGGTGCGTCTCGATCGCCTGGCGGAAGGATTCCTCGACCAGCCGGCCGAGCACTTCGCGCCGCACCTGCTCGCCGAATGTCCGTTCGAGCACCGGTCGTGGCACTCGACCGGGCCGGAAGCCGCGCAGCCGGGCCTGGCGGCCGACGACCGTGAAGGCGCGCTCGAGCTCGGCCTGCACGTCGGTGGCGGAGATCTCCACCTGGAGGCGCTTGCGAACGGGGGTCAGATCCTCGAGCGTGACGCGCGCGGGCTCCATCGGATCACGCGACGAGCCACCGCGAACCGGCATGCGAGAGGGGGGACTCGAACCCCCACGGTTGCCCGCGAGATCCTAAATCTCGTGCGTCTGCCAATTCCGCCACTCTCGCGTCGCCCGAAGCCAGCAAGCGTTCACCCATAACAACGCGTTCCCAGCGTGACAAGCTGCACCGGCGCATCACGGTGCCGCTAATTCACGAACCGCAGGCCGTCGGGCGTGCGCTCGATCTCCTTGTGCTGGAGCGGAAGCCGGAGCTCCTGGCGCCGGCCGCCCGGGTCCGTCATCGTGTCCACCCGCTCGAACTCCACGGCGGCACGCTCGCCGTCGACGCGAACCGCACGCACGTGAACCTCGACGCGCAGGTTCTCGACCGTGCCGAAGTAATGGAGCAACCGCTCCGCGTCGGCCTGCGAGCGGACCTGTCCCATGCGCTGGAGGGTGCCCACGTCGTGCCTCGACCAGGCGTGCGCGTACTCGTCGATCCAGCGATGCACCTCCTGCTCGGTGAGCGCCGCGCCCGGGCGAGTCGCGCGCGCAACTTCCGCGGGCGGCGCGGTGCCCTCTTCGACGCGAGGCATGGTGGCTGCCGGGATGCGGGGCACGGTCGGGGTGGGCACGGAAGCGACGCGCGCCGGCTCGGTGACGGGCGCCCGTTCCCTGCCCGTGGTGGCCGATGCCTCTTCCCGAACGGGCCGGCGCTCGCGTGCCGTCAGCTGCCAGGAGTCCGCGCCGACCGGGGTCCCCCGGGCGCGCAAGGCCACGGCGATGCGATGCCTGCCGGGCGTCTCGGGGGTGTAGTCGAAGGTCGGGGTCGCACCGCGCTGGACGTGTCGCCCGTCGACCGACCAGTCATAGGAGGCGTCGGGCGCCCCCGAGGCGATGCCGGTCGCGAAGCGCAATCGCTCTCCGACTGCACCCGCGACCTGCGATGGGGCGGGCGAGCGAACGAGGCGCGGCGGGGCGGCGATCGCCGGCACTTCTGGGGCGCGCCGCGCCTCCGCAAGCTGCGCCGGCGGCGCGGGCGGCGCGGGCCGCACTTCGGCGGGCGGCTGGGGCGCCGGCGCGGGCTGCGCCTCCGCGACCTGTGCAGGCGGCTCGGGCGCCGGCGCAGGCGGTGTCTCGAAAAGCTGCGACGGCGGCGCGGGGTGAGGCTCAGCCGGACGCGCAGGCCGTTCCGGCCGAGAGCTCTCGAGCACCCACTCGGCGACCGAGGATGACCGCTCGTTTTCGGTCACGCGCACCACGACCCGGTGGGACCCGGCCTCGGGTACCGGCAGGAGGAACTCGGAAACGGCCTCGGTTGCCGGCTCCTCGTGGCGTGACATCGTGCGACCATCCACGGTCCACTCGAACCAGAGGCGGTCCGACGGCCGGGCTGCGGGCACGCGCGCTCCGCAGTGGAAGGTCGCGCGGGTACCGGCGGGCACGACGACGTGGCCGGGGGGCGGCGAGACGTCGACCGCCGGCGGTACCGGGGGCACCACCCCCAGGTCCCAGGCACGTGCGAGCGTGCTGCCGGTCGTCCCTCGAACGACCAGCGTGACCTGCTGCCAGCCAGCGTCCTCGGGCAAGGCCACATAGGTCCAGGTAGGGAGATGCGAAACCGCGCTCCCCCAGATCGACCACGTGAAGGCGACCGCGCCCGGCGCGGCCGCGGAGAAGTGGACCGCCTCACCCACCTCGACCGAGATGCGGCGGTCGGTCGGAGTCGCCCGCAGCGGACCGAGCCGCGGCGGCCGGATCCAGACCCACAGGACTGCGCCGGCCCCGCCGAGAATGAGGAACGTGAGAAGAACGCCACGGGATCCCCAGCCGGGCTTCACGGCGGCCGAGGGTAGCCGCGCGCTTGGCACCCCGCAACGCAAGCCGCAAGGCAGCGGGCGTGTCGGTACCGCCTTTTACTTTCAAGGTCCGTCGCGGCCGAGGTATGGTTCGCCGCCGTGCGCCGCGCCTTCGCCTTCCATCTCTTGGTGCTGCTCGTTCCGCTGGCGGCGTGGTCCCGCGGCGCCTACGCGAAGGTATGTCATGTGTGCATCGCCCAGGACCAGTGCCACGACGCGGGGACCTGCAACCCGGCCACCGGCACGTGCTCGAACCCCGCCAAGCCCAACGGGAGCCCGTGCAACGACGGCAACGCGTGCACGCACACCGACACCTGCCAGAGCGGCGTGTGTACCGGCGGGAATCCCGTCGTCTGCCCCGCACCCGACCAGTGTCACGACGCGGGGACGTGCAGCCCGGCGACCGGTGCCTGCTCGAACCCCGCCAAGCCCGACGGGAGTGCCTGCAACGATGGCAACGCCTGCACGCGAACCGACACCTGCCAGATAGGTACCTGCACCGGCAGCAATCCGGTCGTGTGCACCGCGCAGGACCAGTGCCACAATGCGGGCACCTGCAACCCGGCCACCGGCACCTGCTCGAACCCCGCCAAGCCCGACGGGAGCACATGCAACGACGGCAACGCGTGCACGCAGACGGACACGTGTCAGATGGGCACGTGCACGGGCACGAACGCGATCGTCTGCCCGGCACCTGACCAGTGCCACGACGCGGGGACCTGCAACCCGACCACCGGGACGTGCTCGAACCCCACCAAGCCCGAGGGGAGCGCCTGCAACGACGGGAATACTTGCACCCAGGCCGACACGTGCCAGAACGGCGCCTGCGTGGGCAGTCGCGCGACGTCGTGTCCGGCCTCGGACGAGTGCCACGAGGCCGGCACCTGCGACCCGGCGACGGGCGCCTGCTCGAACCCCGCCAAGCCCGACGGGAGTATCTGCAGCGACGGCAACGCGTGCACGCAGACCGACACCTGCCGGAGCGGCGTGTGCACGGGTGGGAACCCCGTCGTCTGTCCCGCGCTCGACGAGTGTCACGACGTCGGGACGTGCAGCCAGGCCACCGGCA